>JAABUL010000766.1_pt1 | contig 66459 bp, 86 predicted proteins | sample 5559151 | NCBI WGS metagenome assembly JAABUL01 (sample SAMN10711876, study PRJNA513368) | rock metagenome | isolation source: Antarctica rocks | place: Antarctica: Victoria Land, Pudding Butte sud
AACCACCATATGTACGAACATATGGTATGCAGCTAATCTATATGTATATGGTGTGTAAGCTCCAATCCATTACATATGGTGACACCACACCATAAAACACCACACCACATCCCCGCACTGAGTCTCGGCAATGCGCCAGCCTGCGCGGCGACACCAATCTTTACTTCCGGCAAAGCAAAAGTGGCCCTCTTTGCAGCGATGACCATGTCACAGTTGATGATCGCCTCGCAGCCGCCGCCATAGCAAATGCCGTTGACCGCGGCGATCACAGGCTTTCTTCCGCTTCGTCTTGAGAGAGCGCAGAAGCCGCCTGGTGGGTGAGCACGCCGCTTACCGGTTTGGTTGGTTTGGTTCCATTCTTTTGCTGTCAGTATTGGCCACTCAAGATCAAATGGCTCGCGAACCTTTGAGATCTGCCCCAGCTGAGAAGGCTCGACCGCTGCCAGTGATAATGCCACATGCAAGATTCGGCTCCGCATCCATCCATGACCAGATTGTGTCGAGCTCCATGTGGCCTTCCATATTGACACAATTCAAGTCCCTTGGTCTGTTCAATTGAACTAACAATACGCTCGGCGCCGGGTAGGATAAGATGCAGTATTTCGTCTCTGGCACCGCGAGCTCGAAATTGGGTTGCGCCATGATTGTTGTTATGCCTGGTAGTATCCTCTCCTTGTCTTGATTCGTTCCCTCTTTTTTCGTTGTTACGAAAGATATCAAAGTTCTTCTGAACAAGGCCGTCAACAACTGTGGCTTGCCGAGGTCGAAGTGGAGTCGGACAGGGCTCCTTCCGAACAACACATAGAATTATGAAGAACTCGCTTTGTATTCGAGCCAACCTACCTGCTAGATTTGCTGTTGAGCCTGTTTCGATATGAGTATATTTGGTAAGGCATCACGCTTCCGCTTCGGCCAATTCTTAAACATCTCGGAGCTTATGCAAAAGAGAGCTTTCCCACCGACACATATGGCTATACGAAGAACAACAGTGCCTACTGTACAAGAACAAACCCCTCATACCCCTTTGCCGCGCTATCGTTGCACCTCGATCTATACTCCGGGAGCCCGCCCATATAATTCAAGGCTTCTTTGGCCTTGCCTGGAATATTTTTACCGAAGTACCTAGCACCACGTCAGCATTTCCCACACCTGATCTGCAATAAACGATCAAACTCACCAACTATTAGCCTGCGGAAACAGACTCTTATCCGCCACCTCATTCGTATGCCTCCTCCACTCCTCCTCCGCCTCCCTCGTCGCATCGATCGACGAATACCCCTTCTCCCGCATATACTTCAAGCACTCTACGATCCAGGCCCCCTGCGTCTCAGCGCTCGATGGTCCAGTCGCGAAAGCCGTCGGTGCCTGGGGACCGTAGGTAAAGAACAAGTTTGGAAATCCCGAAGTCGTCATCCCTAGTTGCGTGTACGTCCCGCTTCGCCATTTCTCCTCGATCGTCTGGCCTTCGGTGCCGTAGATCGGGATCTGCGTTATCCCACCAGTGATGGAGTCGAAGCCGGTGGCGAAGACGATAACATCCAGTTCATGCAGTTTTCCGTCTTCGGTTTTGATGCCTTCGGGCACAATCTCGGCGATATTATTCTCCTTCATGTTGACGATCTCGACGTTGTCTTGGTTAAAGCACTCGAAGTAATTCGTCTCGAGACTTATCCTCTTCGTCCCGAACGGATCGTGTTTCTTCTCCGGAGCCAAGATCTCCTGATGGCGTGGGTCTTTGATCCGTGGGAGAGTCTTTTGCCGCCAGAACTCGTAGGCTTCTTGATTGATTTCCTCGTCGAAGAGGACGTCCATGTAGGTGCCGAGCCAGAATTGGAGGCCTCCGCGGTGGTAGAGTTCTTCGTAAAATTTGAAGCGATCCTCTTTTGGGACGTCATGAGGCTTGCTGAAGTCGAATTGATAGTCGAAACCGGCGAAGCTAGAGAGCGTTGTTAGCGATATGAGCCGTCTGCTGTGAGGTTGCATACCTACGTCTCTTTCATCTTCTCGGCTGTGTCAAGGAAGCCAGTGCGCATCGTCTTGTTCATCGCAGCCGTTTGGTTGGGGTTGGTCATGGGCAGTGCAGTGTTAGGTGTCCTTTGAAACACGGTAAGCTGTGATGCAACACTCGCCACTTCCTGGATCGCCTGCACTCCAGAAGCACCAGTGCCAATAATCGCCACCTTTTGGTCATCGAGGCTGAAACCTGATTGCGGCCACTTAGAGGTATGTACTTTGTAGCCTTTAAAATCGTCCATGCCCTTGTAAGGCGGCGTATACGGTTTCGATGCAAATCCAGTGCAGAGAACAACGGACCAAGTGCTGAAGGTGCTTTCGCCGCCATTGACTTCGCAGTCCCAGCAGGATTTCTGCTTGTTCCAGCGCATGTTCGTGATGCGAGAGTTGAAGGTGCAGTCTTTGCCTAGACCCCAGACTCTGTTGAGATGTCGGAAGTAGGCATATAGTTCATCTCGACCAGGAAATCTATTGACGATTAGCCTTCGGATATGATCGAATTGCAAAGACGAGTCGATACTTCTGCTTCCACTCCCACGTATCCCAAGTCTCCTTCGAAGTTAGTTGATATGTTGGCACGGGTGTGTCGACTCTGGCTCCTGGATATGCATTCCTATTCCGCAGGAAGACGATTTAGAGGTCATCCTGAATACTGGAGGACAGATTTACTGTCGAGTTGACATACCAATACCTACTCCGACGGGTCGAATCATCAGCGATTGTCCAAGACAGTGGATTGATGCTCGTTTGACGTACCAGATTCCGCCCAAATCTCCACCAGCTTCAAACAAATGCGTTCTGAAGCCTTGCTTGCGAAGCTCGTTCAGCGCCCAACAACCACAGAATCCACCACCAACGACAACAACATCCCAGGTGTTGGACTGCTCCCCCATTGACCCCATAGTCGACAATCACGAAACGTAGCTCGTCGACCGTGATAGCAAACGATAGTCTTCCTTCAGATGGAAAGTGCAATCGACGAGACGAAAGAGAAGTCAACGAGGAACGCTCGAGAGCCGCCTCTGAGAAATACATCGCCCACAATGACTTCGTGATGTCCGTACACCCTCGGACTCCAATGCAAGCATGAGCGGGGATTCAACACCAGCCAATCACAACCTTTGTAAGAAAGGTTGTTCGGGAAATGATGGCCGGCGCATAACTTCGAGTCTTTCACTTGCGAGGAGTTGGTGTCGGTGATGGCTTATGAAGCTCTTCCATCTCTCGATCGACGAGTAACTCATGGCGTACTTACCTTGATCGAGGCGTCAAAGTGCATCAAGTTCGTGGCTACCTTAAGTAACGCGATCTTTGGCTTGTAGACAGCACGAAGCAGGTCCATCGAAGAGTGCAAGCAAAGGAGATGAAGTGAACACGCCCTCATATCGTGTGGGCTTGGCTGACAATTCTTATCATCCTCTTCATTCAAAGGTGTACGGAGCCGGAAACCAAAAGTCCTTGGGTGGTCGCTAGATAAGCATCTGCCGGAACGCTACTTAGAAGACGGTAGGTCCTTATACGTCCTATTTAATCTTCGGTAGGCTTAAGTAATATTCTAGTCGTTGTTAGGGAAACGTTAATCAATCTTTGTACCCGGAAATTTGATTGGAATACGCTATCGAGCGTCTAGGGTTACGTACCCTAAATTTCCCACCTAAGGACATTTGGTTGCCACCTCCGTACTCTATCCAAGACGCCCGGGCCTTTTGCATGACTGCATGACTACGGATCTCCGCACCAAAAGTCCTTAGGTGGCCTATACGCGTAGGGCGGCGGCAGTGGCGGTAGCTATATATTAGCGCTCCCGATCTTAATCAATTCGACAACTGTATGTTAAGGGAGTTGACTAGACAGCTATCCTAGCTTTAAACCGGGTTAACTATAGCCTTTAATCATGTTTTGAAGGCTATATCGACGCTATAAAATAGCTCCCATTCACCTACGCACGGTTCGCCTAAAGACTTTGGGTGCAGAGATCCGTAGATAACGCGAACCCGGGTGTTCGTCCGGTCTGGTTTTGTGGGAGGCACGTGGAGGCGCTAGGTTGGGGAAGCTGCCTAAGAACTCGGACCTAATCTCAACCACCACTGTCTCCGAAACATCAATTCATGACTCGTCTTGTGGACTCGCAACCTCGTCACCTCGACATGATGTTGTTGTTGTTGCTATCCTCGAGAGAAGTAGATTGATGCGGCAGCTGGGCAAGTAGGACAAGCACAGACCTGTTGGTTGTGAACCGGCCCCCAAAGCTGAAGCAGAATCTAATAAAGAGCGAGTTGCTCATTCGACGACTCAGTAGGTGCATAATGCAAATCTAGGCGGGGACGGCGTACAGGCCTGTTGGTGCCATGCCATGCCATGCCGATCCTGGACATGGTTCGTAAGACAGTGCGGAACAAAACCATGACGACGCCGGCCTTTGTGCTGCAGCAGCACTCCCAGTCTTCATCACGCTGAGCGATTTCAGACGACTTGACGCAGAAGACTGTGTTTAACTACTCTAGTCACAACTCTCGCAAGACTCCACGACGGGAAGATGGCATCCTCCAGCGCCACCCCAACCTCCACGCCTCCACCCTCATCAGCCGCTACATCAAGTTTCCTACCCTTGACCACCGTCTTCCCAGTGCCAACATCGTGCTTCGACAACATATACCAAGCCCTCTTCACATCCCCAGACATCAGCGCCTTCCGCGACTACGGCGCCGTGTCCTCGCAATGCTATCCCGAGTCGTACGGAGAATTCGAATACCCAACCGCAAGCTTTGAAGCATCCTGGTACTCGCCTGGGGTATGTCCGTCCGGCTACGCTATAGCAAGCTCCTACTACGACAACGGGGCTAGCGCGACAAGGGCGTATTGTTGTCCGGCGGCGCAAGACAAAGAATGGGTTCCCAATTTCCCATGGGGCGGTGATGGCGGAAGAAGAGTATGCATCAGCACGGTCACCACATCGACGTCGCTTGTTCTCGCGGATCGAACGACTGTGGTTACGGATTTCTTCTCGGCGTATGACTGGCCTATCTCTGTTATGTGGGCGGAGTCCGACCTAGACAAATTCACGCCGGCGAGTGCGCCGTTACTTGCTGCGAATGCAGGTAGTACGAGCGGTGCAGCTAGCACCACCTCGCCAGCTCATCTGAGTGGCACGGCCACTGGGACAGCGTTGCCGACACCGACGGGCTCGAAGGGACTGTCGACAGGAGCCCAGGCGGGCATTGGCGTTGGAGTCGCAGTGGTTGTCCTGGCTGTGCTTGCGGTTGCTGGTTTCATTTTCTACCAAAGACGGAAGGGGAAGCGGGCTCAGGAGGTACATGGATGGGCTCAGCCTGCTCCAACTGCGGAGATCGGCTATGGGAAGGATATGGGACACCATCAGAGCCTGTCAGAGATGGATTCGAGTAGTGGTGTCTGGAGTCCTCAACAGACATATCGGTCGGAACTGGAAGGGGAAGGGTCGCCTGGGTATAAGCCATATAGGTCTGAAATGTAGCCTGAATATAACGCACATGAATTCATCGAGACACCAAAAGACTTCTCGAAGAAGCTAACTCGTCGATATGCTACTATATTGCTAGAGAATATATCGACGGCACTATAGCTAGCTGCGAGAACATAGCACATCGCTCCATTCTGTACCATAACCCAAAGACGACATTCTCCTACCAACTATCATTCTTCATGCTGCTGTACTGCCACTTCTTTCAATATCTTGCGGAGTCTATATCGAGTTTGGCGCTAGCCGCACTAGTCTGATATGTCTCCCCATCACATGCGTTGCTATCGAGGGCACACGACCTCGACGCCCTATATACAGTAGTACCTGCCTCTCGCTCACAAGTAAAGCAGTTGCACTTGTTGATCAGTGCCTACCTTACCATTGGAATCGATTATATACTCGAGAAGCTGGCGCCTTCCGGCAGTCGAACGTCCCGCCGTCCTCTCCTCCTCACCTTCCTCTGTCTCGCCGCCATTCTGGCCCTCTTTGCCGTTCTACCTCGTCTTCGTGCATTCGTCAGCCAGACCATCATCCCCAAAACACCGTTCAGCGTCGCGAGCCAACGGCCCATCACAACACACATCATGTAAGACATCCTGTTCGGCAAAAGGGTTCTCAGAAACACAATCAAGCACCCAAGGCACCCAAGGCACCCTGCGGTGCTTTGGAACCACACGCCATACATTCGTTGAACCAAGACACTTGCTGATTCTTCTACTCATCACTTTAGGGCCCCCAACAAATACAAGACCCCGCCGCAGGCGCCGCCAATGTTCACACATACGCCGGAGAGCCTACTCGAGGACACAGATGACATTATCTCGTCGAGTAAGGAACTGCAGGATCGGATAGTAGCAGACATCAAACCAGGCAAAGCAGAGTTCAAAAATGTCCTTCTCCCATTTGCACGCGACGATAACGAGATGAGCCTCCGAACCCACATCATAGGATTCTATCAGGCCGTCTCCACGAACGAGAAGCTGCGAGATGCAAGTACAGAGGCCGAGAAGAAGATGGACGACTTCTCCATTGATAGCAGCATGCGGGAGGACATCTTCAAGCTGGTCGATGAGGTTTTCAAGAAGCGGAAGGACGATCAGAGTCTAGATGCTGAGAGCAGGCGGTTACTGGAGAAAGACCACAAGGGCTATATTCGCATGGGACTGGGTATTCCTGCAGGACCGCAGCGTGATCGTTTTAAGGAGATCAAAAAGAGGTTGAGTGAGCTGAGCATTACGTTTCAGAAGAATTTGAACGATGAGCAAGGTGGTCTTTGGGTGACGAAAAAGGAGCTCGAGGGGACGCCGCAGGATGTGGTTGATGGCTTGAAGGCGGGAGAGCATGGAACGGAGCACGAGGGCAAGCTCTTTCTCACTTTCAAGTATCCGGATTTGTTCCCGGTGATGAAGTACGGAAAGAACGCCGAAATCCGACGAGAGCTCTTTGTTGCGAACGAGAACAAGTGTCCCCTGAACGTGCCGCTGTTCAAGGAAGCGATCGTGCTGCGAGACGAGGCGGCCCGTATTCTTGGCTATCCGAACCATGCTACCTTCAGGATCGAGGACAAGATGGCGAAGACGCCAAAGACAGTCGATGACTTCCTTGGCGATTTACGAAAACGTCTCGCACCAGGAGGCGTCAAAGAGATCGAAACTCTCAAGAAGCTGAAGAAGCAAGAAACCGGCGAGGCCGATAACTATTTTCTCTGGGACCACCGCTTCTACGACACGTTGATGCTAGAACAGGACTACCAGCTCGACCAAAACAAGATCGCCGAGTACTTCCCGCTCCAAACCAGCATCGAAGGCATGCTCGGCATATTCGAATCACTCTTCGGCCTCGTCTTCGTCAAAATAGACGGCGCCGACCGCGACGCAATCAGCGAAACCAAGAAAGGCAGCGACATCGTCTGGCACGAAGACGTCCAAGTCTTCTCCGTCTGGGACGATTCAAGCGAAGGCGACGGCTTCGTCGGCTACCTCTACCTCGATCTCCACCCCCGAGACGGCAAGTACGGCCACGCAGCTAACTTCAATCTATCACCCGGCTTCATCAACGAGAACGGCACTCGACGCTACCCAGCCACAGCACTCGTCTGCAACTTCTCCAAACCCACGCCCAAGAAACCCAGCCTCCTCAAACACGACGAAGTCGTCACCCTCTTCCACGAACTCGGCCACGGCATCCACGACCTTGTCAGCCGGACCATCTACTCCCGCTTCCATGGCACAAGCACGGTGCGTGACTTCGTTGAAGCGCCTTCGCAGATGCTGGAGAATTGGTGCTGGACACCAAGCCAGATCAAGAGTCTGTCGAAACATTGGTCGTACCTCTCCCCGGAGTACGAAGTAGCCTGGAAAATGGCCGCAGGCAACGATGCGAAACGTCCGTCGGAGTCCATGCCAGACGACCTCATCTCCTCAATCGTGAAGACACGACACGTCAACGACGCCCTCTTCAATCTCCGCCAACTGCACTTCGGGATCTTCGACATGACCGTGCACGAACCTGCCTCGCACGCCGCGGTGAAGGAGCTCGATGCTTCGAGTTTGTACAACAAGCTCCGCCACGATATTAGTAAGATCGATGGGCCGGAAGCCAATGGCGAGTCCTATGATTGGGCCCACGGTGAAGCCACCTTCGGGCATCTGATCGGCGGGTATGATGCGGGATATTACGGCTACCTGAGCAGTCAGGTATACAGCGCGGATATGTTCTACTCGGTTTTCAAGAAGAATCCGATGGATGGGAAGGAAGGGCGGAGGTATCGGCATCAGGTACTTGAGAAGGGTGGGAGTAGGGATGAGATGGAGACGTTGAAGGAGTTTCTGGGCAGGGAGCCGAGTACGGAGGCTTTTTACAAGGAGCTTGGGTTGGCGTGAAGTCGCTCCGGCGGCAAGAGTGCATCGACGAGGCTTGAGCATGTTAGGGGGGCATGAGATATGCTGCTCACGGCGGGGACAAGTAACGCTACAAAGGGCTTGCGGAAACCACTATGCAGTATCCCATACTGCAAATTGTACGATATCTACATCTAGATATAACAGCTCACGAGATATCACTCCGCCAGCGAACCGCGGTGCGCACTCTCATCAATCGTAATCCGCGGCCCTTCAAAGTTCTTCCTCCCATCCACTATCCACTGGATCCCTGAGATGAGGATAATGATCGCAAAAGCCACTATACAGTAGTTCATCGTCGTCCCCGTCACCGGCAAAAACGGTGGGAACACGAACAACACTGTCGTGATGATCGTGTACACCAGTCCGATTATATTCGCTGCCCAGCCTACCAGTCCTGGTAGTTTGAAGTGTCGCTCGGGCAGTTTGCGCCGGAGGGAGAGCAGGTTGAAGAACACAGGAATGCCGTAGGAGACGCCGAGGGCAGTAACGGAGGCAGCGATGATGGCGTTGAAGGCTACCGTGCTGCCGAGGTAGATGAACCTAAAGCGATGAGTGGGATGATTAGCAAATGTCTCGGAACGTTTGGTCGAGCTAACAAGGTCTCGAAGCGCTGCATAGTGCGTGATGCCGTCTCGGAGAAGTGACGTACCCGAAGATCAGTACGACAAAGCAGTCCAGCAACAGAGCATTGAGCGGTACACCGAGGGTTTTGTGCACTTTCCACCATGTCGCGGACATCGGGAGTCCGCCGTCTCGAGCAAAAGCGAAGGTCATGCGGGAGGCGGTTGTTAGGACGGAGATACCGGCGAAGATGAAGCAGATTAGGGGGAAGACCAAGAGGCAGACCGCGCCTGCTCGGTTGTTGGTCGCGATGTAGAAGATTTGGAGGAGAGGGCCGGATGGGGAGGAGATGACGGTTTCGGCGTTGGAGAGGCCGCCAGAGACGAAGAGGACGACGATCAGGAAGATGAAGCCGGTGGATATGCCAATGTATTGGCAGTAGAGCATAATTTTCGGTCCTTCAATGGCTGCGTCCGGAATCTCTTCGATCATGTGGGCCACCGCGTCGAAGCCGGTTAGGCCCAGCCCACCTTGAAGTAAGCCCAGAAGGAACGCTATCCCATCCGGCCATCCAGTCTCGTTGATCCAGGTCGCGAAGACATACTCTCCAGTAGCATAATCGGGCGCTGCACAGGCCAAAACTGTGATGGAGATGATCACAAACCCTGCGATACTCCACGCTAGCGCTACGCCGTTGACTTGTGGTAGTAAGCGCTGCATGAATGCGTTCACGGCAAAGGAGGTGCACGTCACGGCTAGGTATATCAGGAACTGGTGCCAGCGGTGGTACTCGTAAGTTGGGTTTAGCAGGGTGACCATATTGACGATCAGGGTGCTTGCGAGGGCGCTATTGGTCGCCACGAGGGCGATCCAGCCGGACATGTTAATCCAGCCCGTTACCCAGGCTACGCCGCGTTTTATGGAGGGAGGGGAGAGCATGTAGGCCCTGTGAGGGTTAGCATACAGCTCAGGAACAAGAGCGAGAGTCGGCCGAGCTCGGTAGCCACCACCAACGACCGCTCTGTCATCTCAACCAACTCACCAATGGTACTGGCCTGGCGAAAACGGATGTGTTAGTCTATGTGACAGACGGAATCCACATCGTGTTCCAGGAATTCGCGCCATCACCATTGAACTTACCTCCAGCCGTGGGAAACGCACTCAACATCTCCGCCAGACTCGCCGCCAGACTGAAGTTGCAGATTCCAGCCGTGACCAAGCCCCATATTACAGCAATGGGGCCGCCCGAAGGCAGCGCCAACGACAACGACGCTGCCAACGCGGTCCAGGAGTTCAAGATCGCGAACGACAGGCCCAGCATTGTCCTAGGGAGCATAGCGAGACCCGTCAGTAAATGTCTCAACCTTGTTCGACAGGGAGGGTTTCTGCTCAAGAGCATACTCACCAGCGGCTGAACTGCCGCTCAAATGACTGTGCATGGCCGAGTTGGGCCAGCCGGAGGGCATCGGCGTCGGCAGGGTCGTCTTTCATGGTGGCTATCGGAAGAGCCTTGTCGTCCAGGAGATGTAGACGACGCAGAAAGCGAAGGTAGAGAGAAGCATCTTGAGATGGGACTACCTTACCTTAGTCAATAGTCAGACAATTGCGGGAGCGGTGGTAGGATTGATGAAGTGCCAGCGCTAGTGCTTACAGCTTCCGAACTCGGCAGCGCGCACGTGGAGAGGAGATTAAGGTTTTATGGAGACAAGTGGGGGCGCGTTGCGGAGGAGATCAGCTATAGCTGGTCTCGCTGGTGCTTTGAACCATTGGACTTGAAGTAGGAGAATCGTCTCATGTTTGAACGTGTGGTAGGCTGTCCACCAAGTGGTTACCCCGGCGTGCGGAGAGGGCGGAAAGCTGTATGTCGATAGGCGACTAGCCGAGCTTGAGCTGAGAGTCTTCGGTACGCATCTACGGTCCAGAGTGTGAGACATCTTGAGTGTACGCAGACCAGACTCGAGGCGAAGATGCGACTCGAAGACGAAGGCGCAACCTCACCTCCACTCCAAGAAGATGAAGAGCGCTCCGCCTTTGTCAAGCTAGACCCCTCAACCTTCTTCATCCGCCACCCGCCCCCTCCCCACGAACTCGGTCCCTCCATCACAGACGATGAGTTCCTTTTCCAGACCATCCACATGGGCGCCGCCATTGTCGACGAGTCAAGGTATCGTATATCGATAACTGGCCTCGTCGACAATCCATATTCCTTGACTCTGACTCAACTCCACGCCCTCCCCTCAACAACCATAACAGCGTTCCACGAATGCTACGGCTCACCATTGGTGCCTCCAACAAAAGCACTCCGCCGTATCGGGAATGTCACTTGGACAGGCGTACCGCTGCATGTCCTCCTCGTATACGCTAGGCCGAAGGTGTCCGGGACGTATGTGTGGAGCTCTGGCCTCGATCACGGAACCTTCGCTGGCGTGGAGGCGGATCGGTACCAGAAGGACCTCACTCTTGCCAAAGCACTGGGTCCGGAGGTGCTAGTCGCGTACGCGATGAACGGTCAGCCGCTTTCGAAGAACCGCGGCGGGCCAGTCAGGCTTGTGGTGCCCGGCTGGTTCGGCACGAATTCGACGAAATGGCTTTGTAAACTCGAAGTCCAGGACCGTAGAGCAGAAGGCCCGTTCACGACAACCTTCTACAACGAGCAGTATCCGCCGGATGATCCAACGAATCCGTATAAGCCGGTGTATGGCGTGCAGCCTAATTCGATGATTTCGTCGCCGGAGCCGGAGGCGGAAGTAGTCGGTGCCGAGGTTGTGGTGGAGGGGTGGGCGTGGAGTGAAGACGGTGTCACGACGGTCGATGTGAGTGTTGACGAAGGAGAGTCGTGGGTGGATGCCAAGGTTGAGGACAGGTCTGAACTCAGCTGGCAGAGGTTTCGGGCGAAGCTGGAGTTGGCGAAGGGGAGGTTTGTCGTGCTGGCAAGGGCCGAGGGTGCGGATGGGAGAGTGCAGCCGTTGGGTGAGGGAAGGAACCATGTTCATAGGGTTGCATTTGAGGTTGTATAGATCGGGATTTCTCCAGCGGCCGAAGCAGATGCAGTGGTCGCCGCCTCAGAACGCAAAATCCCAAAGCACAAGAAACGTACAAAACCCCGCCGTGCCCCAAAATACCGCCGCCGCCGTACTCTGCCTCTCACTCGCCCGCTTCAACTCCTTATTTCCCTTCCCCAAATTCTCAGTAGTGAAATAAGAGTCCTGCACCAACTGATCAATATGCTCGCTCTGCTGCTGCAGATTCGCGTGCAAGGTGGAGTGCAGCTCGCTGATCTCGAGGATACTGCGTTCGGCGGTGCGGACTTGGTCGAGCTGCTCTTCGTAGTGGCGGAGGAGGTCGGCGTTCTCGGTCTCGAAGAGTTGGATTTGTTCTTCGGAAAGGGCAGAGCTGTCTTCGGTTGGACCGCCGTTCGTGAGATCGCTGGACTGCGGGCGAGATTTCTTGGTGCCGCGTGCAGAGGGCATGTTCATGGTGCTCGCTTCATCGTCTTGAGCGTACGGGATGCCGCCGGCTACTCTGGATTTGTAGAGCACACTTTTCGACTTCTCCACCTCCCTTCCTAATCGGACTTCCATCATTCCGCTCTGCACGCCACCCGCTTGCTCCAGCTTCCTTTGCAAGTACAGAATGATGCTTTCCCGTACTGCAGCGATCGTTTTCCGCTCCGCTTCCTCTCTCTCCTCGTCCGGCGACTTGGCCGTGACCGCACCACCAGCCGCCCATCTTCCCAAGGCGCCTAGTCCACCCCGTGCACGCTTCGACAACGCCACCGAGTCTGCCGTTTGGTTCCGTACATCTTCTGCTTGCTTCAGACCGTTGATGGCGCCGTTCAATTGTCGGAGCAGCTGCTTGGACTGCGCATCGATGGCTTCTCTTTCACCGTCCGTCAATGGTTGCCGAGAATGCTCATTCGGCTCGTTGTTCTGGTTCCTCCGTCTCGCCGGTGGTGCGGTAGACAGATAGGAAGGTCGAATGGAGCGTAGCTCGCGGATGAGGTCGGCGATGCGAGCATTGATGCTGTAGGCTTCTTGGAGGAAGCTGTTGATTTTGTTCAGGTCATATTGTTTGGGCGGTATAGGCTGGGCGCCCTTCTCTTTGAGGCAGATGTTTAGGACGGGGGTTATGTCCGCCATTACAACTACTTGATATGGCCAGACTGTCTTGCGTTGAGCGAGTACAAAATCACACGTCGTAGTTTCCAAGACCAGGTTGTGGAAACTTGGTATTCTTGCGGAGCCAATCACAACGCGCAGTGGCTTCACGGACGACCTGTTCTTCATGCTTCATCTTACACCCACAATGGCTTAGCTACTAATCCCTCGTGCTGAGCTTACAATGGCAGTCTCACTCCAAGTCGTACATCCAAGCATATTCACGAACACGGGATTGCAGTAGATATTCATGAAGCTGTGATGTATGAGGTACTGAACACTCTCCCCACCCTCATCAACCTTAACTTTCCTCCTATCCGCCCTCCCCTTCTCGCTCCACGGGAAATGCAGCACCGGAACCACAAAGAACGAATTCGACTCGTCAGCAACCCCAGCCAGCATGTTATACCACGCAATAAAGCCCGCGATGATCCCCAACGCACCTCCTGCCCTCGTAAGCGGCACGTTAGGAGATCCAGTAGGACTGTTCTGTGCGTCCAGATACGCACAACCTAGGCAAATGAAACTGAGCCAGACGGAAAGGAATAGGCTGCAGAAAGCAACGGTGGATTTGAGCGTGAACAGCCAGAGCAGGAAGGTGAAGATCATCCAGGCGAAGATATACCTTTGAATATACTGTTAGCATTTACACCTCTACGACATCTACGCAGGGGAACAAATATACTCACAACCCAAAGGCGGCATAAAAGTCGCCGTTCTTCGCCGGTCCGAAGCTATCTGCAATACCGAATCCACCTGGCGTCAGGATAATCCCGATCGAAATCCAGAAGCCCCCATAGCTACTCAACGCCGTCCCACCAAACACATTCCCGATCGCGATATCCCACATTCCAGCCAAAAGCTGTATGAACCCGCCATACGCGTACGCTGGTCCAATAACTATGGCCGGGTTGTCCACGCCCATGACGCCGAGATTGATCAACGTCAGCAGGAACGTGGTCAGCGCGAAGCCAGCCAGACCCAAAGGAACAGGATTGCCGAGGTTGAATGGTGGAGGTTTGTAGAGGCCGGGCTGGAGGGCGCCGGCGAACGCTGCGAGGCGGATGGATTCGGGGTCGGAGTGCTGGTGGGCGAGGGGGTTGCCGCCGTAGTCGTGGTAGCGGTGTTGGAGGTGGTGGGTTGGGGTTTGGGTTAGATCGTTTGGATTATTGGGCGCATGGTCCTGGCGGTCGATTGCGGTTGAGGAGGCGGACATGGTTGGTTGATCTTGAGCTGAGATGGGGCAAGGAGATTCTCAAAAGTCCTTATAGCATCTAGTAATGATACGAAAGGACTCATCAATCAACAAAGGAGATGCAATCGAACCAATCTTGCGGACACACGACGGCACCGACGGCTATGGAGGGGAATTCCATTTCGCAGGACCCACTGTCGGGGCGACCTCCTCATCTCGGGTGGTACGGCCTGTGGAGAAGGCTATGATGCCAGTGGGGTGCGGGTTTGGCTCGATCCTCCAAGACTCGAAGCACGCGTGGCACCCACGGCATCCATACGAGGCTTATTAGCCGTGGTGTCGTTCGGTGCCCGTGGTTCCTGGTTCCTGCCAAGGATCGGCGATCAATGAGAAGCTTAAATACGAGAAAACCGAAGCTTGAAGACGGAGTCCGGGGAAATTGTAAATCCGTGGTCTTCGAGAGGTTCTAGAAATGATTGAGAATATACATTAATTAAAGGAAAAGGTTGTCATACCCACATCTACGCTTTACATAGCCTCCCTGTGCTATCTTCCTTCCACTGATCACTCCCAACGCAAGTCGGACAGTAGAACCCACCACTCGGGTCCACTACCGCTTTGATGCTGCTCAAACGTTCGTAGTGCTCGCCGTAGAAGTCCTCCTCGTAGTCCGGGTCAAGCCGATCGCCTTCATTCATGTAGACGCCCGTCTCGGGAGCCTGCTCCTTCATCGCGGCAGTCTTCACGTACGTGATGTCGTGCTGCACAGCATCTTCGTCTGCTTGCGTGGCGGTTGGACCCCAGCCACGAGCGACGATGTGGTTGAAGTAGCTGATGCGCCAAGCGGGGTTGAGGCCGGAGTAGTCGTCTGACTTCAGGAAATTGGCGCCACCCGAGACGAGTTCGAAGTTGTTGGCGGTGTATTCGTCTGGGGTGCCGGCGATGACGTCGAGCATGCTGCGGAGCCCGGCGGTGTCCTCTTGCACGGCACGGCGAGAGAAGAGGCGGGAGCCTAGTGCTGAGTTGGCGGAGCCGACTGGTGGCTCAACGCCTGATTCTGTGTTGTAGAATGACCAGTAGTCGGGGTATGAGACATATGAAACGGAAATGTACAGCGAAGTGCCGTTGTAGGGCAAGAGCTTCTGGAGTGTCGATGCGAACGTGGACTGGGCGTAAGACACCGTCTTGTCGAACGTGTAGAAGCCGTGCACGTAGCCTGCGGTGAAGGTCCCAAACAGAGGTGTCGGTTGGTTGATGGACCATTGCCCGTACCCGGCGTAGCCTTTGTCGTTCAGGTCTGGTTATGCTTCCCAAAGAATGGCGATTGCGTCCAATAGAGCACTCGTGTTGGCAGACAATGTTGCAATTGCTACGTGCTGGGCCTGGACGTTCACCATGGGGTACGCCTTGATGACCGTCTTCGTGACCACGCCGTAGTTGCCTGGCCCGCCGCCACGTATGGCCCAATAAATATCGGTGTTCGAGCAAGGGTTTGCTGTAATGACTTTGCCATCTGCAGTCACGACTTCAGCCTCAAGGACTTGGTCCGTTCCAAGACCGAACTGGCGTGACGCCGGGCCGTGGCCACCACCCTGCATCCATCCACCTAGGGCGCCGACAGACGGGTCCCTCCGCCAACAACGACTACATTGTTGGCTTTCGCGACCTTGTAGACGTCATCAAAGGTGTAGCCTCCACCAACAGTGATTGCAGCTCCAGTCCACGGATCCGTCTTGCAAGTTGAGCTGTATTTCGCCTGGAAGCTCAAGCCAGTTCGTAGATTTCGGACCCAGACCTCCAGACTTCCATAGCCAGTGGATCGACCAAGGATGTCATGGCCAGTGTCTTTGATGACTAGGCGGACATTATGGGCTTTTGCGAACTTGATGGTTGTAGCGACATCCAGAGATGATAGTGCGCTGACAGCGTACGAAGGGTTCGTGCCAAGTGTACAGGTACCTGGGGTCTCCCCTGCCGTGGTGTTGATGGGTGGACATGTGTCGTTGCTGCCATCGATGAATGTGACTAGTAAATGTCTTCCGTTGAGGTGGAGTGTCTGCGAGGAGCTTATCGCTCCTTGGTGCACTTACAGTGGATAGCTCAACCCAACTGGGCTCTGACTTGTAATCTTGGATCTGTCCAGCTGCTGTCGACTACTGCACACTGCGCAGCGTTTTGCTTGGGACCAGGGTAACAAAATATCGCCTCGGGCTCAGTCTTGATCAAACGGCCTTTTGTGGTTGAATTCAAGGAATTCCACAGCCCACTAGAGGGCCAGCATGCATCTGTGGGAGCCTGCAAGTTCGATCGTTAGAATCCATCGTTCGCCACCAGGGGTGCGTCGCAGATACTTACACACTTGCAGCTGCCATTTGGCTTGGGTGTGGCTGCCGCATGTCCTCCGGCCAACACCGAGCTGAGTACTAAGAGCCACGAGACCATGGTCACTGTTTGTGATTGAGTGATAGATGAAAGAACGTGTTTCAAGGAGCTCGGAACGAAAGTGTCCAGCCACCAAAGGAAGGAAAGAGAGTAGGATGGAACGTGGGATTTTGTCCTACAGCAGCGCCCTGCATTCAATGCAATCTGCACATGGTCCAGATGAGGCAAGTGGTTACAGGAACGTGCTCCGTGTATACCAGCATAGCGGTCGAGACCTATACAGTAGATGACACCGGTCCGTACACCTCGTTGGAGTGACCTACAATAGATACAGCAAAGCTTGACACTAAAACCACGGAATCTCTCCCTCCGAGTTGGATCGCTTGCACGTGGTTCAAAAATACGGCACTGGCCGATCGTTGCAACCTGGCCTGCGGATGGGCCCTCCACTTCGCGAAATATTTCCCCCGCCCTATCCCACGCGGCGTACGGCTCAAGATGCCGAATACCATGCACCATCGACAGCACGCCGTTGTTATCGCGTGGACTAGTCAAACAGGGATGACGTTCCTGATATCAGTTTTCGACGACAATGTGCTTCAAGACTTCGAAGGTTTTCGAAGCACCTCACGAGCGTTCTGTCGCTGAACACCATGCCTTCATCGCCGCCGGACAAAGTACAACTCCCAGGAGCAGCGGCTGGACTTCCTTCTGGTGGTCTGATAGCAGTCGCGTGGGCGGGCTTCGCCCTCGCAGCATGCTTCGTTACTCTCCGAAGTTATGCCAGACTGACAGAGACGCACCGACTGCACGCCGATGACTACTGGATATTGGTGGCGCTGTTCTTCCTGCTCGCGAATGCAATCCTACAGACCTTGCAGACTCACTCGCTGTACTACATCATGTATGGGGGCGTGGGCATTGTACCAATCGACGCGACGTATATGGTTGAAGGCAACATCTACGTGGTACGTTGCCCTGGCTGGAAGCATGCGCAGACAAGATCGAATACGAGAGCCTCAGAATCCATGCTGACCCTCTACCAGAGATACGAGTTCACCATCATCGCACTCTTCTGGAGTGTCACGTGGAGTGTCAAGTCGAGCTTCCTGGCGCTGTATTGAAGGCTCTTTGAAGGCTTGCGAGTTGATCGAAGGGTTTTGATTGGCGTCGCTGTCTTCACGGCTCTAGCATATGTGAGTGCACATATCTGTACATGTCCCCAGATGACATCAAGACTGATACAATAGTTGTGGCCGAGTAGGTTGGATGCTGGATCGCAAGCGTTTGGACATGTCATCCCCCAAGCTTGTATTTTGACTTCGGTATGATTGTAGTTTCCAACATTAGCCGATTCGTTCTAACCGATGCTATTCAGGCCAATGCAGAAAACCAATCGATGTGCGAGGCGGCGTCATCTCGATATCGTATAGTACTGCTGTCGATATCCTCACCGACCTGATGATAATGGCACTGCCAATCCGAATGATCCGAGACCTACAGGTCAACAGACGCCAGAAAGCTGCCCTTGCCGGGATCTTCAGTGTCAGCGTGGTGAGTGAAAAGATGGTTCGGAGGTTCTTTCGAGACACGGCAATGATGTTGTCGTGGCACCAGTTGAAACTTGAGACAGTCGCTGATTCTCTCGCCAATCTTCTTAGATCATCATCGGAGTATCACTGGTTCGATTAACGCAAATCGTCAACAGAGCAAATGCGGACCCCGTCGGCCTTGCTGTGTGGGGTCTTGTGGAAAGCAGTATTGCGGTTGTTATTGGCTCGATGCCTCCACTAAAAGCGTTCATGACCCGGACGCTGGAGCGCTCCATCAAACGATCGAAGGGCGCAAGTGGCGCCAACTCCAGAGTCAGGTACGACTTCGACGCCCAGGAGGAGCAATCGCTGTCGAAGAGTCAGGCGAAAGTGGGCTCGATTCCGCTGGAGGACCGGACTCACCGGAGCTACACTGTTTCTCAAGACGTCAAGGCTGTGGAGGAGCAGATTGTACGGAAGCGGGAGTACTACTGAGGCGGCATCTAGCCTGAGCACCTAATGAATAACGTCTGTACATACTTCAGGCTGGCTAGACGACACAGCCTAGCACGGTCATGGCATTCCCAAAGTCATCGTCAAACAAGGCTGCGTCCTTACACTTTCACGTGCCGCCTCACAAGAATGAACGGCCAGAGCCCTGCTGGCCACCTGCTCCCAGCCCGGTGATATGCCATCGGGTAGCTTGCAACGAGACGTAAGTCGTACTATACGCTCGTTATAAGTCTCTGGGGCCCAAAATTTGTGAAGACCACTTGACATCTTGGGATGTGCTCGGCACTTCCGGATAAGGCAGGAGCGGCAAAACCATGGCAATGCAGGTCACTTGTTCCATTCCAGTCTAGTCTTGCTCCTTAATATACCACATGTCAGATCAGAACTTCTTGTTCGGCATGGCCAGACTTCGTATCAGCTCGTTGCTCAGACTTCGAAACGTGAGGAGAAGCCTTCGATCAATCTGGGAGTACGAAGCACTGAAAAGCCAATAGCAGCTCCTACTCAACAAGCAAGATGGGTATAGCATCGCACAACCTACTACAAGATTGATTCCTTCCCAAACGCCACCCTATGCATTTTCTAAGACCGCTCCCACCCCATCCCATCAACTCAAATCCACATCCTCCTCCCAAAGCATACAACACCTCCTAAATCCCGGCCGCACCAGCCTCCTCTCAGTCTCATCCGTCGTCATCTTCTCGACATGCCACGGCCCAACCTCACTCGCCTCCAGCTCTGCAAACCCAAACTTCGCATACCAGGGCCCGTTCCATTGCACATCTGGATACGTTGTCAAACTTACCCTCGCTCTCGGCTTCCCCTCATACTTCGCCCGCTCCGTCGTCCATCGAAACACCGCCTTCATTAAGATCTTCCCAATCCCTTTGCCCTGGTGGTCACCGTGCACGGCTACCTCGGCTATATAGATCGTATTGTCCATTGGGTACCCGGCGATGAATCCAATGGCCAATTCGTCTTCGGAGACGATGTAGATGTTCCCTAAAGCGAGGCGTTGTTGAAAGATGAGCGGTTCGTCGTAGTGGTCCGCTAGATCTGCCAGGGTGGGGATGGAGGCGAATCTCTTGGTGGCGGAGAAGGAGATGGCGCAGAGGCGGGGGATGTCATCTATACAGGCCAGACGGAGGTTGCGGGTTGGTTTCTGGTCAATGGAATCGAGACGGACGGCGCGGTCGAATATAGAGGGGAGCTCGGCGTATTGTTTTTGTTCTTGGTAGTAGTCCGGCATAGTTCGTGAGTATGTAGGCCTTGGCCAGATATCCGGTGATTGTCCCAGATAAGTCGAGTGGAGGCCAATCATATGCATTCACATGCAGATGAATTAGATGTACCGTCTTTTCGGTACAGTGATTGCTCGATGTTGAAAAACGAGAAAGCTGATTTCTTCTTTCTCCTCTCGAATCGCAAGGGAATGCTTGCCTGTTTGAGATGGAAGCATCGGGCAACCGGTGTAGTTGGCCTTGGCAGGACGGTGCGGATGACCGGCTCCTGCTCGCTGGACTGGGTGGAGATCTGCTGGCTGGGTTTTTCAGCCGTTCAGCCATGATCATGTGAGCCAGCATTCATCGTACAACCGAGTGACGTCGAGGACTGCAGCTGGGTCTTGCTTCGGCTACTTTCGCTGAGGTTTGAGTTCCGGTCTCTCGGTAACTTTTTCGCCTTAGCGGGCAGCCACCGGAGCCTTGTGCTCGCTGCCTTCAAGGCTTCTTGCTGCTGCATGCAAGGCAATGTCTTGCACGTGCTCAACGTATACGGACGTTTCGGAGCCTTCGGGACTGTGAGAGTGTTTCGATGTTGTTAAGCATGGAGAGATACTGAAGCGGCGAGCTGTATATATAGTACGACGGATATCTATCGTGAGAAGACGAAGGTCTTATCATATCCCAGCTTATCTTGCACACCGCAAGACCCATTACTCGTTTGCCTGTCCGCCTGGTCATCGAGGAAGATTAGCCGAACAGCGATATGGCTCTCCCCTGCAGTCCAGCACTACCGTTCCTGCTTTATTCCTACCCATGGATGCCATTTCCTCGCCGCATCGCCATATACCTCCGCGAGAAGCAAATCCCGTCAACGCACGTCAGGATCGTTCGTGTCTCTGACCCAAAAGATGGCAACCGAGTCGTTGACTTCAGCTTTCCACCTAGACCAGCGGGCAGTCTACCAGTGCTCGCCGTCCCGTCGGAGAAAACTGGTGAAGATGGCAAGCCAGTCGAGTGGTTCCATATCCGACAATCCATGGCCATCATCCACATACTGGAAGAGATCTGTGAGAAGAAGTTGTACGGTTTCGATTCACCAGTCGGAGGTTTGTTCGGAACGAGTATTGTGGAAAGGGTGAGGATTAATGAGGTGCTCACACTAGCCGAGGAGTGCACTGTCAATTGGTATGACCGCATCCTTATTCAAGGTTTATTGATGGACCTAACGGAGATACTCGTATAGGAACCCCGTCCGCACCTTCGGCACCAACGCAGGAACGATGTCCTACCCCGAAGGTGCCAAAGAAATGCTGCGCTGGGTCCGTCGACCGCTCATGGCGATCGAGACGTGGTGGCAGGAGTCTGACCGCGATATGTCGCTTCTCCGAGCCGGGATCCATGGCCATGTTACGGTAGCCGATATCGTGTTGTACCAGTTTCTCGAATTCACGAAGGATTGCTATGCGGTCGATATGACAGATGGTTCCCAGGAGCAAGTAAAGGACGTGTATGGTCGAGATGTCGTGGAAAGGTTCCCAAAGCTCGCTGAGTTCTTCGAGGTGTTTAGGGGGAGGGAAAGTGCGGTGAGAGATGAGCAGAGTGGAGAGCTGCCTGGATCAGGGCCGCTGAAGGCGATGCAGACTTGGGCTGAAGGAGTGCTGTAATCCGAGCAAAAGGGAGGTCAGAGAATCGAGATCATGTACTCATGCAACTCGTCCAGGCGTTCGCCATTGAGCAGTGTGACCCTGCCGAATGCTTACAACAGCTCATTACCGAAATCGTCGAATCTGGAGATCAAGATCTCCTAGTCGTCCTAGGCACGACAGTCTCTTCGTGTTGCTGATAGAAGCTAAAATAGCATGTTAGCATCGAGAACTGCGGGACAGCTTAGCGACGCGGACCTACCCAGTGTTCCGGCGAGCGGCAAGATTCTCTTTGCGGTGGGCCTCTCGCTGCTCAACCATTTCCCACAAAGTGTGCGCAATCCTGTCCATGGCATCGGTGTTCGGTTTGGAAGCTTGCGAGATATTTTTCAGAGCGTGCGAGACGTCTTTGCAAGCGTTCGAGATGTGTTTAAAAGCGCGGGAAATGTCTTCGTTGACTGTGTCCGCTCTGGCAAACCATCTCTCCCACTTTCATCATCCTCCTTAGCCTTCGCCTCAAGATAAGCAAGCAAGTCTGCAGAGTCTTGTAGGACACTCTCAGTATGTGCATGGTCGGCTGCCATTCGTGCTCCGATAGTCTTGAGCTTCTATTCGTGGAGTTGTCGGGTTGTCGGAGGTCGACTGCTCCGTACATCGACGTTCTCTTGATGCTCGACATGCTCGGCTGTTAGTGTAGTGCCATCTTTGTCTTGGCCATCCTTGGGCAGACAAGCCCTCGATCCTTTCCGAAACATGCCTTTGAACCACATCTGTGCGACTTGTCCAGCGGCTGATGTTGTCAGCGGTGCGAGATGAGTGTTGCGGTTGTGCCGAAATGGTACATTATCTGACGCAGGATTTTGTAGGTATAGGAATTGCTTACCTTTCCACTGGAGGACCATCACTCAATAATATCTCTCTTGCTCAGGCTGCTCACATTTGGATTGTGGACCGCCGGATTCTTTCACACATTTCATTCATCCGCTGTCTATTTACAAGTCTCCCCTCCCTACGTACATCACCAACTTTCAGTCGTGGTGACTTCAGAATAGAAAAGCAGCCATGTATCCGCCAAATTTTTCAGATCTCGAGGCAGCAATAATCATGCTCGCCGGCTGCTGGGCCAATCTCAGGCCGTCCAAATAAGCGTAAAAGGAAACAGTGGGTATGGGACAAACGCTGAAAATGCAGATCAGATCGACAACCAACTCAGTTCCAACCAAGACTGTTCTCCGTCATGATGGGTGCACTGATGCCTTGCTCGCGTACGCTACGGCCATTGCTGCTTCCTGCGCTCGTCCGGCTGTGTCGACCACCGCTGCCAGAACCAGAAGAGTGGCGACCATTGGCACCGGACATGAAAAAGCCGCCCATGCCACCACCAGAAGTCTGGCTCATCTCGCCCATGGTAGGAACAGAGCTGGCGCGCTGGTGGCCTTGCTTCTTCTTGCGGTAGCGACGAGCGACGTAGACCATAGCGGCCGCGTAGGCGGCAGCGCCGCAGACGGCACCGACACCGATGCCAACTGAGGTACCTCGGACCTTGTGCTCACTGCCAGAGTCGCCGCCAATCGGTGCACCATCGCCGGTTGATGATGTGGCAGTGGCGGCTGGGTTGTAGTACGCAGATGACGGACCATCGTATGACGCAGTGCCTGGGATCAGCGGGATGGAGGGGTCGATCATGTTCATCAACGTCTTGACTGGCCGGTCTGGGTTGCAGTAGACCTCTGCCACGGGAACGTGAAGGCTGTTCTGAAGATCGTTGACCATTTGCGATGGAATCCAGACCAGGGCAAGGGTCGTGATGAAGTTGAGCTGGGCGGAATTATCCCAGGGGATCAGCGCATGCATGACAACATGTTCAGCAGATACACCAAGACCGTACGCGAGACCTTGCGGTAGGTACTGGAAAATCTGACTTGCGGCTTCAGGCTGGCCGACCACAAATTGGTAGTTCAGTCCGTACTCGAAACCAAGCTGGATAAGCGTTGCGTTCGGTGGAGACCTTGGCATACCTCCCGGAGGCTGGACGAGTTGAGGAATGTATGTCGGCACGCCGTTGACAGCTGTATTCGAACCCGAAGGAGCGGTCGAGATCCCATGGCCAGTACTTGTGCGCGTAGGCGCAAAGACCCAAGAGGTGGGCAGAGTCAGTGAGGTGTAAGTGTCGGTGCCTGTGGGCTTGATCGTCTCTGGTGCTTTTGTTGTGTCCACCGATGTTGCCGAGTCAGCCGTGGTGCTGGGAGCGTCCGATGGGGTTGATGCTGTGTTCGGCGTAGTGACTGGCACAGAATCCGACGCAGAGTTCGAAGCTGGACCGGATGCTGGGTACGACGAAGACTTTGTCACTCCTGGGACGCTTGAGACTGGGGCGGACGTTGGAGAAACGTAGGAAGATGGTACGGCTCCTGTACTCCCGATATTGATGGTTGTTCCTGAACTCAAAGGGATCGAAGTTGAAACCGTTGAGCCGTAGCCCGGCGCAGAAGAGTCGGTGTCCGCAGGAGTTGTCGTTGGCGTTGTTACCGGTGTTGTCTGATCTGGAGAACTGCTGGTGACATCAGTATACTGGCTGGATGGCGGGGTGGATACGGATGTTCCTCGATCAGTCGTGGCAGTGGTACCTCCAGTCACAGCTGGAATGGATACAGCTGTCGTACCATCGACACCAGTGATAATGACCGAGGTTCCACCAGAGATTGTCGGCACAGGCACTACTACAGATGTACCAGCACCAGTGAGAGTCAAAGAAGTCGGCACAGGCACTACCACAGATGTACCGGCACCAGTGAGAGTCAAAGAAGTCGGCGTTGTCAATGGCAGACCCGAGACTGGGTTTGTTCCCGTGGGAAGAACCACATCAGTAGTGAGCGGTACTGTAGGCAGATCTGAAGTCACATCCGACACCACGCTTGAGACCTCTGAAACGACAGATGGCACAGCTTCGGTGAGAGCACTGGTGACAGCACTGGTGACAGCACTGGTGACAGCAGAGAGGACGCTTGAAAGCGTGGAGTCCGCGCCGGGAACAACAATTGGAATCACGGTGGAAGCCTTGGGTAGTAGAGTCGTAAGCGTACCCGTAACACCCGTGACTTGCGATATAATACTGCTGAGTGGAGGCAAAACACCATCAGTAGTGGTTGTTGAGCCGCCAGTTGGAACGACATCTGAGCTCTGTGGGAACACGCCACTCAAGGTAGGCAATGGCTTGGTAACATCCGATATAATGCTCTCCACAGGAGGCAAGATACCATCAGTTGAGCTCGAGGCTCCAGTCGGCACAACATCGGAGTTCGGGAACACGCCGCTTGGAGTGGTCAATGGCTGGGTGATCTCCGAAATCACGCTCCCGAGAGGAGGCAGGATACCATCGGTCGTCTTAGTTGCTCCAGTAGGAGTAGCCTCCGGGTTCGGTGGGAGGATCCCGGTCGCCGTAGGCAGATATGTCGTCAGATCGGAAGGCAGCCCCGTGGCGCCCAGGGATGGTAGTTCGCTCGTCAACGGAAGAGGTAGTCCTGGGATCTCGTGCGGTCTTTGAGGTCGGTGGGTCTGCTGCGGGTTGGTGACAGCCTCAGAGGAAGCTGGGAAGCCAGTTGGCAGTCCAGTGGGTAGTCCAGTTGGCAATGTAATGCCAGTGGCGGGGCCAGTAAGTCCAAGCTCACTTCCTAGCTCGCTGGGCAGCAGTCCAGGCTGTGTTGGGCGGCCATGATGAGGCAGGGCAGTTTCTGGCAGTGTGATTGTCGTGGACAAGCCAACAATGATGTGACCACCTGAGGTGGTGTGGTTCTGACGAGTGCGCGTTTCTTCTGGCTTATGAGATCTGGTAGGAGACGGCTCATGTGGTGGGAAGATACCATGCGTGCCGAACAGCGGGTTGTTATCGGCGACGGAGGACGAGCTAGCTTCTTCGGAAGTCTGATATCTTGTCCTCGTGTGCCCAGTGGGCAGTACCAAACTTGGGAAGACACCGCCAGTTCCCACAGTTTCTGATGACGAAGTTGCGTCCGATGTCCCCTGGGTGGGTCGATGATGTCCAGGGCGTTCCTCGGTGGAAGTGGAAGTGGTAGGCTTGCCAAAATAGCCAGTCAGGTGTGAGATACTGGGGACAATCCCAGTCGGAAAGCCAAAGAACCCACCATCTGACGAAGCCGTTACGGAAGACGACAAAGGTGCAGACGACGACGCTGGGAAGGAGGAAGACCCAGCTGCAGATGAAGAAACTGCTGCTGATGAGGATTCCGGAAGTGACCTGGAAGACTGGAAGCCGGTAGGACTGAGATAAGAGTAAGGGTTCGAGCTGTTGCCAACAGGGTACGGTATCGAACTCGCCGCTGACGACGATTGCGCCGCCACGGAGCTGCTTGAGGACACCTTAGACGAGACATCGGATGGTGAGGACGCCGCAATGGAGGTGCTTGAGAACACTTCGGAGGAGACTTCGGAAGACGAAGGCAGCGAAGATGATGATGACGATGACACCACTGTCTCTGTCGTATGTGGTCGAGGTCGTGTATGTGTCTCCTTCGCAGATGTAGTCTCTTTGGTCTTAGTGTGCTCAGGGGGAGCAGTGTACAACGGGACGCTAATTGAGGTGGTCAAGGGAATCGTCCGGATTGATGGCAGCGTTGGAGAACTCGACTGCACAGGTGATGTCGCCGAGCTCGGTTTGACAGTCGAAGTCGCCGTGTCGGCCTCGGTATATGTTAAGGTGTACGTATGTTCCTCAGCATTGGGCCGGTTGTTCCGTGACAGAGTCATCGTTGTCGTGACGACCGTATTATCAGTCATTGGCAGCAGGCCCTCCGCAAGAAAGCTGGACAGCATCTCGTCGTCGGTTGGTGTACTCTTTGTCGACGTTCTAGGCCGTCTCGTCCGTGTTGACGGCAGGTCATCTGTGATTGGAATTGGCGTTTCCAAGGTCAACGGGTCGGCAGGTAGTGTACGATGCCGTGTCGTTGTGGTCTGCGTTCCCGTGTCCGTTTCAAGGAGGTCACTCGAAGTACTCTCCAGCGCTGAAGCTGTACTGTTGTAGCCTCCTCTTCTTATGTGCTTCGGAAGGTAGTTCTGTGGTTCTCGATGATCTTGTCGAGCGGGCGCAGCCTCCGCTGTTGTGAAAGGTCCGCGCATGGACATGACCGCGAGCGCGGCAGCCCATGCAGCAGTTGTTGTCGATCGCATGATGAATTAGCGAGATGTCAATCTTTAATGAAAACAGGTGCGGTGAAACCTGCGAGTAGTTAGCACGAAGGCCCGAGTCCTCGGAAATGGTGGACAGATCGTACCAGGTGAAGTGGGTATAAGACAAGCGAGTGTACGGACGAAAAGTCGTCCAAAGATGAAGGCCTGCGGTTTGAGCTTCAAAACTGCAGGGTGCTTTGCGATCGTGGATATGATCTACGCCGTCATGGCCGTCCGTCGCGTGGAATGAATGTCGGTAGTTGGAATCGCGAACGCGCGATGAAGTAGCAAGGAGTCGAGACTCAGGTCAGAGTGCTGAAGTCTGAAGTTCAATCTCGATCGCCCGGCCACTGTCAAAGCGGCCGTCAAAGAAAACACGTGGGTCTGTCTTTTGTAGACAAAGACTCTTCCTTTCACTCTCCGAATCTACGCCAGATACCAGATTGGCCCAGCTCTTTGATCGATGAGGTCGAGGTCGGGCTGAAAGTCCCAGTGAAGAGCTTGGCGTGTTTTCTTCAGAGGCCACGCAAGCGATGGCAACCTTTCCAACGGATTCCAAAAATCAGACAGACGGAACCGCTTGAAGTCGCAAGGCCGTTAAAACGAATGAAAGTCGTGATGCAGTCGAAGCTGTGAAGCGAGTGTCGTGGGTTCGGTAGGAACGAAGAAAGGGGTGGACGGTGTTTCGGGAGGTGTTGACCGCGGGAGAATGGGTCGTCGACGCGCAAGGGCTAAGGGTACTGTGTGCTGACTTGTCTAGCAGTACTGCCGTCGATATGGCGCGCCTCGGGGAGGTTCGTGAAGGTGGATGGACGAGAGCAACAAGACAGAGCCAGACGAGCAGAGTGCGACGGTGAGAGGACACCGGCCGCTCGGAGGCTAAGCTAAGCCAGGAAGATCAATATCCAAGCGCAGCGTCTCCTGGGAGTATACGACGATTTTATTGGCTGCAACACTTTACGGTTCAACAGCACTGAATAGCCAAAATTGCGGAGAGGGACTTCTTCTTTCACTTTACAAAGTCCTCTCGTACCATTTGCACTTCATCATGGGATCATCCCGAGCATCAAGACTAAGTGCACGTGATTGGCGCGGCCGGTCAGACAGCGGTCTCCTGGACAAGACATTCTTCTCCAAACATCAGCCCGCGCGCCCACGTTTCGAGCAGAGAGGCTCTCTGCAAAGTCCGCCAGGCACATCTCTCGGCTCTTCCTGCAGAGGGAACGCTTACGGATGCCCGTCATGCACGCTCTAGCCTACAGAGGCAAGCACAATGCCAATCTCTATCCCGGCGAATCACGAAACGTCCACCTGCCTCAAATTCCTGTGCGCTAGGCTTCGACGGACTCAAGCGGCTTTGTTTAATTTGAGGAGCTGATCCACATCCACGTCCACATCCGACATCCTTGTGAAACCGTCTCAGAAAACACCGATCCACGACTTCCGATGCTGGGCCAGACCGTCACCTCCATCGGTCGGATGAGAAAACATCATATCGACCTCACCTCATGGAGAACTTACCTCCTACCTTCGATCGGTGCTTGGAGAACATCACGCCGTTAGACGCGCCATCTTGCTGAGCTAAACAATACAGATTTAGACGCAGGGCAGCATCGAAAGTTATGCAAGCCACAGCCGGAGAGGAGAGCCATTTCGTGTTATGACTTGGCATGTATACCGTACACACTACGCTGGTTGTGAGGAATGGTAACATAGTTACTTTAAGATCGATTCTGCCTCAACGTGGTCATGGTCTTGCGGAGTATATCGCTATGTTCATATTCATGGCCAACATTTGATGCCATTTCGATGGTTGGTCGTCGCTTTAGAGGATCCCGAAGACATGCCGGTTCGGGCCGTTCTAGCCACACTCCTCCATACAGCACACTTTAAGCCACACTAGCGTCTGCACAAATCACGGCTTTTTTAATTTCAAAAGTCGGTGTTCTTGACCACAGCAGCAGGCAAACTCCGATCCGAGCCAGGTGGTGGACGTCGCACTGTACCACCACATCAAACATGGCATATCCACTGGTTCCAGACTGTGGCCGTGGTCCGGAAGCTACCGTCCGTGAGGTCCGCACCGTATTATATGATCCCGTACTACACCCGAGGCCAGCCAAGTCAGCTGGAGGTCGACGCTGCGCCTTTTCGATGCGCACGCTTGACCATGCCATTGCGCCCGCATTAGCTATCGAGCACAACCGGGTTCGGATCCAGCATTGTAGTCTAGCTGCAGCTCGCAGATGAGCGGCCTGCGTGATGACTGCGCAGAAGGGAGGCTTTGGGTCAGGTTTGTTGCGCTGGACCACATATTTGTCGCCGTCCTGTGGACCTTCGGCAAAAGGCCAGCAATCCGTCTTTGAGCTGATAGATGTAGCCGTTCGGGAAGAGTCAGGCTGGTTATCGATCAACGGAAGTGGCACTCGCAAAAGGATTCTTGATGAGGCCGACTTCTTGGAATGTTACTGCAAGCCTGACGACATCTTGACGAGGCGGCCAACCGGAGACAGGTCATCGTTCCTGGCATCGGTCAAGACTGGTGTTCTGCTTCGAGTCAATACTCATCATGCTGCTGTACTGGTGCATCAACCCGCTTCGCAGTCCACCATCGATGCATCTCAAGGAACCGCGCTGCAGCATAACCACCCGCTACCCTCGCATGGCAGCGGTAGCAGCGATGCGCTACCCGAGATGGCCTTAGTATCCGCTTTGCTATCGGAGATGGCCATCTCTCCTTTGGCAGCCAATAGAGTTCTTGTCATGCGCTTCCAGTTGGATATTGAACGTTGAAACTTGCAACGGGTGGGCACTAGGAGCTGTGGCCTTTTATCGCTTCGTTGGATCCTAGAAACTGCTTCGCCGCGATCTCCAAGTTGTCCATGGATATCAATTGGAGTAACATTCGACATTCCTGACCGGCTTCGGACACATGCCGTCCTTCAACCTTATGTCGATACTGAGTAAGTTGCAGCATGGCGTGCTTGCCATCCACATGTTCCTTGTTACGAGCCTACATGATGTGGCCATGTGAGCAGCCTGCGATGACTGCATATACAGTAACATAGGATCTTGCCGCTACCGCTGCCGACCAGAACAGCACTTACGGCTAGCTTGTCATGGAACATGTGTACATTTGAGCGTTCATCTGGTATTGATCAAGCCATCCTAACCGATGGATGCTCGTTCTCCATTCCTTTGAAGCGTCTTTGGATCACAACATTCAAGATACTCGGCGGTGAAGAGCCGGTTGGTAACCAAGAACGATATGGTTGGTATTTGTCCCGGGTCGCTGTAAGTGTATCTCCGTTCTGCTTGTTGGCGCGTTCGATTGCTACGGAAGACGTCTGCTTCACAGACTCTTGTCGGGTTTCTATTCACAGTACCACCATTCAAAACTGCTCGACTCCGACGTCTGAAACATTGTCAAAATCTATCTTCGTCATCCAGCAACAACACTAACCCAACCCTAACCCTTAGAGTCCGACCAAACACCAGAAGACTGGCCGGGAGGCCGGACTACTGTTGGGAGCTCAATTGACTTTTTTACTTGGCCGGTGGATCAAGCCGACGACAGATCGGCATACCACATGTCAATATTCTATAAACAACACGTGTAGGCATGCTGCAGTGCACCCACAACCTCGAACGGGCCGCGCAGCTGCTCGAGGCCGCGTCCAAAGCCGAACTTCAAGTCCTTCCACCCAATCCTTCCCCACCAACGCCGCTCTACCCGACTACTTTCCACATCCACGCGTCCGTTCAGGCCATAAGCGTCAGTCATCTTCAACAACGAAAACTTTTTCGCAGTTGCGAAGCGATAAACCCTCTCCATATCACCCACGTGCCCTCCTCTTGGCAAATCTTGATGGTGACAGCTTATCTATTAGCGAGAAAGCTTGTGATGTCTTAGCTTTAAGCTAAGCTTTCTGATCCTTGATCGGATACGGCAAGTGTAACGCTGTGCGAGATAAAAGAGGTCATATCGCCTGTCGATCCGTGGTCGAAGCGTGTGCCCTCGTGTGACCCTGTTCCCTGCTTGTTTTCTATCTCAACACACCTCACCAAACGCAGTCTGAGTGGTTTGCTCTCTTTAGATTGCATCAATGGCAGACTCCAAGTCCCCCGCCCTCGACGAGGGCTCGCCGGACGGCTCGCGCGACCTCGAAGTACCCCTTGAAAACCCAGAGAAGTCGACATGGGAGCGGCTCTGGCCAGCAATGGCCTGTGGCGCTGGTCTTTTCTCCGATGGATACCTTCAAGCAGCCATTGGGCCTGTGAACACGATCCTCTCGACCTTGTACCCAGTGAAGTACGCACAGAGCTCAGCGGTTTCCAACGTCAGTTCCATCGCCTTCGCCGGCACAGTCGTCGGGCAACTGGTTTTCGGCTACACCTCTGATGCTTGGTCCCGCAAATGGACCCTGCTCGTCTCCACAATCATCCTCGTCGTCTTCGCCGCGCTGGGTGCCGGCTCATATGGAGCTGGAGGCAGTGTCACGGGCTTGTTCGCCGCTTTGACTGCGTACAGATTCTTGCTCGGCATTGGGATAGGGTGAGCACTGTATCTCATACATCAGGAAGCGTTCGCATGCTTACCCTTCCGCAGTGGCGAATATCCGGCTGGTAGTGTTGGATGCGCCGAGTCCAGTGCCGAGATGAAAAAGGGAACACGGAATCGCTGGTTCGTCTTGTTTACAAACGTGTAGATCGATCTCGGATTGTGGCTGGCACTCTGGTCGCAACAATCGTAACTGCAATCGCGCCTCACCACCTCCATGCCGTGTGGCGCATCGTCTTGGGTGTCGGTGTCATTCCACCGCTCTCACTCCTCTACCTCCGGATCAAGCTGAAGGAGCCCGACGCCTTTTCTCGCGAGAAGTTCGCAAAGAAAACACCGTACTGGTACGTTACCAGCCCCCACATTCTTTCCGCCGTATTAGATGAATGCTGACCATTCCTTCTCTTCGCCAGGCTGGCTCTGAAGTTCTACGGGCCGCGCTTGCTCGTAGTGATGGTTATCTGGTTCATCTACGACTTCCTCACCTATCCCTTCAGCATTTTCTCGAGCTCCTGGTTGAACACCATCGCCCCAAATCGAAGCCTTTGGCAGAACTTTGGCTGGTCCACGCTCATCAATTGCTTCTACCTGCCTGGCGCGATCCTTGGTGCATTCCTCTCAGACAAGCTAGGCCCGCGCCTGTGTCTCAGCATCTTCGTCGCTTTGCAGGGCGTGGTGGGCTTCATCATGAGCGGCACGTACGAGTGGCTTCGCGAGCCGCAGAATGTTGCTGGGTTCGTCGTTGTTTACGGAATCTTCTTGTCCTTGGGCGAAGTCGGCCCAGGTGACAATTTAGGCCTGATTGCGGCCAAGTCCTGCTCCACTGGGATTCGAGGGAAGTATTATGCCATTGCGGCTGCTTTCGGCAAGATCGGGGGTTTCGTCGGCAACTATGCTTTCCCACATATCATCGCCGCTGGTGGGAGTGTGACATCGGTGAGTAGTATCAGATCGTGGAGCCATCCTCGAGACATAGTCCAACTTCAGGGTACGTGCTGACTGGTGACCAGATCAAAGGAGGCCAGTATCCATTCTTTGTGGCCAGCAGCTTGTGCCTGTTCAGCGCATGCATCGTCTGGTTCCTGCCTAAGATTGATCAGGACACGATCGAGTTGGAGGACAAGAGATTCAGACAATATCTCGTCGACAATGGATGGGATATCTCGCAAATGGGGTCCGAGGAGTGGCAGAGCAAGAGGAGGACCTCGCTTGCCGCAGCGGAGCAGAAGGACTCATGAAAGAAGCATCGGAAGTGTCGACTGTGAGAGAGCCAACATACACTTAGACTTACCTCGCGAATGATCCCGTTCGCATTGTGCATCTCTCTTCACGTTATCGAGTACAGGACCGCACATACATCTGTAGTACTTGCGTCGCATTTTCCGCGCATAGCGCGCGAACTCCGATATCTTACCTGTCATCTCGCTGCGGCTGGCACGGCTCAAAAACGTCGGCGCTGACTGCATGCTCTGCGGCTGCGCCATAATCGTCCTTGCGATGCGTCTGTTTAGTCCATTGTGAATGAGCGTAGATGAGGCGTACAGTACCACGATTCACTCGCTCTCGCACCTCAGGCACCAGCATAATTACAAGGCGTGTTAGGCCAAAAAGCTGTCGGCGAGAGTTCCAAGTGGTGGTACGAACATCCAATGGCCAGGTACGGCCGCCCTTAGCTGCAGCCTGGAGCGTTTAGAGCGGGATTCAATCTGCTCAAGGTGAGCTGTCGTTGCTGTTGCTGCCCAGCGGTGGTTAAGAGGCGTCCGCTGCTGTGTTGGCAGTGCCGCACTATCAATTTCGCTGTGTTTGAATTGGATGGCTTGTGTTACTTTGGCTCGTGTGCAGCCCTTCGCCTTACAACAGACACGTCGGATGTTGGCGAGATCAGCACGGTCAAAAGCTCGCCGTCTCCACCCGCTGATCGACTCGAGCTCTTGACTTCAACTCCTGCGTGGTGTCACGAACAAGGCTGGCGCTCGATGCATGAGACTAGTCTTGTGTCTCCTGGAGAGTCGAGAGTCGAGAGTCAAGTCGCACGCAGCCTCGCTGCCTTGGAAAGGCCCAAGCGCCGGTTCGTCGTCTCACCGCCAAACAGCGCATTGGCCAATAATACAAACAAGACGACACATCCGAGAGGATTGAGACCGCACACTGGAATTTCGAATATCTCTAACTACCCTCGACGACATTCACACGACGTTCGGGACGCGCCTGCCCGTACGTTCACATCGAGCCACGCCAACAGCTGCTGTGGAGGTACCACATATGGCTCCCCGCATACAGCGTAGTAGCACCGCGTCCGAACCTCCAGCTGTGGAACCCGATCGATAGCAGCACCCGCCTCCCTCGGAGGCCGTCGATCACGAGGCTGCGGCACCGTACAAAGTACAGCCGCGCCTCGAGCTGTGACTGGCCAGGGAATCCAACGATGCCGCATCGCTTCCCATTCGCCAATTCAGCGACTGGTGATGAGGAGTGTCAAGAGATGGGCGCAGACGTTACTGCTCCGAAGCACCTGCGGCGGTCTTCGTTGTTGAGGAATATTGGAGGCTTCTGGAAGCGAAACCAGGATCAACGAGATGTTGAACCATTCCCGCAACCGGCTGTTGATGTGCAGTCCGCGACAGATGTGTTCGCCAGAACGAGGAGATCGAGTTTACCTGAGGCTTACTCGCGTGGGAGAGCCGTTGCGTCTTTACCTCGTCCGCTGACGGACCGTAGACAGGAGTCTGAACAACGAGAGAAGTTGCTCGAAGTCCCTCCCAGCCCCACGGATAGGCGAACCTTGAGCGTAGATCGTCGACGAGGGAATAGTGCGACCGCATGCAGGAGGACGTTGTCGCCGCCAAATCATGCGCCACTGCAGTTCAGCTCTGCCCCGGACATCTCAGGTCCAGAACAGGTCAACCCGACCAATGGCGAGGATGGCCAGACCGGTGAAAGCGATAGGCCGCACCAACGTAGAAACGCTCCCGAGTTGCCGCCCTTGACGATACCGTCATTCGATGACTTCGGTGTGGACTATTTCTACGATGACGAAGACGATGAACCTGACACTGCTCTGCAAGATGAATACGACCAACGATGGATTCTGAATCTCAGCATGCACTTCCGGGACAAGTCGAACCGGGAGAAGTTCTTCGTGACATACGCCGAAAAGCCATCTAAGTGGAGACGATTGACGGTGTCGCTAGACTATCGAGACGCACCGGAAGGTTCACTTGAAGCAGAGCTCAGTGCACTGCACTACCAGCGCGACAAGAGCTTTCAGATCTACCAATCAATCCGCGAGTCTCTGGCCGATATCCAGTTCTTTCCGACTGTGACGAATCTAAAACTTGAGACGAATCGCGAAGATGGCCAACTGCATGTGCACGTCCGTGAGGATGCCAATGAGATTGTCCAGTTTCCATCGACCGACCTATTCAGCCATATTCGCGTACGCAAGCATCGCGAGAGCGATCTCGAATTCGTCTCGCACCTTTCAGGATTCGTGTACAAAGTACGTGCCAATGGCAAAACCGTCATCAAGAAGGAGATTCCTGGTCCGGACAACATCGACGAGTTTCTTTATGAGGTCAATGCTTTGGATGCGCTGCTCGGATCTCCACGGGTAGTGGATCTGGAAGGCCTTGTCACAGACGAGTCCGGCTCGGTCGTCAAAGGCCTGCTTATCTCTTTTGCTTCGCAAGGCGCTCTGGTGGACATGCTATACGACTTCCGCGGTTCTTTGGAGCTGCCCTGGTACCGGCGCGAGAAGTGGGCGAAGCAGATTGTGCAAGGACTATCTGACATTCACGAAGCTGGTTTTGTGCAGGGTGACTTCACACTATCCAACATCGTTATCGACGAGAACGACAACGCCGTCATCATCGACATCAACCGCCGCGGCTGTCCAGTAGGATGGGAACCACCTGAGCTCGGGAGACTCATCGACAGCGGCCAACGCATCGGCATGTGTATCGGCGTCAAGACCGATGGTTTTCAGCTAGGCATGGTGCTTTGGGCTTTAGCCGAGATCAACGACGAGCCTGAGCGTGAACCAGCGCCTCTACGATCCGTGTCCGACTCCATCCCATCATACTTCCGCGACCTAGTCGCATCCAGCCTCAGCGAGCGTCCTCAACGGCGACCGAGCGCGAAGAAGCTGCTTCAGAAATTCCCAGCATGCGCCGGCCGCGCTCCCTCGATAAGTAATCGCTCCGTCGACTTCGCAGACGATGCGATCAAGCTCTCCGACCACAGCGTCTCCACTCATCGCTCTGACAAGGAGTACATCGACCCCGACATGGCCGTCACACTCGACGATGTCAACGCACGCAGTCGTCGTCGGGAGCGAGATCAGAGGAGTGGAGGTAGGGAGGTCCCACCTTTCACGACCGAGCAAGTCACGTACTTCGACCCTTCAACCCATCATCCAGACTCCGTCCCGGCTTCTACCAGCTACCGCTTCGAAAGCTCCGGATCTTGGGTTGTGGGTCGCAGAGGGCGGAGTCCGTTCTCGTGTCGACGGAGGCGCAGCTCGCCCTTCGCTCGGAGTGCTTCGACTAATTCATCGGCCACGAGTTTGTCGCGGAGTCCGCCTAGTCGGAGTAGGCGCAGGTGTGGCAGCGAAATGTCGGATGTGGAGAGAGGATACGAGGTTGAAGGGCGTGGCCGAGCGATATACGGCCCTACCGTTCACGACATTGGCACGCAATGCGACTCAGAGCTTGCTGCGCTGCAGGCGAAGGAGAATGGCTTAGTGCCGCAACCGCTGGAGCACAAGCGGGTGACTGCGATTATGGATGAGGTAGTGGCGCGCGAGGCGCCATTGTTGCATACGGATTCTGGCTTTGACGAGGAGATGGTGAGGGAGATCGAGATCAAGCCTGAAGCGGTCTCGAGGTTGGAGAAGGAAGCTTCGCAGACTGCTTCGGTACCGCTGGACGCTTGCAACGACCTGCCCACTTCAAGCCCTCCGGATCACGACCATCGACTATTCCCACCGTGCGTCATCCAAGATGCCATAAACGCCGGACCTCTCCCCAAGAGCGCAGTCGAGCAGATATCCACAGAAACCTCACCCCATCTCATCGCGGCTATGACAGAGCAGACCTCCCCAGCAACCTTATCGCTTGCCGCCAAACCAGCATCAGACGCAGACCCAGAACTGGCGCCCACACCGGCATCCCTACCCTACAAACATACGGACCTCGACGAGACGACGAGTAAACATAACAGCAACGTAACCATACAACCCATCGAACTCGATACGGCCGCGGCGCACAAGCGGATATGAGGAGATGACGATACGACAGAACGAACCCTTGCATGACGGAGGCACAGAAGACGTCAATGCGGCGTTGGAGCGGCGTACTGTATCTTAGCGAGGGTGGGGATATCCTTTGGGTAGCGGTAGCATGACTTGGAATGAAACCATCAAACTCGTCAGTGTGTTACAAAATGTGTTGTCTGCGGTGTCAAGACGAGTAACGCGTTGAAATCTCTTCCCTTTTCAAGACTGCCACAAGAGCAATATACAACATCCCTTTGCAACGCCCGCTCTATACGCCAAAAAACGACAGAAGTCTAAATCTTCGACCCCATATCCACAGAGACAGCCCCAACACCTCTGTACACAAAAGAGCGCTTCAGCGCTTTTAAACGCTCTTTACGCTCGCTGCGCTCGCTATCGCTCATCCATCTCCCCCCCAATCGAATCGCCCCTCTCCCTCCTCATCAACCAACCCGTCGGCTCACCCGCCCCCGGCATAATCCCGCCAACTCCTCTTCCTACCAGGAATCCAACTCTTCGCGCCCTCCCACATCCGCCTCACCACGCCGTCGTCTTTGAACCCTCCTAGCACCGCGTCCTTCTCAGACCGCAGCCGTCGGATCCCCAGGCTTCGGCAACCGAATGTCATAAACACGATCAGAAACGCGGAGATAATGGCCAAAATCCCCAGGATAAGCAGGATCTGCACATCTTCAAGATCCTCGCGCATTCTGGCGTAGCCGTGGGCGTGGTCTTCTTCGTCGTCGTCGGAGTCCTCGTGGGCGTGCTCGTCTTCGTGGGTGCTGGTGGGGACCTCGCCGGTCCAGATGAGGCTGGGGTCTGAGAGGTCTACGGGCGGGGAGATGGAGAGTTGGGTCCCGCCCTCATCTACCGCTATCGCGCGCACGTACTGCCGCATGCGCTTGCCAGAGGGAAGGTCGTACTCGGTTTCGAAGCCTTTCTTCGGGGTCGTGAGGACGGACTTGAAGACACCGTCTGCGGCGTCGCTGTCCTGGAGGAGCCAGGAGCGGGTTTTCGTCGAGCCGAGCCAGGAGACGTAGAGGGTGTCGTTTTCGTGTGCGATGGAGGGGTTGGTGAGCGGGATGCCGGTCCAGTTGAATTTCAGATCGCGGTAGCTTTGTACGTCGCCGGAGCCCATGCGTTGGCGGGGCTCGAAGTAGGCGTCGCAGATCGCGTCGCCATCCCAGGTGTACTCGGTGAAAGCGCCGTTGAAGCCGTAGCCGATCAAGACGTTCTCGTTTGGTAAAACTTGCATAGAGCCTTGAGAGGTGCTGAGGATATGGTCCGGATGGACGTACGAGGCGGTGAGGTTGGCGGTCATTTGCGCGAGGTCGACTTTGATCATGTGGCCCTTGGATTCGTCCTCGATTGTGTGGAACCAGTCGCCGTGGTTGTCGAACATGGTAATGTATTCGTGACCCTTGTACCAGTGTGCATCGTGCTGGCCTAGGAAGGTCGTGGCTAGGCCGCCAGACAAATCTTTGAAGCTGTTGCGCTTGCCTCCTAATCTCCACAATATCTCCCCCGTCTTACCGTCAACGTAGAGCACGCATCTCCCGTACCGTGTGGACACCAAAAAATTGCCATCCGCATCTTTCTCGACCATATTGATGTGGAAGAAGTCCCAAGGGTCGTTCCTCGTCGCCTGATTCGGGTTCACGTAGGCGTCCAGGAATGGGAAGTGCTCAGAAGCTCGCCATTCGAACACCACGTCGCCCGTCTCAATATCAATCTCCTGAAACAATGACTCCCATATATACGAATCCGCAGGCCGGCCGACTTCGGTAAGATCGTGAGGGATGACTTCGTAGCCGGTAAAGATGGCGTGGTTGTCTTCCGTAATGGAAAAAGAGTGGAGGTCAGCTCGAATGCCGGCGCCACCGCTGACGGTCTTGATCTCCACGTAGTGCTTGTCCAGCTGTTCTCACGTATCAGCGATGACCCTCCCAAATCGTGTATGTTGGCCGACTCACCATGTAATATTTGCCTTCGCCATGCCCTCCGATAGAGTCGTCTCCCGCCCAGAAAACTAACACCGGCTCGCCCTTGTACTTTTGCACCTGGAAATTGTACGTTTCTCCGTAATGATGATCCGGACCCCATACCATCGAGCCACTATATCACGAGTCAGCCTTTCATCCCATCCACCTGCCAGGGGGATATGCAGACGCACTCATGGTCCATGATATAGAAGGTGGAATCGGGTATATTCCCTCTCGTTGTCATAAAGAAATAACTCCCATCGTCGCATTTATTGAAGGGACTCATCATATTCCATCGCGGCGGCTGCAGCTCGCTCGTCTTGAAGGTCTGGTAGACGAAGCGCCCCCTCTCGGCTTCATTGTATAGCTCATCGCGGAGAAAGGGTGGCTGGTCCGCGCGGCATAACCGTAATGTGGCCCATAAGGAGAGGAAGAGGACGGAGAACAGCGAGCGGGACATGAGGCTGTCGTTGTGTGGTCCAGCGCATCCAGCTGAAGGGCGGAGTGGGTGTGGAATGTCGCAGAACGGCGGAGAAACAATCGCAGAACCGCGGAAACACAGGCGCGGAGCGGACGACGTTCGAATAGCGAGAGGCGGTGGTGGTGGTGGTGTCGTCGCGAATAGCCAGTACAAAAAGACAGATAGCTTTGCGGTGGTCAAGTCAGCCCAGCGGTCAGCCTTTACCCCCGCCGACAGGGAGGACTCGGCGCGCCGCTAACGTAAATTGATTAAACGTTGGCAAAGGCGGAACGCCTAGGGGATATCTGAAACAATGTCGCCGGTGTTGGTTCTTCCTAAAACGGTAGCGGTGCATGAATCAAGGTACCGTATTCCTTTCAGGCCACTACCGTCTCCAACTGGCAACGAGAGTTTGGCAGGTGCACCTATTTCGGGCCGCTATTCTAAGCCGCCGAGTTCCCCAACCAATGATTCATTCGTTCTGGAAAAGCTCAAATGGGATTGTGGGGAAGGATCGACAAAACACGTTTCATTAGAACCCGGACTTCCTTGCGAAGGATTGCAGTGGTTATTTCACATTCACCACAGCCGTCGATATTGTGATGCATTGAAGAGAAGTCTTCGAAGCCATCACCCGCGGCCGAATGTCCAACAAGCTCTATCAAGCCTTCGTGGACGCAGCCGCTGACGTGTAACGCTGCTCGGTGCTGGGCGCCTTGTTGCAGGTTTAATAAGTTAGCATCCCGCCTGACACTGCGTCTTTACCGGTCCGTCGGTCTAGATACGACGGGCCGAATTAATAACTCGAGATACGACTGCGGCCACGGCGACAGCCGTAGGCTGATCAATATGTCACACGGCCGCAGCTTTCCGACGATGGAGGACCACGAACCATACCACCAGTCGACGATGCGATGCCCCTTCGCGATACTGTTCGAACAAACAAGACTGAAGGTGTAGCCATACCTGCCACCTCCTCCCACGCCATCGAGATGTGGTTGCACGTCCTACGTTGCGCGGCCGGAGGTACTGAGGCACAAGGCTTTTGACACTGCTACCGTGGCGAACTTTGGCATTGTTCGCGGTGACAGCCATGTGTCGTACAGTACGAGGTAGGCTGGATGCACACTCGCATCGATAGCTGCTCGTTTGGGGATGTGAAGTCGACGTCTGCTCCTTCCTACTCCACTACATCAACTTTGCCTGCCTCACGTCTCGAGTTTCACTTTTGCTGGGCCTTGGCGGACTTGGGATTCTCGAGATGAGCGTCTCTCTGCCTTATCATATGAATGCCAGAAAGAAGGTATAGGTAAGTAGATGGAGATGTCGTTGAGTTTGGTCAGCGATGATATGTATGGCCCGTCCATCATGCCTCGGCTCTACCTCGTCCCAGGTACCACTCATGCGCTCATGCAGACGACAGGTTGGAGGCTGAAGCTATACACACCGTTGCTATACCATATTGTAACGGTATTCCCACAACCCTTCTCCTACTTCATCCGCTTGACCTTTCCCTTCATCCACCCATGCCGGCATCGGGCGCCCCAACCCTAAAAGTAACCCTAAGGTCTGCAACATCGTAGCTTCCACCGTTCCTTTACAATGCCAAACAACAACCTCACTTTACCTTCACAACAACCACCGAAGAAACAATCAACCGACCGACTACAACAGCTAAGCGAACAGATGGGTTCCACAAATGGCACAAGCGCTTCGGCGTTTGGCAAGGACATTGTTCCTCAAGCACCAGAAGACCCAATGTTCGGTCTGATGGCGGCATACCGCAGAGACACTGCTGAAATGAAGATCGACTTGGGCATTGGAGCATACAGAGACAACAATGGCAAGCCATGGATCCTGCCCGTAGTGAAGCAGGTGAGCATCACTTTCCACCCCTATCACATGCCCAGTGAGCTGATATATATGTTTTTCTAGGCCGACGAACTCCTCCGCAAAGACCCCAACCTCAACCACGAATACCTCCCCATCGCCGGCCTCCCCGACTTCACCTCGGCCTCCCAAAAACTCGTCTTCGGCAAAGACTCCCCCGTCGTCACCGAAAAGCGCGTCGTCTCCTTCCAAACCATCTCCGGCACCGGTGCCCTCCACATCGGCGCCCTCTTCCTCTCCAAATTCTACAACCGCTCCGCCTCCGAGGCCCCAGCCATCTACATGAGCAACCCCACCTGGGCAAACCACAACCAAGTCTTCGGCAACGTCAACATCCCCACCAAACAATACCCCTACTTCTCCCGCGAGACCTGCTCCCTCGATTTCGACGGCATGATCAACACCATCAAATCCGCTCCCGCTGGCTCCATCGTCCTCTTGCACGCCTGCGCACACAACCCCACAGGTGTGGATCCCACGCAAGAGCAATGGAAACAAATTGCCTCAGTAATGAAAGAGCACCACCTCTTCCCCTTCTTCGACACCGCGTACCAAGGATTCGCCTCCGGCTCGCTCGCAAAGGACGGCTGGGCCATCAACTACTTCGTCGAGCAGGGCTTCGAACTCCTCGTCGCCCAATCCTACGCCAAGAACTTCGGTCTCTACGGCGAACGCGCGGGCTGCTTCCATTTCGTCACCTCCCCCGCCTCCAATGCCCAGGACACCGTCGCCCGTGTAGGGAGCCAGTTGGCGATACTGCAGCGGAGTGAGATATCCAATCCACCTGCTTACGGCGCCCGGATCGCGTCCCTGGTTCTGAACGACCCGAAGTTGTTCGCGCAGTGGGAGGAGGATCTACGGACTATGAGCGGACGGATCATTGAGATGAGGAAGGCGCTGAGGGGGAAGTTGGAGGAGTTGAAGACGCCGGGGACGTGGCACCATATCACGGATCAGATTGGGATGTTCTCGTTTACGGGGTTGGATGAGAGGCAGGTGGGGGAGTTGAGGGAGAAGTATCATGTTTATATGACGAAGAATGGGCGGATTAGTATGGCGGGGTTGAATACGGGGAATGTGGAGTATTTTGCGGATGCGGTTGATGCTGTTGTTAGGGAGACCAAGTGATGAGGGTGGGCGGAGAGTGACAAGGGGGATATCGGGGTCAACTAAGGAGGGCGGGAAAGTTGATGAGCATGAGATATGTATGAGGCATGGGATAATGTGCATGATAGAATGAAAGCCTGACGAGAAGGCGGCTCTTTACGATAGCATAGCTTGCATGTCCATACCAAAAAGCATGATGTGTGGACGAAGCTGATGTGGTATTGTTTACCGAGCCTCCCATTAATTCCAATGTCAAACATGCCAGTCAGCGGTGGTTTCGAGTAGGTAGTCAGCAATATCTGGCCGTTCTTGAACAAGCTAATGTCGTGGCCGGGACAGCCGGCTCATCAACATTGCCTCTAGCTCGGTTTCGAGGCACGCACAGCGTTTCCCAGGTTCATCCACGCTGTCTTGCGCTTCCTTCCACTCCTCGTGCACTTCTTTCCACTCCAGCCACAGATTAAGCGTGGGCCACTTGATGGGCGTGGGCATCTCAAACCCTAGGCGCCTGCGCGTTTGTACCGCACGGCATTTCCAATTCCACGCGCTCATGACGCGGCAGTCGCCGTCGATGTGACCGAACGTGTATAACGTCCACAACGACGACTTTCCCGGCGCGGGCGGTCCCGGGGAGAAGGCGCGTGCTGCGAGTTCCGCGCCGAGCGTCAGGAGCTCTCGTTGCGACCCATCCACGCTGAGGACCATTTCGCCCACGCGTTCGAAAAGGAGACACCCGTGTGCGGAATCGTAGGAGCCCAGATGCAACGCACTTGATAATTGATGCTGCACGAAATTGGCCAGCGCGGTTTGGTCCATGGCAATATTGTAAAGGGGATTCCAGTAGCCTTTGGGCGTCTCGACGAGTTCCGGGATGCGCGCACCCATGCAGAAGTCCAGCGAGATCGTGTCGATGACCGGGTGGCGGTTTCCGGGATATTGTCTGCGTGTGGACGGCCGCGGTGGTGGGTGTGCAAGGCCGTGGAGGAGAAAACTCTGGAGGAGGTGCCAGAGAGGCCATACGAGTCCTGGATGTCCGCCGTCGTTTCGGACCATGCCGAACGGTCTTTCAGTTAAGTCGAAAATTCGAACGTTGACTTGGACGTACGCGAGGCGCTTTGAAATGACTGGGATGTGGAGCCAGGCTGCGCAAGAGTTGGCTTTGGTCAATGGGGCACATATCTGGTACTGCGAGTCCAGTCATGAATGAAGATAAGAAAGCTGTGAGCAGGCGCAGAGATGTGGCTCCAGCCCGTGTGAAACTGATACTTTCAATGGCATTTTGGGGTGTGGTTACGATGGTTTCAATGATTGCTGTTAATCGAAGTCGCGAGCCGGGAGCGTGGACGCTCTATCGGACGATATGTACAAATTAGCACTTACTAGGCACGAGCCACCGCTCGTTCACTAAAATCACGTCCATGTGATAACTGACTCCTCCCGGATATAGACGGGCGACCGCGTCGATGGTCTGTTGGTAGAGTTGGTGGTTCGTGAGCAGTAAACCCGTCGCATTCGCAGTGGTCTCGTGTTCGTAGCGAACTCCTTCTGGTCCGAAACTCCAGCTGAGCGAACCGGGGGCACCCTCGGAAGGGAGTTCTTCGTCCTTCCACCGGTTCTGTCGCGCTGCCATTAAGTTCTCCGGCGGTAGACGAGCGTCCAGAACGACTAGGTCAATGATGTCGTCAAGCAATTCGACTGGGAGTGACAAAAGTGAAGCCATATCCGGGTAGCCGATCAGCAGCTCGGTGTGTGCGAGGTAGATAGCCCAATTGCTATCGAACTCAGTGATGAGAAGACGAAGGTAGAGAAGTCTTCGGTGTTTGTTAATATACCTTATGATGATGGAGGCTTCGTTGTGCGACCAGGTCTGAAAAACGAGTCACCGCCAATGTTCTCCACCACACCAAGCATTTCGAGATACCGTCTTCATTTTCGGCAGATCATATCCAATATGCACAACAGCCCGCCGGAGGCTGGGCAACGTGTTTGTACTTCCCAATACTCTGCGTTCTGGAAGAAGTTGTGCAAAGCACTCAGCGAGGGTAGATGTTGTCCCGCCGGTTTCACTAGCGCGCTTAATCCCGGGTCTTGCCGCCGAGCTAGCTGCTTCAGGCAGGACCCCTTGGACGCGACAAGACACGCCAGCCATCCTGAAGGACGCCTCATGCCGCCGCCAAAGTGTCACCTCCCTTTGAGTCCCATGCGCGAAGACGGGGCAGTATGAGATACACAGTCGTTTTCGAAGTTCACCAATACCCTGAGCCCTGATGAGCTGATCTTCCTCGGCTACGAATCACATCATGCTCGCAACTAGGCTGGTCTTTGTTCTAGCTATCGGCAGACTTGTGAGTGCTGCATGCCCGAGCTACTCGTCTTACTCGCAGCAGCAACATGAACCGTTCTCCACTGGCGGTCACAGCCTCAGCTACATGCGACCAAGCCCCGAATGCCGGACATTCAACTCAAGCGGCGTCGAGCAGGCCATTACCCAGCTAAAGGATATCATCGCCGACCCTGACCTCTTCCGCTTGTTCGAGAACACGTTTCCCAATACCCTGGACACAGCTATCAAATGGCGCGGGACCGCCAACAACAACAGCGACGAAGAATTATGTTTCGTGATTACCGGCGACATCGATGCAATGTGGATACGCGACTCGTCGAACCAGATTGCTCCGTACAAGTCTGTTCTCAAGAATAAGACTAATGACATTGCTTCTGTTTTTCGGGGAACGCTTAACATGCAGGCACGTTACCTCATACAGTTTCCCTATTGCAACGCCTTTCAACCACCGGACGAGGCTGGAATCCGAACCGGCAACAATGCAGGAGGATATAGAGTCACTCCGCCCTACGACGGGAACGTAGTGTTCACCTGCAATTTCGAATTAGATGTAAGTTGAAGGCGGCGAGGGCGTGTCTTGTTGGACAGTCGCCATCAGTCCGACACAAAGATGTCAGCAGTAACACGTACTGACCACCACCAGGACTGGGGCGGCTTCCTCCAGCTCAGCCACGACTACTACAACAAAACGCAGGACCTCGACTTCTTCAGCAAATACCAGTGGATCTACGCTGTCCAGTCTATCCTCAAAGCTGCAGGAGAGATGCAGCAGCCCACGTACGGCCCTGATGGCGAATGGTTAACCCCAGTCTATACATTCCAATCCAACACCTACTCGGCCGCCGGCACGCTGGGCAATAACGGCTTCAGTAGCCCGGTTAACTACACGGGTCTAGTGCGGTCGCCGTTCCGACCGAGCGATGATTCTGCGATTTACGACTTTGGTATTGCTGCTAACATGATGTTCGCACGGTACCTGGAGTCGACCGCGTTGATAATGGCGAAGTTGCCTAATGCACCCAAAGGTTTGGATGATGAGATGAGCGGTCTTGCCAACGACATCCGGACTGGCATCGAGCGATGGGGTATCGTGAAGTCGCCTACAGGGCAGAAGATCTACGCCTACGAAGTGGATGGTTATGGTGGTCGCAACCTCATGGATGACGCCAATATCCCTTCACTTCTTTCTGCTCCGTTCCTTGGCTATGTCGACAAGAACGATCCGCTCTACCTACGAACCCGCGACTTCGTGCTGAGCAAGATGAACCCTTGGTACTGCAAAGGCAGCGTGATCAGTGGAGTCGGAAGCCCACACATCAGACCTTGCGCGGTGTGGCCGATGTCGCTGATTATGCAAGCTATGACGACTGATAACTATTGGGAGATCTTCTCTGCGATTAAGGAAGTGGTGGCTTCGACGAATGGGCTGGGGTTGATTCATGAGAGTGTGGATAGTAATGATGAGACGCGGTGGACGAGGCAGTGGTATGTGGCCCCTTCGACATCCTGCCGGCGGGGTCATCATCAAATACTGACTTTGTTCTAGGTTCACATGGGCCAATGGCCTCTTCGGCCAGCTGGTCATGGAGTTATGGGAGGAGAAACCAGAGATCCTTACCGAGAAGTTCCAGCCGTTTCGATATGAGATCAAAACTGCGTGAACTCTGCTCGAAGGACGATCAGGACGACACTCTCCAAGATACAGCACGATGGATTTCATGAACAAGCCTCCGGCTACATACAACGACGATCGATGCCACGAGAGACGTTTGCCTCGTATGTTGCTCGAAGGCATTTGAATGCGGTTGGTAGCCATCGATCCACTCGCCCTAACTTGCCTAAATGGGATACCCGGCTTGCGCCCTTCGCATCAAAAGCGCACTAACGAGCTCTCTCCAGCAATGCTTTGAACCTCTGATAGTATCGTGAGCAAGCCTGAAAGAACATACATAAAAGTCATCTTGGAGCGCCGACTCATTTGGTTGTGACGCCTTGCACAACCTACAACTGCTATTTATCGTTCTCCAAGGAAGAATTCACATCGAAATCATCTTCTCAGGCTCCCTGGCACCATATCCCCAAAATTTATTCTCGAGATCATCAACATGTCTCTGGACTTTGGCCTCAAGGATGTCCACGTTTTGATCACCGGCGCAGCAGGCGGCATCGGCCTCGAAACCGTCAAAACCTTCCTTCAACTCGGGGCCCGAGTAACTGCCCACTATAACAGCCGCCTCGGCGACCTCGCAAACATCACAGACATCGTTGCATTGCAAGCCGACGTCCGCGACGAGAAGTCAGTCACCGCTCTCCTCTCGGAAGCAGCGGCGAAGAACGGTGGCCCTGTCAGCGTCCTCGTGGTCAACCACGGCATCTGGCCCGAGGAGAACAAGCATATCGCCGACATGTCGTTAGACCAATGGAACAATACCATGGCTGTAGACCTGACTGGACCTTTCCTGCTCTGCCGCGCCTACCTGCGCGCTTTGCGTAATGCGGACGAGAAGGCGAGGGAGGCGGCTAGTATCATCTTCATCGGCTCCACGGCTGGCAAATTCGGCGAGGCCAACCATGGCGACTACGCGGCCGCTAAGTCGGCGTTGATGTACGGACTCACACCAACTCTCAAAAACGAAATCGTTGCCATCGCGCCTCGAGGACGGGTGAATTCTGTCAACCCTGGGTGGGTCGCTACGCCGCTCGCGGAGAACACGCTGAAGGATACGGCTTTCGTGGAGCGAGCGCTGGCTACGACGCCGTTGCAGAAAGTGGCGACACCGGGTGATGTGGCAAGGCAGGTCGCCGTGATGGCCAGTCCGGTGTTGAGCGGGCACGTTAATGGGGTTAACTTGCAGGTGGATGGGGGTATGGAGGGGAGGTTGCTTTTTCCGCCGAAGACTTCGTAGACAGCGATACATACAGCGACTATCATCGTCTCCAGTGAAGTGTTCGAGGGCGGTGCCCACATTCATCCTCTTGACTGCTTGTTGTTTCAGGTGCGTTTGTGAGCGGACCGCTGTAAAGTATTTCCATACCGGACGGCCCGAATATTGTCGAAGGACCTCAAACATCGTTCATCGTCTTGAGCTCCCAATTGCCTATCACGGAGTCATCGACAGCACTATCTCGAAAGAAGGGCTGCCATCGTGAATGCCGTCGATTGCTTGGTGGCCGCGTGATGACGCTAGTGAGGGTGGAGAGGAGGCTGTCGCGAAGATGGCTGTCACTTACCTCTCCAACGTCCAAACATCCACCACCGCGGCAGCAGCTCCACGATCAAGTGAACTGTCGCAAAGGTGATGTGAAGCTATTTCTTTTCCATCACGTCACTCCTTCACAACTACATACTCAACATGTCTGGCGAGCGGTACCCCTCGCCCTCCGCATCGGGCGAGCATCTCCCCTTCTACCCGCGGCAGCAGCCCATGCACGACGATACGCAGCAGCAGGACGGCGCAGGTGCAGGCGCGCAGGAAACCGCTGCAGGCGCGGAGACGCAGCCGCAGCAGAATGACTCAGGCGCAGGCGCGCAGGAGAATGCAACAAATGCGGAACTTCGGGAGCAGCTATCCAGCTTGGTCGGCACCTTCAGCCAGTACCCGCCCATGATGCAGCAGCAACAACACCCGAATCAACAGCATCAGCAGCAGCCGCAGTACCAGAATGGCGGCGGTATGCCACTACCGCCATCACCATACGTTCAGCAGCCGGGCGGTGACTCGTCTTCGCGCAGTACGCCTCGCACCAAGACAAGTAGAGCTTGCGATGAGTGCAGAAGGAAGAAGATCAGGTGCGACGCCGCGGACGAGACAGCGAATGCACCCTGCTCCAGCTGCGTGCGAACCGGCGCGAGATGTGCTTTCAGTCGGCAGCCGATGAAGCGTGGACCGAGCAAAGGCTATATCAAGGAGCTGGCTGAGCGCTTGCATACGCTGGAGAAGTCGATTGGGCCGTCTGGGGGCGCGGATGTGAACGAAGGCATTCGAGAGGAAGTCAGGCGGGTGCAGCGGGAGATGGAGCAAGTCAAAAGCATGCAAGACGGCATGGGAGTCTTGGATCCACGAGTCGGCGAGAAGAGGTCGTATGCTACGGCAGAGATGTCGCACGGCCATCCACAGACTCCGGGCGGACAGCCACAGCAGCAGCAACAGTCAGGACAGTATTCCGCGCCGTACCCACCTCCGATGTACTATACACCTACACAGCAACAGCCACCACCTCCACAGGCGAACATGGGTGGTCCGCAGCCATTCTGGAGGCACGGTGCACCTTCCACAATGCAGGATGATACTGCTCTCAACCACCGCACGAACGAAGAGACCAGCCAAGCGAACAACAACTTCGACTGGGATGAGTCCATCATCAACGAATACTACCGCATCATACATCAGACTTTCCCGTTGCTGCCTAACAGCAAGCATCGTCTCCGTCAACGTCTTGGTGAGTGTCCGGCGTCACTACGAGAAGCTTTCCTGGCTGCTCTGGACTGCTTGATGCGCACATTCCCGACTACGACATTGGAGCCGAACGCCAACTACGCGCAGGCGATTAAGAAAGCCGCAGAACTGCTGGCTAAGTACCCTTTCGACAATCCGAGCTCGCACACGAACGCGACAAATCTGGTCTACCTGCAGACTCTACTACTAATGGCGCTGGAATGCGACAACCACGGCCCGGCTACCATCCGCGGCGAAGCTGGACCCAGTCGTGCCGAATGGCTCGGCAGAGCCGCGGGTGTAGCTGGCCAACTCGAAATCAACGTCATCCGCACTGGTGCCTCGCAAACGCTCCTCGACGGCGACAGAGACAGCGAAGAGCGGCTCGCGCGACGCATTTGGTGGGTCCTCTTCATCCTCGACCGCTGGCACGCGAGCAGCACAGCCGACCTCCTCAAACTTCCCGAGAACTCGGTAGTTCTACTCCCAGAAGACCAGATCCTGCTCGGCGAATCAACATACCATCTTGCCCGCCTCTCCTTCATCGTAGGCCACCTCGCCGCAATCCTTACCACCACTAAAACGCCTTCGACAGACGTCATGGCGCCCTCAAACCCAGCGTCCTCCCTCCTCGGCCTCACATTAGCAGGCGAGATCGACCGCTTCCGCGAGTCAGTGGAGAGTGTCTGGGGCTCCCTTAATCTGGTACACCTCAGCTACCACCACTGCCACCTGCTCATCAAACGACTCAACCCCACCACCGAACCAATGGAAATGGTCGAGCACGCGGTCAAAGTCGCTACGGTCTTGAACTCCCGCCTCACGCCTGTGACACCGCTGAACCACCATTTCGGCGCTCTAGCGGCTATGACGTTGTGCGAACTCTGCGATGTGCCTAAGACGCGCGCGGAAGCTCTCCGCGGACTGGATCAGCTGAGTGAGGCGTTGGGGGAGGGCAGGGGGTTGGCGGGGAAGGATGAGAGCGAAGGTTGGGATGGCGCGGTCAGGGAGCTTGTGAACAGGAAGAGGGAGAGGATGGCACAGGGGGCGGGTGGCTTGGAGACGCTGGCGGAGGCGGCGGGGAGTGAGGGGTCGGGTGCGAACTTTGATCCGACGAGTTTGACTAGGCATGGGTATTTGAGTGCGCTGGGGCAGGGGAGGTTTAAGGCATAAGGCTGTGCGGTGAGAAACAGGGGGTGGCAGGCTGGAGTCTCTCGCGCAAACAGCCGCCTCTTCGTTCTCTGGTCGGATGTGCTGCTGCTGTATTGCCTGAAAGCTGTGCGAGACCTTGATACCATCGTGCGAGGAAAGATAACAGCTGGCGGAGCATAATGACACGCAGTCGGCTGTAACTTGAGATACAGTATCACATAATCTCTTTACTTATCCTTACACACCTGCCATACCGCGCTACACTCCTCTCAACATCAGCACCACAGCACATCCCCCTCACACTTCCGGCAACACCATCTTACTATCCCGCTGCCCACCCATCCACACCACCGCCCTGCCCTTCGTAATCGACGCCGGCGGCTCCACCCACGGGATATTATGATGCGGATCCGCTCCCGCAATCGTCAGTCTCAACCCCTCCCCCTTCTCAAAGACGATACCGTACGGTCGGAGGTCAATTTCCAGCGGTACGACATCTCCTCCGCCTTTGAGTAGCCGCTTGTCCGCCTCCCGATGCGTGTGCACTGGATTATGCTCCGTCGCCCCCGCCGCCAACTTCCGATGGCTCGCTCGCAATCGTCCGTACCCGCCCGGCGAGAAGAACACATGCCGCATCCCCAACGCCGGGTCCTTGAGCTTCTCGCGCTCGGCTTCGGGGTCGTCGGCTAGGTATCCGGGATCGACGTTTGCGTGCTCGAGGGCTTCGCCGGAAGGGGAGAGTTTATCCCACCAAGCGAAAACGTCGATGTCGTCCTAATCGAGCGCTTCGACCCAGACCTTGACGGCGAAGAAACCGGTGAGTTCGGTAAGGTGCGTGAAGACGTGGGTGAAAGTTGCAGTCTCGGAGGCGGCGTTGAAGGTGATGGACTGCGTTTTGCCGGGCGCAGTCGCCGTCAAGGATCCATCGCCCGTGGAGAGGTAGAGGTACTTCGTCCTCTGTCTCGGGAGCGGGAAGTCGAGTTCCGGACGGTTGATCACGTCCTGCCCGCCGGGGTTGAGGACGCAGAGGCGGACGCGGGGGGGTGTGTTCCCAGCCGTTGTTGGCGGATCGCATGAAGTGGTCGAAGAATTTGCGGGTGTCTTCTACGTTGTCTGGTTTGTAGAGGTCTGTGTTGGGGTTTAGCAAGGGTTGAAAAGGAATGGGTCTGGGTGTGTGGATACTTACCTGGCCACTCGTTGCTGTTGTGTACCCGAAGCCATTTCTGTTCGGATCTGGTGTCGAGCCAGCCGCGGAAAGTGCCACCGGTGTGGAGGTCGGAGGTGTAGCTTGCTACCAGGAGCATTGGGATCTGTCCGCTCAGACGGGGTGTTAGTTAATGCACGTTCGAGCAAGGCATGCATCAGGTGTCCAGGCTTACCTCGATGTTCTCCAACTCCGCCCTACGTTGCTCCCAGTACTCATGCCAGAACGTGTGTTCCTTTGACATCTTGATCACATCTTCGATCCGGCCGCGTCCGTGAGTACCTTGCTTGATCAACCAGTCCCAAAATCCACCATTGGGTACGCCCCCGCGAACGCAGATGTCTCTGTAGAAGTCGCTCCATCCTTCGGAAGGAGCTATGCATGTGAGATGAGGTGGCTTCTCTGTAGCGGTGAACCATTGGACCTGAGTCAGCCAGGAGTTGCCTGCCATCGAGACGCTATGCACAGCATCAGTAAGGACGTTATACTTCGACGAAAGCTTGCTGTAGACGTACCGCTTGTTGCTCCAACTTTGCTCGGCGATACACTCCACGAGATCAGCCATATCTCTACCCTCTTGCCGACCGGAGACATGCATATCGCCTGCTGAGATACCAATACCCCCGAGATCTATGAACCAAGAGACCAAAAGTCAGCAAATCCCAACGTAGACCGCACTCCCGCATCCGCTCACTCACCAGGATGCACAATAGCATATCCGTGAAAAACCCAATACGCCGGATCCAGTCCCTCAAAAACTTCTCAAGCCCGCTCACCATCTTCATCGGGATCCCAAACCGCCATTGCGCATGATCCGTGAATTCATGGAAAAAGCGAGAGCCCTCTTTGCCATAAGGTCCGGCGCAGATGACCGCAGGGACTGTACCCTCCTTTGCTGTAGTAGGGCGGTAGACGTCTGTGTAGATTTTGGTTCCATCTCGGAGGGTGACACAACAGTCGTGCTCGTGAAGGATGTCGCAGGGTAATGGCAACGATTCTGGGCCGCGGAGTTCGGTGCCTTCGGTGAGGGTCTTGGTACAGTAGTTCACCTTGAGGTCTTGCGGAATGTCGTACTTTGTTAGCTTTGGGCGTGGGTGAAAGGGTTCTGTCTCCATGGTGAGTTCGGTCATGGTGTTTGCTTGAGGGCTTCAATGTTGTTGTTTTGGAGTGTTGGGCAAAGGAGAACCTCGCCTTCAACGAAGTGCTTTAAGAACTCACTGGCGCTCGCTCTTCGGCCTGTGATCGAGCACATCGGACATCTTCACAGTCCGAGCTGAGCCAGGCTGGATATACTGGGTCCTTGGCCATAGGCAGACTCTCCAATCCTTTCACATGGTCGTGGCCCGTGGGAATGACACCAAGGCAGCCACCCGGGCTCCGGGACAAGCATCCTATGTACCCACGACCGGTGAGGAACGTCTTCCGGGAACGGTGGCCTCTCGATTTGTGTAACCGATGAGTTGGTACGCCATGTTGATACAGAAAGCTGCCTTGTGGAGGAGTGTTGTGCGAATTTGGCCCCCAAATGCAAGTCGGTACCGACGTGCATGTGGCGTGCAGGAGATCCAGCCGTCCATCGGACGATGGAGCGGACGGAAAGTAGGCAGCTGGAGCAAATGCAACCGTAAACTTCAACATATGAGAGGCAATGAATACCATTTCTGAGGCAGGATATCCGACTGCGCCATTATCAAAAATCGAGACATCAATGTTGTTCCGACTTGCTGCATACATCAATTATGTCCTGCCTGGATGCTTAAGTTGAACGACAGTGGGTGCGTCTCATCAACAGAATGCTGATGGCTCAATATTGGGTTGGTAGAGGGAGACTTGTTAGGAAGAGCTTGCCTTACTTATACTCTGCAGCATGATTCATACCTCTGGTCCTCAGAAACACCAACTTACCGTATGTGTACAGAAAATGAGTGTGAAAAAGCTTCATGATCCTTCATCGTCGAAAGAGGCCTCGCAAATAGAACATACTGGTGCTGGCGTGTCGAAGCCTCCACCAACCCATCTCATCCGCATGTGAATCATCAAGAGATGAAGTCGACGATAGCATCGCAGTGCTTCTTGGCCTTGAGTTCTTCCTAAAGCGTACACTGGGTGAATGTCTGCCTGTTACTGCAGTAGTACCAACACGTCTGTCCTGGGAAAAGTCTTTCGGGCTGGGTTGACGCCCACAGCAGAGACAAAGAAAACCGGTTCAGCTCATGGCCTTGGTAGGAGTCATATGAGATTCGCTCCAGGAGGGGTTTGCTGCGCACGCCACTGCTTCGAAGGCGTTCTGAGATCGTAGTACCCGCCAGGAAGGACTCTAGATATCAGCCAGATGTACTACACGATGGGATTGTGTGCAACAGCTCATTTGGAGTGCTCTGCGATCGTTGTTCGAGGGTTTCCTCCAAAGTGTGGTAGGGCCATCACTAAACTGACTCAGGTGTATGTGCCGGAGGTGTCCTTGAGCTGGTTTCGAGTAGGTACGGATGTAAGTGTGGATGAATAGTTCGAGGAGAAGTCACATCGAAGTGAGGTAAAGATAAATCCGAGTCTAGCTGTATACAGCATGCTTGGCAGCGCCCTAAGGAGGCTACCTTCGGCGACAGCGAGAACGCTTCGGTTCACTCTCCAACACACTTTTCAACCTGACGTGTTTCTCCACGGGACACCTTCTACCAGCTTACTATTGTAAATCCGCCTTGGCCCTATCAAAATGTATGAGAAAGCACGAGACTGGGCACGACCCTCCCACTGCATCCTTTTTTTCGTCGACTTGAACCAATGACGAGGGCCGCTACCCGTGTTGAGCCTGCACGGCTCGCCAATTTCTAATCGGATTACTATCTACGTGCAATGCAACTGATATGGCCGAGCTTCAAGAGAAAAACCCGAGGGATGGGTATTTACTATGAGTACCAGGCACGACCCATTGTCCAACAGCTTTTGATATTGTAAGGTGCTGCGTACGCAATTCACCATTTCTTGCTCCATTCAATATGTTCTCATTCAAGAAGAAGATACAAGGTACTGCAGAGATACAACTTGAGAACAACTCCAACAGAGTGTTATGGCGGAGCAACGAGGATATTGCAGGTTGTGTGGTGTACAAACTACCTCCTGGTGTCGAGTTCTCGCATTCGAAGGTGATACTGAAAGGTATCAAGTCTACACCAAACTTGATGGTAGACCCAGACTGACAATCCACAGGAGTTGTCACGACAAGAACGGACGACCCTCGGAACAGAAGTATATCTCAGAACTGGAGAACGGAGAAGTTGACGGCAAGTCGCAGCCTGTGCGGCCCTCCAATAACGCTTGTAGCTGACAATTGACAGTTCCTCGCCATATCCCTCTCGAGCAAAGCTCGACCTGGGTTTGAGGTCAATGAGTCCATCGTCAAGATACCTTTCCGCTTCAACCTAGACGAGTGCAAGCACTCCGCTGGTGTGGAAGAACTGCCACCGTCTGTCGATTCGAAAGAAGACGCCAAATGGTGGTCAAGCTTGAGCAGCAACGACTCTTTCCAGTACGACGTTACTTATAGCATTACCACATCCGGCTACAGCAATCGTGGGTTGATAGCATCGGCGGTGCAAAAGCTGTCAGTCCTGCCGGTGACCGGACCACAGCCGCCAGCATATGGGTCGGATTCTTCAGGCGAGCCAGGCGAGTTCTTCTTAGCGACCACTCGTCGACAACCGAAGGCTCGGAAAAGAACGGGTAGTCCTCGGTATGTGATTGCAGCTCAGGAACCAGCGACTGTCGGAGTGGATGCGACAGGCCATGCACAGCAAAGTTCAGTGGAGATTCCATTGACTATGAAGCTACTACCGCGCGACGACGGCAGGTTGGAGCGAGGTACCCTTCCTACCCAGTTCAACTTGAAAGCACGAATGGCCACTCGTACCGACGTTACGCCAGACGGGAGGAAGTCTTCGGCGACAGCAGATAGGTCGAGGGGTGATGATGACCATACAAGGACGTTCCGAAGCAACGAGCAAGACTTTACGATCTCGATTCCGAGCTGGAGTCTACATGGAGAAGATCCGACCGAGCGATTTGCAATCGCTAAGCTACCTTTCATTTTCAGCCTCGATGCGGCACGAAAGATGAGCCCGACCTTTTTCACACCAATTCTGTCGCGGCGGCATACGATCGAGCTCACATTGTCGTTTCCAAGTAGTTCGTCGGTGCTAGAGCTTTCAGTCCCGTTGCAAGCGATGCACGAAGCTGGCGAGATTGTCTTGCCGCTACAGAAGCAGTTCAGAGAACTCGCTCTCAAGTAATGATTGATAAGACGGTCAAGGCACTTCCTTCCACGACCCCATGATACTTCTTTATATCCGAGAGAGCTCGGCATGACGTACCACGTTCAGCTATTTTAGCTCCGACTTCAGCTTCGTCCTCTTGCCTTGATCTTCGAGAAATCTATCGTGCTACGACAACTATCTGCAATGGATGCCATGCAATCGGTGCTAGATCTCGGAAACCGACGGAAACGGAACCGTTCGACGAAAGCCTGTCTCACCTGTCAGTGAGTGCCGCCTTGGGTTTTGCAATTGAATTCGATATACCTGAAGGGACTGCCAGCGCTGGTGAGTTGGTTCATATAGGTGTGGCATGCATCGCGAGTAGCAATCTACAATCCCGTGCCAGCCGCTAACCGTCAGGCCTTAGACTCTGAGATAGACAACGAAAAGTGCGGTGTGACCAGGCAGTACCTTGCAATGTTTGTCAGAGACGAGGGCATGTTGAACTCTGTCGATATGGAGTCCGCCCACAACTGAGTGAGAGCAATGCTACGAGGTAAGCAATCCAGAACCATTATGCTGAGAGCAAGGCCGTCTCTGCGGCATGCAAGAGTCCTGATACATCCCTACCGTTGTCGTTGAATGCTGTGAAACCGTTGAAGTACCCAAAGCTTCGGAGACTCATCGACAACACGACCTGTCTAACAACTGCACGCTCAGGCCCTCGGATGTCTCGCAGCACTTTGTGGTATACGTTCCAGATGCGCCCACGACAGCCGCCCAGAAACACCCGCAACTACCTACGTACGACTCCCCGTCCACCTATGCGAACAACGAAGATCATACCGCCCATCCCGTATCAGGGACGGCGGAGATCTCACCGGACGTGCACGAAATTACGACCTCACCACTATATACATCCTACAAACAACCTGTAAATTCACAACAGGACGTGGTGCCATTCCTTGACTCCCTTGTTCGGAGTCGAATAGATACCTGGAAGCTTGATGACTTGCTGGGACAGACTACCTATGGTAAGTAAAATCGTTTTCATACACACATCTTTGCTTGGTTGACAATTGTCGCTAACCGTGGCACCAACTATTAGTCGGGAAGAATGCGACGGCCAATTTCTTCCGAAGCATTGAGTCTGCCTGCGGTCAGCCGATGGTACCGGACGACATAACCATAGAGTCTGCATTTGGCTTGACGAACAGGATACCTTTACATCCTTTCGGTTCGTTATGGACCACCGTCAACGTTACGCTGTTCGACATTCTTCAGACACTCACCTCTCCGGAGGACTGTATGCGGTGAGCACTGTCAGTTGCTGTCTTCTAGAATGAGATTACTGATTTGGGCAGATGCTATCGCAGCTACCAACATACTGTACAAGCTTTCTACCCCTTCCTATTAGACCCTCTCGGTTTCGAACGCCGTTTCGGTGATTTGCTGCAGCACATGGGAGACTCGGGCCTTGATGCAAGCCTAAAAGCAATATTGGATCAAAGCACTTTCAATGACGCAGCATGGTACGGTCTGCTCTTCGCCGTCTTAGCTTCTGGGTGCCAATTCTGCACTGACATCGAGGACCGACATTTGCGGACGAGAGTACTAGGTCAGCTTCAACCCGACACCAGCAGTCAAGATTTACCTCGTTGCTGACTCAAAAGCAGTCGTATGTGCTTTTGAATGCATGAGGCTTGCAAACCTCTACGTCCAACCATCCGTTGAAGTCGTGCAATGTCTTTTAATGTTGCAGAGCACAGTTGCGAACGACAGTAATCCTGGAGTCGCTTTAGGTCTACTAGGTACGACACAATGTTTCCGCAGCTGGCAACATGTGTGTCGATTTATCTGACGAACTCTGCCAGGACTCACATCGCAAGAGGCTCAAGCCATTGGTCTGCATCTCAAGCAACCCGAGTCATTACTGGCTAGCTCATCTAGCGACGGCATACATCCATTATGGTAAGCCTACTCGCCTTACTCCCCCCTTCATACTCGGCTCTGACCATCAACCACAGGAGAGCCATCATGTTCATGGACAGTACCCTAAGCTCCGCCTTCGACCGGCGCCCCATCTCCTTCATACCAGCCGGCTGCACACTAAACCGCACCACTCTGCTCCACCCGAACTCCTCCTTCGCCGACATAACGCACGCCGTTCACACCCTCAGACTCGACTGGCAAGATACTAGCAGCAAAGGCCGAGCATCGAGCTTCGACGCGGACATGCTACTCGCCGCCCTCAACAATGTCAACGAGGCCGCTGACCGAGCATTCACAGACTCAAGCATACAGGGGAGGATGAATCATCTGGTCTATACGATCCACGCCTCAAGTTTCAAAGCCACGCTTGTCCGTCACCATGTTTTATCCACCGAATCGTTTGCGGAACGGCGAATGCAGCATCTCGAGACCATGAAAGCGGGGCATCGCAAGGTGGTGCACGCTTTCGCCACGCTAAAGCAGCTGTCCCCCATACCATTGATCTCGTGGGATATACTACACCTTGGTATGAGCGCTGGCCTGATCCTAGGTGCTCTGGAAAAAGCATTCGGAACGAACGAACAAAAGGAGACACTCGAGAAGCTCCGCCGCGCTCTACCAAGCTGTTGTAGCAAGATAGAAGCAGAACACCAGGACATGGCTATCGCGCCGTTCTATCATGGGTTGGAAGTCTTGGAAGGATTCATAGGACACAGCAGAAGCTGATGTCCGTGCCCAAATATCAATACGCTAAACAGCATCAAGAGTGACTTCGAAAGACCGTCCTATGCGAAAACGCCATCTATGGCATAATTCGTAAACACTCGCTTTGAACGCTCCACTTCACTTCGCAATGCCAGATCACTCCACCTAAGAGTTCAACACCTTCGTTTTCATCCACTCGCTGGTTCCGACGCCCAAGTTCAAACCATTCCTCGCCCACCACCTCCTGACTTCGACCCCTCTTGGGCCTTCGTCTCCATCCTCGAGTGCCTCTTCAATGTCACAGGTCTTGTATTCAACTTTCAGACCACTTTTCTTCCACCACTCTAGCACTTCACAGTTCCCACTTTTCGTGGCTCCAACCAGCACCTGGTTATCGAATATGATCTTGCTCCCCTTGAGCTCGTGCCAGACCTGCAAGATATCAACGTGGCCGTGGGTGCTCGCAAGCTTTGCCACAGTGTCTTCGTGCGAGAAAGCTATGCTCGATTGCAGCCACCAGCGGACAACTTCGGCGTGGCCGTTCTGTGTTGCGTAGCAGATGCTTTTACCCGGCTTTAATCGAAGCTTGGTCTTCACGTTGTGTTCGGCGGTGTCGTCGGGGGTGGTGGTTTGATTCTTCCACCACTCCAGGACGGAAACGTGTCCTTGACTGCTCGCTTGTTCGAGTGCCGCCTCAGTATACTTGAATGGCAGACCGGAGTGTTGCCACCACTCTAGGACGCCAACGAATCCTGCTCGGGAGGCGCCATCGAGCGCTTCATGGCTATATTCCTTGGACAAGAAGGATGGCGAGGTACGCCAGAACTCCAGGAGCTCGGGTCGGCCGAAGACAGCGGATGCTTTATCGGGTAAGAAAGCCTGTCCAAAGGTGTGCCAAAAGAGTTGTCTGTGGTTCGCCTCAAGATAGGTCAATAGTGGTATCTTGGCAAATCGCATTATCAGCTTTATGCACAGCTTCGACAACCAGCGCGGCACGCTCTCGGCTGCGATGAACTTCTCAACATCCTCCACACTGCCTCGCAAAACAGTGAGTTCGAGCTTCTCCATATAATTCCGTGGGCCCAGAGGACTTGTGTGAGATGACCAATCTGGTGGTATAGGAAGATTGGTGTATACATGCATGGTTTCGGCCAACTCCCAGTCGCCTGCGAAGTCAAAAATCATGGTCCAAAGTTCCGGTGGTAGAGTGTTGCCGCTCCTGGTACCCGAGGTGGTGAAGGACGTTCGCTGCGCAGGCGAAACTTCCATGTCCTGTCCAATGTTTCTGAGGTCGACTGAATTGCGTACAGCATCGACGAGGTCTTCTGTGGCTCCATGAGACTTCATCTTCTTCTCGTCCTCTACAAGCTTCCAAAGCATTGGCTGGAGCACTTGCACCCAGTTCCACTTTCGGTGAATTTTGGTGAGTTGTTTCTTCGTCATCGGATTCTCCCACATCATTGACGACATGCTCGGGATAAGCAGGATCTTCTTGGACACATTCCAGCTGCGCAATATCTCGAGAAGGAGGTTGTCGGTGTGCCCTTGCAACATCTTCGCTAAGTTATTGGCATCGATCGGCGCCAGCACGAGTATATCTGCCCAGTTGCATAGTTCTGCGGCTTCTTTCTCGACCTCTTCAGTGTTGGCAGCAACCGTACTGCGTGATATATTCGGTATCGTCAAGCAATGAGCAGAGGCGGCAATAAAGTCCTGGCTTCGGTAGCTCGGATCGAGTATGGCCTTCAACGAGACGTCGTCGATGTCCGAGATCTTTGGGAGGACTTCCTGTATGATTCTCTGGTCGGCACATCCGACTGAAGAGAACAAGACGTTCAAGTCTCGCCGTCTTTCGTGGTCGAGTCCGTGTGGTAATAGTTGAGGTACAGTGCGGGCAGACGCCCGTCGTTGCGTTGACATCGTGCTGTCAGAAATATGCCCAGGACTAGTATAGGCCTTAGGAGGAGGAGGTGAAAGTCAACCGACAGTGTGCAGACAGAGTAGAGCAGAGACAGAGTTGAAGAGTGGTTGGTTTGACTTGGCGATAAATTGCCACGCGAAGCGCTATAGTACTCGGGCCGCTGATAGCCGTGGTCCTTCCGTTCCGCCACATCTCAATCAGGAAGCTGCAGCAGGGCTGCCCCTCTTCCACTTTCACTTCGTGTCTGGCAGACAGCTGCTTGGAGCTTGTGACAACGGCCAGAGAGACCTAGTCTGGATAGCTTCACAGCTCGTTATCGTTATCGAGAATACATAATTGTTTTTGCAACTGATCACAAGTTCTGGGACACACTCCTTGGGTAGAAGCATGCCAGGCTAAGGTAGTTTGAGCCTCCGACACCGGCCATCAATATCAACTTGACTCACGTTGCTAAGAAACCATGAAAGTGATGACGCCGAGGCAAGGTATCAAAGTCGTTAATCCGAACTCTCTTCTTCGAAAGAACCGGTCCAACGGACGTCGCTTCAGTCTTATCTCCAACTCCAACATGACCCGGTCGCCATCACTATCCGGCCCAATGGGATCACTACCTCTTCCAGGCTTCATGCAGAAGCGCCTCTTCTCAGAAACACCCAAAGTGAGGAGTCTGGACATCAACAACATCAACCAGAATGTCGTTCACGCACAGTACGCGGTACGTGGTGAGCTGGCGATCAAGAGCGAGCAGTATCGTGCCCAGCTAGCGAAGGGCGAAGGCAAAGATCTACCATTCGACTCAGTCATTTCCGCAAACATTGGCAACCCACAGCAACTCGATCAAAAGCCATTGACGTTCTTTCGACAAGTCACGAGCATACTGGAAAACCCGCAGCTTCTCGAGAGCGAACAGGTTCTTAAAGATAGCTTGGGATACAAGAGCGACGTCATAGATCGCGCGAAGAGGTTGCTGAAGGATGTCAAGAGCGTTGGCGCGTACTCGCAGTCGCAGGGTGCTCCAGGAATAAGGCAGAGCGTGGCAGACTTCATTGAGAGGAGAGATGGCTATCCTTCCGATCCAGCGAACATATACCTATGTGCTGGCGCAAGCTCGGGTGTCAATGCGTTGATGAACGTGATATGCGCGACACCACAGACCGGAATTCTGGTGCCAATACCACAGTATCCTCTCTACTCGGCGACACTACGACTCATGAACGCGCACATGGTACCATACTACCTTAAGGAGGACTCGAACTGGGCCACAGACGTCGGAGGTATGAGAGAGGCGCTGAAGGAAGCACAATCAAAAGGCATCGATGTCCGAGCTGTGGTAGTGATCAATCCTGGCAATCCCACTGGCGGCTCACTGAAGCCCGAGGACATTAACTCTGTCCTCGAATTGGCTGCTGAGGAGAAGTTGGTGATGATCGCAGACGAAGTGTATCAGACCAACGTCTTCGAGGGCGAATTCCAAAGCTTCAAGAAGGGATTGAGAGATCTGCAGAAGAGCGAGAAGAATAGTGATGGCAGGTTCGACAACATGGAGCTTGCCAGCTTACACAGCATCAGTAAAGGCATGGTAGGGGAGTGTGGTCATCGAGGCGGGTACTACGAGATGGTGGGCTTCGACTCAGAGGTGAGGTCACTTTAAGCTTTGGGGTCCGCAGGTCGCGACTGCCACTTTTGCATCACGCCTGCCCAAACAAGTCCGATTATGCTAACACTCCACTTTCCGCAGGTCGTCGCGCAGATATACAAGTTCGTCTCAATAATGCTGTGTGCTCCTGTCATCGGCCAATGCCTCGTCGACTGCATGGTCAAGCCACCAGTCGAAGGCGAACCCTCATACCCTCTCTACAGGGAAGAATACGACGGTATCTTCAATGGCCTCCGCAAACGCGCTAATGCCCTGTACGAAGCGTTCGCGCAAATGGAAGGTGTGGAGTGCCAGTCTCCTCAGGGGTCAATGTACCTGTTCCCGACCATCCATCTGCCTGAGAAGGCCGTGAAAGCTGCGAAAGAGGCTGGCAAGAACGCGGATGACTTCTACTGCCTGGAGCTGCTGGACGCCACGGGAATCTGCATCGTACCTGGCTCAGGGTTTGGACAGAAGGAGGGCACGCTGCATTTCCGGACGACTTTCTTGGCGCCTGGGACGGATTGGGTGAGCAGGATTGTTGGATTCCATAAGAAATTTATGGACAAGCATCGGTGATGAGGGCTAGTGTGATGAAAGATCTGGTGGAAGCTAAAGGCATTTGATGGCATTCTCTTCACTCAGTCGTGAGTGATATCTGGCTCAAGCTGCCGATGATATGTGTTGATAGCAAGCTGGCTGCAATGCTACACTCATCCTTCTTGTTTCTGATTCACTGATCGTGTCTTAGATATCTCATACAGAGCTTCTATGGACGGTGCCAAACAAAAGAAACTGCTTTACCCGAGACACGGCGTTTGTGTGTCAGGCCTGCACAAGTGATGTCTCTGCATACAGCCCGCACTCTGGGATTGTATTGGTGCGAGTAGAGCAGCATCTCTGGACTGGTCCGTGTGCAACCTTGAGGCCATCATTCATGCTGGTGATTCTACGACACCTTCTATGACAAGACGACTGTCTCAGGAGGTGTCTCAGGCAGCATGCCTACGGCACAAGTACTCAGCAAATCCTTCAGGTTCTGGCTCTTTGTATAAGTGATGCCAAACAAGCACCACACTCAAATCGGCACGCACACACAACCGACAGAGCATTCAGTTCTCAGCCAGCACGAACCTCAATCCCGATCTCCACACAATCTTACCCCGGAAGAGCAAAGGGAACACACGACACGATGACTCGGCTTTTAGACAACATCTGCAACATCGCGCTGTCGCTAGGGATTGTGTGCTTTACAGCATACAAGTGGCCGTGGCTCCCACTGCTCGTCCACTTAACATCTCCACCCGCCGATATTACCTACGATCACAAAGCTGAGCTTTCATGGTGTACATCCCAATTTGACGCTGCGCACGTCTACCACAAAGACCAGATCTACCAACGTCAGACCAAACGCGCCTGGAATTTACATGACATCGACAGTTTCGCAAACCACCATCCCCTTCTCCGTTCTATGCTTACTCCGTCCCTCTTCTCAGACTACAAGAGAGTTTTCAGGCTGAAGGTTGCGATGGCCACACACCTGTACTTGATCGGCGGCGAACACTACGGCATGCCTGGCATCTTGCACCGGAACGATACTGAGCATTATGACTGGGTTGACAACACATTGCGGTACGCGACGAATGATCAGTCCAGTTGCGACAACCTCCAGGCGATCCTTCTACCACAGATCAGCAGCATACTTCTGGACGTTGTCTCTCTAGACGACTACCTCCAGGAAGATGCAGATTTCCACTTCGAAAACTCACGGAATGCCCGTGTTGGACTTTTGACCGCTTTCAAAGAAGATGTTTCCTTTCGCGCCCAGCGCCTGGCTTCCTGGCAAGATGACTTGAAGGAAATGGAGGTAGCGCTACAACAGCCCGACTTGTGCACGAGCGGCGCAATAGACAGACTGAAGGAAGCATGGCGTCAAGGGAAGTCGGCTCCACGGCCGGCCCGACCTTGTAGCGATACCGGCAACATTCCTCTGTGGCTTGTGAACGCCAAAGACTGGCTGCCATACAACATGGAAGAAGAAGACTACCTCTTTGATCCTCTCTGGGTGCTCGTCGAGGTCGAGTCGGCAGCATACGAAGGTGGTTTCGACCCTATGAAGGGGAGGAAGTTCTTTCCAAGATAGGAGGAACGGCAAGGGGGGCTCTCTCATAGAGAAGGATCTATGACTGTGCGAATTCTTGTGCGAGGGGCTAACATGCTTTGAAACAGCGCCGCAAGTCGCCCGAGAACAAGTGGTGGTGCCTTCTATGTAGTCAATATCGAGATTCACCGCCGCCACTACTACTAGGTCAGTCAGCGGGAACGCATTGGCCCCCCAAATCACTCCATATCTCCACTTTCTCAGTCGTCCAATCCCTCACCCACAAATCCCACATAACACCCCCTCACGACAACAAACCACGCAGCAATTCTTCTTCCCACTATTCGTTGGCTCGTCCGTACAGCACCATCTGTACCACCAGTTGCCCTTCTGCTTGTCGCCCGCATCCGGCTTGTCGTGATATGGAGGCTGTTGGGGCGGTTGATAGGGCATGTCGGGTGGGTATTGAGTGGGTGCTGAGTATGGTTGTCCAAGGTAGGGTCCGGTTGACTGGGGATCGTGGTACGGATTCATGATGGAGGTGTGTTTTGAGATTCTCTGATCCGGCCTGATCTAACTGTTCAACAGTCCAATCCGCGTCCTGGTCCAGGAAGAATGCAGATGAAGGAGAATCGACTCGATCAGGGGGGTCCTCCAGATGTGATGGGTGGTGTGATCCGTTGCTATACATAGATCACAGCGCTACATATGGTATCGCAAACGCACTTCAACGAAACCATTCGACTTATCTATCTCCGCCCCGGCATACTCTGTATATGGAGCTGTATCGCGTACCCATACACGTCCAGTTTCCCAGACGAGACTTCGCCGGCGCGGCTGAATATATCTACTGGGGCGGACCAGGAAGCGCGACAAAGATGTGAGGAAGTGCTTGGCTTTTTGCAAGCATTATGCAAACGTCCGTGACCATCTTGGTCAACGATACATGTATATAAACGGAAGGCTGAAGTTTTGGAGGAGACGAAGTGTGGAATCGTAGGGATCGGCGTTGAGTCAAGGTTCAATGCAGTACAGTACATGTAGTGACACACAGGATACTGGCAGTTCTATCCAAACAGTCCAAAACTCCCTCTCCGAAGCACCATCAAGCAGTAGTCGACGACTCGACCTGATCCGCCCACGAGCCTCCCTCCCCAGCTGCGGGCATTTCCTCCATCGCCGCTGCCGTTGCCTCTTTTAGAGCCGCCGGAGGCAGCGCTGGAAAATCCTCCTGCCTAGGCGGCCTCCCACCCTCATCCGCCCTACCGCCTCGTCCTCGTCCTCTCCCGCCACCCCTACCCCTACCCCTCTCACTCGGAGCATCCCTCAAAAGGTACTCCCTTCCATCCGTCCAACCCTCCTGGTCCCGTCCGAAGCCCTTCCCATCAAATTTGCCGCCTCGTTGGAAATCTTCTTCGTTCTTCTCGAGATCCCACTCCCGTCCGCCCAGAGCTTTGAGCTTGCGAGCGCGGTTCTTCTCCCGCTCACCCATCATTTGCTGCCGATCCCTCCGCTCTTCTTTCTTCTTGATCACGGTCTTCGCGCGATCGGCTTCTTCTCGCTCGGCAAAAGATGCGGCGTCCGCTTCTGCACGAGCGTGGGCAGCGGTGAGAGAAGCGTTTTTGATGGAGATGGCAGCCATTTTTGCTTCGAGCTCCTGTTCGGTTAAGCGAGGTTTCTGTGGGCCGCCCGTGGCTCGACGGTCGCCTCGGACGGCTGGTGTAGGGGTGGGTGTACTGATGTCTTTCTTCGGTCCTGTGGGCGCGTTCTCCGGAGGCTCAGCGGTAGTGGGAGGAGCAGGCTGTGCTTCTGACACCTCCTGCGTAGTAGTTGTCGGTTGCTCAACCACTTCGCGCGCGTGTTGCTCTGTCGTATTCCCACGCTCGAGACCACCTCTTCCTCTGCCTCGTCCCCGGCCTCTCCCTCTCCCATCATCCCCAACACCTCTACCCCTCCCGCGTCCTCCACCTCTCGCCGCCCTCGGTCCAGTCGGTACCTGCTGATGGCGTTGTTCCTCCATCACCACCGGTTGACTCGCAGGCGTAAAGCCCTCGCTGAACAAATCATCCTCATCCCGTACCCGCATCTCCCCAGGCGTCAGATCGTCGAACAAATCCTCCTCCGCCGCGCCCGTCCTGGCGAACGGGTCCATAGTATTCGCAGGAAGCGGTAGGAAACTAGGTGCTGCTGCAGATAGTGCTGAGGGCGTGGGCGGTTGTCGGGATTGCGGAGTGGGCGAGACTGCTACTGCTTCTGGCGGCCGGGGCGAGGCTACTTCAGCCGAGCGAGGTGATGTCGCAGGCTGAGGCGACGAAGCCGACCCTGGGTTGAAGGTGGGAGCGGAAGGCGGTTGAGGAGATGTAGCAGGCGGCAATTGCGGGGATCTCGCAGATGGTGGGTGAGGACTTGTACCCTTCGTAGGGCTCCCGCTCCCACCAGCTGGGCTTCCGTCGCTCGAGAACATCCTGATAAGATCCTTGATCCGCCCGCCACCAGGGCTCTTGGTAGGCGTAGCAATCGCTGCTGGAGGCGGTACTGGCGCGGCGGACTCGGCGGTCGCAGCGGGCGCTGGTGCCCATTTGGAGTCGTTCATGGCTACGGAGGTTGTCGTAGGCTTGGAGAGTCGGGGGTCGATTGG
>JAABUL010000767.1_pt1 | contig 66434 bp, 76 predicted proteins | sample 5559151 | NCBI WGS metagenome assembly JAABUL01 (sample SAMN10711876, study PRJNA513368) | rock metagenome | isolation source: Antarctica rocks | place: Antarctica: Victoria Land, Pudding Butte sud
ACACCCTCTCCTACTCCCCCGACACCCCGAAGAAAACCCTCATAATCGACCTCGACGAAACCCTCATCCACTCCATGGCCAAAGGCGGCCGCATGAGCACGGGACACATGGTCGAAGTCCGTCTCGGCGGCTTTGTGCCTACCCCCACCTCCCCCACCCACACAACCCCCCAACCGCCACCACCACAATTCGGGAACGGTGTGCCGATTCTCTACTACGTCCACGAACGCCCCGGCTGCCACGACTTCCTCCGCAAAGTGAGTAAATGGTACAACCTCGTCGTCTTCACAGCTTCCGTGCAAGAATACGCCGACCCGGTGATCGATTGGTTGGAGAGGGAGAGGAGGTATTTTGGGGGCAGGTATTATCGGCAGCATTGCACGTTAAGGAATGGGGCGTATATTAAGGATTTGGCGCAGGTGGAGCCGGATTTGAGTAGGGTGATGATTTTGGATAATAGTCCGATGAGTTATATTTTTCATGAAGGTGCGTACAACATCCATACAACCCAGGGTGGTGGTTGGATGGCTGATTGTGATACAGATAATGCCATCCCGATCGAGGGCTGGATCAGCGATCCCACGGATAACGATTTGATTCATTTGGTGCCTTTGCTGGAGGGGCTGCAGTATGTGACTGATGTGAGGGCGTTGTTGGCGTTGCGGCAGGGGCAGGCGCAGCAGGCTTGAGGTGACGAAGACGGCGTGAGGAGACGGAGTATGCTTGACGATACGAGGGGGGATCGAAGAGAAGAATGGTGTTTGACGAGACGAAATACACCTCAGAGAACGAGACGCGGCGGGCTGGGGTAGACGAGGATCACGTTGGGCGACCACGGTTGTCAGGAAATTGGTGTTCATAGCGATGGCGCATCTGGAGTTTCGATATATCTTTGGGGCTTTTGCTGGCTTTAGAGGAGGGTGACGGTGGATGTATTATATGGTTCATGTCTTCAACAAGAAACGGCATGTGTACAGAAGCAAAAGTTCGCATTTGCACTTCAACATATCGCTATCATTGCACGTATTCTCGCTGCTGTGTCCTATTTAAAATGCCAAGTCCAGACTTTGACCTCACCTCCTTCGACTTCGTAACAAGATTCCCGACCGTTCTTTTACGTTTATTTGCGACACCGAGATCATGCTCAGAATGACCGCGGTAGCACATCGAGAGAGAAACCTACCAACAGCAATTCCGCAATAGCTCATCCTTCGCCGCCGGCCGCAATGCTCACAACGTCGCTACAACCATGTTCATCAAAGCCATCCTAACGCTGGTAACCACATGTCTCCTCATCACGATCTCCCTAGCTGCATACCGCCTCCACACCATCCTCTCCCCCCATCGACCCAGACCTACCCGGAAACATGGCGACCCCGTCCACCTCCTCATCATCCTCGGAAGCGGCGGCCACACCGCCGAAATGCTCTCCATGCTGTCCCGCACCATCTCCTCACCCGACCCAGCCCTCCAACTAAATTGGAGCAGCCTAACCTACCGGACCTGGATCACCAGCGAAAACGACACCCTCTCAGCCCAACGCGCCGTAGTCTTCGAGCGCGAAACCGGCAGCGAAGTCGAGGCGAAGTACCGGCGGGATATGCACGCCCCCCCGCAGAAACCGGCGCAGATTGTTACCGTGCCGCGGGCGAGGGAGATACATCAACCGCTCTACTCTGCTCCCATCTCTAGCCTACGGTGTCTGCTAGCGAGTGTTGTTGTGCTGGTCAACTGTGCGGCGCAGGGGAGGGGGTATCCGGATGTGGTGTTGTGTAACGGACCTGCTACTGCTACGATTGTGGTGTTTGCGGCGCTGGTGTTGCGGTTCTTTGATGTGAGGGGTGCGCATACGCAGGGGAAGTTGAGGACGGTGTATGTGGAGTCGTGGGCACGGGTGAAGAAGTTGAGTTTATCGGGGGTGTTGTTGGAGAGGGTAGTGGATCGGTTTGTGGTGCAGTGGCCACAGCTTGCGGAGGGTGGGAAGGGGAGGAGGAGGAGGAGGGAGTATTTGGGGGTGCTCGTTTGAAGGAACGGAATCAGGAGGTCATGGTTGCATGGAGGGGAGTGTATTGATTGCTATGGCGCAATCTGACCTCCATCTTGTTGACGTTCCCCGCCGCAGCATCGCAGGTCCTGCCTCTAGCGCGCCTGGTCGTGCATGATTAAACCTCCTGTGCCCAGCTAGATCGGTCGAGGATATGCTGTGCTGCTCGAAGACCCAATGTCCGCACAAAATCCACTCAACAGTCACTAGACACCTGTCGGCCTTGCCCTGCCAGCATCTCAACCCTTCCTCTTCGTCCTCTCCGAACCCACCGCTGCACCATCATCACGGCTGTCAAGCTTACGCTTCTTGCCCCCGGCGTTGCTCTTCTTCTCGACCTTTGGTTTGAGCATCTCTGGTTTCAATATACGCTCGAACGTGGGACTCCCGGTGAACGTCACAGCCTCCAAACTTCTGATTGAGCGCAGTTCCGGGACACCCCGCATATTCATGACACTCTCGAACTTCTTGTCGTGTAAATGGTGACCCTCCGGGCGCCAGCGCGCGAGCCAGCGTTCTTCCGAAGGGGCGAGCATAATATCAAGCCTGCGAAGATGCTTGACCTGAGCCAGTTTCGTAAACAGCTTTGCGGCGTGCTGATTTTGCCCGGTCATGCAGAATGAGATCGAAGTTACGTGCTGGAGTCGCTGAGGCGCGATGTTGTTGAGCATCCGGGTGAGACTCTCGATGTTCTTGCAATGAAAAAGATTTATTCTTGTGAAGACCGGGCTAGCTTCGATATAGAATTGCTTGTTGGTAAGCAGAGGCCGCAAGATGTCCCGCATCGGCATAGTCTCGATCTTCGGGGAGCCCGTTGAGCTTGATCGTTGCGCTGGCTTCCATGCCTCCCAGCTGAACTCATTTACCCACGAGGTTGAGACCATCCGAAAGCCTGGGGACGACTCGTCGACGATGCCTAGTCCGGACTTTGGGTACGCAAAGATCATTTCGTAGATAGCCTCTCGCAGCTCCGCGGGTAGTCCGAAAAAGTTGAACGTAGAGTTTGCTGCCCCATCTCTGCTTGGAAGGGTCGAGCCCAACATCTGCTCGCCTTCCAGCAAAGACACTGAGCGGTAATAAACGCCATTCTTCAGCTCTCTGTACAGCGGTGCCTCGAAGTTCCCAGAAGCTAGATTCAGAGCTGGGTGATGATTGGCGTGTTTGGGTCTGTCATGGGAGAGGAAGTGTGAGTAGTCGGAGAAGTTGTCGTCGCGGGGGTGAGAACGTGAGAGTTGTAGAGCAGCTTGCTTGCGGTACCACCGGATTGTCTCCAATACCCAGAGATGGATGTCGTCGATCGGAGCTTCACCGCCATGTACCAGAAGAGCCAAAACAACCAGCTGCTCTGGCGAGAACGGTGGCTTTTCGTCTGAGCATCGCCATGGCGCAATGGCTGCCTCGACTCTTTGTCGAATCTCAAGAGGCTCGGCGCCTGCGGGGGTAGTAGCTGTGCTAATCGCCATGATGGAGGACCGAACGGCTTTGTGCTGTTGTTTGACGAGAAGATAAGAGAAGGCGGAACGTCGACCATATATAGCTTCGAAGTGAACTCACTTCACATGCCATGAAACGTGGTCGCGTGATGAGCCAAGCAAACCTTATGTCAACTGTGAGGGCTGCAGTGAGTGAACAGACTGCTCATCTGATGCAACGTGGCGAATAGTAGTACGAAATGTGACCTGAGCACCAAAAGCATATATCACGTGCCGTTGAAAGAATTCCTGGTAAACTGTAATTCCTGATATCACCGATGATATGAATGATGTGGTCCTTTGCGATCGAAGAATACTGCAGCGACGATATGGGACTCCGTGATACCTAGTGATTGTGAAGTGACGTTCTGTGAGCGTAAGCAGAATGCTTCGTGGTAAATGATGAATTCTGTCTGTGAAGTGTTCTTTTACGACAAAGACAGAGCCTGCACTCGCGGCTGCAGTAAGACCAAAAGGAGGAACTTCGGGACGAAATGTCGAGGCTATTTGTTCTGTTTCGGCACGACTCCACTCATCATCACATGCGAAGGCAAGTGACTGCCGCAATGGCTCAGTGGTTACAGCGATGTCCCCACAGGTTCAGCTTACAGCTGGCTTGGTCAGGTACAATCTTCGGATGCCCGTGTTCGAATCACGGTTGTCGAGAAATATTTTTTTGGTTTCCACAAGTCCTTTGTGGGCAGAGATCCTGATCCCGACACCTCCGCGTGTCACTGGAGTAGAGGTTGATTTGTGGCAAACATTTCTGATTCAGTCGTCCATGCGGCTGTGGGATGCTCGATCCGACCTCGGGAGCTCATGTGCGTGCCTTCTGTGTCCTGAATGTATGCTGGAGTAGAAAGTGCAAGTGCGGTTGCCGAAAGCTCAAGCTAAGGAAGGGTGGGATCTTTGCCGAAGGAGGCACGTACGGCATCGATCATACCTACTCAGACGTGCGCTTGCAGTGACGACTTGGCACATCCTATGCATGATCTCCTCGAACATGCTCGATTTTTACGACTGGTATCGAGATGGGGTTGGGTATGTGGTCTGCGACTTTCGGAGTCATCACTGCTCTTGTGTCAGAGTCTTGAAGCACTGCATAAGAGGAACGGAGACGCCGCGTCGCGGCCTAAGGAAGCCGAAAGGAACGAGCGGACTCTTGTAGGTGTCGAGAGGCAAGAGCGCACAAGCTGAGGTCAAACTTGATATGGCGCTAAGAAATTAGCTTTCCACACTAAGGTTCAAAGCTCACTTTGGCCAATCATAAGTGAGAAAAGCAAAGCGAGTCGAACTCGTTATCGCGGTCATATGCCTCAGGAGACCACAGAAATAGCTGAACTGTGCCGTTGAGTAAGCAGCTATGAACTGAAATTTTACAAGAAAGGTTGCAGAGCCTTCCCTGAAGATCCTACTGACCGTGTCCTCACCTGCAAATATCTTCCCGAGCCCATCATAGGTCTCGCTCTTCGAAACACACACCCTGCTGACGAACTACACACCCCGACAAGGCCTGCCCGCAAACCTCATCTACCGACACAGCTCGCTACACGCTGTGGCCTCGGCATTTGATCCACTGACTCCGCGGAGAACGATGGCGCGAAGCGTATCTTGCGCCTTCCAACAATAAAATGGGTCGTGGTATCGAGGACCCGACTCCCCTCGGATCCGTGCTCTTTATGGCAACGACAAAGCCGCCTATCAAAAAGCATTTCGCGCTTGTGATCAGGACATCGAATTCACACTCACTCTCGGCATGAAATGCTTTGCAAAGTGGCAAGCCAGCATGACACGTGCGTCGCGCTGGGAGCTGTATTCGCACCCTGGGAAGCAATGTCTAGAAGACCTAGCATTGGCTCTGAGGACCGGCCAAGGACCATCGCGGGACTATGTGTTCGTCTCAATCGACTTCGAAGGCGGCATTGGCGCAGAGGTCAAAGAACTTGGTGTCTCGTCTTTCGAAACCAAGCAAATCTTTCACAATGCTGGACGACTAGACATCTATAACGAACACTTCTCCTTGTCGAGGGGAAGCCGAAAGTCCGACTTCTCGACGAGTACTAAGATCACTACCGACACGCTACCACAAGTCCTCCGGGACTTATTTGAGTCTCAACAAAATATTGTTCTTATCGGACACGGTTTATGGAGCAGGGAGATTCAGCTGATGGATGAGTATGGGGTCGAACTAGAATCCTTGTCGAATGTTGTTGGTAAGTTTGACTGATGGGAACGAGGGTTCTTTGCCACGCAAGCAAGCACTATGCCTCGCCTGGGAACCGACTCCATCTCTGTCTAGCTTCTCGGGACAACTGCTGACTCTTCTGTCCCTCACTTTAGGTACCATCGACGCAGCATCCCAGCCTTGTTTCAAAGGGCAACGGTTGGTCGATACTCTCCGCGCCAACAACATTCCACATCGCCCCGGATCGCTTCACTGTGCCGGCAACGATGCCCATTACACATTGCGGTTAATACTGGCATTAACGCTCAAGAATCTGAGTCATTTGGACGGAACACCGGAGTTGTCTAACTCTATCGAAGCGATGCGAGAACTGATTGCTCGGCCAGTGTCGGTCTCAGGTGTGAAAGAACGAAAGGAAGAAGATGACTGGCTAGATGGTGACCTCAACACCGACATGTTCATGGATCTCGGAGAGGAGGGAGATCGATGAGGCGAACAGTCTCCACTCGATGAAACAAGCTTTCTGCTGGCTGTCTGCCGAATGCGCACCAAGGCGATACGTCCGAAGTGACCGATATCCAGGTCACATCTTCAGCGCTATGCAAACACCCTTTCCACCTACCCCCCTGCACCATGCCGGCACCACATGCATCACCGTGGCCAGTGCCGGCTTTCGTGCAGAATCGACGATATGAAGTCTCGGCTACTGCCCAGACCACCGATTTTGGGGAACTCAGAGACCGGGAGGACGACTATGAACGACCGTCATCACATTTACGGTGGCCTCGATATCAACGGTCGGCGGGCGCAGGCCATCAAAGGTGGCCGAAGATGAGAAGTGGAAGCCAACATAGAGTCCACTGGATCCGAGAAAGCACTCATGACTGTTACACACACTCTCGTTCGTTATCCTCGTCTGCGCCCATCTAACCCGAGCGAAGGCTTATTTACAGAAGTGAACGCGGCTCCGCTAGCTCCATCTCTGCTCCGCCTCCCACTCATGTGACCTTCGCGTCGCCTGCCCGCCCGTATGCATCTCCGGTGAGAGAACCCCACCGCCGCCCTCCCGCCTTCACGCACGATCACACAACAGAAGAAAGGAACGTTCATAGCATACCTCGAACCATCTACTCCTGGCCGAAGCCAACAGTCTCCTCCACAGCCCACGAAAGCTTCTCCTGCAACGCTTCGAAGGACTTGTAAGGCGGCAGATCCAGTCTGTTGAAGCAGGTATGCGATTTCGGCAGCTGTTGCTCTTCGCCTGACTTTTCGATCGTGAAGCGTCTTGGGCCATCGGAACCTTGGAGGTCCTTGAAGCCGTTGACAGGGATACGCGAAGTACCAGTCGCGAATTGCAGGAGGCGGGACTTTTGTTCTGCGTCCCAGCTGCGGATGCACTGTAGAAATTGTCAGCAAGGAAACCAGGTTGGTCTGTCCGACGCAACTCACCTTCCAGAAATTCTGGACCACAGCATCACTCTCCGTGTACCCACGGTAATCGGTGTGCTTCTTCCAGTCGTCGACATCGATATCAGCGATACCGCCAATGAGCAGCTCCAGCTCCCTCTCGTCAAACACATTGACCAGATCCGCAGGGATCAGCTCGTGGAAGCCAGTCACAAAAGCATTGAACTGCTCATCCACCCGCTTCTGGATCCGCCACTCCGTGATAAGCTCCACGTACTCCCGCTTGTTCTCGTTTGTGACCTCGATGTCCTGCCCACCAGGCTTGAGGTCCACAGTAACCTTTTCGCCGAAACGCTCGTCCTCCACGGAGAAAGTGCTGTAGATGACATCGGTGATATCGTTGTCCATGGTCCAGCTCAGCGTCCTGTGAAATTCTGCATCAACACCCTCCATATCCTGCAGCGAAACCTTCTTCTTCAACACCATCTTGTAAAACGCGCCAATGAAGAATGCGTCCAAGAAGCGTCGGTGGAAGATAGCCAGGCCAACAACTCGTCCAATAAACTTGAAGTAGCCCAGATGCTCTGGGTTGATGCCGGAGTGTGGATTGATCTGCAGCGTGTAATTGTCGTGCGCTGAGTACTCGAACAAGCAGTAGAAAGGATTGAACATCTCGTGTGAGAGGAGGAAGAAGAATTCTCGGGATAGACCGCCGTAATCCAGACCATCTTCACCGTCGAATTTAATCATCAGCCGCTTCTTGAGGTCGTTCGGGCTTTGTCGCATGATCTCCGCATACGAGTCCTCGAAGATGTGCGTTCGCCTGACCTTAACGTGGCATTGGCCGGACAGGATCCGCAGAGCTGGTTGAGATCGGAAGTAAATCAACTTCCGCCTGAAGTCACGCTTGTACTGCGGCACGTTCTGATCCAGCGAAGACGGCAACCTTGGATCGTCCCAAGTCGTGGTCTTAGTGTTGTGGTCGACGAAGTATACGCGTGCAGTGTTGGTCAAGCGCATCTCCCAGCCGCTCGGCAGAGGTCCAAGCTGTGAAACAGGCTGCTGCTGAATCGTGGTGTTACCAGTGCCCGCGTTTTGGCCGTACATCCTTATATACTGCTGGCGACGCGGATCGACCCAGGTGGTTGTGCGGGTGTTATGATCGACAAAGTACGCTCGTCCCTCAGGAGTGTGCCGTTGCTCCCAGCCCGCAGGCAGCTCACCTGTGCCAGCAGTAGTCGCACCTGTGGCCACCATGTGCGCCGCATTGGCCGCGCCCGCAGCTGGCGGAGGCGGTTGTGACGGGGAGTTCTGCCTGTCAGAGAGTGTAGGTGAGTTCGCGCCAGTTCGATCTTCTGGCAACATGCGAGCCTGATGTCTTGATCTCTCGACAGCCGTTTGCTGCTCCATCGCCGCCCGGTTCTCTCCAGCATTGAAGTTTGCCGTCGGCCTGATCCACGTCGTCTGACGGGAGTTATGGTCCACGTAGTATGTCCTGCCCAGATTGTCCTCTCGCCTCTCCCAACCACCCGGCAATCTTCCTTGCGCATCTTCAAACGCACTGAAGCCGCTCTCGTTGGGCCGTCGTGCTGCGCCAATTGCGCCATTGGCACCCGAAGTTGTAGCCACGCTAGTGCTAGTGTTTGATCGAGATGCGGATGGAGGGCCGGTAGTGCTGACGGGTCTATCGCCTGACACTGCCAGAGAAGTGGATGATTGTGCGCCCATCGGAGTAGTAGGTGTAAGAGTGCCGTTTGCAGATGGCCCAGCCGATGATACTGATGGTCGGTTCTGGTTGTTGGCGTTTGCGATCGGAGTTCGTAGGTTAGTGGAGAGGTTCAAGATTAGCTTGCCGTTGACAACAAGGTTATCATTCGACTTTCGCAGGTCCTTGGTAATCATTTCTGTTTGTGTCAGTGCTGCACGCGGTGAATGATGATTTCGCCAAGACATACCATCACCACCAGCATCCAGGTCGATTGCAGAGCCGATATGGACATTAACCACGCCGAGAAAGCCCTGGTCCTTCTTCTTGAACTTCTTCTGGTCGAAGATCTGTACCGCTAGTATGCTGTCCGGGTTGACTCGCCTGACACCTCCCTATTAGCATTTACCCGATGTCCCGCTGTTATGACTGCACCCACATATCAAAGCTTTCGTTCCAATATGGATTCAGCGTCTTCTTGATAACGCCAGTCGTCCTCGTCTGCTCGCCGCTGATCGTGGCCACGGCAAAGGGGTCCGGGAATCCTGCGCCATGGCATTAGCATATACTTCATCCGCCCGCGCTTCTGCCTGCTGCAACGTACTGAAGACATCTCGCTTGTATAACCCGTCCGCCGCGATGACTGCAACACATATTAGTTCCCCATCACTTCCTCCCACCAGCGCCGACACCACTCACTCGTCACTCGCAGATTGGGCTGCGCAGGCACCTCCATGACGCCGCTTCAATTCTCTTCCAACCAAGTCGTGTGAGCCGCCGTCCGCGCAATCAGAGAACCATGCAACCCTCACCGGGCTCGTAAAGATGTGTTTCGGTACGACAATGGTGTTTCCGCAGCTGACTAGCGATAAGGTAGACACGTGGATGGTCGGCGTGAGGAGTGCTGTCTGAGCGTGAGGTGCAAGTGGGCTGTGCTAGAAAGCGTGGCGTTGACCCTGCTTTTACGAGAGCGCCTATTACTCCTGCAAACGGTGCGAAGCGTCTAGCTGCCGCTCGATGCGTGAACGACTGCTTGGAAATGCTCACGCGACGTTCAAGTAACCAAGACCTGTTTGGGTGCTGGGAAACAAAGAGGTGAGATGATGCGTCAATGCTCACGAACTCGAAGTACGCCGGCGGGACGAGCGGGGCGGCTTGGGATAAACTTCCAGCGAGATCGCAAGTAAGGTAATCGTATGCTGGGGCTGTATGATGAGCATTTACTTCCTCAAGGTAAATTGTGATTCACGCTGTTGAGCAATGGTGTAAGAAATTCATGGGCGATGTTGTCCAAAAAGCAAATACCATGAGATCGTGATTCTTCACTCATAACTATCCTACAGTCTATTTACAGTCCTACCCGTGCTGCGAGTGGTGTTTTTGCAAAGGCACATATCCCATCTAGACCATAAAACTCCTCGACGCCCTCGGCGTACTCTCCTTTAACAAGACTGTCTGCACCGGCCACTCGATCCAATGCCGCCACTGCTCGTCTAGTGTGGCGAGCACATCCTGCAGCACCCTCTTCGACCAACCATGGATCCACCACCTATCGTCCAGCACATCCAGCATAACGCAATAGTATGCCAGGATAATTAGAGCCTGCGGCACTCGTCGCTTGACCAGTTGAGCGAAGTTGCCGGAGTCTTGTTTGGGAAAGCATAAAATCGAGGCCACGCTGCAGGAGCCTTGAGCGGGATGGATGGTGTTGTAGATACCTTTCAGTTCGGTAAGGATGAGTGCACACGTTCTTCGGTCGTCTGAGAGCATGGCATCGACGCCGATCATGTAGTCGAGGTGGTTGAGGCCGAAGTCTATGCCTTCGGGTACGGTGTAGTTGCTATTACTGTCAGCTTCTAACCTCTCAAGAAAGGTTCGAGTATGTATACACACCTCTCGTGAGGTATAGGCACAGCCTCTTGAAATCCTCGTGTCAATATAGGCGCAAAAGGCCCTTGTGATACCCAATACCATGTTTCCGATAATATCGCATCAATGCCTTTGACCAGCATGAAGAGCTCCACAATCGCATCTATCGGCGGCAGACTCGGAGGAATAGCGTATGCGAAAAGCGCCACGATCCAGGTGAACACGAACTTTGCATTCGCGTTTTGTGCCGTCGCAGGCGAGGATTCTGATCGGTAAAGCACTAATGCCTTGTCTAAATGGTTGACGGCGCTCTCTCGTAACCGCTGTGCGTTCTCAGGCTCAACGTGGGCTTTGTGAAGCGCAGAGAAGCCCAACAGAGCGTGCATCACATACTCGGACTGGAAGGCGACTTTAGGCATCTCCACTCGCCAGATGTCGAGGATGTAGTCCAAGTCATTGTGTTCTGTTAGGACGAAGGTTGTGTGTGCCATGAAATGGTGCATAAGCTCCAGATCAAGAGTCCAATTCTGTCCGGGAGGTGGTCGATCGATCAGGCCTGTCAAGACTTGAAAAGGACTCGGGCGTGGACTTGGCCCTCGACTGCCAGTCGCACTCTCGGTGTTGCTGCTCAAACCAGTCTCTTGTGATACAGTCTGGTTCAGGCTTGCAGAAGAGGATGTTGTTGATGTTCGTCGGTTCTTCGCATCATCCCTTGGGACGTATGGTCCGCCGGCAAGTGAGCACGCGACACCGTGTCGAGTACAGTTCGAGCATGGCTGCTCTTCGTTGCACTGCGAATGCGATTAGTCTAACGATCAATAATCCTTCTCGCGTCCGTGTCGATCATCGTAGAGCGATAATCAGAAGCGAGAGCGGGACAATACACATACCTTCACATGCCGTCGTTTACACTGTGCACATCCTGTTCTTGACTTCTTATGCCCTACACGAGGTGCTCTACTCTCCATGACAAACATCAGCCACAACTGTTCCGGTATGGGTGAGGCAGAAGCGTAACGATCTGCCGCCACCCTTAGGCTTATATGAACATACTGACTTGCCAGAAGAAGGGGACCTGATCAGCTCCGATGGCCGTGGTTGTGCAGTCTTGGTTGTTGCTGCCTGTGCAGTTGTCGTATGCTGTTGGGGCGACGAACGAACAACGCCGGCCGCCATCAATGATGATGTCTATCTGATCCCTTCAGCTCGCAGGATCTCGTGCGATCAGAGGTTTAGTGTCCGGCCACAGCGATGCGCGCCGAGAGTGTGGCGATGAAGAATCGGAAGGGAAATAGATATGTACGACGTATCGCTTGACGTCAGGTTGGAAGACCTCGGCCGAGTCATCGAGAGGGAACGGAGGTTTATTAGATAACCTCCTCGCCAGCATGGGACGTATACACAGGGCTGTGGGGCTCTGTTCTAGGCCGAGCATGGGGTAGCTTCACGTAGTGGTCAGGTCCCAGGAACAACAGTAGAGGGTCGGGGTCGGAAGGATGTGGTGGAAGCGAAAGCGAGCTGAACTAGGCAAAGGCGCTAGAACATGTGGAAGCATTGTTATGAGTCGAAGGTTGTCGGCAATACCATGCGCCGGAAGCTCACGTCCTCGAAGATCATCCATAAGCAAGGCTCCGCCTACCTTCCACTCCACACGGCTCGTAGGTCCATCGCAGAACGATACCACAAAACTTCGAGATCGACGGTGGTTTGGGGGTCACTGCGAGTCTCGGCCTCGAAGTAATCAAAACCGCGGACCAAAAGTTGCTCAGCGCAAGCAACTTCCACGGAGCTCGGAATCGAAGCTAGGGCCGACACTCCTGCTCGCGCTTCTGCCGACACACGATCATCTGCCATCTTGTGCATGACATGCGGGAGCGGAGCAACGAGAGTACGTATAGAAGGCCACGCTAGGAACAGGAAACAACATTCCATGGTCCCCGATCTGTCCGCAGTTTTGACGACTGTTCCGCAGGCTGTTGCATCGATCCTGGCAACCTCGAGGCCAGGAATACCGCGAGGCTTGAATAGCCTCAATGCCGTTTCAAATGGTTGTTGGTTGTTTCATAACTTTATCCCAACCCTTGGAAATGGGTTCTGGCCAACATCCAGTTCGTTCCAGGCACCAGTTGGGGGCACACCAGATTAAGAATCCGCAAGATCAATCCGCCAGGTCAATCACATAGGGCGGGCCTGATCTACGTTTCCATTGCGCACCTTACGAGTGGAGGTTAGGTCGATTGTCCAGTCTCGAACGATTGTACTCTCGATTGTCGCTGTTCATTGCCTAACAAAGCACCGCAAAATGTTGGCAACAAGACTTTAATGGGCTTGGCCGAAAAACAAGCCGAGTTAGTATATATTTACGGCCGGCATACGACCAGACGAATGGGCAGAGGATTGCGGGCAACGCTTGGTCCATTAGGGTCGGGGTAGAGCTCGTGGAGGAGGAGGAGGATCATTAAGGATATTGTACTCCTCTAACGCTTTTCAAGCCACGATCTACAGTATACCCATTACACGTCTCGTGGCTGAGCAGGGACGACTGCATTGATGTTCGGACACGGTGCGGCCGAAATGCAGAACCCCCCATCCCGAACACTCCAGTCATCACTCTTTCCATGAATGTCAGACAGGCCTTACGGTTCCTCCGGACTTTTTGCACTTCCGTGAAAACGGCCTCGAGACAGTGTTCGGTAAAGTTCGACCCTATCGCAGTGCCTTCCACATTGAGCAGCATCTTACGCCCGAAGTCTCCAAGGCTGTGCTCGAATGTAAGCACAGTAGTACCGCGAGGCAGAACATGTCATCCACTTGATCCTGCTCGCTCTCTCACCAACGATATAACGGATGCAGCAACCCACAATCGTACTGCGTCCTCGGACCGAGAACGACATTGAGCCTCTCGCTGAGCAGAGTATTCTGGAGCCTGAAGTCGGTGCAGCCGACCGACATGGACAACACCTCTGGCATTGCTCACACCACCTCTTTGGCATGCTGCGGTATGTCAAGACGCGGCTTCATCGCGATAAAATCTCCGTGCGACTCGAGCAATATCGCGCAGCCTACGACGGCGTGGCGTATCGCATGTAGAACTTCCGCTTCCTTTGGCGGATGCCCACTTGCACCCATATCGCACCTCACTTGTTACACCCAGTTTGCGGTGGCATCTTACTCCAGCACGTCTTGGAAAGAACTTCTTTTGTGGCTTCTTTCTGTCTTCACCGAACCTTCGCAGTATCTCTAAGTATATTATCTCCCACCGCAAGGGAGTGGACAAATTTTGTAGTCTTGTAGTCTTTCGCCATTTCTCCTCCATCCCATAGCCATCGCATAGAGCAAGTGTCGTCCACCAAGGCAATGGTAGAGACTAGGCTCCAGTCTTTAGAAGAAGGCAGCGCTCGAGCAAGAAATCGAGCGAACAGAAGGTCCTCAGTACGGGTTGTAGCCGCGCCCACGACCACCTCGATAGCCACCACGGTACCTAGTCTGTGGTTAGCCTTGCCTCTTGAAGCGGATATACAGCGCACGTACCCTCCACCGCGTGGCATGAATGGCGGAGCGCCATAACCACCACCACCACCACCTCCGTACCCTCCTCGTGGACCGCCGAACCCACCGCGACCTCCGCGTGGAGGCGGTCCTCCACCACCTCTCCCACCCGCACCTCTGGGTCCACGGGTCATGCCAGGCAGGTTCGTTCGCTTCGGGACGACCTAGCAGATCGTCAGTATGATAAAAGATGCGCACGTGCTCCAAGCTCACCTTAATATTCCGCCCCCGAAACAAACTCTCATTCAACACCAGCGCCTGCGTAACCAGATTCGGCTCCGAGAACTCCACATACGCGTACCCCTTCGGATGACCCGTGAACTTGTCCAGCAGGATCGTGACGCGGTTGATCGACCCACAGCTCTGAAAATGCGCCTGAATCTCCTCCGGACTCGCGCCGTAGTCCACGTTGCCGACGAAGATACTGCGGTTGTCGATGTCCTCTTTGCTCTCACGCAAGTTATCCGTCTGAGAATCGAGGCTCGCCTGCATCTCGCGTAGCTTCGCTGCCTCCTCCTCCATCTCCTGAACGCGCTTTTTCATGGCTGCGATTTCCGCCTCGTCGCCCGCATCGTCCTCCTCGGGCGCGCGATCGAGTTGGTCGTCATCTTCGCGCTTTTCTTCGTCGGACATGGCGTGTGATCGCGATGCGCTGAAATCAAGAAGTTAGCATCTCTTGCGCCTAGCAGGCTGGAACTGCGTCGGAAAGACTCACCGGTGTTATCGTAGTAATAGCAAGATGGAGATCTGGTATGATGCTGCGAGTGAAGACGATGTTTGGGTTGCACGAAAAGTTGTCGCAGTGTTGTGAGCTCCAATCGCGATGAGATTAAAGGTCGCGCAAAGACGAGCTTAAAAGTAGAGCACGGGCCTCGATATCACAGGAGGCGATTATGAGGTGGAAAGGCGCATGTGAAAATCATGTGAGACTGCACAAGTATACACAGATAACATAGGATGTATGTACCCCATTCTTACAAACGCTGAAAGCACATAATGCTCGCTGAATCGCTCTGACATCTGTTCATGCTCTTTTGGCGCTCGAGACGCTGTGGCGTCACGGTCCATCGTCCACCCTCATTATGTTCATCGCTGTCCACCTCTTCACGGGTACCCCGACTTGAACACCTCCCTCGCACGCGGTAGCGACCCATCCTCATTCCTCGTGCCATCACGAAACGCCAGCTCCTCCCCATGCCAAATCGCGATTGGATTGGCGGGCAAGCCAAACATCTCCTCAAACGTATCATAATGCTTCACATTGCTATCATCTGCAGTCCACGGGCTCACACCCAGCGTTGACTTTCGAGACGCTCGATGTCCTCGCTCTTCCGAAGCCGAACTCTGTCGAGAGTCCTTCATCTCAGCCAGACGAGCAGGTTTCCATTCGGACCAGGGATCGTTACGTTGTGGGAGCCGGTGCTTCCTATTGGGCCGCTTCTTGATCTCTGCGATCTTGGCGCCATAGTGGAATTCGTTCGCAGGATCGTACTCTGGCCATTCGTCGAACAGAGATGTCGCGGTGGCGTCGATATTTTCGGCGTCCTGATTGATCAGCTCCAGAATGGTTGCTTCAAGGGTGGAGGGCAGTGCTTGGCCTCGAGGTTGCGGAGCTCGCGGTGAGATGACTCGATGAACTGTCGTTGGGTCGGCTCCTACTCCGTCCGCTGCATCAATGTCCGTAACATCTTGCGCCGTGTCGAGCGGCTGCCCAGCTGGCTTTTCCGGAACTCGATCACGCCGCACGCGCATGATCGGCTCCTCGATTGACGAGGCGGAGTCAGCAGAGACTCTCCGCTGGCCTGCCTCTATCGTAGAGACTGTTTCAACGACACCATCCATGGCTTCTGCAGGCGATGTAACAGCCTTACCAAGTGACTCCAAAGACTTTTCCTTGCGTGTCGGTGGTTCCTGTATGATGTCACCTGTGGCTTTCGTCGACGTAGCTGGCTCCTGAGACGGATGCTTGTCCAAGCGCACGCGTTTCAATGGCCTAGTGTCCGACCCATCTTCTTCAGGCTCCGCATCGACGTTGCGTTCTGTTCGTTGCCCTGCATCTTGGCGCGACTTCCAGCTGCTGTCTGGTGATCTAGGCTCCTTAAGCACGGGATCCCAGTGCAACAGCTCGTCTTCCATTCCTGGCAGTAGCTCCCACTCCAAGGGCACAGTATGCTTGATCGATGGTGAGCGCTCTACTGACTTCCACAGCTCCTTATTACTATGACCGTTGCCTACCCTACGATGGCTCACTGTTGCTTTGACATTGCCTTCCCAGTCGTTGCCTTTCTTGAGACCGTAGCCCGGAATGTTGTTAGCAATCCACAGCACGATGGCGTTGTTCGTCATAGATTGTCCTGCGTTGGCGATAAGAGCCATGCCGATGAGTTTGGCATATGTATTCTTCGGCCTACTGTAAGCGTCACCAAGGTCATGCTCATTCTTAGCCGCGACAGTATGGTGTTTTCGCGTTCGCTTTTGTTTTGGTGTCGAGCGCGTCGGCTCATCAGCCTCGGAAGGGCTCGATGAGCGGCTTGAAAGCTCAGGAACATCGTCCTCGCCGCCTTTGAACTTTTCGTTGGCGACAGCCTCGGCAGAACGATGAGGAACGGCACCCGCGAGACCCGTATTGGCAGTGTTGGGAAGGCTGGGGAGGCTTGTCGTTGGCTTCCAGAAGTCTAAATCGGAGCCGTCCTCACCATCACGTTGAGCCTCGTCAACCGGAGCTGGATTGGATGGGATATGCTTGCACCGCTTCTTGCGTTTTCGACAGTCGTCGCAGGCCGCAGGCCTCTTCGACACGACCGGGCTCGGGACATCATGTTCGCATCTTATCCGACGTTGCCGACAATCGTGGCAGGCTGCACGCAGCTTGGTGACCCCATTTAGACCTGTCAGCAAACCTTGCCCATCAAGTGCTTCCTCTTGCTTTGATCCGGTAAGGTCTTTCTCTCGGTTCGTTGGCTCTTTCAAGTTATTGTCCTCCACGACTTTGCGCTCCGCATCTGGCGTGCCCTTAGCAGCAGGACTGGCCGTCCCGCTCAGTCCAGGAAGAGATGCGGCTGGCTCCACGCTACCAACCGCACTTCGCCTGCATTTGGAGCAATACTGGTTATGCTGAGACGGAATGAAAGGCATCACCCTCCCACAACGGCCACACCGATTCGCGCGCGACTTACTAGGCTTCATTCCTCGCACTGTATCCACGCCACTGGACGCGTCGGCGATATGTGGGCCATTAGTTCGAGGCGTCCGTTCCGCTAGGTCTGCAGCTGGATCGCCGATTTCCATCTCAGCGAGCTTTCTATCAGTGTGGCTGGTAAGTTGGTCACGAGTATCGGAGATCGTTGGACGGGCATCTGGAGTCTCAGGGACCTCTCTCATAGCGCTCACTGTATCGATGTTCGTGGTGGGCTTTGGTGATGGCTCTTGCGGCAATAGTGGCTTGTTTCCAGTCCTGCGGTCGCCCGGAAGGTGAGTTTCTGAGCCTGCTTGGATGATGTCCTTGTCAGCACCACCACCAGACCACCTATGAGGCTTCTTCTTTGGCGTGCCAAGGACATCCCTCTCACTGCCAGTGGGCTCCGCCATCTCACTCTGCAGGCGGTGTGGTGAAGCTGGCGTGCTGTTTTGCTCTGGATTTGTGGAAGCTGCAGTTTCGTTCAGGTTGGTCTTCTTCCTGGTGAAGTGAGGTTTGCTTAGTTTTGGGGGCCTCGTTTCACTGGCCTGAGCCCTGAGCGCTGAGAAACTTCTTTCCACTAGATCATCGGCTGCTTCTTGGACCTTCTCACTGTAGAGCGTCGGACCATTGGTCAGATCATCACCTGACCCCAAGCCCAGGGAGGTCGGGTGAAGCGTATCCTTGCCCTGGTCTGACATAGGCTTGATCGGCTCATTCACATCGTTGGTAGCGAATATGTCGTTCTCATTCTCCACGTCTGCTGCTGGTTCTGGCTCACACTCTGGTTCTGCAGAAGGTTCGTCCCCTGGTGGCTCTACTTGACCGGTGGATGGTGCCGGTTTTCTGTCAGTACCAGGTATTGCAGACAAAATTCGCGTTTTCGGTCGTACTCCTTTCTTGATACAGCGGCGGCATTGCCAAGAGTGGTCGTGAGGCAAGTGTGGCGGCACCGGTGGCTGAGCGTGGCATCGAGGATGATATCGACGCGGGCAAGACGAGCATTTGACGAAGGGATCGGACTCTGCTACCGGCATTGCCTTGCAGATGTGGCATTGCTTCGAAGCGGATTGATCAGTCAAGCTGCTGATGGACGAAGATGAATCATCTCGCTCTCGGCGAGGCGGAACGCGGAGTGGAGACGAAGGCGGATTGAGACGTGCGGAGCCACCTGATAAGGAGGTTGACGACGTTCTGGTGCGCAAGTCTCTGGCGATTGATGCTCCTTCATCCATGGCAACAGACGCAGAATGTATAGTTTCGGGCGGCTGCAGGCCGTCAGACGCTTCCAGACCTGCTCCAAAGGGTGAGGCTGGCGTTGGTGGATTGCGGTGGTCGCTACCATGAGTTGCAACGCCTGAGGCGCCAGCCGATGGACTATCGGTTGCCTGCCCTTCCGGGAACGGTATCATCTCTAATCTGTACTCGCGGAACAGGACACTTTGGCGCTTCGTCTTGAAACATGCACCCAGTTCCATGATGCCTTGGGTAGACTTTTCGAACATGATGAAGTACCCAGTGTGATCTACCGCAACGTCGAGCATTTTGTCGCTCGAAGTGCTCGACCGAAGGAACTTCCACAAATGCTTCAGCGTGGCTTGTTTTGGCGGTAGCGCTCTGGCGGGGATGAATATGTGCGGTGACTGTGACACGGACATATCGACTTTAGGCTCGAGTGCTGGGTCTGAGAGGGGATCGTAGAGCTTCCGCCTTGGTCCAGCCGGCACATCTTTGACACCGTTCACCTCAGGTACGACGTGAAGTGCAGGATCGGACATAACAGCTTGAGCCTTCGGTTTAGGTCCAGTGGGCACGTCTTTAAGTCCCTGGTAGTCTACAACGACTCTACCTATAGGCTGAGCGTTCGGGTTGTCGAGCCGTGGGGTCGTATCTTGACCATTACCATCAGCTGGGAGAGAATTCAGCCGGCTCTTCGTGGCGGACTTCTTAGCGGGCAGGTCGGGGTTGGTCCAAGTAAAGTTTCTGTAGAGCGGACGATCGTGCTGTTCGGGGTCCTGGTGCTCTGATGAAGATGAGCGGCCATTCAGGCGGGCAATTTTCCGGGGTGGAGAGCCACCAGCCTGCCATGACTCAGGCAACACAGGGCCGAGCGAAGACATGCGTTCGTATGATTGACGTCTCGGGTCTGTTGCGCGCTCCTTACGATGATCTGGTGAGTGCACTGTGGCGCGGCGTCGTTGGCCTCGATCTGGACTCCGATGATCTCCATGGTCAGGTTTGTAGGTGTGGCGAGCGTTGGTCGGCAAGTCAGGCCTTCGTTCGGGTGGCGGACTGTAGTGGTCTGTGTGCGCAGCTCGCCTTGGGCTTGAAGTCCTTCGCAGAGGGGCGCGGTTGAAGTCATCGATATGATCCCTGTCACCTTGGTACTCCGCCCGCGAACGCTTAAGAGAACGGGGAGATGAGACCTCATATCTAGTACGATCGTTGTCGCCGGGCTTATCGCTATGCGGCACGAAAGGGTGTGTATCGGAACGTGCATTGCCCACAGCCATGTCGCCCTGCCAGATGTCAGTTGGAAGCATTGCAGACGTTGCAGACTCAAGACGGAACACCAGCACTTCTCAGATCTTTTCAGTTTATTTAATTTGTGTCGTCAGACCAATCGCGTGGAGGCTAAATGTCCGAAGACCAGAACCGTCTCACGGCTTTTACATGGTACGCCCTTTTACCAGGATCTCATCATAGAAGGAAAAAGGTGGTCATAACATACCTGGTTAGATTTGCCGGTAGCTAGGCCGTTGGTCTGCGGCGGTTTGGGCGCCTCTGTCTTGCTGTTCTCCTGTCCCATGTCAGCGACTTGATCATACAGCTCTCGCTTCTGTCGATGCAGCATGTATCTGGCCTAGACTGGAGACATGCGGACGAAAGGCTGGGTGTCGGCGAGCATGTCACCTCCAGTCCGGGCGCTAGGTGAATTGGGGTTGATGTGAATCGACAAAGGTCGCTACTCCGTGGACCATCCGTGCCAATGCGTGCATACCTTGCCAACGGTGATTCTAGCATCAAAGAACGCGTCAAAGAGGCTCTAGAGGTAACGACTGTGGTGTGCAGACTGCCGTCTCTGATGAGCGCGTCTCACATCTGTTGTTCAGGAAGAGCACATGCGGCGGCAAGTGTAGGAAGTCGCAGTTGTCCGTTTGATCTTGAAGCGCGAAGTTGCTGGACCTGCAGATGTTTTAGCTCTCGAGCTACTTTGCGGCCCGAGCCAAAGCGCCACTTTAACTCACGTCTGGTCTGGACATCTTGCCGACTAATTATTTGTTCATTGACGGCGCATCGTTGCGGTATTGTGTAGATCGACCCCCCGGAAGCGACCGCCTGCACCACACGATCGCGCCATGGACTTCCTCAAGTCCGCGGTAGCCTCCATATCGAAAGGACCAGCGTTCCCGTACACCTTCGGCGATCGAGTCGACATCGACCAGTCAATATGGACACTGCATAACGGCACACGAAGGGTGAGTCTGGCTGGACTATATGGAACGTGCTCACGAGCTTACGAAACATCAGGAAGACAGCTCGAAATGCAGTATCTTCTCCTTCGACATCAACGCGAACAAATCACGACAGTCCTTGGCCAAGAATGCGCTCCGCAAGTTCAGAACGCTGAGACACCCGGGGATCATCAAAGTGTTGGACACCGTTGAGGTGGGTACCAAGAGAGACTGATCTGCGATCGTTGTGGCTCACTAGATGACAAGGCAGACAGACCACTTGATCTACATCGCCACTGAACGTATCACACCTCTAAACTGGTCGACGAGACGAAAAGCGCTCTCCGAGCAGAGTCTGATATGGGGCCTTCACAATGTTGCAAAGACTCTCAAATTTATCAATAGCGAGGCGTCATCGATCCACGGCAATGTGCGAGCATCCTCAATCTACACGAGCGAAAGTGGGGAGTGGAAGCTGGGAGGGTTAGAAATCCTCAGCTCGATGAAAGAGGATGACGCAGTGATCTTCAGTCAGGGCAGCCTGATACCGGATATTGGGCGCTACACACCTCCCGAGATAGCCAAAAGTGGTTGGGACAGCGTGAGGAAGAACCCTCTGTATGCGGTCGATGCGTACGACTATGGCATTCTGGTCTCAGAAGTCTTTAATGGCGGCTTCTCTGGTTCGGATCAGATCGGATCTACGCAGAATATCCCGTTGCAGATGCTTACCAGCTACAAACGACTCACACATGCTGCACCCAAGATGAGGTTGAGCGTAGCGCACTTCTTGGAGCAGGGTAGTAGAAGTGGCGGCTACTTCGATACGGCACTCATACAGTTGTCGGAGGGCATCGACAACCTCGGGCTGAAGAGCGAGACTGAGAAGGATGAGTTTCTGGGGTCAGTTTGCTCGCCGAGCCACAGTATTTTGTTAGGCTGACAATTCGCAGTGAGCTTGAGACTGTTGCAGAAACAGACGATTTCCCGGAAGAGTTCTTCAGGGTCAAAGTACTCCCCGAATTGCTCAAGTCCGTCGAATTTGGTGGAGGTGGTGCAAAATCCTTCGGTCTGGTCATGAAGATGGCCACAAAGGTGTCAGAGGACGAGTACGACTCTCAGATTACGCCAGTCATCATTCGGTTGTTCACGAGCCCAGATCGCGCGTTACGTGTCTGCCTGCTGGATAATCTGCCGCACATGATCGATCACCTCAGTCAGAAAGTGGTAAGCGACAAAATCTTTCCGCAAATGGTGACTGGCTTTGGCGATCTGGCGCCCGTTGTGAGGGAGCAGACGGTGAAAGCGGTACTAGTGGTCGTGCCGAAGCTGTCGGATCGTGTCATCAATGGCGAACTCCTCAGACATCTAGCAAAGACTGCGAACGACGAACAGCCTGGTATTAGGACCAATACCACCATCTGCCTTGGGAAGATGGCACGGAACCTCAGCCCAAACTCACGGGCAAAAGTTCTCACAGCAGCCTTCTCGCGAGCACTACGTGACCCGTTCCTGCACGCACGAAACGCAGCACTTCTGGCACTAGCTGCTACATCTGACATCTTCAGCGAAGAGGACTGTGCGACGAAGATGTTACCAACTCTATGTCCTGCACTCGTGGACAAGGAGAAGTTGATACGAGACCAGGCCAATAAAACATTGAACATCTACTTGGAGCGGGTGCGAAAGTACAGCACGACTCTGCCCGATACAGTACTGCCTCCACCTGAAGCTGCATCTGCACCAAATACGAGGATAAGTACACCGCAGCCGGGTGTTGGAGGGCAGGTGTTGGGCTGGGCCATCTCATCCTTCACAAACAAGCTCAGCACGGCAACTGGAGACATACAGCCCAACAGCAATGGCGCCAAACCGACACCGCTTGAACGACCATCTTCAACACCACCTATGAACGGTCTGCAACCACGTCCAGCGAATTCTTCCATCCAATCAGCATCACACGTTCCCAAAGTCGCCACAGGCCTCCGCAGCGCACCCATAGTACCTCAAGTCGAGGACGAAGACTTTGGCAACGGCTGGGACGATATCGACGACGATCCAAGCGCCGCGTGGGCGGAAGATCTCGACCAGACTTCAGGAAGTCAAGGTCACACATCAAACCCGAGTACTTCGAGCGTCTCATACGACGATGGGGGCGAACCAGACTTCGAAGGCTGGTTGAACGCTCAAGCGCAAGCAAAAACTGTCCCCAAGAAGCCTCTGCCAAAAGGTCTGGCGAAGAAAACCACCCCTGCGACATCCGCGACAAGGCCGGCTGTGGCTTCCAGAAGCAGCGCTCCTGTACGACCGGCCACGTCGACGACGGCTACACGAGCAGTGGCACCGCCGTCGGCTAAGGAGGATGAGGATGAGAGTTGGGGCGACGCTTGGGGATGAGATGGGTTTTTGTATGTGTCACCGTGTCAGACTGGTTGCAGATATTTTTTGATACCCAATAGAGACGAAGAGAACGAAACCCGTACAAGCACACTTCTGTTGTTTTGGGGAGGAATTTCCTGCTTCGGCCTTGCCGCTTTGCACAGTCTGCTCCACCGACAGGCAAGAACGAGATTCCGCTGGAGGAGTAGTGGATCCTCAACGCTATATCGTTCCGATGCTAAGCGGCCGCCGTAGAGAAACGTGAAACAGGTGCAACCTGTCATATTTTCTCCTGTGCAAAGACTGACTGGGAGAGGTCCAGAGGCACGAGGGTTGTGCCTTGGTACGACTGGACCCAGGAGTTGACGTACCGGCATGTCCTTGAGACTGAGCTGCGTTCCACGACGCAAAAGGTAAGCTTCGAGAAGGTCCGCAAAACGTTCTATGCAGTAGCGTGACAGACCGTCGGCGTTTCGCATTGCTAGCGCACGGGCATGGCGTGCTCGGGCTGTTCTCTCGTTGTTCCAGAAGATGTGCCGAAGGTCGGTCGTGGCGTTCTCTCGGGATCGTGCGTGTTGCTCAAGAGTGTTGGATACGGGAGCTGTCAGAAGTGTGCACAATGCGACAGCTCTGAGGTCTGCTAGCTCGGTTCTAGCTCACGGAGATATTGTCGTTAAGGCTTTCCACAACGAAGTCTGCCGGAGCTCGGATTAGAAGCTACGTCCAACCTTGCTGTCCACCAGGATCACCATAATGATGCTACCTGTAGCTCTTCCTGCGGGCCTCTTACCTCGTAGGGCGTGTCTCCGCAAGCATGCAGGCTCCATAGCCTATGGCTTGTCATTGTCCGAGATCTCCAGTCGTCGATGGGGTCCAAAACGGCAAGTGTGGCTATCTTCATCTCTACCAACACACACTTGCGACATCGGTGGCCTGGGATCACCTGCCTTCGCTGCCGTCCTTAACGGATTGGCTTTCTTGAACGGCAGGATGAGTCGTAGCTAGTCTGCAACGTGTCTGCCGTATGTTTTCTATTTGAAGAGAGTGCTTGCGGCTCCCCGCAGGCGCATCGCTGCAAAGTGAGGTGTATCTCGTGCAATAGCCCAGTAAGAAACCAGTGTGGCGCTCGAGACGGCGATTTGTTTCGTTATCCGCCCGGCCACCCGGCGCGTGCATGAGCGGGCTAACTGTCTCAGACTAAGTGTCTTCTTAAGTGGAGCCTGCGGATCTTGTGATTGGCGCTAGAAGGCGTAGAAGCACTTTAATTACTCAATTGCGCAGTTTACTGACGTTTCGCCGCCTCCCCTCAACGAGAAGACACCGACTCCCTCCCTCGTCAGCGGTGTGTTGGAACGTTGTGTGATCCTTTGTCCTTCGGCTCCGACCCTTTGACCAATTCCGCTGGCCTTATTCCCGCACGACACTCGATCTCCGGCCCTCCACCGCACGCGACGGATCCACCTGTCGGGCGCTCACTCGTGTCTCAGCCTGACGCCGTCAGAGACGCCGTTTGCATTCCTCACATCTCACCAGATTCGTGACTCCACCGGCACTCGCCGCATTCTGCAAGTTTGTCTGCGACCTGAGCAACCCTAAGCACTCGGCCGTCCACCACACAACAAGGCACCCATCAGTCACTCATTACACCGTCACTCCTTGCAGAGACAAACTTGTGTCAGCCAACCACTTCCCACCACACCGGACCCAGAGCATCTGGTACGACAGAAGCACCATCTTCGCTGCAACCTTCCATCCGGGAGCCAGTCAACGGCCGCCGTGCAGTGCAGAGAACAGGCAACACCAGCAACACATCGGCATCTTCCGTGGGCGGTCAAAGTGACGCCTGTGTTTTCAGCATACATTCTGCCACATCTCATGCTCCCGCAAAATCGCTGTCTCCCCTCCAGAAGAACGAGATAGCGTTTGCAGCGCTTTCTCAGCGGCCCAACCTGGCGTCGATACCTTTTCCGCAGCGGCAACCGCTGGTGCAGATCACATCGAATCGTCGCAGACCCGAGATCTTTGAGAAGGGCGGCAAGTCGCTGTTTCAAAGGGTGATGGTGGTCCGGAAGCCATCATCACTATTCTCACAATCCACTTCTAGCTCAAAAGACTCAACCAACTACCCTTCCTCCGCCTTTTCTTCCAACGCAGGGTCTGACACGGACGAGGACGACGTGCTGTCGATGTCGACGGACGAGATACCACCTGCGAGACCGCTATCGGCTGCGATACCGAAGTCAGCACATGGCCCATACTGCCCACGCAGACCGAATTTAAGAGAGATATTGGCAAATACAGCAGAGCCGCCATGGACGCTGGCGGCCTTCATGGCATATTTGTCAAACAACCACTGTTTGGAGACGCTGGAGTTCACAATGGATGCTGGCCGGTACAGGAAACATTATGCGAAGATGTTGTCAAAAGCAGGCAGTAGCGGTTCACCAGCTGCGAAGGATCGGGAGTACGTACAGGCACTGTGGGTGCGACTGGTAGATGCGTACATCCGGCCGAACGGTCAACGAGAGGTCAATCTACATGCGGATGTGCGCGATCCAATATTGAGTCTGTCGTCTTCAGAGCTCCCACCTGCTCCAGAGAAGCTGGACCTGGCCGTCTCGAAGATATACGAGCTCATGGAGGAGTCAGTTCTTGTGCCGTTTCTCAACAGCGCGTACCCGCAGACAGCGCATCCGACAGTATCTTCGTGTCCAACACGGTCAGATGAGCACATATCACAATCAGCAATAACATATGAAGACCGATCAAGCGTTGTGCGAAAGAACCGACACGCGCGCAACTCGCCGCCACCACAGACCGCAGTCGAGCCGCATCCTCATTCCTATTCAGCGCCATCGATGCGGCGAGGAGCTCCTTCGCCTATCTCAACCACAAGCAAGTCACGTTTCAGCGCAAAACTCACACAGTCAACATCATCACCCTCCAACGCCATATCGACAACCACAAGCATGGACGCAGTGGCTTCGGGTTCGGAACCTAATCTGTCGGGCACCGGGAGTGGACCCGGCATGACCGATGACAGCGGCAGCACGGACAGCCCTGCCGCAGAAAGTCCAACAACTCCACCTCCTTCGTCTCCTGCTGCGGGTGACAGCCAGCGTCCTAAGCGAGACTCTGGGATGTGGAAGAAACTAGGACGACTTTCTATGAAGACCACGAAGCAAAGGAGTCATGGCGGGCTGAGGGAAGAGCAATAACACCTGCTCTTTCACAGTCCCGGGAAAATGTGTCTGGATGATATGATTATAAAATTGCTTGAGCCTCACTTTTCGACGCTCGTGCGGCACTTTGAGCGCGATGCTTGGGTGATAACGCAGCGGTCCGCGAGCCGGTGAAGCAAACCCTACGAAGGAGTACGCTTTTGGCGTCAAGGATATCTCGGCCGATTCCTTCGATCTGGCACGAAGCGAGATTTATGAGATGGCTCGAAGTCGATAGACAGCAGGGTTATGAGTTGGGGACGAGTTGGGGAGCTGGACGATCTGAACGAAATTTACTACGAGATACCACATCATTTGAAGCAGCATTTGTACTGTATACAGAAATCCCATCCGAATTCATCTCTTGCGGACTTGGCCTTGAAAATCACGCGTCACTTCAATACTCCAAATGCTTCCGCCGCCTCGCTTGATGCGTATCGAGGCATCCCAGTCTTAGGCTTCCGTCTCCATCGGAAGGATTCGTCTCCCCTTACGAGGCCCTGGCCGTTGTCCTACCGAAAACGCAGACCATTGGAAGCATTTCCCGTCCATCGTTCGCTAGCTCGTCAACTATCCTCGACTCCTGGTACATTTAGCGGGGACTATAACTGCGACCCTTGTAGATATCCAGGTAGATTCAGGTACCCTTCAAACACATCCCAGTAATAATGACGTTCACAAGATTGTGGTGATCGGTTAGACTGCATCTGTATCGAGGTTGTCCCGCTGTACAGGTAGCCGTACGGATCTCCGCACCAAAAGTCCTTGGGTGGCCTATGCGCGCAGGGCGGCGGCAGTGGCGGTAGCTATACATTAGCGCTCCCGATCTTAATCAATTCGACAGCTGTATGTTAAGGGAGTTGACTAGACAACTATCCTAGCTTTGAACCGGGTCAACTATAGCCTTTAATCATGTTTTGAAAGCTATATCGACGCTATAAAATAGCTCCACGCTATAAAATAGCTCCCGTTCACCTACGCACGGTTCGCCCAAAGACTTTTGGTGCAGAGATCCGTAGGAGCAACCAAGATGCGATCCTTCGACCGTGCTTGACGAGTATATTCGGGGGATCGGACTTGACTTTTGATGACCTTTCGACTGGTTCCCAAAACTCGGTTTTCTATACCTCCCTTGGAAGGTGCACACCGCGATGCCGCCTCCTCTCCCACGTCTCAGCGAGGAAAGCGAGGAATCATTCGACTCATATGGCTCAGCCGCCAACGGCGCATCCGTGAACTTCTCCCGCCCTCGCCCAACCCACATCGGAAGCACACAATCGCGATCGTCGAATTCCACCATATCGAGCGGAGAGCGCTCCGCGCGCGGCAATGTGCACGCCATCAGCGCCTTTGCCGACACACAACCTGAGCTGCCGGACGAGCCGCGCTTCTCCAACGACTCGGATCGGACGACGAGCACTTCGCTGTACTCGTCGGGGAGCTCGGCAGCTTCTGAGTTCGTCTTCGATGTACCTCGAGTGAGACGGGACAAGTACGCGCAACAGCGATATGAGCCGACTTCGCGGCCACGACCACAGCCAGCGAGTGACAGCAGGCAAGGCAGCTACAACTTGCTGGAGCAGCAGCGGACGAATACGTCTACCTCCACGCCCTCCTCGACCGAGACAGCCAGTCGCAATGCCATCACCAAGCGGATGTCCGTAGACCAACAGAGCGAACGCATCTCATTATCGACTGAAGCCGGTGAAGACGATGCGAGCCACCATACTGTCTCCGACGACGAAGACTCCGGGTCGTTCGATATGGAGGGCAATTGGCAGAGTTCGAACTACGATACGAGCGGATTGTCTGATGCGCAGATCCGGAAACTGTTGAAGAAGGGCATCAATCCGAGTCTGTATGCAGAGATGAAGGCGGCGAAGAAAGGAAAGAAGAAGTTGATTGGGCCACTACTTGGGAACTCGTTCTTGGGCTGAGATCCCGCACAACAGAAGGATGAAATGCGAGGCGCTGTTTTGATATTGTTGGATAGAGATACCCTGTACACTGCGTTTAGCGATTGCGAAGCTGCACCTCTGGAGCTGTCTCTTGATAATAACGAGCCTCTGCCCTTGAATGTCGCATGACCGGATCGGTCTTGCTTTGCGAGCCTTCCAGCCGGACACATAGGCGATATGAGTGCAGTGGGCACAGTAGTGTCTTCGGGTAGTCAACAATAAGACAGGCTCGCTACAACAAACTACAAACAAGTAATAGACATTAGAAGTCTCTTAGGCGACCATGGATCGTTCGTTCACTGCCATTTGTGACTGGTCGAATCCACTTCGCTATGCAGAATGGCATCTCTTTTCTAGCCAATCGAGACTGCCCTCACTTCGTGACTGATTCCAAGATCTTCCTAAATTCGACGCCTTCTATTACAACAGAGCAAGGCCGAAAATGGCCGCAATGAGTCCGCCAGCCGGTGTGAACCCGCTCGCGGCGCCTGTCGAGGACTGCGCCGCCGCAGAGCCGCTCTGGCTCGCGAAGCCTGTCTGTACGCCGCGGCCGGACGTTGTCGTAGCCGTGGTGGCAGTGCCGACGGTTGCGACGGTCGTTTGTCCGTTGGACTTTGGGGTGGAGCTGGTAGCCGGGAATCTAATTGACCAAACCATTAGCCTTGAGAATCTCGTAACACGGCCTGCGAGGTATTCTTACGCCTTAGCAGCATTGCACCAGCTCGTCTCCTGCTGTTGCGCAGGTGCGGCAGCGGGATCGGCTGGGCAGTTGTTATAGCACGTCACGATGTTCTTTTGGGCTGTGCACATGCAGCCCCATGCGTTTGCCTTGCAGGCGTTGAGTTGGATCGAGGTAGATTGGAGGCAGGCTGCGATGATACTGGTCGGATTGGTTAGTACGCGTTAAAGAGGGCCCAATGGCTGAGGATGGCCTACGCATCAGTCGCGCTGCCGCAGCCCGATGGAGCAGTAGACGCGCTGGACTCTGCTGGAGCGGCGGATGAGGAGGAGGATTGAGCGGCTGCGAGGCCTGCGGCGGCCAGGACGAAGGTGGAGGTGAAACGCATCTTGATGGTGTTGCGTTTAGAGTGTTGGTGGGTAGTGTTGAATAGAAGAAAGTATTATTCCTGGAAGTGTATCTTAACGACAGTAAAGAAGCGAGAGTATGAAGCTGGTATAGAAACAAGGATAGATGGACGAAACAACAATGGACGAGAATACGTTACGAGAAAGCACAGTAAGAAAGTTGAAGAACCCCTGTTTGGTCGAAGTCTGGGGACCGAAGCACAGACGACCATTTGGCTCAGCACGGGGAGGATGCCGGCCGATGTCAGGTCTTGCCATTGGCTTTGATCTCGTTGGCGTCCAAGAGGCCTTCCCGTTCCGCCACCGCTAGAGATAAAAGAGGTTGGAACGGGCTTCTGGCGCGGTGGATTTCAGTGGATTCGATTCGGGTTGCAGAACGCACAGCAGGACTGAAGCTGCAAATAGAGGGTGGATTGCGTATGCTCCCACTGCTCTGGACCTCAACTGGATGCACCATGGGTAGGTACACAACGCGTACCGTCATGGCGACGGGAGGAAGTCGTGGTTGTCGGAGGTTTGAGTGTCTCATCTACTCGACGTTGAAGCCGAGATGTGACTATTTTGGAAGACCAAGCTCGGACACTAGGCCTGATTCGCACAGCGCATCACGTGAAAGCAATTGAACTTCAATACAGATATGAGCAGAATTTGACTTGTTTTTGTTCTACTCCATCTCTACGGTTAATGTTCGCAATGTTCGGTCCGGATCATCTCTCATCCAGCAAGCAGCAGTCACACGTCGACACGTCAACTCGTGTCTCGTCTTGAATCACAAGAACTCTTACGCGTTAAGAGCAGGCGTGTCCGCGAACAACGCCTTTGCCATGGCCTCAGGATAACGCGAACCATGCACCTCAGCAGCCTCGCACGCCTTACGGATCTCCTTCTCTTCCTGGCTGGTGAGCGAGACCTTGAGTGAACCAATGTTCTCCTCCAGGCGTTGAGGATTCGTGGTACCGGGAATCTACACCAACTATCAGCTCACACCGAATTTCAAGTGGAGATTGACCTTGACCTACCGGGAAAAAATCATCACCCTGCGCCAGAATCCATGCCAGAGTCAGCTGGCTGGCTGTGCAACCCTTCTTCTTCGCGATTTCCGTGATCTTGTCCACAAGCTGCAGGTTCTTCGGGAAGTTCTCTGCGCTGAAGCGAGGTGCATACTTGCGGAAGTCACCATCCTCGAAGTCGTCAGGGCTGCGAATTGTGCCACCGAGCATGCCGCGGCCGATGGGTGAGTATGCTACGACGGCGCAGCCGAGTTCGCGGCAGGCCTTGAGAACACCGATTTGAGGTTGTTCGATGTCGAGAGCGAAGGGGCTGTATTCGTGCAGTTAGCACCACGGTCATGGAGTGTTCGTCCGGCACAACTCACGAGTACTCGATCTGCACAGCGTCTACATGCGCGACCTTGCACGCACGGCGGAGTGAGTCTTCGCTGCACTCGGACAGTCCAATGTACTTGATCTTGCCCTCGTGCTTCAGCTGCTTGAGAACTTCCTAAACACCAATATTGCATCAGCATCTGCTCCACGAACGTTGCGAGAACAGTAAGTACATACCATCGTCTTCTCAATCGGCGTCTTATTATCCAGCCGATGCACATAGTACAGATCCACGAACGGCAAGCCCAGACGCTTCAACGACTTCTCGACAGATGAACGGCAGTACTCAGGCGAGCTGTCAATCTCGCGTCCGCCATCCGGGAGAGCTTTGTTGGCGAACTTGGTGGCGAGGAAGATCTCCTCACGCTTGCCTGGGTTTTGCTTGAACCAGTTTCCTGTCAACATCGTTAGCCAAACTGACAGCTTCACATGCCAAGCGATGTAAGTGGTCTTACCAAGCAGCTCCTCGCTGTCTCCATACACATCAGCGCTGTCCCAGAACAGCTCGCCGTCGTTGTAGCATTTGTCGAGCACGGCGAAGCGTTCGGAGTCGGGCTTGGGGTTGCCGTAGAAGGCGCTCTAGATCGAATCAGCTACTTGTATTGACGCGAGCTTGCGATGTTGTGAAGCAAGTTCATACCAATCCCATGGTTCCAAAGCCGAGTCTGGTGACTTGTGGGCCATTCTTTCCGAGTCTGGCTCTGGGGAGTAGAGATCCTACTTTGCCTGATAGCAGTACAGCCTTAGTTGATGTCTTCGAGATGAGCGTGTGAATGGGTGGTGTGGCTTACCCCCAGTGGCCTTGGACAGGACTTCTTGTGCTTTCTGCATGATGATGATTGAATGTGTTGTTGTTGTTGATTGGGAGCCTAAATTAATTGTGATTGTAAGAACGGCAACTCGATTGATATACTTTTCAACAGTAGCCGTTTTACATCATCGCTCTGACGTTGTTGCCCGCACTTCGCCATTGTATTCGGAGATAGGGAGAGGACTCCGAGCAAGTAATCACGATGACAATACCATGCCGCCAAGTGCTTTCAAGGCATCTCGAGGTCCATACAATAACTCAAGCATCCTTTACGTCCTTTAAGATACGATCTAAAATGTTGACGCAGCTCGGAGAATGTGGGTAACTTTGATAGAGTACATTCTCAAGCATTCCATATGTACAGTCTGTACAGACGATTACCATCATGATCACATGTCATCGTCAACCAGAGCCTCCTAACCAATCCTACCAGACGCCACCGCTCAAATCTCATTGTGAAAAGATACCTAGCCCCGAAGGCGTTCAAGCAAGCCCATGCCGTACAGGACTCAGCTCCATCCCCTTCTGCTCCCTCCACTCAGCTGTCGGCGATGCGGGCTTCTTACCCATATGCAGAAAACTGAATGCCCGACTCGTCCGACTCGAGTCTGACCCGCCGCGACTCCCATCCGGCGTCATTGCATCCTTGATCGGGTCGCATTGCTTCCTCGCCTGCGGGCTGATGTTCAGGTAAATCGGGAAGACAGTACCTGCCGCGAGAACGACGACAGGGACTATAATGGCGAGCATGGCTCCGCGTCCAGAAGAGGCGATCGTGCTAGAGATAGGGGCGAAGACAGAGCCGCCACTGACTGCCGTGGTGATGAACACGCTTGCGAGTTTGGTGTGCCGTCCAAGACCGCGCAGGCACTGCGCAAAGATAAGTGAGAAGAGCGGCCCTTCGAAGAAGAAGACCATGACCATTAATCCGACTCCGGCGTTGCTTCGGTAGTGCATCGCTAAGGCGGAGAACAGGATGCTTCCGACGTAGAAGAAGAGCATGAGGTACCGAGGTTTAATCCACAGGCCTAGACCGGCAGCAAGGAAGCGGGAGACGGCGAACGTGGTGTGTGCGATTGCCATGTTGTTCGCCGCATTGAACTTCAGTGCGATAACGCCAAGGTAGGCATCGTAATTCGTAGCGTTGGCCTCTTGTGCTCCGACGTAGCAGAACTGGCTGAAGACGCCGATGGCTAGGGTGACCCAGATGACACTGTAATTGCCGATCTTGACTTTGTTGGCACCATCGAGACGTTCTGCTGCGTCCTCCAGTTCGTCGTCGGTGGCTTCTGGGAGTGGAATGTAGTAGTATCCAACCGCCAATAGGATCGTGAAAAGCGAGATGCCCAAATATGCCCATTGTGTGTCGACGAGCGATGGTGCGTGCATTACTTTCGTGAAGAAGGCTTTGTTTGCTATTAGCGGAGCCACGATACTGCCGACTGCTTGGACAGCTTGACTGAGGTTAAGCCTGATCTCCGAGTACTCCGCTGGGCCGCACAGAGCAATGAAAGGGTTGGCGGCCACTTCGAGTATTGACAGACCGAAGGCGACGATGAAGTTGGTGATCACGAAGGCTGGAAATGATGTTAAGACAGCAGCAGGCCAGAATATTAGGGTTCCGCAGGCGAAGATGCTGAGACCGACAGTAAAGCACGCCTTGAATCCCCAGTGCTTCAACACGAGATGACCGACACATGTCGGGCCGAAGAGATATCCGGCGAAGTACGCGCTGTGGATGGCAGTCCCTTGACCTGAACTCATGTGAGCCACACGCTGAAACTGTTGGTTGAGCACGTCCAGTAGACCGTACTCGAACCCCCAGATGAAGAAGACGACGGTAACAACGGAGATAGGAAACACGGACTCCCGTGTAGTAACATACGGCAAGCCCTTCTTCCGCTTCATATTAACAAAGTCGAAGAAGGTGGGCTCCGCTGGCGCAGTGTGGCGAGATGTATTGGTCAGAGCAGTGTGAGTTCGCTCAACTGGCGGCAGCTCGTTCATCTCCGGTGTCGTGAGAAAGTCCATCATGCCCATAGGTCCGCTGTCGTCGTTGGTTGCGGACGACTTCTGCCGTGTTTCTGGTGTAGTCAGAAAGTCCATCAGTCCCATAGGCTCATCGTCGCCTCTAGGTGTCTGAGGCGAGGCCGAGAAGTCGCGCCTGCGCACATCTTCTGGTAGAGAGCGCATGGAAGGCACCCGCTGGATCTGGTGCATCTTGTTCGCATCAACGGTGCCGGAAAACGAGCCATCCCTAGACAGCGGGTCTCCCGCTTCGCGAAGCATGCTTGGGAGGAATCGAGACACGAGAGGCTTGAGCCCAGGTACGCAAGCGCACATTATGCCGACGTTGACTTCGATGGCAGACTACGAAAAGAATGGATAGGTTAGTCTAGGTCTCTAGGTCCCGGATAAAGATCACGCGATATCTCAGCGCAGGTTATTTTGGCCGTTGAACTTACCCACATGAAGCTCAATGAGGCGTACCAGCTGAAGTCGGTGTGCTCAGCTTCACGTATCCCGCCGTCGTCGAACATGGCGATCTCGCGTAGCCTGGTCCTCGCCGCGCCTTGTAGGTAAACGATGCGTACCACGTCCACTGCCGCGACGAACGCACCAAAGCTGAAAGTGATGATGAGAATGATCTTCTGCTTCCTCGGGAGGCGCATGCCTGTCAATATAGGCATTGGTAGCAGTAGAACAGCCAGATCCGTGATTATATTAAGTGGTGTCGAGGACAGATATATGGTGATGATGCCCGTGCAACTAGCACTTAAAGGTACAGGATAGTCGAAAGCGGCGCCCACAGGATCGCATTGGAAGACGGTGAACAGCCCCAAGGCAAGTCCGCCTGCATTGACCGCCACCAGTGTCCCAATACATGCCCATTTGAAGATTCTGTTCGAAGTCGGTAGAGTCAGATAGAATGCGAGGATGGAAGTCTTCGTAGCCATGAGAGCCGGCTGGTACAACACCGAAAAGACGTAGTCCGCCTTTCGAAGTGTTTTCTGCCATTGTTCGGGTACGTTGTCTTCGTGTCGTCCGAGTCCCCACGCGCATCCAAGACAGATCGCACTTGACAAGCCCACGGCTATGATCCATGCCAGTACGATAAAATAGTCGTCCACGGTGACCTTCTTAACCACGACCGCTCTTGAGATCATACGCAGAGCCACGAAGATCGAGCATAGCGCGACCATAAGAATAGTGACTGCCAGTACGGCACCGCTTCTCCCTTGGAAGTCCCCATGGTTCTCCGCCATCTTGTTCAGCTCGTTCGGTGCCTCTTCAGCCCATCATATCAATCCAAGACCACGACTCCAGCGATTGCGGTCGATCCTCGGCCTCTTAACATTGGTATCGCGCGCGCTGCGCCATGTGTATAGGAATGGAATCGAAGGTGATAGGTGGCGATACGAGTCCGGGAAGGGGGCAGGGCTTCGCGCGGTACACTTCTCGCTAATTAGAGATATAAGAGAAATGAGGCATATATGAAAAGAGATGCACCTAGCCTTTGCCTCCGCTATATGCAAGCGACATTCTACGTAACGGCACCCACACCCGCCAGCCTGGCTCTGGAGACCTCGGTGTGGACTCGACGATTTCTGATTTGTGGGACGAGGAGAAGCTTTCCCTAAAAGAATCCGAGCTCATCTGCTCCGCAATGATCTACAAGTGACGGAACGATCGAGGGAGGAAGGGTCTTGGCAGCAACACCACCCCGGTCTTCTTCTTCCATCTCTACCACATGTCCTGTCTATATCATACCGCAAACCATTTCAAGCCTGCATAAGCATTTTCATCATGTCTGCAGTCTCTTTCGTCTTCCTCTCTTTTCCGTCAAGCCTTCCATATAGCTTGTCAAACGCGTCGGCAACCTCGTCGTCAATCTTTCCTACCCATTTCCCGTTGACCTCGTCTTCGAGACCTGGGATAGCAAACGTGAAAGTGCCTTGGTGAAGACCGCGGCGAGGAACCCCCTGGACGTGTTAGCACCATCACGATTTAGCGACCAGGGCGAGAAGCATGCTCACGTGGGTGAAATCGCCCTGAAAGCACTCGACCGCATTATGCTCTATGTTACCGCCGGCGCAAAACCCAGCCTTCCCCTCTGCGGCCGCATTCATTTGAAGTCCACCCAGGCGCTGGAGGTCCTTCAAACGCACTTTCGTTCACGAGAGTCCGTTAGCAAGCGTCGCAGAACGTCTCAGGACGGACCCTACTCATAGGAGGACGTACTCTCATCACCGTCGAACTGGAAGATAGCGCTGGCGACCGCTGGAGCGCTTTTCGACCCTGGCACGTCGCGGATTACGTGCGTAGCATCGAGGATCCCGAGTATTTTCCCACCAATACCTCCAGCTGTGAGCGTACCACCGAGGACGAGTGCTAACAATGCGGCCATTGCGTTGTTATGGAGCAGCAGGAAGAGAAGATGGAGGAGAGGAAGACGGAGTAAAAGATGGGTCCACCAGTCGCTCGGCTGCTGAAAGGTTATAGGCTTACCTCTCTGGCTTTCGCAGGATTACCTCTCTACGATACTGAACTATATATTGCGCACTCGTCTGGAATTCACCTCATGGGGTGGACATAGTAGGATCCAGTAGCCTTTCATACGATCGAGGAAGGTAGGGTCTTGGCAACAATGTCAGATTGATGAGCAGCGAATACTACGCTACATGTGAGTCCCACGACCCATTTTGTCCATCCCGCCCCCAAGAGCTCCCCGTGACAGCGCCAACGAAGAGCTGTCTCAAGTCTGCATCAGGGTGTTCATCATGTTCACCGTCTCTTTGTATGTTCCTTCCTCCCTTCGAGCCTTCTCAATAGCTCGTCAAATACCTCAGCGCCCTTGTCGTCCACGTCGTCACCTCCTCGCTCTTCGAGACGGTAATCCATTTTCCTTGAATCTCGTTTTCGACACCCGGAATTACGTAGGTCAAGTTTCCGTGGTAAAGACCGCCGCGGTGAGAGATTCCCTAGGAATTGTTAGCACTATTACGATGTAAGTTTCCCAATTGCCAGCACAACGCTTACATGGCTACCGGCGCTCTCCAAACAGTCGCTCGCATCGCTACCAGCGGCACAGAAAGTGGCCTTGCCCTCATCCATCCCGGTCGTATTGATCTGGAGACCGTGAAGGCGCTGGAGATCTTTCAAACGCACTTTCGTCCACGAGGAGCATCTGACAGCAAGCATCTGGCAGTAGAGCTGCTGTATGCCTAGGAGAACGTACTATACTCAGCGTCGAAAGAGATGATAGCGCTGCTACTTCCCGAATCGCGTTTCTTGAACACGCCCTCCGAGATCCCAACGCCCGCGACTATCGATCCGACGATGATAAAGGGAATCATCACTAGTCCTGCTAAGAAGGCGGCCATATGTGTGGGACGGCGGACGGAGCTTCGTGAATCAGTTCCTGTCTACAGAGCAGAAGAGGGAGAAACAAGAGCAAGAGAAATCGGTGGAGTTCATCGGTGGGCCGGCACAGGCTCATTTGCTGGATCCTGCTTGCCTTTCTGCGATATGTGTCTCGCCGTCTGGCCCTAACATATCCCCCGGGTGAGGGTGAGCGGGTACAGCGGTATCACTTGATTGATATTGTCAATTCGCTTTCAAGATGGACTTGCTCCTGTCCACTAGACTAACTTATAGTAGTGCCGCACTCGATACAGACCCATGAGCCAACCTGGAACAACCAGCGGCTGCATGATTGCAACGATCCTATCTAGCACGCCCCTATGTGGTACTTCCACTTGGTACACTCGTCCCTAGCCGCGATTTCATCTCTTGGATGAATAGGAATCCCCCCAGCTTCAGCTAGTTCCAAGAGAGCGTCCATCATTTCTGCCGATTCCTGCTCGCGTCGCTTCTCCTCAACTATGGCATACAAAACATCGAACGCCTTCAGCACTGCCTTGTCGGCACCCGCGCTTGGTGTCACCGTAATATACCGAGCTTCGACGTGCACATCGATGCCAGGAACGGTCTACGAAATTTAACGAGCAGATTAGTCAATGTCTCAGACATACACCACTGGGTGTCTCGGCGGAGAGGATTATAGTCATTAAACTTACGAAGGTTAGTTTGCCTTTGTGAAGGCCGTGGCCCGCCTGAAAAGTCGTCAGCGAACTTTCCATGCAGGCTCGTCGTCTCCATCGAAGGACGCTTACATGATGTCTATGGATCGTGCCCTCAACAGGGTCGATTCCAGCCGCGCTGAAGATGGCCGTCCCATTCTCTGGGCTAGTCACATCCATCATCAGTCCATCCAGGCGCTGGAGATCCCTGACCTTCAGTTCGCCGACCGATGGCCCACTGTTGTGGAAGATGGCGTTGGTGCTTGCCATCGCGGTCGCTAGCAAGGTGCGCTTGTCGATGCCGAAGAGACCTTTGAGGGCTCCGCCCACGAGGGTGCCCAAAGCGTCTGCCATATCGGAAGATACCTTGCTTGCTACTCGTAAAAGATTGCTTGATCGCTGAGGAGGAGGATGTGGTGGGTTGGTGGCAGTTGAAAAGGAAGAGGATTTCAGGAGCGAGCAAAACGCTTTGTGGTAATGGTTGGAAGAAGAAGGGATTCGAGAATCTGGATGCTTATCTGGCTTACCTCTTCGTGGCAAATACTGGACTCCATGTCAGTGTTGTTGTGGGTCTGCCACTTCACCCGAGACGTTTGAGATTCTACACAGGTCAGCATCCATCAGCTTGTAAGGAGGTAATGAAGCGCTTAGCAAAAGACCAACAGTGAGAGTAGAGAACATTTTCGGAACCATAGGCTCAGCAAAATGGCACTGTCCGCAAGACTCTGTCACAGTATACAGCCAGCCAGCATGAGCACACCTCAATGTAACCATCATCCTTCACATGCTACTGCCTTCCCTCGATCCATGCGCACACCTGGGCGAACCCCCTCGCCGACTCGCTTTCATCTTCACTCGGCGTAACCGTGATCCACTGCCCCTGTATCTCCGTCTCAAGTCCAGGAATCGCAAAGGATAGATTGCCCTTGTGGATTTCATTGTTCACCTAGAGAGGATCAGCAACTCATCACTTCACCTACGTGCTATCCACCGTCCGAGGATACTTACAGAATTCTGCCACATCGTGCCCTCAACAGCCTCAAAGCCCTTCCTTCCACTCGCACTGAACATCGCTGTGCCCTCCGGCATCCCCGTCACATTCACCTGCAACCCGGTTAAGCACTGCAGATCCTCCGCGTGCAACTTCTCCGTCGGGGACGCGGTCGCGCTCAGCTGCACGACGAGCTTCGAGCTGGCCATCAAATAGCGTTTGAAAATGGAGCCGCCGGAGCGAGCTTCGCGCATACGGGTGACGGGAATGTCGCTGCGCTGTTCAAGCTGCGGTAGTTGTGGTGGGAAGGCCCCCTTCCCGATCTCCTTCGTGGCGGTACTCAACAGGTTATTAACGAGCGCTGAGATCTGCGAAAATGAATGGGTAGATCAGTCTATGTCTCAGGCAGAAACTATGTCGTGTCTCAGCGATGGATATTTAAACTTACGAAGGCGCTATTGATTTCCTTCCACGGCAAGCCCCAGATCCCATCGACGCCGTCTTTGAAGCCTGCTGGTGGCTCCCCTGCCGTCTTGCCAAACATCTCTATTGGCCACTCTCCCGACGAATCCTCTGGAGGCTCCCGTGCAGAACCCGAGATAGAGTCGTCAGAAGGCTTGCCGCTAGGCCAAGGCTCACCGTATTGCTCGTCGCCGTCCTCGTCCAGCCAATACCAGGCGTTGCCGTTTTCGTTCTGGTAATACGTTTTCCCGTTCTCGCTCACCTCCTTGTCCATGAATTCTCCGCCCTCGGGATCTTCCCCGAAGTCGCCGTCTTCCCCGATTTCACCAAAGTCGCCCTCGTCGCCTCCTTCGCCTTCTGCTCCCTCTCCTACCGCGGGTTCCGCTACCGCAGGTTCCGCCATAATGATTGGCTATTTGTAAGAGTAGATGGAGTGCTATGGTCAGGGTCAGCAACAAGGCGAGAGGAAGGGAGGGGATGGCAGCAACGTACGCTGTCTTATGGTTGGAAGAGTTGTTGGTTACGATGTGAAAGGTGAGGAAAAAAGAAAGCTATGGAAAGTATGTCAAGGAAAAGAGCTTGGAAGGAGATAAGTAGAGGTACTTATATCGTCAGTGTCCTAGCTGCTTACCTTTCGTCTGATACGGTGACGTTTGTATGTCGATAACGCCTTGGGTTGCCCATCACTTATGTTTAGGTGACGGATTAGCGGGTCGCCGTGTTGATGGGCAGCAGATGCAAAGGTGTCACAAAAGCGTGGAGAATTCATGCTTACTCCGGAGTTTCATGGTGGTCCCACTCCACCTCCACGCCTGACGATACGTGCGAGCCGCACAATATGTCGATGCTCCAGCTTTGGCGAACGTCTAAATCGACTATATCAGTGTCTCTGAAGCATCGCAGAAATTTTCACCATCGTCAAGCTGCGCTTCGACTTCCATCTCGGCGAGACGTTTGGTCAGAGAATGCTCTCGCATCACTGCCTGGAAAAGACCCTCTGTTTCCTTAGACTGAGCGCCAGCGGCCTCCCGTGCAGTGCAAGCACGCCCGTACAAAGCTTTCGGCATGTGCGACATGAAAGGCTTGCTCCGAATTTCTGGATCCACCCCAAGGCGCAACAGAGACTGGACAATGTCGGCGTAGCTAGCGGAGGCAGCGATGTGTAACAGGGTCCAGCCTCGCTCGTCAGTCATTGAGACGACCTTGTCTCCGTAGTATGGTAGCAATGCTTCGAACACAGGATGATTGCCATAGAACGTTGCGTGATGGATCGCTGTCCAGCGAAGTGGAAGAGCATTCTTCTCTGGATCTGCACCTAGCTTGATGAGTGGTATCACCTCACTAGGCATACCAAACGCAGCGACCCGATGAAGTGCGGTCCAGCCTTCGGTGTCTGCGACGTCCAAGTCCTGATATGTGTCTTCGGAAAGGACTTGCAGAAAATCCAGCATACAGCGTTCACCGTGCTGCAAGAGCGGCCAGCAGAAGAATGTCGAGTTCCAACCATATCCGTTCATGCGGTCTTGACAAGCCCCTCGGTCGAGAAGTAGCCTTACCACGTCGAGCTGTTTGTGCCATATCGCCCATTGCAAAGGTGTGGTCTGCAGCAGACCCACAGTGCCCTCGACGTCTGCTCCGTTGTCGAGCAGTTCAGCAACTACGTCTTGACTTCCGCTCCGGATAGCAAACTAAACCAACGATCAGAGATGCTCTGGTGTACAACAGGTGATCCACATTACCGCTAGTGGTGTCCAGTTTCGTGCTGCGATATCTGTTGGTCGGCCCTCTCCTCTCTGCAGCATCGAGCGGACTGCTATCAAATCACCCTTGTCGCACGCAAGCATGAAAGGGTCGAGCTCGTCCACAATACGAGCGACACCAAAGCTACTCCCGTGAAGTAGCCGGAACTTGCTTGGACACAGCGGAAATGTGCGAACAGAAACCGCCATGACCAACGCATATTCACCTATAATCCGGTCCAATGGCAGTGCTATCTGCATTGCCATGAAATAGTCCTTGTGGGCACCTTGTTCGGTGGATATGAGGCTGCCTGTAGCGCCGAATACTGCCCACGTCGAGTCGAGCCAACATGGTGGCGACTGCAAGCGTCGATGCTCATCTTGCTTTGGTGAACCGATCGCACCGGAGTGTGAATGCTGCTTCACATCACTATCGGTAATATGTTCAATCTTGGCTTTCAGCTCGTCGAGACCTCTGAGTGTAAGCGATATACCCCGGCTGGCGGAAGTCAGTATATCACTGCGATATGGCTGGGACAAAACCCACGTGGTCAGAAGCTGCATGCAAACGATTAGCTTGTCGCGCGCCGCACCCAGCCCACGAACGATCTCCGCTGCCTGATCCTTTCGACAGCAAACCCAATGCAGCCTTGCCGAAAACCTTTCATTCCCTTGCGCTGCTGTGCAGATGTTGTCGAGCTTTGCGATGCCATCTCTGGCTGCTATTAAAGCGTCTTCGATTTGCTTTTGGAGTCCAGGAGAGAGCAGGTCTCGGTGACTGTCGCTCGCAGTATATTCGATAAGCTCAAGCTCAGCCTGGAGTACTAGTAGCTGCGCTGCCAGCTGGTTTAGCTCTTGGGGAGCGTTCTTGAGCTTCCGGATAGTTCTCGTCGTTACTTCCGCAAGGATAGCGGCTGCTTTTATGAGGGTCAGAACACTGTCCGCTTCACCAACTCCAGACATCTTTACAGGTCATGGCCGATGGTGCTGGGAGCGGTATCAATGTGTTTTCGTTGATGCGCTGCATGACCGTCTAGCCCAAGTGGCGCAGCAGTTGCCTTGAGCCCCACCTGTGTCGTGTTAAGTAGACCCCGGAAAACGATGCATGCTTTTCGACCTCTTGGATGGCATAGCCTATATATATCAGTCAATACCTCTCTGTGTAACGTTCGAAACCCTCCGATTGCTAAAGCATCTGCGCAGTGCCTCTACACACCCGCATCAAGAACGCACCTTTGCGCCACGCAGTCGCGGTCGCGGTCGCTTTTCAGAACCTCAGCATACTAATACTAGAGCAATGTCGGGAAAGTAAGTCTCTGCTAGGGCATAGATCATACCAACCCATCGTACTGACGACTCACTCTTAAAGCTCGCAAGGCCATAGTGGAAATCCCGGTCGACCAATTGACCCGGATACAGGCAATGGGAAGGGGAGGGCGCCGCCACTCATCGCACATTACAGCCACTCCGCAGGAGCTATGAAGGCCAGCTCGCATCGTGAGACTTACTCATGGCGCGGGGGGTCTCGCCTGGTGTGGGCTGGGATGCGCCGCACACCACGGATCGACAAGGCTTTTCAGCGGCCAAAGAAGAGGGCGGTGTTCGAGGTGCAGAATAAACCGAAAGCGACTCAGCCGGTCCATGGCCAGCTGAACTAGATTTTGAACGTGTTAGTATTAGATGACTTGGAATAGCGTGACCCAAACCTCTCTTCATTCTGCCTCGAAATACCATAATATCGAATCGATAGCCTCGTGTGCGTGTCCGTAGCGTCGACTCGCTAATAGGTGCTGCTCATTCGCTTCCATTGGGCTCCAAAGCTGGTGACAGCTCACAGCTGCAAGCTACTGCAAGGATACCTAAAGAGCAGTGGCTGTGCCTTTGGACCTGTAAATTCCAAGCTGCGAAGATGTGTCTCTCATCCGCTGTGTCAAAAGTAAGTGGAACCAGACTCACCGCAACCACGTTTCACACCTCCATCCCGATCATGTCGGCAAAGTGAGTACAGTGTCCAAAATCCCTCATCAAGCGTTTGCAAAGTCTAACCGACCGACCCACTAGCTCCAAAGGCAACAACGGTCCGCCCCACGACTGGAAGAAGGTCGACGAGACCTACAAGTCGGACAACAAAGGCTCAGGCTCGAAAGCTTCCCAGGAGTCGAAACAAGACAACGAAGCTTCCGGCTCTGCAGCGAAAGACGAGAGCAGTGAGCAAACAGCAGGATCGCAGGGCGGGAAGTCGGCATCCGGTAGAAAGTGATACTTGCGCTTTTATGTTTCTATGTGCATCAACCCGTACATATCTCTCGTGATAGATTGTACTTACTCATGACTTCCCTCCCTTCAACGCATTAACCTCCTCCAAGCCCTCCTTCAACGCCTTCACCGCGCTGCTAATATCATCCCTCTCCTCGCTCATCACGCTCACGCCCATATGCCCAAACCGGATATACTTCGTCGCAATCTCCTTATGCAGTCCTCCCGCAAAAATCACACCCTTCTTCATCAAATTCGGCAGAATCTCCGGCGGCGTCAGCCCCTCGGGGAGATATATCGCCGTCATACCATTAGCCTGGTTCTCCGGCTTGCTAGCCAACTGCTTGAGCCCAAGCGCCTCGACTTCTTTCTTGATGTCCTGGCTGACCTTCTTGTGCCGGGCGAAGCGATCCGCGAGCGGGCGTGACATGATTTGGGAGAGGGAGGTGTGTAGTGCGTGGATGAGTTGCGGGGACGGGGTAGCGAAGTAGGATGGTTTCTTTGCTTCGTAATTTTGCATGATGGGGAGCCAGTTCTTCCAGCTTCCGAAATACGATGCTGGGCGGGTTTTGCGGTTGCAAAAGGATTCGATGGCGCGACCGGAGGCCATGACGATGGAGAGGCCGGCGGGGCAGCCAATGGCTTTTTGAGAGGCGGTGATGACGCAGTCGATGCCCCAGGCGTCGAATTGGATGTCCTCGCAGCCCACGCTGCAGACGCCGTCGACGACAATGAGGGTGTCGGGGGAGACTTTGTGGACGAGCTCGGCGAGAGGTTTGATCTCCGAGAGCACGCCGGTGGAGGTGTCGGTGTGGGTGATGGTTATGACCTTATACTTCTTCTCTTTCAACGCTTGCTCGACTTCAGGAAGTTGTGGTCGGTCGCCAATAGGCGCTTTGAGCTGGGTAGCGTGCACGCCGTAGGTCTCGAAGCAATCCGCGAAGCTGTCGGCGAAGTAGCCGGTGTGCAGAACTAGAGCTTCATCACCTGGCTCGCATAGATTAGCGGCGACTTGGTCCCAGCCCAGGGTGCCGGAGCCGGAGATGACGAAGGGCTGGCTGGCCGGATTCTCGGTCTGGAATAGCTTTCGCAGCATTGCTAGGACTTCGCCGAAAGTGTTGACGAAGGGCTGGCCGACATGAGATTCGCTGTAGTGGGACATGCTGGCCAGGACATCGTCGTCAAATTCGATGGGGCCCGGGATGAGCAGGGCGGGGTGGGTGGGTTGGGAGGACATTTTGGCGGATTTTATGTCGTCGACGATGGTCTTGTCTCGTTTTCCTTCTTCTTGTAGGGATACTGTCTGAGTGCTGAAGGATTGCTTCTGTTGGTACTCGGGTGTCTTTCGTTCAATGGGTTCCCAGAGGATATCGTCGTTGGGTCGGCTTTCTCGTTCGACGCTGAAGGGCGTTCGTAATGGGACGTTGGCGTCGGAGTTGAGGTGTCTCGATATGAGAGACAGTCGTTCTCGTGGTTTCGCCAGTCTGGAGGAGAAGGAGAGCCGCGGGGCTGCTCGAAACAATCGAAGGAGTTGCGGGGCTTGAGATGCCAGTATGACGTCTGTGACTGGGTTGCGAGAGGCTTCGTTGTGTTCCTGCAGAAGAGCTTGCGGATTCTGTAGGGTGCCGCTTCAATGGCACGGAAAGCAATCAATGATGCGAGAAAATATCTGTCACCGGTGGGCCGTCGGACAATTTGTTGTGGCTGATGAACTGTCTTCCCCTGAACGTTCTCGATTGATGAAGGTCGGGAGCAAATGCCGGGAGATCGCAGTGCTTGAATTGGGCTGATACAACTCTGCGATAGGTCAGTGAGATATTCAATGCGCTTCTGCTCTCATCAATCACGGCTCCAATGCATTGACAGAGCCTCACGCGACAGTTATATTGCATTGACCATCTCATCCGATTTCACCCAATCGGGAAGCTGTTGCTTGGCACTTCCGCGGGACATCCACCTCACCTTGAATGGCTACGTTAAAGACCAGACATCAAGTCGAAAGAGCAGACAAAACAGCGCAACCATGGCTTCGCGATTAGTGCTAGTACTGGGAGATTTGTTCATCCCCGACAGAGCGATAGTAACTTGCAAACAACCACCCGCACAATGCGAAGCAGCTGGCTGACGGGCTGGCACAGGATATCCCCACCAAAGTAGGGACATTACCCTACCACCACGACAAGTGCTCAGTCGCTAATAGATGCACAGTTCAAGAAACTCCTCACCCCCGGCAAAATCGGCCAGATCCTCTGCCTAGGCAATCTCACATCCCCCTCCGTCTACACCTTCCTCCGCCAACTTGCTCCCGACCTGCAGCTCGTCAAAGGTATGAGAATAGTGGGCAAACCCCTAGCTTGTCTGCTACACACGCTGACACTTCTGCCCTTCCATCTACAGGCGACTTCGACCTCCCCCTCACCTCCGCCGCTACCCCCCAACCCAACGATGGCAGCAACCCCCCACCCCCAAACGCCGGCTTCCCAATCCCCACCGCCCTATCAAAAGTAGTAACCCACGGCACCCTCCGCATCGGCTTCACCCACGGCGACTCCATCATCCCGCCCGGCGACCCCGACGCCCTCCTCATCGCAGCCCGACAAATGGACGTAGACGTGTTATGCTGGGGCGGGACCTGCAAATTCGAGGCGTATGAGATGGAAGGGAAGTTCTTCATCAACCCTGGAAGCGCTACTGGTGCTGTGAGCTGGATTGACGAGGGGTTCGTGGGAGGGAATGATAAGGATGGGGCGGATGGGGAGGAGGGGAATACGCCGAGTTTTGTGCTGATGGATGTGCAGGGGGATGTGTTGGTGTTGTATGTGTATCAGTTGAAGAGGGATGGGAAGGGGGGTGAGAGTGTGGCGGTGGAGAAGGTTAGTTTTCGGAAGGGGGCGGTGGCGCAATAGTCGAGAGGAAATTGGGAAGAAACTGGGTTGGCCCGAACATCGACCAGAGTTCCACGTCGATGGTTCTTACATCAAGCAAGAATGGCCGCATCTACTTTGTCCCTCACGAGTCCTTGTGAATACGAGGTGAGGTTAAAAGAGAGCACGCCAAGCTTTGGCCCTCGGTTTATAACAGGCAGGCACGATCGTGTTGAAAGACAAGTCATGTGAACTGATCATTGTCTGAAGTATAGCAGTGCATCGCGAAGTTAAGTTGGAAGACAACCCCAGCTCTACTCATCCCTCCCCGCCTCCACCACGATCTCCTTCCCACTCTCAGGATCACACACATAAACCATCCTCCCCTCCCTCGCAAAACTCGCCGCCGTACTCAACGTATCCTCCATAAACTGCGTATACGTCACCTTCCCCACCTCCTCATCCACCCGCGCCTAGACGTAGAACGGTGAGTCGGTGATCTTGCCCTGCGTGCGAGATTTGTACTTGAAGCGGCCGAAGGCTGCGACGTCGGTGCCGGTCTTCGCACCCTCCGGACCCGTCGAGCTGGGCTTGATGGTGTTGGCGCCAGAGAAGATGGTGTAGATGTCGAAGCTCAGCACTTCCCAGAAGGTGCCGACAGCGACGAAGGTCTGGTGGATGGCGGTTGGGCCTGCGTGGAGGTGGGTGCCGCACCAGGGCTCGATCTGTGCGGGCTGATCAGCATGACTGTGTGTGGGAGAGTGGGGCCGTGCAGACTTACAGCGGTGAGATCAGGGTGGTGGTAATTGAGGCTGAAGTAAGTTGCGTCTTCTGCAACGAGCTCTTTGACGATCTCGAGGTTGGTGGTGTTGGCGAGGAGTTTGGCGAGGATGTCTGTGGGCTGCGTCTTTGTATGCGGCATCTCGTCGATGTTGAAGCTGATCTTGGAATTGGAGGAGAATTGTGCAGAGAAGAAGATGTTTAATAACTTGAATGTATGAACGCTGCAGGTGAAGTCACACAGTTGAGCTCACCTGCTTTCCTGACCAATCATAAATTGCTCGCAGCAAGGCAAACAGTATATCAGCTTGTAGTCAGCAGGTTGTGCTACGATGGTCACGTGTCAAATCGAACTGCAGCTGCACCGTGTCCCAGCTTAGAGCGGGCGCTGGAACCCAGTAATCGGAATCGTGATAGGTAGCCCGCTCGGTTCATGAGCGGCAAGAGCCCATTCATGCCTCCTGGTTGAGCCCTGGTGAAGATCGTTGAAGTAGATGAGTGTCAGGCAAGCGTTGAAGCGTGAATCGGATATGATTGTGTGTGGTGACTGATTGCCTCGCGTACAAACGTGATGTACTCTATCATGTTTCGAAGACCAGGATATATAAGCAGTCAGAAAGAGCAGAGCAACTTGGTTTCTCTGCAGCACACCTCGACGATTCCCAAGGACAACACTAATCAAAACACACACCAACTCTACTGTCCTCACCGTAGCAAAGGCACCTCTTCCACTTCTTCATTGACACTAAGACCTACCTCCGCAGCACTACGATACTCGTAGCCTTACAAACCCCTCTCATTAGTACCATTCTTATCAATCAACAATGTGCTGGACCGACACCATAACCTACACCTGCATGGCCGGCTGTCCCGTCCGAGTCGGCCTCGTGCAGTCGACTCGGGTGCAGTGCACCGCGGCCCAAGTATGGATCGGGCAAGGGCAGCTTGACAAGGACTCACATTGTGGCTTGAATTGGCTAAATCGTAGAAACGAGCAGCAGAGGCACAGCTCGATTGCTTGTATGAGGCAAGGCTGTCCGGCGAGGGACTATGACAGTTGTGTTGATTGAGTCGAAGCTGGATGAGGGGAGCTGAGAGATGTTAGCGAAGGCGATCTGGGCATCTCGTGATATGAGTAGCGGCGGTCACTTGGGAGTTTGATCGGTAGATAGAATATTGCAGATAGCCAAAGCGCCGTGGTTCGGCACTCAACATTATTAGTTCATTACCCTCTCTTATAAAAGCGCGGATACGAACTTGTTCCATACAAGAGCGCACTCCGTCCCGGGCTTGTGAAGCATGGCTCCGCGATTTGCGATCGCAGTATGGGAGACGTTTCGTGTTCGAGAGTCCGTTTCAGAAGCGTGACTCTGGTATGAGCGAGTCTGTCGACTGATTGCCCTCCTTGTGTCATGCCTCGAAGGCGAAGACATTTAAGCAACAGAGAGAAAGGTTGGCGACCTGATTCTTCCGCATACACACCATCGAAAGCCACCGACAACACCACCCAAGACATACACAAACCATACCTTCCATAGCAGAAGCAAGTTACTTCATTGCTCATCTCCACACCAACACCTACCTCTCCACCACAACCCCCCAGCTCACCTCAAGCAATGATGTGCTGGAAAGACACCATAGAATACTACTGCAAAGCGGGCTGCGACGTCGAGGTCGGCAACCCGAATATAATCTACAAGCACTGCAACGATGCCCGTGAATTGATCCGGCAAGGTTTGCACCAGAGGAACGTACCTTGCGGCTTGGGGTGGATGGACCGCACGTATGAGCAGAAGAGATCCGAATCTCGAGTTTGTTTGCGGCAAGGCTGTCCGGGCAGGGACTACGATAGTTGTGTTTCGAACGACTGAGTTGAAGTAGGATCGGGGGATGCTGGGATATGTTAGCGAAGGCGTTGGAGGGTCACGGGGCGGAGGAATGGGAAACATGATTGATACCTGTAGACAGGATATTGTAGATAGTCAAAGCGCCGTGGCTCGGCATTCAACATCATCAGTCCATCAGTCTTTATGGTTTGTCGAGGTTGTGGTTAACACGCGCGTGAGGGATGGCTGAAATCCAGAGCAAGGCAACGAGAACGCGTCAACTCTGCAAGCTCTGCTAGAACCGACCTGTGACACTCGTAGTCACGGCATCCTTATATGTTTGCCCTAGCCACCATATTGAACGTTGGTCAGCTATCAGTTTCCGCCAGTCCCCCGGATACTTGGCATGGACAGTACCTCACTTTTCGCCTCACTCCTGGAGCGCTCCGATTACTTACTGCTTACTCGCACCTCCAACTAACTTTACAAGCCAAGGGAAAGAGTACTTGCCAAGCTGGAGAACGAAGAGACAAACCGCATACGCGAAACCGAGCCGCATCCGGGCCGGAGGTAGAGCGCAGCCCGGGTAGCCAGCCGCGTTGATCAGTAAGCCAAATTAATCAGCTTGGAGCAGATCTGTACGTTTCCTTGGCGCTCCAGTACGACCGGGTCTGGATCGGATATATCTCGCAAAAGGGTCCAAGGCATAAAGCTGTCGAAGGCTGCTGCGCAAGAATCCAGATTTCTAGCTCCAAGTTTGTCAGTGTTGCATGGAGCGAAACGTGGAATAATTGGCATCATCCGGTATCATTTGACGACCATGTCGAAGACAATTGAATCTTCATAGATCCATCCGGCATCTACCACACCGTCAGCTCGAACATCACTCATTTTGTGAAGCACGGTACCGACCTTCTTCCACGGCACAGACACCTCACCAGCCTTCCAATTATCAACGAACAACCCCATCTGCAGTATCGACATCTTACTCGCCAGGCCAGGGTACGTGCTCCGAATATACTCCACCACATGCGCTTTCGAGTCGAAATGGTAGACCCTCTTATACTTCCCACCGCTCAACTTCGAAGCGTCAGAAAGCGAGGACCAGATAAAACAATTCCAAGCCTTCAACCATCGCCACCGCATCGGCGATGTTCTTGCCCTGCTGCACTTCCAGCTCACAGCACAGCTCCCGCATTTCCTGGCCCGGTTTGAGCTTCGCGAGGTCCTCATCGGTGGCTACCGCGGCTTTGGAGGAAAAGGCCGTGTTGCCGAAGACCACTTGAGCGCCTTGGACCGCCTTTTTGAGGGATTCCGGGTCGTCGGAGTCGCCTTGCAGCATTTCGACTCCCTTGGCTTGGAGAGCTTGACTTGCGGCACTGTCCGGGTTGCGGGAAACGCCCTTCACTTTCCAGCCCGCTTTGTTGAGGAAGGCGTTGGCTACGGATGATCCCTGCCGTACACATGATTAGTTATTGAGCAGAGCAGATCACAGTGGTTGCAGCTCAGAACGCCGAGCGGGAGACTGACCTGCGTGCCTGTAATGGCTCGGATTCCGGGAGAAGGTGATATGGCGGTTCCTTCCGTGGTCCCGCAGGAAGCAGGAACGTTTGCCAGCGCTCTCCTGAGTTTGCCGGTCGGGACGAATTTACTGGCGTATGGAGATCGCATCTCGTGGAAAGAGTATGTCAAGCTGTGGAGCAAGATCACTGGCGTGGCTGCCACGCTTGAGAAGGTGACTGTCGCCGATCACGCCAAGCTGTTGCCGAACGGGTTTGGCGAGAAGATGGGAGAGATGTACGGGTACATGCAGGATTTCGGATATGATGGTAGTGACTCGGAGGTGACGTTGTCGGAGGATGTAAGTGTTTCGAAAGTGCTCTTTCAGAATAGTATTGCTGATCTTGTGCTCTGGTTGTAGGTCACGTTCGACACACCTGTCACCGGGCTCGCCGAGTACATTGCAAAGGAGGATTGGTCGCCACTCTTCAGCAGGTAAAATCACATAGGCCAGTAAATGCCAATCGCGAGCCTTCGGGCAATACTGTTGGCATGTCGGCCTAGGCAAATCAACGTCCGAAGCGTCTTTCCAGGTTATCATTCCACTCAATCATCATAGTAGGTGCTTGGATCGGCCAGCTGCCCGGCTCTTGGTGGGCTGTCGATTCACTAGAACTCACAGCACATGCAACTTGATAGATGGTGAGATCGAATCTCGAAAGCGACACGTGGCTCCAATGTCCTCGTTGGCATGAGGACACGCAGAGTCATGAACGAAGATTAGAAGTGAGGTCGATTTTGATTTGGCCTTCCAGGACGGGTTCGGCACTAGCGCGGAGTTAAAACCAGGTCCCTTGAGCTTCTCCACGTTCGAAGTCACGCCAGAAAGTAAACAGTCTGGAATTATTGAAAGGCCATCACCCACATCTCCGCACGTCTTCGCACCACCATGGCGGCGCCTTGAATCTAGCATCTCATCACACGTGTGGCTGCCAGCATGTCAGATACGCAAACACCCGAGCCGCGAGCCCTCCGGTCAAGCGTGCGCAACCCCCGACGACGGCCACGAACCAGCGATGCGGACAGCCTCAGGACGGCACCACGGCGCAAGCGGAGCAAGCTCAACGAAGACACCTTCATGCCACCGCGCAACTGCGAGGAGGAAGTCGTCAATGGAAGCATCGAAACGCTTCCTATCAATGGAAACAATCTCCCCCAACCGAGCTTAAGCAGAGGCCGCGGCAGCAGGACCGTGGACAGCGCGATGGGCCGGGAAGCGGAGATGCCACTAAGTGCGGTGGGTCGGGAAGCGGAGATGCCGCTGCGGGCGAAGAAGAGCAGCGTGAAGAGACCGACGCGTGGGGATGGCGCAACGGTGCTGGTGCAGAATGAGCGGTATTCGGTCAAGCTGCTGCCGAGTACGCCGAAAGAGCTGAGGAGGGAGGGGGTGGAGTATAGGGGGAGCTTGGGGCCGGCGCACCATGCGCTTGCTGTCACCAGGGAGAGGGCTTGGATCTGGGACTACAACTCGCATGCGGTGGTGAGCAGTCCCAAAGTCTTTGACATTCCGTTCAGCGTCAAGGCGACAGATGCGCTGCCGTTCGGTGCGCTGGTCGCGGCGGTCAATAGCACAGATTTCGGACTGGTGCTGGTGTCTGGGACTACTGGTGGCGTCGTTTACTACGACTCTATTGAGCGTGCCGCATCTCTAAGCCTCTTCCAGGAACGCAGACCTGGCGTCGATGGCTCACTTGGTAATTTGTTCTCTGGCGAAACCGTTGTCGACCTGGTCTCCGCCGATCACGCCGGCTTTGTCGTCATCCTCAGCTCTGGCCGGCTGGTCCACCTCACACTACGAGACACGCAAGGCAAGCCCCGGATCTTTGCGCAATTCCTCCGAGCGAATGAGCCCGGATCAGGGGGAATCTTTGGCAGTATCCGAGGCATGCTCACGGGTGGTGCTTGGAGAAGAGACGTGAATGCGGTGCACACGCGATCGTTGGGTCCAAGAGGTCCGATGCAGGCAATTTCACTCACAGAAAAGGCTGAGCTGCAGATCTGGGATCTTGCATTTGGTGGCCAGTACAACTTCAATGGCACAATCGATTGCAAGGACGTGATCGTGGAAGAGCTGAGGAAGCTAGGCTCGCCCGAGTCGGAAGGACAGGCGGAGAACATGGCAACTCTTGACTTCGCGCTGCTAGACAAGCGCTCATCGTCAACGGGCAAAGCACTTGTTACACCTGGCGCAGAGCTACCGGTCGAGGTTTTGTTGCTGGTACAGAACGGCACTCTCGACAACTGCAGTTACGTACTTGTGCAGCTGTCTATCGCTGCTCGGACAGCTACGATTGTTCGCACAGTGGAGCTGGACTCATACCGACAACGCTCCGGACCTGATACGCATGCCAGGCCACGACTCTGTGTCCCCAAACCACAACTCACGGCTTTCGTCACGTTCGAAGATGCGATCCTCCTGTCGGAGCTCAACGAATCTGAGATCGATGGTCCCGAGGCACAGTTGCATGCGTCATATGTGCAGACGGTCTTTGAGGACACAGTCTATCTAAAGCAATCGCCGCGGTTCGAGATCCTGGATGCTTCGGATGATGGCACACATCGAGCATCAAGCATTGCATTTGTCAAAGGCGCGGGACTGGTCCGTACGACTATCGCGGACGCTTCCAATGCGCCCCGAACGGCCACTGTGCCAATCAGAAACAAGATCGAACAAGCCGTCTTCCGCGATGCGCTACAGGAAGGTAGCATTATCGATTTCTCACGGATCATTGATGACAGGTTCTCGCCCGAAGAGGTTCGACAGGCGGCGCTGCAGATCAGCGACGAAATCTTGACCTCGACTTCGTCTTTCATCTCCGACAATCCGACATCGATCGAAACGCAACTGGCCTACAAAGCGCAAGCGCTCCGAGCACTCGTAACCCACCTCCGACAGAACTACCCAGCAACATCGAAGGCCACTTTCTGGCAGCTGCTCTGGAACGCGGAGAAAGTTGCAGCTGCGCAGCAGATGTGGAAGGCGTTTGAAGAGCACAAAGCGGCCAACAGCGAGAAGAAACGGAAGCGAGCTGCCACTTTGATGGACGAGGTGTGTGCACTCGCGCAAAGGCGATCGGCGGACGAGCCAGATACTCCCAGTAACGACGATGTTGTTCGAGGCTACTTCATCCATCGACTCCAGGAGGTGGAGAGGTTGTTGTTCATTGCTTACGACTCTCTGGAAATTCTGCCAAACGACACGGACCACACGCCTCAAGCCAAGGTCAGACTGGTTCTGGAAGCAAACGATCTCTGGAACCAGGCACTCGAAGCCGTCTTTCGCTTTCGTATGGAGAACGCCACGGTCTATGGCATCCTTCCGGAGTCCCTGCGTGACGGTGTCCTCACGGATGCGGCAGAGTATGCCGAGCTTCCGGAGTTCTGGACGAGCTCCAAAGTCATGCTCAAGGCCGTTGTGGCGATGAGCAGGATCTCGCGCAAGCTTACCAACGAGGAGTATGAGAAAGCCGAGGAGAATTCGGAGATGGACCTTCTGATACCTCAAATGGGCATCGAGAACCCGAGAATGATCCAACTGATGTGCCTTATATTCCAGGAGCGGATACACTGGCTCGCTTCACGACAGGAAGAGAAGCGGAGGGAAATGTCGCACCAACTCCAGGAAACTTACGACACCACACGCTACGAGGAATGCCGCGCTCTGGCGGACTTCGCGCAGGTCGAAGCTGGGCTGAAAATTGCCGAGCACTACCACGACATGAGAACGCTTACCGACATGATCGTTGGAGAGACGCAGTTCGGACTCGAGGAGCTGCAGAAGGGCCCGGTGGATAAGTCGGCGATCGTTCAGCACATGGACGAGATGACGGCGCGCGTTGGGAAGTACTTCGATCGCTTTGGCGATGAGTGGGCGAATGCGTACTTCGGAGCTGCTTTCTCAGGCGGGCAAGCGGGCCCTATGTTTGATGCTGCACAGGACCATTGGCAGGATTCGTTGACACGGTATCTGCGCGGTGATCCTGGACGTGGGAGGCTGTGCTGGATCAACGACGTTATCGCGGACAAGGACTTCGTACACGCAAGCGATGTGCTGTTGGATACCGCGATGACGCAGGAGAAGATGCTCTGGAACAAGCAGGTGGAGCTGTCGATGTCGAAACTCGCAATGCTGGCTGTCCAGGAGGGTTTGGAGGCCGATGGCGTGGGCATGACGTCAAGCGAGCTGACCGCCGCTCTGCCTGACCGCGAACTCGAGCTCATCAACGTCCAGAACCAACTCTACAAACACCTCGAGCAAGAGATTCAGAGCGCGCTCGACCGGCCGGCAGAGCTCGAAATCACAATGCAACGTGTCGGTCTACGGAACCAAGACCTCCACAACCTCAAGCAACTGCTCGAAGCCGGGCTCGACCGCGTTCTATATCAAGTCGTCATCCCCGTCGAAGAGCTCATCGACGTCCTCACACTGATGGAATGCGTCATCGTCGACGATCCCGAAGAGCATAACCTCGAAGGCTCAGAATTCTTCCTCGCGCTCCTCGCGCTCAACACCGCTGCCCCACACATGCCCCAAGAACGTGTAGAAACCCTAATGCAACTGATCTGGAAACGCTGCTACCTCTACGACGACTGGATCTCCATCAACAGCAGCTCCGGGAAGCAATCCGAATCCCAAACCTCCGAACTCCTATCCGACACCATCGTCTTCCGCACCCTGTTCTACATCATCTCCCGCGGCCTCTTCGCGGACCCCAACTGCTTTGTGCGGCATTTGATGCCGAGCGAATGTCTCGGCGCTGGCTGTGCGCCGGAGGATTTGAGCTGGAGGTGGGAAGATAGGGGTTTGTTGGACGGGATTGTAGGGGATTTGCGGGTGCAGGATGAGCAGTTGAGGGGTTTTGTTGAGGATCGGAGGGTGGATGGGTGGGTGGAGAGGTGTGTGGGGCTTGTGCAGCGGGAGGTTGAGGAGATTGCGGGGGTGAGGGCGGAGGGGTTGAGGGTGGAGAGGGAGTTTGAGGGGAAGGGGAAGGTTAATGGGCATGGGCATGGGCAGGGGTTTGTTATTAAGGTTGAAGAGGAGGATGAGAGGGACGAGGGTGTGGGTGGGGACGTAGAGATGGCATAGATTGGGTTGGGTCTGCAAGAGTGTAACTTTACGGTGGCCTGCGGGTCACTGCTTCGTTCTGTCAAGATGATAGATGGGTACACACATGTCCTGCCGCCACGTTTGAACGCCTCCTACCCGAACAGATATGTGCAATGCCATATCGAGCGACTTGTCTTGTGTTACCTGGTGGTTAAGATACGCCAAGGTCGCACCGTACCTGCATTGCTCGTAACACTCCTTCTTGGTCGTCCTACGACTTTGCTAACTCAAGACATCCAGCGAAACTCCCATGAAGCCCACGTGCCAAGCGAAATTGTGCTGCCTTCTGTGTACGGGAACAAGGTCGACCACGTATTACGATCTCCACGTCTGAACGGTCGGCGTGCAGCGGTGGCTTGATCGTAAAGTTGTGCGAAGCGTACCGTGGCTTGGGTCGTTGATGTTGGCCGGTTCGGAGCGCAGTATTCGTAGGTTATTATGTATCTCCGATCATTCGCACGCTTCTCTGCTCAAACGAACCATCAGACGAATCAAGCAACACCGTCTCCCAAACACCTCAAACCACCATGCAGTTCGTCGCTCTCGCCGCAATCTTCACTATCGCCCTTGCAGCGGACGGCCTCCTCGGCCCCCGGGTTGCACAACCCTTCTGCTCCTCAATCAATGGCTGCATCACCACCAACGGCAACGCAACCGTCGCCACGAGCTTTTGCGCTACCTACAACAGCATTCCGACGGTTACCTCCGGCACATCCACCGTCTTCGCCACACCGACCGACTGCTGCGATATCGACAAGCGGGCCAACGTTTTTGCCCATATCTTGGCGCCGACGAAGGCGCGCTGCTTCAAGAAGTTCCTCGATGGGCGTCTCTCGGCAGCGTGCAGTTGTCTGAGCATCCCAACGCAGACGGTGGCGGAGGAGACGACGACAGTAACGGCGGAGTGCGCTACAGCTGGGACGTAGATGTGGCTTGCTCGGGTTGATGTGATGGGGTACGGAGGCTATTTGGTTGAATGGTGTCATCTGTACGGAGTGCCAAGCAAGGCCATTCGTGGACGATGGCCACTATACCGAGCGGTTTGGGTTGATCTTCCATAGCCAGACCAAGGTTCCAGATAATCATGTAACGTGCGTCAAGCGCTCGTTTTGCATTTTCATTCGGGTCTCATCACTTGGTCAGGTCATCAATCACTCCATTCCTGCTTTGCTCGGAACCGCAAGGGTCTGGTACAAGGTTGGATCGAAGGTCTGGTCGGGTATCTGGCGTCCAGATACCTATTCTGCAGCCAACCTATCGCGACGCTTGGTATCAAGTACAACAGCACCGCAGCCGGCAAGTTGAATGTCGCAATGGAGAATAAGTAGGCACCTGCCAAACTGATCTTTTGCGTGCCCGAGAGGTTTTCCGTGTAGTCTTTCCGCTTCTCGGCCAGTTTGAGAAGTATCGACTTGGGTTCCGATGGCTTGTCTTCAGTATCGTGGTCTTTCATGTTCAACGGGATTGGTTTCTTTGGTGTCTTGTATCCGGAAGGGCGGTAGAGAACCGAGCTGATCAACACCGTGGAAGCCATTACCGGAAGCATCCAGGTCGGATCAGTTGCGGTAAGGTTCGTACACCAGCTCAACCCTTCACTTTGCAAGGCAGCATCGAAGTACGGACTGGCTGTATCGATTCTAGACAGAGGCTCAAGCATGTGCGGATCAAGGGCAGAGAAGGCTTCTTCGGGTGAGATGGGCGCGCCGGTGAGGTCGACAAGCTCTCCATCCTTGGCCTGAGCCATCTTTTCGTCCCACGCGGCCTGCAGTCTAGCCGCCAGCAATTCCGCTGGATCCTGGACTTGTGCTCCGGTCCCAGGCTTCGTCGAAGGTTGGAAGTGCGCGGAGATCAGCCTCCCAATCTTCTCGAACGGAGTCAACACCATACTCAGTAGACCCTCCGACCTCCCGCACTTCATCCTGATACTCTCGGCGAATAAGATGAGGAACCCAAAATTTAACAACCCGTACGGCACGTTCGTGCCAAACACTCTGCCATATCGCCACTTCGACAAGTACGTCAGCCTAAACTTGCTCGCGTATTGGTGCCACCGGGTCGATTGCTCCACATCGCGCCGTTTTGATCTAGCCAACTTCGCCAAGTGGTTGTTTTGGCGTACCAACTCGGCGGTGCTGGTCATCAACATTCTCGTACGTGCTTGCACAAGAGGAGTCTGGTGTGTAACTAGCTGAGCTTGCGTGCGAGCAGGCTTGGTAGCAAGGTAATAAACAAGAGTACTGCGGACCAGCACAGCTGTTAATGGCAGGACGGCATAGTATGGGAGTCCAGTAGAATGTAATCCATCGATGATAGCGTTGGGTCCTGCGATTGCAAATTCCGTCAATGCCCCTTGGGAACGAGATGACGCTGAGAACTTTCGAGAGCTGAGCATTTGTCGAGAGGTCGATCGTATTGATGGCCAGTTCCTTCGACTTGCTGCCAGACAAGCCATGGCTTGATGGATCGGCTCCCTATTTCTATGAGATGAGATGGCAAGGCGTGGTATTGGAAGTGAAGTTGCAGGGTACAAATAAGGTCCACGCTAGCGGCAGACCCCGTCTATAGCCAGACTCTAAGTGGCACGCGGTTACATCACGCTACATCTGCAGGTGCCTTCTCAACACCGCTCTGAGTAATAGCTTTAGAACTTCTTACCTGTCCTGTAAAAACATGGTAACCTACAATCCTCACATCTATCTCAGAAGCCTTTGACACCAGTCATGGCCCTACTTACAACACTGCTGGCCCTTCTGGTGGGAACGGCGGTATTCATCGGCGTATTGCCCTACGTTGTCCGCCTTGTAGGTCGTCTGATAGGCAGCTCAGTATATAGTAGAACGCAGCAACGACGGGAGCTCTTGTTGAACCGGGCGAAGTCCGATGGAAAGGCGCAGGCAGAGAAGACAAGTGTTGGCCAGTCACAGAAAGCATCCTCTTCAACATCGCTAGACGAGGAGTGGGAGAAGGTCAACAGAACACCTCCTGGCTCACCACCACAGACGGGGCGTAGCCAATCAAGCGATGAAAGCTACACCGGTGTCATCGGCTTCTTCCACCCCTTCTGCAACGCCGGCGGCGGAGGCGAAAGAGTGCTCTTCGCAGCAATTCTCGCCACGCAGCAGCGGTACCCTAACGCCCTGTGCGTGGTCTACACTGGGGATCATGATGCGAGTAAAGAAATGATCCTCAGCAACGTCCGCAACCGCTTCAACATCGATCTCAAACCTGCTCGCATAAGTTTCCTGTACCTCAGCACACGCGAATATGTGCTCGCAAGCCGATGGCCACATTTCACGCTCCTCGGGCAGTCGCTTGGGTCGCTCGTGCTGGGCTGGGATGCCTTCAATCTTCTCGTTCCTGACATCTTCATCGATACTATGGGCTACGCGTTCACCATTGCGCTCTGCAAGTGGCTGTTTCCCTGGATGCCAACTGGCGCCTACGTCCATTATCCGACGATCTCGACTGACATGCTTAAATCTCTACACGATGAGGTTGGGAATCGCGGATTGAACGCTGGACTTGGCAAAGGCACCAAGGGCAAAGCCAAACAGTTCTACTGGGAAATGTTCGCGAGGCTGTACTCTTGGGTCGGCGGCCATGTCGATGTGGTGATGACGAATTCGACATGGACCCAGCGGCATATCAGCTCTCTTTGGGGCACTTCTCGTACTAAGCGGGGTCACAAGCACGATATCAGTGTCGTGTACCCACCCTGTGCTGTGGAAGAGCTCCAGGGCAAGATACCAGCCGACTCACCGAGGTCCAATACTCTGCTCTACATCGCCCAGTTCCGACCAGAGAAGACGCACGAGGTTATCATTGACGCTTTCATTGCTCTGCTCAAACAATGGACGCCCTCCCAAGGCTCGAAGCCAAAGCTTGTTCTCGCAGGCAGCGTTAGGGACGATGGCGACGAGAAGCGTGTCTACAAACTCCGGCTGCAGGCGCAGGAAGTTCGGGAGAACGTCGAGTTCATCATCAACGCCAAGTGGTTGCGCATATTAGACCTCCTGAAGTCGAGCAGTGTCGGTGTCAACGGGATGTGGAACGAGCACTTTGGCATTGGTGTGGTAGAGTATCAAGCTGCAGGTCTGATCAGCGTTGTCAATGACTCTGGGGGTCCCAAGGAGGATATCGTTGTGCCGATCGATGGCCAGCCGACAGGTGTGTCCGATAACATATCTGAAAGTCGCCCATCAATAACATGATCATAGGTTTCCTCGCATCGACAACACCCGAATTCACCGAAGGCTTCGCCAAAGCTCTGGCCCTGTCTGCGGATGACGCGCTGGCGATGCGTCACCGAGCTCGCAAGAGTTCGTTGCGATTCTCAGAAGAGACCTTCAGTACCGCATGGACGGCCCACTTAGAGCGCCTGGTAGAGATAGGTCGGAAGCCATAGACTACTTAACTGGTGCCACTTTCATTCGCGTCTGTTCACTGATGTCAGTAACTCCAAAGCCTTGTCCGCCTTGCGTGGAGCATTTCCCTGAGTCCACCAGTGAATGCGGCTGGCCTGCGTTCACGGACGCCTACCATGTGACATGTCAATGCCCGTGACTGTACTATCACCAATACTTGCGTGTAGCAGCGCGTTTTATGTTCCCTACACTTCGTCCACACCCTGTTTATACAAGCAGCAGCATCGATAAGCACCAACAAATGGCAGCGGTGCCCATCATGTTCAACAATGCCACCGTAAGAGCTCACTCCTGCAAGATTCGCAAACGAGTCAAATGCGCGAAAGACTGCGACAGCCACTGCTGCGTGGTCGCCTGCCTGAACGCCGCAGACGGCTTCTATATCAACGACCATCAGAAGCAACACACAGCTGAGGTCAGGTGGCCAAATGAGTCAACGGAGGAAACGACAACGACAAGTTCCGCTTGCGCAGATTGTGGTCGGAACAGTGCGGCATCCTTTGTGATTCACGGAATGGGCGATATGTCTCAAGAAACGTCGACCGGGCAGTAGCTTCGAGGGACTGGAGAGGGATCGTGCGGATTGGCTTTTGGCAGAATTATACAGCGACAATATATACACAAGTTACCAACACCGAACACACACTAGTTGTTCGAGGGTGACTGCCGACCAATCATTGGGTTCTGGCCAGAGGCAAATTTGGAGTCGGATTCCAGGGTCTCGTCGGGTTTGTCTGTTGTAACAATATCAGCGGAAGTTTTACACCAAGGCATACCAGGATGACTCACCATGTCGAGCATAATATCCATACTCCTCATCAGCGTACTTCCCAACGCGACCAGCCTCGACATCTTCCCTCGTGAGGTCAAGCTTACCCTTCGGCAAGCCCATAGATCCGAGAAATTGCACCCCGTTGGTCCACTCAATGGCTTTCCTCGACTTGCTCCAGTTGAGCTCCTCAGCCATCAGGTCGATGATCTGGGGTAGAGCTTCGAGCGCAGCTTGTGCGTTGAGGAAAGCCAGTCTGGTTCGGCGGGAGACGACATCGATTGCGGTTTGCGCGTATTCGTGTCTGACAGCATATCTGACTTCACCGTCGACGAACGGGTAGAGCTCTGAGATGCGGATGCCGCGGACTGGGAAACGCGCTTCGGTCGGAGCGCAGAGGGCGGCGACTGTCCAGGCTCTGTCGCCGTAGGACTCGGTCAGATGTTTCGCGACCTCGGTGTCGATGCCGTAGTGCTGGATCAGGTTGATGAAGAGGGTCTTGGAGAAGCCGTGGGCGCCAACCAGCTTGATGGCGTGAGTCTTGCAGCTGCCATCGAGTTCCATGTCCTCGTGGAAGCCTTCCACGCCACTGACAAGGGGTGGGTTGGGTACCGGAGAAGCTTTGAGCTTGAACTGAGTCAACGCCTCGTCGACGGCTTCTTCGGCCATCTGTCGATACGTCGTCCATTTGCCACCAGAGATTGTGATCAAGCCAGCATCAGAGGTGGTGACAAGATGGTTACGGACCAGACCCTCAGACTTGGCTCTTTTTGGATCACGCACTAATGGACGGATACCGGACCATGCTGCAAGCACGTCTCCGCGACGGACATTGATCTCAGGTTGCAGGTAGTTGCTGACCTCCTTCAAGATCCAGTCAATCTCCTCCTCGCCAGCAATAGGATTCTGCTTGATGTCGCAGGGCGCGTCTGTGGTGCCCGCGATAGTGTTACCTTGCCATGGCAGGAAGAAGATCACGCGGCCATCGGAAGTGTGAGGATCAATCAGACCCATGTCGGAGGGAGAGTAGTAACCAGGAAGAATGACATGAACACCAGAGCTTGGAGCAACGATCTCAGCAACATTTGGCTCGTCCATCTTGCGGATAGCATCAGTGAACGGTCCAGTGGCGTTGATAATCCCTTTAGCTTTGATCGTGAACTCATCCGCGTTCTTGCCGTCCTTCTCAGCGACAAGGTCTTTCACCTTGGCACCGCAGAGCTTGCCATTGCTGTCTTTCTCAAGACCCGTGACCTCCATGTAGTTGACCATGGTGGCACCGTAGAGAGCACCAGTCATCGCAAGCGAGATGTTCATCCTTGAATCATTGTGTGCACCATCGTAGTAGACCAGAGCTCCCCAGAGATTGTCCTTCCTCAGCATGGGAAAGGCGTCCAAAGCTCGGCTCTTGGTCATGAAGTACGAGGTCTCAATATTCTCAGATCCAGCAAGGAAGTCGTAGAATTTGGTGCCGGCCCAGAAGTAAGGCGCCTGCCACCACTTCTCCACCGGAATCATGATCGGCAGCCAGGAAGATAGATGGGGAGCGGTGTCGAGGAAGTAGCGTCGCTCGCGGAGAGCTTCTTTGACGAGCTTGTACTGGTTATAGTCGAGCTGCCAGACAGCTTTCTCCAGATATCTGACACCACCATGGACGAGTTTCGTGCTTTTGCTGCTGGTTCCAGAAGCGAAGTCATCCCTTTCCACAAGAGCGACTTTCAGCCCTCGAGAAGCAGCATCCAAAGCTATACCCGTGCCTGTCGCGCCACCTCCGATAATGAGTAGATCATACTCATCCTGTGCGCTTGGCTGCTCTTGTCCCCGTACCGCATTGGCAAACTTATTCTTCGCGGCTGTGAACCCAGCGCCTGCATTCGCTTTCAGATCCGCAATCTGCTCCGCTCTCGTCTTCACTCGCGGGAAGTTCGGAGGGCGAAAGATGCCACCTTCGCCGTAGGTAGGAGGCGGAACTGACGCAGCGTCGAGTCCAGGGACATCGTGAGGTCGGTAAACGAAGTAAAGACCTCCAGCTCCCACAGCACCAGCTCCAGTCGCATACCCAAGGTAGCGCAAGATTCGTCGAGAAGTCCGAGCCGCCATATTGTGCGGTTCATGGATTCAAGAGCACATCACAGAAGCGATGGGAAGAGAAGACGCGAACCTACAGTGGAGCTCAATCCTCAATCATAAGGTAAGCTTCGGCTAGGGACGGTGTCTGAGCGGGCACGGTTTGCTCGCCGACGGGACGCCCGCCTGCTATTTTCACATGCAAATGCAGCTGACTCGCGTGTGACCATTGAGCTCCACCTTTCATGTTCCTCCTCAGACCCTGACCTTCTCGTCAACTCACAGCCTCGACATCAACTGCATCGACTAGAGAGTGCCACTGCTCCAAATGTCCAAATATGTGAGATGGCAATCAGATGAAGCGGTCCCTATCTCTCGAGGTCGCACGCGAGCCCGTTCTCCCCAATTTCTCATACCATCGGTCACGTACGATGGCAACATGAAGCTCTCCCTACTCATATCCTATCGCTCTTCAGTTTCTACCGTGTGGTCTAATCCTAGCAACAGAGGTTCCAGGTGAAAGGTAAGACCAATCGTTCTGATTCCATATGTCAGCAAGAACGAGGTCACACGTGGCCATGGCATTTAACTACAAAGATAAAAAAAACCACGTCCACCCGAGATAGTCTCTTGTTTTTCACTGCCCGCCTTCTCACGACATCGCCAACTCTCCGAGCCATAGAACAAACCACACTGCACCAGTCACGTCGACACCAAAGCAAGAACACTTTCCATTCCTACAGCTCCCTCCAGAAATTCGCGAACAAATTTACTCATACCACTTCGTATCGGACTCAGTCATCTCGGAGCTCACGCACCCAGGTTTCTACCGAAGATCAGGCAATCGGTATAGGCTCACCATCCCATCAATATGCCAAACCAGCCAACTACTTCGAGAAGAGTCTATAACAGCATATCTCAGCAAGAACCACTTTCGCTTGCAGGACGTGACAGCGAGCGGCTGGCCGTCCAACCTATCCGACAAGAACTTCAAGCTCATCCGCAGGTTCCGCCTCGATTTCTGCGTAAGGGAACCGTCCTTCAGCCGCATCCGCGCCTGTCGGAAATACCGCGGAACGACTACGCGATATTCTGCGACATTACACTGAAGCGCAGCGAGCCGTATTTCGACGTTGGCTTCACATATGAGGCCATCTCGACACATCTGATACCAGTCGGACTCGCGTTGGAAGTGCGGGTGCGAAAAGCCATGCAGCAGATGTTTGCAAGTGCGACAGATCGCTCGGTCAAGGTGGCTGACCTGGCCATGCTGTACGGGTGCTGGGTGTGTTGGTGTAAAATGTCGCTGTCGATCAGGTTGGTAGTCGCAGTAAAAACGGCGCAGTTGGCGCGCGACGAGATGTTACTGGACTTGGACTGCATCGAACGGGGCCATGCGTGAGATGAGCTTGGCATGATGATGAGACCGGGAGCTGCGTCGGAATCCAGCAGATGGACTTCGAGCAGGGTGGCGGATCTGCGGGTTGCAGGACAGGTGATGTGATCACATGATGCGATTACATGTAGGTATTTATTGGGAACGTAGAAAATTTGGCCTTGATCGTAGCGGACGAGGCGAGTATGGTCGTGTAGTTATACAGACCACATACTAGGATTGTGTCATCTCCAAAGATATATACTTTGAGCCAAGAGAAAAGTAAACGAAGGGTATTTTAGACGCGAGCAGGACTCTCCCATTCACATATACTACATACAGTAACCATGACACAGGAGAGGAAACAAGAAACATAACTAACATCCAGCCCAGCCGGTTTGGTATCGATCATGCACACTCCCCACCGCATCCATATCCAGCGCCTGCCGCTCCGCTAGACCAGACCGGCCATCCCCTCTATGCAAACCACAAAACACAGCTACTAAAGATGACCGCGCCGAGCTATCGGCCGGCCTTCCGATGTTCGTGAAAATATCAACAAGATAAAGGTAAATTAATCCGCGTGGCGTTCCGGACTGGGCTGGCTACAACGCGGGCGTCATCAAGTCGTGAGAATGTGATGTGCTGCAAACTCGAGACGAGGGTCGGCGCGTTTAGAGCTTCGTGTAGGCCGGTGGCGCAGCCGCCGAGGACGGCGAGTAAGCGTAGGGCTGCGAGGTGTACGCTGGTGGCGCGGAAGAAGCTGGTGGCGAGGCTGGGTCGGTCGCGCTGGAGGTCACCGGCTCAGTGGTGTACGCTGGTGGTGGGATGGAAGCTGGTGGCGTGACTGGATCGGTTGCGCTTGAGGTCACCGGTGCGCTTGAGGTCACCGGAGTGGTGTACGCTGGTGGCGCAGAGCTGGCTGGGACACTTGGGTAGCTTGGAGGCGCCGAGGAGGAACCTGCGGATGCGCTGGACGAGCTCGCTGGTGCAGAGGGGTAGCCTGCTGGTGCGGAAGAGGAGGATGTAACCGCAGCATCGGATGAGCTTGCGGAGACACTTGAGTAGCCTGCAGGCGCGGACGAAGATCCGGCAGAGGCAGACGAGCTGTAGCCGGTAGGTTTGGGATAGGTGCTGAATCCAGTTGGGCCCGCGAGTCCAGAAGAGGTGGCGGATCCGGATGGGTAGTAGCTTGGGCCAGCGGAGGGAGATGGGCCAGCACCGTGAGACGGGTAACCGGCGGGTGCGCTTGGGCTACCGCTTGGTGCAGAGCCACCACCAACAGTGACGGTAACGAGCTCGGTCTCAGTGACAGTGGTGGTTGCACCAGTGCCGCAGGAGCCATCGCTGGCGTTGCCTGGAGAGCCGCTGGAGCCAGCAGCGGCAGAGCTGCCGGCCGGGAGGACAGTCACGTAATTGGTGAGGGTCGATGTAGAGTCGATTGTGATAGTCGAGGTGCTGCTACCATAGCCACCGATCGCAGTAGAGCCAGCATCAGCGGATGAGCCAGCAGGGTAAACGGATGGGGCTGAAGCGCCGTCCGATGACTTAGTAGCGTAGACAGTCTGTGTTGCGTTAGTATACATGTACTCGCTCATCGTACATGGTTTAGCAGAACTTACGCTGGTGAGGTAGATGGTAGAGGTGGTCTTCTGGGTGGCGGTGAGGATGGTGGTGTCGCTACCAGTGCCAAGAGTGTAGGTCTTGGTGGTATCGTAGACACTGGTAGAGTAGTCTCCAGTAGGGGTGGTCTCGCTGTAGGGGCAGACAGTCGTCGAGACGGCAACAGTCTCAGTGACGATGACCTCAGATTGAGAGGATGCTGGGCAGTCGGTGACTGATGCTGGGCAGCCGGTCTTGGTGTAGGTGACAGTGTCGTAGATGGTGGAGGTGGTATAGCCAGTTGGGACAGAAGCGCTTGCGCTTACGCTGCCAGAGTAAGATGGGACGGCCGATGAAGATACTGGGCCAGCCGAGCTGCTTGCAGGGGTGCAAAAGCTCTCGTACCACGACCAGTACGACTTGTCATCGGCGCTGCTGCATGTATCGTGGATGCACTTGCTGACATCAGAGTTGCCGCAAAGATCCTGTTCAGAAGTGATGCCAGCGGACTTGAAGCACTCGCTCCAGCACGCAGGGGTGGTGGTAGAGGCTGGGCTGCTGCTGGTGGAGCTGGCGGCTGTAGAGGAAGACGAGTTGGCGTATCCAGTGGATGAGAATGAGATTCCAGAGCTGGACGAAACGTAGACGGAAGAGGAAGAGGAGACTGCCGCACCCGAGGAGGACGAGCCGTAGCCTGCCGGGTAGGACGCCGTACCGGAGCTGCTTGAACCATCCGTAGAAGAAGAAATTGGCGAGCCAGAGCTGCTGGATCCTACAGCGCTGGAGCTCGATGAGCCATAGCCCGCTGGGTAGGAGGCCGTACCGGAG
>JAABUL010000768.1_pt1 | contig 66378 bp, 8 predicted proteins | sample 5559151 | NCBI WGS metagenome assembly JAABUL01 (sample SAMN10711876, study PRJNA513368) | rock metagenome | isolation source: Antarctica rocks | place: Antarctica: Victoria Land, Pudding Butte sud
AATATTACAATAATTATTGCAACTATTATTTTTAATAATTACAATAAGTTTTATACAAAGTTTAAACAAAATTCTTTTAGTTTAAAGCAACTAAAGAAGCAAATATATTTGAAATTTAAATATTAGATTAAGCTCTTTAATTTATAGAAAGCTAACAAGTTGTTGTCGAATAAAAATATTAATTATATTATTAATTTTGTTTTAAAAGCAACTTCTTCGATCAAAAAAATCTATAATATTTTCTATTAAAAAGAAAAGATTATTAGTGTCTATCTAAATAATATAAAAAACAAAAATTAAATTTGCAATAATATCTTACAATATATTGTTTTTACTTTTATAATTAAGAAATCTAATAGAGATTTGTGCGTTTATATAAATTATAGAGATTTTAATGTTTTAACAATTAAAAATTGCAATATTCTATTGTTAATTCGAGAGATTTTGCAATAATTATGCAAGATTAAATACTATAACAAATTCGATATTATTGTAGTCTTTAACAAGATTCAAATATATTTCGATAATAAATACAAAACAATTTTTATTATTTGTTACAATTTATTTAAGTATATTGTAATATCTTTTAAACTATATAATATCTTAATTATATTTTAGTTTTTTATTAATAAAACTTTTAGTTTTTATCTAAACAATTTTTGTATTGTTTATATAAATAATATCTTAATTTACAATAATATTAAAACAGAATATAAAAACTATATAAATAAAGTTTTTGCTAAATTTTATAATGCAAATCTTTATTTAAATATTAACAAATATATTTTCTTTATTAAACAAATTAAATATCTAGATTTAATTATTATTATTAAAGAGATTCGAATAAATTTCGAGAAAATTAAATATATTTTTAAATAAGAAGTTTCTATTTATATACGCAACGTATAGATTTTTCTAAATTTTGTTAACTTTTATTGATAATTTATTTATAACTATTTAAGTCTAGTTAAATCTTTGTTAGCGTTTAGTAAATTTAAAAACAAAATTTTTAGTTTTCTATAATAATTTGACAATTTCGAAGATTTTGCGTTTAAAACTCTTAAGTAAATTTTTATCAATTAATTTATTTTGTATTATTTCTATTTTAATCTAGAAATCTAAATTGAAAGCAATATTTTTAATTTTGTAATTGTTGTTATATTGTTTTAGATAAATTTAGATAAATTATTTTATTTAATAATCTATATATTTAAGATTATATTGCTTGCAAAGTGCAACTACAAAATTTATAACAAAAAACTATTAACTATTGTTTGCGCTTTCGAAAAGTAATATTTAGAGTATACTAATATATTTATCGAACAATCTATTAAGATTATTATTGATTATTGCAATTTAAAGTATTTTATAACTATTAAACAACTTAATTGTTGTCAAACTTGCTAAATCGAATTTTTGTTTAAATTTAATTTTAAAATTATCTATTAATTAGATATATTAAACGCAAAGTTAAACAATTTAATTAAACAATTTATTACAGTTCTAGACTAGATAGACTTTGCTCTTCGATTATTTTTTGAATCTTTGCTCTCTAATCTTAAATATACTACAAGTAACGTCTAGCGTCTTAGTATCTATAGTACTTATATTTATTTTCTATATATAGTTAGTTTTGTATAGCTAGTATTCTTGTCAATTAATTATATACTAGTTATTAAAACTTTAATTCTAATATAATACTAGCTATTTCTTTAGACACAATTTTGCAAATTGTATTTTAAAAATACTTATATTTGCTAACTTTTTTTTTTGAAATATACTTTAGATATAGAGTTATTAAAATAACTTTAGATACAAAATTACTAAAACAATTCTAGATACAAAGCTATTAGAATAGACGCTTTGCAAAGCATAACTAAGTTGCAACAATAAATATTTCTTAATTAATATATAATTTAATAATATTTAATTTTGTTAACTCTTTAATAATTTTATTAGAAGAAATAAACAACAAATTGTTCTAACTACAATTTAATAAATTTGCTAAAATAGAATCAATAAATTTGTTAAAATAGAGAAACAACAAATTGTTTTAACTTCGATTTAATAAATTTGCTAAAATAGAATTAATAAATTTGCTAGAATAAAATCAATAAATTTGCTAGAATAGAATTAGTAGATTTGTTAAAACAACAATTACAATACAATTTTGTTATTGTCTTCGAACAATACTTTTGTCTTTGTATATTAGAAAATTTGCTACGCAACAAAACAATATTTTAAACAATATTTATTTTTAATATCGAAAATTTTGTCTCGCAAGTAATATAAGTTATTTAACACTTATATAATTTCAAATATATTTAATTTCGAATTTTTACTTTTGTTTACAAATATTAAAACTATTTATATCTTATTTATATTTGCAATATAATTAATAAGAAATTAGCTTTAAAAAGCAAAGTTAAATTTAATTCTAACAAGAATTGCAAGTTATTTAAGAAACTCTTAACAAATAAAGATTAATTAAATATTAATATTGTTTTTTGTTACAATTATTATTTTGTAGACTCTTTATTAGATTAAAATAATTTCGAAAACAATTTAAAACTTAAAAAGTACTTTAACTTACTTAAGCAAAATATATTCGAATTTTTGTTGCTTTCTCGATTTAATTTTTACAAAATTATAATCGACAAACTAATTAAATCAAATTTGTTTAATAATATAAATTTGTCAAATATATTAATTCGATTTTTAATATATTAGTTGCTAGATAGTAGTTTTGCTCAATTTTGTAACAAATATATTAAAAAAAAAACAAAAAAAAATTAAATCGACATTGTACTCTAGTTAATTAGCTCAACAATTTTAATAAAAATTAACAAGAAATATCTTAGTCTTTTTAAAAAATAATTAAAAATAATATAGAAAAATAGTTTCGACTATTTTATAAAAATAGTATTACTATTATTAAATTTCAAATTAATAAAAAAACCAATTTCGACTCTATTTGTTAGCTAAAAATTCAAATTAATTTTTTGCAAACTTATTTAAATTAAACAAAATTAATAGTAAATATTTGCAACAAAACAATATATTGTTTTCGACAAAAACGCAATAATATTTTAGTTTAATATAATTTGTTTAAAGTTATTGTATATTAACTAGAACAAAAGCTTTTTTTTTTTAAAATAAAAAAATTGTATTTATTAAATCTACTTATATAATTTACAATTTTAATAACAATAACAAATATAACTTCTTTTATAAATCTAATTTATAAACAAAAAATTGTTTTAACAATATTTATCTTGTTTGTAATCTTAAGTTAAAGCTATAAAATATAAAAAATAATAAATATTTCTTCGATTTCTTTATTTTTATTAAAGATTTCGAAAAATTTAAATAATAGATTACTATATTAATTTTTAAGTTTAGTAGTGTTTTTTAATATTTTGTTTTCGACAAAGTTAAATTTAGTTTTGTCATAATTAAGATTATTAACAATATTTTTAAAGAAATTAAGTATTGTTTGTTTAATAAATTTGTTAATTCTTATTTAACAATAGATAATTTGTTTAAAGATCCAAGTACTTAATAGAACAATTTAGACAAAAAACAATATAACTTTGTTAAAATTACGTTTTTCAAATTTGTTATAAAAAATATCGAAATTTTCAATTAATATATTAATTGCTTTATATCTATAGCAATTAAAGTCTCTATATTAGAAGTTAATAAAATATATTAATTTAACAAAAATTTAAGCTATAGATTTTAAAGTTGCTATTTTATTTTAACAAACTATACTATTTTAAATTAATTTATTAGATTAATTTGTAAAATCGATCTAAAACTTTAACAAATAAAAAAAAATTATTTAACTATTATTTAAATTTCTATCTATATATAAGCTATTAATAATATTAATAAGCGCAATAATTATATTAATATCTTTAAATTCTTTAATTATATTAATACAAATACTTGCAATATTAATAACTTTAGTATATATATTTCTATTTGCAACTAAAAACAAAATATAGAAATATAATTTTAAATTTTTAAAAACAAAATTAAGTTTTTTAATTTTTGTCGAAAATATTTTAAGTTAAAATATAGATTATATTATAAAAATATTTTTTGCAAAAACAAATTAATTAAAATTAAAAATAAAACTTTTATTAAATTTAAAACTTATAATATTAGCAACTTCGAACTAACAATATTTAGAGAAAATAATTTCTCTAATATTTTAAATAACAATTTAGATAACTTTAGCAAATTAAAAAACTAAATATTTTTAACAAAAGTTATAATTTAAGATAGAAACTAATACTTATACAAAAAACAATAAAAAAGCTTAAAACTATATTTAATTTATAAGATAAAATTTAGTTTATTAAAGTTAAATTTAGTTTTAATACTATTAACAACAAATTGTTTAACAATTAGCAATTAGATTTTTATATTAAGATTTGTTTAAATTAAATTTATTTGCTCTCTAATAAATACTATATTAAAACAATACTATTTATTAATATTAAAATTTTTAATAAAGTCTTTGTAAATAAAAAGTTTGTTAAATTTTATAAATTTTCTATTATATTGTTTCGAAATTTTATTAAATTATATTTAACTAATAACAAATTTGTCTTTAATATTATTTATATTGCTTAAGTTGTTGTTAATTTTAGCAAATATATTAATATTTTATAGTATTTAATAATTAAATTAAAACAATTTCCAATTATCTTTAATATATTTTAAATTAAGAAATATAATATACAAATTAAAAATAATATATAATTTCTTAAGTTTAACTTTAATTATTATATAAAATATTGTTTGTTAAATTAATAGTTGTTAGAAGTCTTTAGCAATTAATACAAATAATTAAAATATTTATTTTTAAAGTTTTTTAATAAAGTTAATATTTATTAAATAAGTATTTTTGTATTTTTAAAATTTGTTAACAAAAAAAACTATAAAATAGTTGTTATATTATTTAAGCATTTTGCTATACTAAATTAATCAAAAAAAAACAATAGATATTTAGCTTATATTATAAATAGCAATATTATAATAAATATTGCAATTATTATTTTTAATAATTATAATAAATTTTATATAAAATTTAAGCAAGATTTTTCTAATCTAAAACAATTAAAGAAGCAAATATATTTAAAATTTAAATACTAAGTTAAATTTTTTAATTTATAGAAAGCTAACAAGTTGTTGTTAAATAAAAGTATTAATTATACTATTAATTTTATTTCAAAAGCAACTTTTTTAATCAAAAAAATCTATAGTATTTTTTGTTAAAAAAAAGATTATTAGAATCTATCTAAATAATATAAAAAGCAAAAATTAGATTTGTAATAGTATTTTATAATATATTGTTTCTACTTTTATAGTTAAAAAATCTAATAAAGATTTGCGTATTTGCGTAAATTATAAAGATTTTAATATTTTAATAATTAAGAATCGCAATACTCTATTATTAATTCGAGAAATTTTGCAACAATTATATAAAATTAAATATTATAGCAAGTTTAATATTATTGCAATCTTTAATAAGATTCGAATATACTTTAATAATAAATACAAAATAGTTTTTATTATTTATTACAATTTGTTTAAATATATTGTAATACTTTTTAAGTTATATAATATTTTAATTATATTTTAGTCTTTTATTAATAAAACTTTTAGTTTCTATCTAGACAATTTTTGTATTATTTATATAGATAATATCTTAGTTTATAATAATATTAAAATAGAATATAAAAATTATATAAACAAAGTTCTTGCTAAGCTTTATAACGTAAATCTTTATTTAAATATTAACAAATATATCTTTTTTATCAAATAAATTAAATATTTAGATTTAATTATTATTATTGAAGAAATTCGAATAGATTTTAAGAAAATTAAATATATTTTTAAGTAAAAAACTTTTATTTGTGTTTACAATATATAGATCTTTCTAAATTTTGTTAATTTCTATTAACAATTTATTTATAATTATTTGAATCTAGTTAAATCTTTATTAGCGCTTAGTAAGTTTAAGAACAAAAATCTTAATTTTTTATAGCAATTTAACAATTTCGAAAATCTTACATTTAAGACTTTTAAGCAAATTTTTATCAATTAATTTATTTTATATTATTTCGATTTTAATTTAAAGATTTAAATCGAAAGTAATATCTTCGATTTTGTAATTATTGTTGTATTGTTTTAAATAAATTTAAATAAATTGCTTTATTCGATAGCTTATATATTTAAAATTATATTGTTTGCAAAGTGCAACTACAAAATTTATAACAAAAAACTATTAATTATTATTTGCGCTTTTAAGAAATAGCATTTAGAGTATATTAATATATTTGTCGAACAATCTATTAAGATTATTATCGACTATTGTAATTAGAAGTATTTTATAATTATTAAGCAACTTAATTGTTGTTAAGCTTGCTAAATCGAGTTTTTGTTCAAATTTAACTTTAAAATTATCTATTAATTAAATATACTAGACGCAAAGTTAAATAATCTAATTAAACAATTATAGAATTTGCTCTCTAATAACAATAACTTTTGCAATTAGTTTTAACAATAAACAATTCTTAAGCAATATAATTTAAGATCAAATATAGTTAAAGTTGTTATATTAATTTTGCTATTGTTAAATATTATTTACAATTTAATAGCAAAATTAATTTATTTGTTTTAAAACTTTATTAAGTTTAAATTAATTGCTAACAAGAGAATTGCAAAAGTTTACAAGAAATTTATTTAAATTTTGCTAATAACTAACAAAGATATAAAACTATTTATACTTTTATTGTTTGCAATATTTGTACTACTTTAATAAGATAAACTTTGCTTTATTAAATCTTTTCTTTTAGTTTTATTGTTTGCTATTGTTATATTTACAATTTCTTAGTCTATAGTTTTATTGTCTTTAGTTGTCGATTTTGTTTTTTCTTTTAATATATTTGTTTTGTTTACAATTTATTTATTTATATTTGCAATCTTTTTTACAATTTAGCTTTTGTTTATTGTTGCAATCAATTTAATAAAAGAGAAGAAATCTAAGACAAAACTTAATTTCGAAGTTTTTGTTCAATAGATATTAAAGATATATTTGTATAACAAGAAGATAAAATAGATTATTTAAGCTAAAAAAACTAATAAACAAAAGATTTTAATTATTTTTTGCAAAACAATCAAATTAAAATTTGAAAACTATACAATAGTCGAATACTTAACAATTAATATTAAGTATCTATTTGTTTAAGACAAAATATATATATTTCGAAATATAAATAATACTTTTTGAGTTAAAACAATTAGATTTTAGTATAAATTATTAAGTATTAAATATCTAGATCGAACAACTATTTTCGAAAAAGTACAATATTATTACTATTAATCTATATTGTATTTAGATATTAAAAAATATATTAAAAGTTGTTCGATTTATAAGTACGTTAAATTATATTGCAAATATAAGTATAATCTACTAAAGTCTTTATCTATTTTAGATTGTTATTAATAAAATATATTTTGCAACTTTATTATTTTTTTGTTGTTATATTGTTATAGAGAAAAGATCTTTTAGTATATCTTAGTAGTAATTAATAGATTATTCAAGAATAAGAAATTTATATCTATAAATTTTTTGAAAGTTAAGATTGTAATTTAGATTTTTATTAATTTTGTTTAACATATTAAGAGTTTTTTAGCTACTATAGTTTTCGATAGAGATACTTAATTTATTGCTTACTTTTAATAACGTTTTTGCAAAAGATTAGAAATTAAATTTAAATTGTTAATTGCGTTCTATTTAGAAATCAACAATTAAATTAAAAATACTAATATTGCTCTTAAGCAATATCTTCGAGTATACGTATAATATAATTAGAATAACTAGATTAATTATTTTGTTATTGTCGAATTTGTCGCAAATAGCTATATTAGCAAGTCTATTAATTTATTACTTTTTTTTGCTATTAAAAATTATTTGTTACAATTAGATTTAAAATTATTTATAGTTTTTTCTAACAATATTATATTCGAAGCTTGTTGCAATATAAAGAACGTTAACAAGATTATTAAAAAAATCAAGATTTTACAAAATTTCTTTTGTTAAAAACTTATTTAAATTTAAGTTAAACAAATAAAATTTACTAATTGCAAACGCGTTGTAGTTTCGCAATTCAAAATTAATAATTAAGTTATATTTAATATTTAAAATATTAAAACAACTTAATTATACAAATTTCTAAAATATAAAAATACAAATCTCTATAAAATTATTTGAGCAATTAACAATTATATCTACAAATTAAAATTGTTCGATTCGATAAAAATTTATTTAGTATTTTATTTATAACTTTTGTATTTCGACAAAAGCAAGTTTTTGCTAGATTAACAAATTAAGCTTTTGTTATTTGTTAATACTATTAACAATATTAACAACAATTTCGAATACTATATTAAGAGTATCGAGATATTACAATATAATATGCGCAAAAATAACAATAATATAAATCCGAGTCTAATTGTTATTAATTATAGACGCAAAATACTATAGTATTAAATTCTCTTTATAGACTACACAAACTACAATAATAGATTTAAATAGCTAAACTACTTTATAGCTAACAATTGCTTCAACTTTGTTGTTAACTTTTATTACTAATATTTAGACGCAACAAGATTTTACTAGATATTTAAGATATCTTTTAATTGAAAATCTAATAAGTAGAATAGTTTGCGTCTATATATTTTTTGCGCTCTTCTATTATTGTTAAAACGTTGCTTAATATATATCTATAGTTCTTGTTATTATATCTAGAATCGATTTTAGAAACGCATTATTAATATATTACTATTGTTAAAAGTTACTTGTTATATATTTGCAATTAAAATTAAATTCGATATATTATTTTGTTTTTTGCTATACTTAACAAGAATTTTGAAAATGCATTATTAATATATTACTATTATTAAAAGTTAATCGATATATATTCGAGATTCTTGTTGTTGTTTTTATAGTATTTTTGTTAGATATTTTATAGTTGTCTCTTCTAAAGATTTTTCAAATTAGAATTAACTTGGTATTTCTAAATATATGCACAATTGCGTATAAATTGTTGTCAAAATATTTTTATATTATTTTCTCTCTTTGTGTTGCAAATTTAGATAAACGTATTCGAATATAGTTAAAATTCGACAAATTTCAATTTTTTAATATTGTTACTCTTTTTGTTGTTGTCAATTTCTTTTTAGATTATATAATCAATTTCTCGAATTATTTTGAATGCAATCGATCTCTATCTTATTGTCGATTTTCTAATTTTCGTGTTACGTAATTCGAACTCTCTCTCTTAGAATTAAAGTTAGTAATCTTTTGTATCTTCTTCAATTTTTTTATATTTAATATTTTTTTAAAAATTAATTTTTTTTCTTTCTCTTTTGATCTTGTTGTTGTTCGACAAATTGTTCGAAACTTAATTTTTGTTGTTTAACAATTATTCAATATTTTATTTCGAATATTAGATTGTATTCGATAGACGTATTCGATACTAACTAAAGATAATCGAAAATTAACTAGAATACTATTTGCAATATATATATTTTTTGTTTTGCATATTATTGTTTTTTATATATTTTGTTTTAAAATTTTAAATTTTTTTTCATTCGACAAATTTATTCTTTTGTTCGATATATATTAAAAATTTCAATTTTAATTGTTAAACAATATTTGATATATATTTGATATTAATCGAAGTTTGTATTCGATAAGTACTCGAGATTAATTAAAATTAACTAGAAATACTAACTAAAAGACTTAATATTGCTTTGTTAAAACTTGCAAATAAAAGAAAAAAATAGTATTACAATTTTAGACTAGATAGATTTTGTTTTTTAATTATTTTTCGAATTTTTGCTTTTTAGTCTTAAATATACTACGAATAATGTCTAGCGTCTTGATATCTATAGTACTTATATCTATTTCCTATATATAGTTAGTTCTATATAGCTAGTATTCTTATTAATTAACTATATACTAGCTATTAAAGCTCTAATTCTAATACAATTGTAGAATTTGTTTTTTAACAACAATAATTCTTGCAATTAGTTTTAATAACAAACAATTTTTAAGCAATATAATTTAAGATCGAATATAATTAAAGTTATTGTATTAATCTTGCTACTATTAAATGTTATCTACAATTTAGTAACAAAGTTAATTTGTTTGTTTTAAAATTTTATTAAGTTTAAACTAATTATTAACAAGAGAATTGCAAAAGCTTGCAAGAAATTTATTTAAATCTTGCTAATAAATAACAAAAATATAAAATTATTTACGCTTTTATTGTTTGCAATATCTATATTATTTTAACCAAACAAATTTTGCTTTGCTAGATCTTTTTTTTTACTTTTGTTGCTTGCTTTTGTTGTATTTACGATTTTTTAGTCTACAATTTTGTTATTTTTAATTGTCGATTCTATCTTTCTCTTTAATATATTTGTTTTGTCTACAATTTATCTATTTATATTTGCAATTTTTTTTACAATTTAGTTTTTGCTTGTTGTTGCAATTAATTTAACAAAAAAGAAGAAATCTAAAATAAAATTTAATTTTAAAGTTTTTATTCAACAAATATCGAAAATATATTTATATAACAAAAAGATAAAACAAATTATTTAAATTAAAAAAACTAATAAACAAAAATTTTTAATTATTTTTTGCAAAACAATTAAGCTAAAATTTGAAAATTATACAATAATTAAATATTTAACAATTAATATTAAATATCTATTTGTTCGAAACAAAATATATATATCTCGAAACACAAATAATATTTTTCAAGTTAAAACAATTAAATCTTAGTATAAATTATTAAATATTAAATATTTAGATCGAACAACTACTTTTAAGAAAATACAATATTACTACTATTAATCTATATTATATTTAGATATCAAAAAATATATTAAAAGTTGTTCGATTTGCAAATATATCAAATTATATTGCAAATATAAGTATAATCTATTAAATTTTTTATCTATTTTAGATTGTTATTAATAGAATATATTTTGCAATTTTATTATCTTTTTGTTGCTATATTACTATAAAAAAAAGATCTTCTAATATATTTTAATAATAATTGATAGATTATTTAAAAATAAGAAGTTTATATTTATAGACTCTTTAAAAGTCAAGATTGTAATTTAAGTCTTTATTAACTTTGTTTAATATATTAAGAACTTTTTAATTACTATTGTTTTCGACAAAGATATTTAATTTATTGTTTACTTCTAATAATATTTTTGCAAAAAATTAAAAATTAAATCTAAATTATCAATTGCGTTTTATTTAAAAATTAATAGTTAAATCGAAAATATTAATATCGCTCTTAAATAGTATCTTCGAATATACGTGCAATACAATTAGAATAACTAAATTAGTTATTTTGTTATTGTCGAATTTGTTGCAAACAACTATATTAGCAAATCTATTAACTTATTATTTTTCTTTATTATTAAAGATTATTTGTTACAATTAAATCTAAAGTTATTTACAATCTTTTCTAACAATATTATGCTTAAAACTTGTTGCAATATAAAAAATATTAACAAAATTGTTAAAAAAATTAAGATTTTGCAAAACTTTTTTTGTTAAAAGCTTATTTAAATTTAAATTAAACAAATAAAATTTACTAATTGCAAATGCGCTACAATTTCGAAATTCAAAATTAATAATTAAATTATATTTAATATTCGAAATATTAAAACAACTCAATTATACAAATTTTTAAAATATAAAAATACAAATCTTTATAAAATTATTCGAGCAATTAACAATTATATCTATAAATTAAAATTGCTCGAGTTAATAAAAATTTATTTAATATTTTATTTATAATTTTTGTATTTTAACAAAAGCAAGCTTTTGTTAAATTAATAAATTAAGTTTTTGTTGTCTATTAATATTGTTAACAATATTAACAATAATTTCAAATACTATATTAAAGATATCGAGATATTACAATACAATATATGCAAAAATAATAATAACATAAATTTAAGTCTAATTGTTATTAATTATAGATACAAAATACTACAATATTAAATTCTCTTTATAGACTATACAAACTACAACAATAGATTTAAATAGCTAAACTACTTTATAGTTAACAATTGTTTTAACTTTGTTGTTAACTTCTATTACAAATATTTAGATATAGCAAATTTTTATTAAATATTTAAAATATTTTTTAATTAACAATCTAATAAATAGAATAATTTATATCTATATATTTTTTGTATACTTCTATTATTGTTGTTAAACATTGTTTAATATATATTGATATATTATTGATATATTATTATTGTTAAAAGTTACTCGATATATACTTGCAATTCTTGTTGTTGCTTCTATAGTATTTTTGTTAAATACTTTATAATTGTCTCTTCTAAAGATTCTTCGAATTAGAATTAACTTAGCATTTCTAAATATATGCACAAATATATATAAATTGTTGCTAAGACATTTTTATGTTATTTTTTCTTTTTGTATTGCAAATTTAGATAAACGTATTTAAATATAATTAAAATTCGACAAATTTCGACTTTTAAACGTTGTTATTTCTTTTGTTGTTGTTAACTTTTTCTCAAATTATATAATTAATTAATTTTCTAAATCTTTTTATTTTGTTGTCGACTTTTTTGTTTTTGCGTTATATAATTCGACTTTCTTTAAAGTTAAAGTTAGTAATCTTTTGTACTCTCTTTAATTTTTTTATATTTAATATTTTTTTAAAATTTATTTATTTTTTTCTTTCTTTCGATCTTGTTGTTGTTTAACAAATTGTTCGAAATTCGATTTTTGTTGTTTAACAATTGTCTAAAACTCGATTTTTATTATTCGACAATTATTCGATATTTAATTTCGAATATTAGATTGTATTTAATAAACGTGCTCGATACTAATTAAAGATAGTTGAAAATAAACTAAAATATTACTTGCAATATATATATTTTTTGCTTTATATATTATTGTTTTTTCTATATTTTGTTTTAAAATTTTCGATTATTTTTTTTATTTAACAAATTTATTCTCTTGTTTAACGCGTATTAGAAATTTCAATTTTAATTATTAAATAATATTCGATATATATTCGATATCAATCGAAGTTTGTATTCGACAAGTATTCAATATTAATCGAAACTTATATTTGACAAGTATTTGATATTAATTGAAATTAATTAGAAATACTAATTAAAAAATTTAATATTGTTTCGTCGAAGCTTGCAAATAGAAAAAAAAAAAAGTATTACAATTCTAAACTAGATAGACTTCGCTCTTTAATTATTTTTCGAATTTTTGTTCTTTAGTTTCGAATATACTACAAATAACGTCTAGCGTCTTAACATTTATAGTACTTATATCTATTTTTTGTATATAGTTAGTTCTGCATAGCTAGTATTCTTGTTAATTAACTATATACTAATTATCAAAGCTCTAATTCTAATATTTATCTAAAACAATACAACAATAACTACAAAATTAAAAATATTGTTTTCGATTTAGATCTCTAAATTAAAATCAAAATAGTACAAAATAAACTAATTAATAAAGACTTGCTTAAAAGTCTTAAACACAAGATCTTCGAAATTATCAAATTGTTATAAAAAACTAAAATTCTTAAACTTAAACTTATTAAGCGCTAACAAAAATTTGATTAAATTTGAATAATTATAGATAAATTGTCGATAGAAATTAACAAAATTTAGAAAAATCTATATATTGCGCACGCAAATAGAAATTTTTTATTCAAAAATATATTTAATTTTCTCGAAATCTATTTAAATTTCTTCGATAATAATAATTAAATCTAGATATTTAACTTGTTTAACAAAAAAAATACACTTATTAATATTTAAATAAAGATCGACGTTATAAAATTTAGCAAAAACTTTATTTATATAATTTTTATATTTTGTCTTAATATTATTATAAACTAAAATATTATTTATATAGATAATACAAAAATTGTTTAAATAGAAATTAAGAGTTTTATTAATAAAAAACTAAAATATAGTCGAAATATTATATAGCTCAAAAAATATTACAATATATTTAAATAAATTGTAACAAATAATAAAGACTATTTTGTATTTATTATTAAAATATATTTAAATTCTATTAAAAACTAAAATAATATTAAATTTGCTATAGTACTTAATTTTGCATAATTGTTGCAAAATTTCTCGAATTAATAGTAAAATATTACAATTCTTAACTATTAAAATATTAAAATTTCTATAGTTTATATAGATATATAAATCTTTATTAAACTTCTTAACTATAAAAGTAAAAACAATATATTATAAAATACTATTACAAATTTAATTTTTGCTTTTTATATTATTTAGATAAACTCTAATAATTCTTTTTTTTAATAAAAAATACTATAGATTTTTTTAATCGAAAAAATTGCTTTTGAAACATAATTAATAATATAATTAATATTTTTATTCAACAACAACTTGTTAGCTTTCTATAAATTAAAAAACTTAATTTAATATTTAAATTTTAAATATATCTATTTCTTTAATTGTTTTAAATTAGAAAAATCTTATTTAAGTTTTGTATAAAATTTATTATAATTATCGAAAATAATAATTGTAATATTTATTGTAATATTGCTATCTATAATACAAACTAAATATCTATTGTTTTTTTTTAATTAATTTAGTATAGCAAAATGCTTAAACAATATAACAACTATTTTATAGTTTTTTTTGTTAACAAATTTTAAAAATACAAAAATACTTATTTAATAAATATCGACTTTATTAAAAGATATCGAAAACAAATATTTCAATTACTTGTATTAATTGCTAAAAATTTCTAACAATTATTAATTTAACAAACAATACTTTATATAATAATCGAAGTTAAACTTAAGAAATTATATATTATTTTTAATTTATATATTATATTTCTTAATTCAAAGTATATTAAAAATAATTGCAAATTATTCTAATTTAATTATTAAATATTATAAAATATTAATATATTTGCTAAGATTAATAATAACTTAAGTAATATAAATAATATTAGAGACAAATTTGTTATTAATTAAATACAATTTGATAAAATTTCGAAACAATATAATAAAAAATTTATAAAGTTTAACAAACTTTTTATTTACAAAAACTTTATTAAAAATTTTAATATTAATAAATAATATTGTTTTAATATAGTATTTATTAAAGAGTAAATAAACTTAATTTAAATAAATCTTAATATAAAAATTTAATTGCTAGCTATTAAGTAACTTGTTGTTGATAATATTAAAACTAAACTTAATTTTAATAAACAAAATTTTATTTTATTAATTAAATATAATTTTAAATTCTTTTATTGTTTTTTGTATAAATATTAATTTCTATTTTAAACTATAATTTTTGTCAAGAATATTTAGTTTTTTAATTTACTAAAATTATCTAAATTGTTATCTAAAATATTAGAGAAACTATTTTCTCTAAATATTGTTAACTCGAAATTGCTAATATTATAAGTTTTAAATTTAACAAAAATTTTATTTTTAATTTTAGCTAATTTATTTTTGCAAAAGATATCTCTATAATACAATTTATATTCTAATTTAAAATATTTTCGACAAAAATTAAAAAATTTAATTTTGTTTTTAAAAACTTAAAATTCTACTTCTATATTTTGTTTTTAATTGCGAGTAGAAATATATATATTAAAGTTATTAATATTGCAAATATTTGTATTAATATATTTAAAAAGTTTGAAAATATTAATACAATTATTGCGTTTATTAATATTATTAATAGTTTATATATAAATAAAAATTCGAATAATAATTAAATAAAATCTTTTTATTTGTTAAAATTTTAGATCGATTTTACAAATTAATCTAATAAATTAATTTAAAATAGTATAGTTTGTCAAAATAATATAGCAACTTTAAAATCTATAATTTAAATCTTTGTTAAATTAATATATTTTATCGATTTCTAATATAGAGACTTTAATTGTTGTAGATATAAAACAATTAATATATTAATTAAAGATTTCGATATTTTTTATAACAAATTCGAACAATATAATTTTAACAAAGTTATATTGTTTCTTGTCTAGATTGTTCTATTAAATACTTAGATTTTTAAATAAATTATCTATTGTTAAATAAAATTTAATAGATTTATTAAATAAATAATATTTGATTTCTTTAAAAATATTATTAATAATTTTAACAATAACAAAATTAAGTTTAACTTTCTTAAAAACAAAATATTAAAAAATACTATTAAACTTAAAAATTAATATAATAATTTATTGTTTAAATTTCTCGAAATTTTTAATAAAGACAAAAAAATCGAAAAAGTATCTATTGTTTTTTATATTTTATAACTTCAACTTAAAATTATAAATAAAATAGATATTGTTAAATTAATTTTTTATTTGTAAGTTAAATTTATAAAAATAGTTATACTTGCTATTATTATTAAAATTGCAAACTATATAAATAGATTTAATAAATATAGTTTTTTTATTTCGAAAAAAAAAAAACTCTTGTTTTAGTTAATATATAATAGTTTTGAACAAATTATATTAAACTAAAGCGTTGTTGTATTTTTGTTAAAAACAATATATTATTTTGTTGCAAATATTTATTGTTAATTTTGTTTAATTTAAATAAATTTGCAAAAAATTAATTTGAATTTTTAGCTAACAAACAAAGTTGAAATTAATTTTTTTATTAATTTAAAACTTAACAATAGTAGTACTATTTTTATAAAGTAGTCGAAACTATTTTTCTATATTACTTTTAACTACTTTTTAGAGAAATTAAAATATTTTTTGTTATTTTTTGTTAAAATTGTTGAGCTAATTAATTAGAGTACAATATTAATTTAATTTAATTTTTTTTTTTTAATATATTTGTTACAAAATTGAACAAAACTACTATTTAGCAACTAATATATTAAAAATCGAATTAATATATCTAACAAATTTATATTATTAAACAAATTTAATTTAATTAGTTTGTTAATTATAATTTTGTAAGAATTAAATTAAACAAACAACAAAAATTCGAATATATTATATTTAAATAAATCAAAATACTTTTTAAGTTTTAAATTGTCTTCGAAATTGTTTTAATTTAATAAAGAGTTTACAAAATAATAATTGTAACAAAAAACAATATTAATATTTAATTAATTTTTATTTATTAAAAATTTCTTAAATAATTTGCGATTCTTGTTAAAGTTAAATTTAGCTTTGCTTTTCGAAACTAATTTTTTGTTATTTATATTATAAATATAGATAAAATACAAATAATATAGATATTTATAAACAAAAATAGAAGTTCAAAATTAAATATATTTAAAATTATACAAATATTAAATAACTTATATTATTTGCGAAATAAAATTTTTGATATTAAAAATAAATATTTTTTAAAGTGTTGTTTTGTTGCGTAGCAAATTTTCTAGTATATAAAGACAAAAGTATTGTTCAAAGACAACAACAAAATTGTATTGTAATTGTTGTTTTAGCAAATCTATTAATTTTATTTTAGCAAATTTACTAATATTATTTTAACAAATTTATTAATTTTATTCTAGCAAACTTATTAAATTAAAGCTAAAACAATTTGTTATTTCTTTATTTTAGCAAATTTACTAATTTTATTTTAGCAAATTTACTAAATTGTAGTTAAAACAATCTATTATCTATTTTTTCTAGCAAAATTATTAAAGAATTAACAAAATTAAATATTGTTAAGAGATATATCGATTAAGAGATATTTATTGTTGCGACTTAATTACGCTTTGCAAAACGTCTATTCTAGTAATTCTATATCTAGAACTACTTTAATAACTTTATATTTAAAATTGTTTTAATAGCTTTATATTTAAAGCACGTTTCAAAAAAAAAAATTAGCAAATATAATTATTTTTAAAATACAATTTGCAAAGTTGTATTTAAAGAAATAGTTAATATTATATTAAAATTAGAGCTTTAATAGCTAGTATATAGTTAATTGACGAGAATACTAGCTATATAGAACTAACTATATATAAAAAATAGATATAAATACTATAGATATTAAGACGCTAGACGTTATTCGTAGTATATTTAAGACTAGAGAGCGAAGATTTGAAGAATAATTGGAGAGCAAAGTCTATCTAGTCTAGAACTATAACATTTAATATTAATTGCAAATATATAACAAATAACTTTTAACAATAATAATATATTAATAATATATTTTTGAAATTAATTTTAAAATATAATAACAAAAGTTGTAGATATATATTAAACAATATTTAACAACAATAATAATAAAGCGCAAAAAATATATAAATATAAATTATTCTATTTATTAAATTATTAATTAGAAAATATCTTAAATATTTAATAAGATTTTGTTGCGTCTAAAAATTTGTAATAAAAGTTAACAACAAAGTTAAAGCAATTGTTAACTATAAAATAATCTAGTTATTTAGATTTATTGTTGTAGTTTATATAGCTTATAAAGAGAATTTAATATTGTAGTATTTTGTATCTATAATTAATAACAATTAGACTTAGATTTATATTATTATTATTTTAGCGTATGTTGTATTGTAATATCTTAATATCTTTAACATAATATTCGAAATTATTGTTGCTAATATTGTTAGCAATATTAATAAATAACAAAGACTTAATTTGTTAATTTAACAAAAACTTGCTTTTATTAAAATACAAAAGTTATAAATAAAATACTAAATAAATTTTTATTAATTTGAGCAATTCTAATTTATAGACGTAATTGTTAATTGCTTAAATAATTTTATAGAAACTTGTATTCTTATACTTTAGAAACTTATATAATTAAGTTGTTTTAATATTTCGAATATTAAATATAACTTAATTATTAATTTTAAATTTCGAAATTGCAATACGTTTATAATTAGTAAACTTTACTTATTTAACTTAAATTTAAACAAATTTTTAATAAAGAAAATTTTGCAAAATCTTAATTTTTTTAATAATTTTGTTAACATTCTTTATATTGCAACAAGCTTCGAATATATTATTGTTAAAAAAAATCTCAAGTAATTTTAGATTTAATCGTAATAGATAGTCTTTAATAACAAAAAAAAATAAACTAATAAACTTGCTAATATAATTGTTAATAACAAATTCGACAATAGCAAGATAAACAATTTAATTAATTCAATTATATTGTATATATACTTAAAGATATTATTTAAAAACAATATTAATATTTTCGATTTAATTATCGATTTCTAAGTAAAACACAATTAGTAATTTAAATTTAATCTTTAATTTTTTGCAAAAATATTACTAGAAATAAGCAATAAATTAAGTATCTCTATTAAAAACAATAATAACTAAAAAGTTCTTAATATATTAAACAAAATTAATAAAAATCTAAATAACAATTTTAACTTCTAAAAAATTTATAAATATAAACTCTTATTTTTAGATAATTTATTAATTATTATTAAGATATACTAGAAGATTTTTTCTCTATAATAGTATAGCAACAAAAAGATAATAAAGTTGCAAAATATATTTTGTTAATAACAATTTAAAATAAATAGAAACTTTAATATATTATATTTATATTTGTAATATAATTTAATATATTTGCAAATTAAATAATTTTTAATATATTTTTAATATTTAAGTACAATATAGATTAATAATAGTAATATTGTATTTTTTTAAATATTATTATTCGATTTAGATACTTAATATTTAATAATTTATACTAGAACTTAATTGTTTTAACTTAAAGAATATTATTTTTGCTTTAAAAAATATATATTTTGTTTCAAACAAATAAATATTTAATTTTAATTGTAAAATATTTAATTATTGTACAATTTTTAAGTTTTATTTTAATTGTTTTGCAAAAAATAGTTAAATTTTTTTGTTTATTAATTTTATTAATTTAAATAATTTGTTTTATCTTTTTATTATATAAATATATCTTTAATATTTATTGAACAAAAACTTCGAAATCGAGTTTTATTTTAGATTTTTTTTCTTTTATTAAATTGATTGCAACAATAAACAAGAAATAAATTATAAAAAAAATTAAAATTGTAGATAACTAAGTTATAAACAAAACAAATATATTTAAAAGAAAAATAGAATTAATAGTAAAATTGTAGAATAAAAGATTATAAATACAACAATAGCAAGCAAAAAAATTAAGAGAAAAAATCTAGTAAAGCGAAGTTTATCTTGTTAAAGTAATATAAATATTATAAACAATAAAGATATAGATAATTTTATATTTTTGTTAGTTGTTAGCAAAATTTAAATAAATTTTTTGCAAGCTTTTGCAATTCTTTTGTTAGCAATTAGTTTAAATTTATAAATTTTATAGTTGTATTTTGCAAATAATATAATTTTAAATATATAAATTATTAAATAAAGTAATCTATTTAAATTTGTTTGCAAGAGTATAACAACAATTACAAAATCAAAAATATTATTTTCGATTTAAATTTTTTAATTAAAATTAAAATAATAAAAAATAAATTAATTAATAAAAACTTTTGTAAAAGCTTTAAACGCAAGATCTTTAAAACTGTTAAATTATTACAAAAAATTAAGATTTTTGTTTTTAAGTTTACTAAATACTAACAAAGATTTAATTAAACTTAAATAATTATAAATAAATTATTAATAAAATTTAATAAAATTTAGAAAGATTTATATATTGTATATATAAATAGAAGCTTTTTATTTAAAAATATATTTAATTTTCTCAAAATTTATTTAAATTTCTTCGATAATAATAATTAAATCTAGATATTTAACTTACTTAATAAAAAAAAAAATTTATTAATATTTAAATAAAGACTTGTGTTATAAAACTTAACAAAAACTTTATTTATATAGTTTTTGTATTTCTTCTTAATATTATTATAGATTAAAAGATTGTTTATATAAATTGTACAAAAATTGTTTAGATAGAAATTAAGAGTTTTGTTAATAAAAAACTAAAATATAATTAAAGTATTATATAGTTTAAAAGATATTATAATATACTTAAACAAGTTATAACAAATAATAAAAACTATTTTGTATTTGTTATTAAAATATATTCGAATCTTGTTAAAGATAACAATAATATTAAACTTATTATAATATTTAATTTTGTATAATTGTTGCAAAATTTCTTAAATTAATAATAAAGTATTGCAATTCTTAATTGTTAAAATATTAAAATTTTTATAATTTATATAAATACGCAAATCTTTACTAAACTTTTTAACTATAAAAGTAAAAATAATATATTATAAAATATTATTGCAAATTTAATTTTTGTTTTTTATATTATTTAGATAAATTCGAATAATTTCTTTTTTTTAATAAAATATTTTATAGACTTTTTTAGTTAAAGAAGTTGTTTCTAGAATAAAATTAATAATAAAATTAATATTTTTATTAAATAACAACTTATTAATTTCTTATAAATTAAAAAACTTAATCTATTATTTAAATTTTAAATATATTTGTTTTTCAAATTGCTTTATATTCGAAAAATTTTGCTTAAATTTAATATAGAATTTGTTATAATTATCGAAAGTAATAGTTGCAACATTTATAATAATATTGTTATTTATAATATAAATTAAATATCTATTGTTTTTCTTTAATTAATTTAGTATAACAAAGTACTTAAGCAATATTATAATTGTTTTGTAGTTTTCTTTAATAACAAATTTCAAAAATACAAAAATATTTATTTAATAAATATTAACTTTATTAAAAGACTTCGAAAACAAATATTTAAATTGTTTGTATTAATTGCTAAAGATTTTTAATAATTATTAATTTAACAAGCAATACTTTATACAATAATCGAAATTTAATTTAAAAAATAATATATTCTCTTAAATTTATATATTATATTTCTTTATTTAAAATATATTAAAAATAATTGCAAATTGTCTTAATTTAATTATTAAATATTATAAAATATTAATATATTTGTTAAGATTAATAATAATTTAAGCGATATAAATAATATTAGAGACAAATTTGTTATTAATTAGATACAATTTAATAAAATTTTAAAATAATATAATAAAAAATTTAAAAAATTTAATAAACTTTTTATTAACAAATTTTTTATTAAAGATTTTAATATTAATAAGTAGTATTGTTTTAATATAATATTTATTAAAAAGTAAATAAACTTAATTTAAGCAAATCTTAATATAAAAATTTAATTGCTAATTGTTAAACAATTTGTTGTTAATAATATTAAAACTAAATTTAACTTTAATAAACAAAATTTTATTATATAAGTTAAATATAATTTGAAACTTCTTTATTGTTTTCTTTATAAGTATTAATTTTTGTTTTAAATTACAACTTTTGTTAAAAATATTTAATTTTTTAATTTGTTAAAGTTATTTAAATTGTTATTTAAAATATTAGAAAAATTATTTTCTTTAAATACTATTAACTTAAAGTTGCTAATATTATAAATTTTAAATTTAATAAAAACTTTAACTTTAATTTTAGTTAACTTATTTTTGCAAGAAGCGTCTCTATAATATAATTTATATTTTAAATTAAGATATTTGTAACAAAGATTTAAAAACTTATTTTTATTTTTAAAAACTTAAAGTTATATTTTTATATTTTGTTTTTAATTGCAAATAAAAATATATATATTAAAACTACTATTATTGCAAATATTTATATTAATATATTTAAAGAATTTCGAAATATTAATATAATTATTTTGTTTGTTAATATTATTAACAACTTATATATAAATAAATATTTAAGTAATTATTAAACAAAATCTCTTTATTTGTTGAAGTTTAAAATTAATTTTACAAATTAATTTAATAAATTAATTTAAAGTAATATAAATTGTTAAAATAATATAGCAACTTTAAAATTTATAATTTAAATCTTTGCTAAATTAATATATTTTATTAACTTCTAATATAGAGATTTCGATTGCTATAAATTTAAAACAATTAATATATTAATTAAAGATTTCGATATTTTTTATAACAAATTCGAACAACATAATTTTAACAAAATTGCGTTGTTTTTTATTTAAATTGTTCTATTAAGTATTTAAGTTTTTAAACAACTTATTTATTATTAAATTTAGAAATTAAAGTAATAATTTATTGTTTAAACTTTTCGAAATTTTTAATAAAAACAAAAAAATTAAGAAAAAATTTATTGTTTTTTATTTCTTGTAGCTTTAACTTAAAATTACAAATAAAATAAATATTGTTAAATTGATCTCTTGCTTATAAGTTAAATTTATAAAAACAATTATATTTGTTGTTGCTATTAGAGTTGTAAGTTATATAAATAGATCTAATAAATATAGTTTTTTTACTTTAAGAAAAAGAAAGCTTTTGCTTTAATTAATATATAATAGTTTTTAATATATTATATTAAGTTAAAGTATTGTTGCGTTTATATTAAAAACAATATATTATTTTGTTGCAAATACTTATTGTTAATTTCGATTAACTTAAATAAGTTTTTAAAGAGTTAATTTAAATTTTTAGCTAATAATCAAAGTTAAAATTGATTTTTCTATTAATTTGAAATTTAATAATTGTAATACTATTTTTATAAAGTAGTTAAAATATTTTTTTTTTTTTTTAATTGCTTTTTACAAAGATTAAGATACTTTTTGTTAACTTTTATTAAAATTGTTAAGTTAATTAACTAAAATACAATATTAACTTAATTTATTTTAATCTTTTTTCTTAATATATTTGTTACAAAATTAAGCAAAACTACTATTTAGTAACTAATATATCAAAAATCGAATTAATATATTTAACAAATTTATATTGCTAAACAAATTTAATTTAATTAGTTTATTAATTATAATTTTATAAAAATTAAATTAAATAAGTAACAAGAATTTAAATATATTATTTTTATATAAATTAGAGTACTCTTTAAACTCTAAATTTTTTTTGAAATTATTTTAATTTAATAAAGTTTTTACAAAATAATAATTGTAACAAGAGACAATATTAATTATTACAATTCTAGACTAGATAGACTTTGCTCTTCGATTATTCTTTAGATTTTTAGTGTTACAATTCCAAGCTAGATAGACTTTGTTTTTCGATTACTCTCTAGATCTTCGCTCTCTAGTCTTAGACATACTATAGATAACGTCTAGCGTTTTGACATTTATAGTACTTATATCTATTTTCTATATATAGTTAGTTCTATATAGCTAGTATTTTTGTTAATTAACTATATACTAACTATTAAAGCTCTAACTCTAATATAATACTAGCTATCTTTTTAAATACAATTCTACAAATTGTATTTTAAAGATATTTATATTTGCTAATTTTTTTTTGAAATATATTTTAAATATAGAGTTATTAAAGCAATTTTAGATACAAAGTTACTAAAGCAATTCTAGATACAAAACTACTAAAATAAATATTTTGCAAAATATAATTAAGTTGCGACAATAAATATCTTTTAATTAATATATAATTTAACAATATTTAATTTTGTTAACTTTTTAATAATCTTGTTAAAAAAAATAGACAACAAATTGTTCTAACTATAATTCAATAAATTTGCTAAAATAAAATTAGTAAATTTATTAAAATAGAGAGACAACAAATTGTTTTAACTTCGATTTAATAAATTTGCTAAAATAGAATTAATAAATTTGCTAGAATAAAATTAGTAAATTTGCTAAAATAAAATTAGCAAATCTATTAGAACAACAATTACAATATAATTTTGTTATTATTTTTGAACAACACTTTTGTTTTTATATACTAGAAAATTTGCTACGCAATAAAACAATATTTTAAACAATATTTATTTTCGATATCAAAAATTTTGTTTTGCGAATAGTATAAGTTATTTAATATTGTCAGGATTAGAGCTTTGATAGCTAGTATATAGTTGATTGACAAGAATACTAGCTATGCAGAACTAACTATGTACAGAAAATAGATATAAGTACTATAAGTGTCAAGACGCTAGACATTATCTGTAGTATATTCGAGACTAGAAAACGAAGATTCGAAAAATAATTAAAAAGCAAAATCTGTCTAATTTGAAATTGTAATACTACTTTTCTTTTCTATCTACAAGTTTTGACAAAACAATATCGAATCTTCCAGTTAGTGTTTTTAGTTAACTTTAGTTGATCTCGAATGCTTGTTGAATACAAATTTCGATTAATATCGAATATATATTGGATATTATTTGACAATTAAAACTGAAGTTTTTGGTGCGCGTCAGACGAAAAAATAAATTTGTTAAATAGAAAAAATAATTAAAAATTTTAAAACAAAATATACAAAAAATAGTAATATGCAAAACAAAAAATATATATGCTACAAATAATATTCTAGTTAATTTTCGACTATTTTCGATTAGTATCGAGCATATTTGTCGAATACAATTTGATGCTCGAAATTAAATATCGAATAATTGTTGAGCAATAGAAATCGAGTTTCGAACAATTTGTTGGGCAACAACAAGATCGAGAGAGAGAAAAAAAAGTAATTAATTTTTAAAAAAATATCAAATATAAAAAAATTGAAAAAATACAAAAGATTACTAACTCTAATTCTAAGAGAGAAATTCAAATTATATAACGCAAAAGTCGAAGAATCGATTATATCTAAAAGAATTTAGAAAATCGATTAATTACATAATTTGAGAAAGAAATTGACAACAACAAGAAAAATAGTAATATCGAAAAATCGAAATTTGTCGAATTTTAACTATGTTCGAATACGTTTGTCTAAATCTATTATATAGAAAGAAAAAATAGCATAAAAGTGTTTTAACAGCAATTTATATATAGTTGTGCATATATTCAGAAATATCAAATTAAATTCTAATTCGATTTTTTTTTAGAAAAGACAGTTATAAAATATCTAGCAAAAATACTATAGAAACAACAGCAAGAATCGCAAATATATATCGACTAATTTCTAACAATAGTAATATATCGATAATGCGTTTTCGAGATTCTTGTTAGATACAGCAAAAGACAAAATAATATATTAAATTTAATTTCGATTGCAAATATATAGCAAATAATTTCCAACAATAGTAATATATCGACAATGCGTTTCTGGAATCGATTGTAGATGCGACAACAAGAACTATAGATATATGTTGAACAGCGTTTAGACGACAATAATAGTAGAGCGCAAAAATATATAAATGCGAATTATTTTACTTATTAGATTTTTAATTAGAAGATATCTTGAATATTTAATAAGATTTTGCTGTATTAGAATATTAATAATAGAAATCGGCAACAAAGTTAGAGCAGCTATTAGCTATAGAGTAGTTTAGTTATTTAGATCTATTGTTGTAGTTTGTGTAGTTTGTAAAAAGAATTTGATACTGTAGTATATTGTGTCTATAATTAGTAACAATTAGACTTGAATCTATATTATTGTTATTTTTGCGCATATTGTATTGTAATATCTCGATGTTTTTGATATAGTATTTGAAATTGTTGTCGATATTGTTAACAGCATTAATAGACAACAGAAACTTGATTTATTGATTTGATAAAAATTTGTTTTTGTCGAGATACAGAAACTATAAATAAAATACTAAATAGATTTTTATTAACTCGAACAATTCTAGTTTGTAGATATAATTGTTAATTGTTCGAATAATTTTATAGAAATTTGCATTTTTATATTTCAAAAATTTGTATAATCGAGTTGTTTTAATATTTCGAATATCGAGTATAATTTAATTATCGATTTTGAATTCTAAAATTGCAACGCGTTTGCAATTAGCAAATTCTATTTATTTAATTTAAATTTAGATAAGCTTTTAACAAAGAAAGTTTTGCAAAATCTCGATTTTTTCGACAATCTTGTCGACATTCTTTATATTGCGACGAGCTTTGAACGTAATATTATTAAAAAAAACTATAAATAGTTTTAGATCTAATTGTGGCAGATAGTTTTTAATAGCAAAAAAGAATAATAAGTTAGTAGATTTGCTAATATAGCTGTTTGCAACAAATTCGACAGTAACAAGATAATTAATTCAGTTATTCTAATTGTACTTTATATATGTCCGAAGATATTGCTTGAGAGCGACATTAGTATTTTCGATTTAACTATCGATTTCTAAATAGAACGCAATTGATAATTTAGATTTGATTTCTAATCTTTTGCAAAGATATTGTTAAAAGTAAGCAATAAATTGAATATCTCTATCGAAAACAATAGTAACTAAGAAGTTCTTAATATATTAGACAAAATCAATAAAAATCTAAACAACAATTTTGATTTTCAAAAAATCTATAGATATAAATTTTTTACTTTTAAATAGTCTATTAATTACTACTAAAATATATTGAAAGATCTTTTCTCTATAGCAATATAGCAACAAAGAAATAATAAAGTTGTAGAATATATTTTGTTAATAACAGTCTAAAATAGACAGAGACTTTAGTAGACTATATCTATATTTGCAATATAATTTAATATATTTGCAAATTGGATAGCTTTTAATATATTTTTTGACGTCTAAGTATAGTGTAGATTAATAGTAGTAATACTGTATTTTTTCGAAAGTAGTTGTTCGATTTGAATATTCGACATTTAATAGTTTATACTAAAATCTAATTGTTTTAACTCGAAAAATATTATTTGTACTTCGAAATATATATATTTTGTTTTAAACAAACAAATATTTGATATTAATTGTTAAGTGTTCGACTATTGTGCAATTTTCGAGTTTTAGCTTGATTGTTTTGCAAAAAATAATTAAAATTTTTTGTTTATTAGTTTTTTTAATTTAAATAATCTATTCTATCTTTTTGTTATACAAATATGTTTTCGATATTTGTTGAACAAGAATTTCGAAATTAAGTTTTGTCTTAGATTTTTTTTTTTTGTTAAATTGATTGCAATAACAAACAAAAGTTAAGTTATAGAAAAGATTGCAAATATAGATAGCTAAATTGTAGATAGAACAAATATATTTAAAGAAAAAACAAAATTAATAGCTAGAAACAATAGAATTGTAGACTGAGATAGCGAAATCAATACAACAACTTTAACTATGCTCGATTTTAAATTATATTGTTTAAGAATTGTTTGTTATTGAAACTAATTGCAAAAGTTATTGTTGTTAGAAAGCAAATTCTGCAATTATTTAATTAGATTGTCTAACTTTGTATCTAGTATATTTGATTGATAGATAATTTTGAAGTTAAATTCGAACAAAAATCCGATTTAGCAAGTTTAACAACAATTGAGTTGCTTAATAGTTATAAAATGCTTTAAATTACAATAGTCGATAATAATTTTAATAAATTGTTCGACAAATATATCAATATATTTTGAGTATTATTTCTCGAAAATACAAACAATAATTAATAGTTTTTTGTTGTAAATCTTGTAGTTGTATTCTGCGAACAATATAATTTTAAATATATAGACTATCAAATAAAACAATCTATTCGAATCTATCTAAAATAGCACAATAGTAATTACAAAATTAAAAATATTGTTTTCGATTTAGATCTTTAAATTGAAATCGAAATAGTATAGAATAGACTAATCGATAAAAATTTGTTTAAAAGTTTTAAACACAAGATTTTCGAAACTATTAGATTGTTATAGAAAACTAAAAATTTTGTTTTCGAGTTTACTGAATATTAACAAAGATTTAACTAAATTCAAATAGTTATAGATAAATTGTTAATAAAAGTTAACAAAATCTAGAAAAATCTATATATTGCGCATACAGATAGAAATTTTTTACTCGAGAATATATTTAATTTTCTCGAAATCTATTCGAATTTCTTCGGTAATAATAATTAGATTCAAATATTTAACTTGTTTAACAAAAAAAATATACTTGTTAATATTTAGATAAAGATCTGCGTTATAAAATTTAGCAAAAACTTTATTTATATAGTTTTTATATTTTGTCTCGATATTACTATAGACTAAAATATTATCTATATAGACGATACAGAAATTGTTCAGATAGAAACTAAAAGTTTTATTAATAAAAGACTAGAATATAGTCGAAATATTATATAGTTTAAAAGATATTACAATATATTTAAATAGATTGTAACAAATAATAAAGACTGTTTTGTATTTGTTATTGAAACGTATTCGAATTTTGTTAAAAACAACAATAATATCGAATTTGCTATAGTATTTGATTTTGTATAATTGTTGCAAGATTTCTCGAATTAACAATAAAATATTGCAATTCTTAATTGTTAGAATATTAAGATCTTTATAGTTTATGTAGATACACAAATTTTTATTAGATTTTTTAACTATAAGAATAAAAGCAATATATTGTAAAATATTGTTGCAAATTTGATTTTTGCTTTTTATATTATTTAGATAGATTCTAATAATCTCTTTTTTTTAATAGAAAATATTATAGATTTTCTTAATCGAAAAAGTTGTTTTTGAAACAAAATTAATAGTATAATTAATATTTCTATTCGACAACAACTTGTTAGCTTTTTATAAATTAAAGAGTTTAATTTAGTATCTAAATTTCGAATATATTTGTTTCTTTAGTTGTTTTAGACTAGAAGAATCTTGCTTGAGTTTTGTATAAAATTTATTGTAGTTATCGAAAATAATAGTTGCAACATTTATTGTAATATTGTTGTCTATAGTGCAAACTAAATATCTATTGTTTTTCTTTGATTAATTTAGTATAACAAAATACTTAGATAGTATAACAACTATCTTGTAGTTTTTTTTGTTAACAAGTTTTAAGAATGCAAAGATACTTATTTAATAAATATCGATTTTATAGAGAGATTTCAAAAACAAATATTTCGATTGTTTGTATTGATTGCTAAAAATCTCTAATAGTTGTTAATTTAACAAGCAATACTTTATATAGTAATTGAAGTTAAACTCGAGAAATTGTATACTATTTTTTATTTGTATATTATACTTCTTAATTTAAAGTATATCGAGAATAATTGCGAATTGTTTCAATTCGATTATTAAATACTATAAAATATTAATATATTTGCTAAAATTAACAATAATTTGAGCAATATAGATAATATTAGAGACAAATTTGTTATTGATTAGATACAATTTAATAGAATTTCGAAACAATATAATAGAAAATTTATAAAATTTGACAAATTTTCTATTTATAAAGACTCTATCGAAAATTTCGATATTAATAAATAGTATTGTTTTGATATAATATTTATCGAAAAACAAATAGATTTAATTTGAACAAATTTTAATATAAAAATCTAGTTGCTAATTATTGAGCAACTTGCTATTAATAGTACTAGAACTAAGCTCAACTTCAATAAGCAAAATTTTATCTTATAAATTAAATATAACTTTAAACTTTTTTATTGTTTTTTATATAAATATTAATTTTTGTTTTAGATTATAACTCTTGTCGAGAATATTTAATTTTTTAACTTACTAAAATTATCTAAGTTGTTATCTAAGATATTAGAGAAACTATTTTTTCTAAATATTGTTAGTTCGAAGTTGCTAATATTATAAGTTTTAAATTTAACAAAAGTTTTATCTTTAATTTTAGCTAACTTGTTTTTGCAAAAAATATTTCTATAGTGCAATCTATATTTTGATTTGAGACATTTCCGACAAAGATTAAGAAACTTAATTTTGTTTTTAAAAATTTAAAACTATATTTCTATATTTTGTTTTCAATTGCGAGTAGAGATATATATATTAAAGCTATTAATATTGCAAATATTTGTATTAATATATTCAAAGAGTTTGAAGATATCGATACAATTATTGTATTTGTTAATACTATTGATAGTTTGTATATAAATAGAAGTTCGAATAATAATTAAACAAGATTTTTCTATTTGCTAAAGTTTTAGATCGATTTTACAAATCAATCTAATAAATTAATTTAAAATAATATAGTCTATTAAAATAATATAGCAGTTTTAAAATCTATAGCTTAAATTTTTGCCAAATTAATATATTTTATCGATTTCTAATATAGAGACTTTAGCTGCCGTAGATATAAAGCAATTAATATATTGATTAAAGATTTCGATATTTTTTATAGCAAATTCGAACAACATAATTTTAACAAAGTTATATTGTTTTTTGTCTAAATTGTTTTATTAAGTACTTAGATTTTCAAACAAATTATCTATTGTTAAATAAAAATTGACAAATCTATCGAACAAACAATATTTGATTTTTCTAAAAATATTGTCGATAATCTTAACAACAACAAAACTAAATTTAATTTTTTCGAAAACAAAATATCGAGAAATATTGCTAAACTTAGAAATTAGTACAGTAATTTATTATTTAAATTTTTTGAAATTCTTAGTAAAAATAGAAAAATCGAAAAAGTGTCTATTGTTTTTTATATTTTGTAGTTTCAACTTAAGATTACAAACAAAATAGATATTGTTAAGTCGATTTTTTGCTTGTAAACTAGATCTATAAGAGTAGTTATATTTGTTGTTGCTATTAAAATTGTAAATTATATAAATAGATTCGATAGATATAGTTTTTTTATTTCGAGAGAAAAAAAGTTTTTGTTTCAATTAATATATAGTAGTTTTGAACAAATTGTATTAAGCTAAAATGTTGTTGTATTTTTGTCAAAAACAATATATTGTTTTGTTGCAAATATTTATTGTTAACTTTGTTTAATTCAAATAAGTTTATAGAAAGTCAATTTGAATTTTTAGCTAATAGATAGAGTCGAAATTAATTTTTTTATTAATTCGAAACTTAATAATAGTAGTACTATTTTTATAAAATAGTCGAAACTATTTTTCTATATTATTTTTAACTGCTTTTTAGAGAGATTGAGATGTTTCTTATTAATTTTTGTTGAAATTGTTAAGTTAATTAACTAAAGTACAATATCGACTTAATTTATTCTTGTTTTCTTTTTTAATATATTTGTTACAAAATTGAACAAAATTGCTATCTAGCAACTAATATATTAAAGATCGAATTAATATATTTGACAAATCTATATTGTTAAACAAATTTGATTTAGTTAGTTTATCAATTATAATTTTGTAAAAATTGAATCGAGCAAACAACAAAAATTCAAATATATTGTATTTAAGTAAATCAAAGTGCTTGTCGAGCTCTAAATTGTTTTCGAAATTATTTTAATCTAATAAAGAGTTTACAAAATAGTAATTGTAACAAGAAACAGTATTAATATCTAATTAATTTTTATCTATCGAGAGTTTCTTAAATAACTTGCGGTTTTTGCTAGAACTAAATTTGATTTTGCTTTTTGAAATTGATTTCTTGTTAATTATATTGTAGATATAGATAAGATGCAAATAATACAAATATTTGTAAACAAAAATAGAAACTTAAGATTAAATATATTTGAAATTATACAAATATTAAATAACTTATATTATCTGCAAAACAAAATTTTCGATATCGAAAATAGATATTGTTTGAAGTATTGTTTTGTTGCGTAGCAAATTTTCTAGTATACAAAGACAAAAATATTGTTCGAAAACAACAACAAAATTGTATTGTAGTTGTTGTTCTAGCAGATCTACTAATTCTATTCTAGTAGATTTACTGATTTTATTCTAGCAGATTTACTGATTTTATTTTAGTAGATTTACTGAATCGAAATCGAAACAATCTGTTGTCTCTCTATTCTAGCAGATTTACTAATTCTATTCTAGTAGATTTACTAAATTGTAGTTAGAACAATTTTTTGTCTATCTTTTTTAGCAAAATTACTAGAGAGTTAACGAAATTGAATATTGTTAAATTATATATTGATTAAGAAATATTTATTGTTGCAACTTAATTACACTTTGCAAAATGTCTGTTCTAGTAACTCTATATCTAGAATTGCTTTAGTAGCTTTGTATCTAAAACTATTTCAGTAATTCTATATCTAAAATACAAAACAAAATTAGCAAATATAAATATTTTTAGAATACAATTTGCAAAGTTGTGTCTAAAAAGATAGCTAGTATTATATTAGAATTAGAGCTTTGATAGCTAGTATATAGTTAATTAACAAGAATACTAGCTATGCAGAACTAACTATATATAGAAAATAGATATAAGTACTATAGATGCTAAGACGCTAGATATTATTTGTAGTATATTCGAGACTAGAGAGCGGAGATCCGAAGAGTAACCGGAGAACAAAGTCTGTCTAGCCTGGAACCGTAACAAATATTTGTATAATTTCAAATATATTTAATCTTAAACTTTTATTTTTGTTTACAAATATTTATATTATTTGTATTTTATTTATATCTATAATATAATTAATAAAAAATTAATTTTAAAGAGCAAAGTTAAGTTTAATTCTAGCAAAAATTGCAAGTTATTTAAGAAATTCTTAATAAATAAAGATTAATTAGATATTAATATTGTTTTTTGTTATAATTATTATTCTATAAACTTTTTATTAAATTAAAATAATTTTAAAAACAATTTAAAGCTTAAAAAGTACTTTAATTTACTTAAATACAATATATTCGAATTCTTGTTATTTGTTCGATTCAATTTTTACGAAATTATAATTAACAAACTAATTGAATTAAATTTGTTTAACAATATAGATTTGTCAAATATATTAATTCGATCTTTGATATATTAATTGCTAGATAATAGTTTTGTTCAATTTTGTAACAAATATACTAAAAAAAAAACTAAAAAAAATTAAATTAATATTGTATTTTAGTTAATTAACTTAACAATTTTAACAAAAATTAATAAGAAATATTTTAATTTCTCTAAAAAGCAATTAAAAATAATATAGAGAAATAATTTTAACTATTTTATAAAAATAGTATTATTATTGTTAAGTTTCAAATTAATAAAAAAATTAATTTCAACTCTATTTGTTAGTTAAAAATTTAAATTAATTTTTTGCAAACTTATTTAAATTAAGCGAAATTAATAATAAATATTTGCAACAAAACAATATATTGTTTTTAACAAAAGCGCAACAATACTTTAGTTTAATACAATTTGTTTAAAACTATTATATATTAATTAAAACAAAAGTTTTTTTTCTTTCGAAATAAAGAAATTATATTTATTAAGTCTATTTATATAACTTACAATTTTAACAACAATAACAAATATAATTATTTTTATAAATTTAATTTATAAACAAGAGATCGACTTAATAATATTTATTTTGTTTATAATTTTAAATTAAAGTTACAAAATATAAAAAACAATAAATACTTTTTTAATTTCTTTATTTTTATTAGAAATTTCGAAAAATTTAAATAATAAATTATTGTATTAGTTTCTAAGTTTAGCAATACTTTTTAATATTTTGTTTTTGAAAAAATCAAATTTAATCTTGTTGTTATCAAAATTACTAATAATATTTTTAGAGAAATTAAGTATTGCTTGTCTAGTAAATCTATTAATTCTTATTTAATAATAAATAATTTGTTTGAAAATCTAAATATTTAATAGAACAATTTAGACAAAAAATAATATAACTTTGTTAAAATTATATTCCTCGAATTTGCTATAAAGAATATCGAAATCTTTAATTAATATATTAATTGCTTTATATCTACAACAACTAAAATCTCTATATTAGAAATTAATAAAATATATTAATTTAACAAAGATTTAAACTATAAACTTTAAAACTACTATATTATTTTAATAAATTATACTATTTTAAATTAATTTATTAGATTAATTTGTAAAATTAATTTTAAATTTTAGCAAATAAAAAGATTTTGTTTAATTATTATTTAAACTTCTATTCATATATAAAATATTAATAATATTAACAAACGCAATAATTGTATTAATATTTTCAAATTTTTTGAATATATTAATACAAATACTTGCAATATTAATAATTTAAATATATATTTTTCTATTTGCAACTAGAAACAAAATATAGAAATATAATTTTAAATTTTTAAAAACAAAATTAAGTTTTTTAATTTTTGTCGAAAATATTTTAAATTAAAATATAGATTATATTATAAAAATATTTTTTGCAAAAACAAATTAATTAAGATTAAAAATAAAAATTTTGTTAAATTTAAAACTTATAATATTAGCAATTTTAAGTTAACAATATTTAAAGAAAATAATTTCTCTAATTTCTTAAATAACAATTTAGATAATTTTAGCAAATTAAAAAATTAAATATTCTCGACAAGAATTGTAGTTTAAAATAGAAATTAATACTTATATAAAAAACAATAAAAGAGCTTAAAATTATATTTAATTTATAAAATAAAATTTTGTTTATTAAAATCGAATTTAGTTTTAAAACTATTAACAACAAATTGTTTAATAATTAGTAACTAGATTTTTATATTAAAATTTATTTAAATTAAATTTATTTGGTCTTTAATAAATATTATATTAAAATAATATTGCTTATTAATACTAGAATTTTTAATAAAGTTTTTATAAATAGAAAGTTTGTTAAGTTTTATAAATTTTCTACTATATTATTTCGAAATTTTATTAAATTGTGTTTAGTTAATAATAAATTTGTTTTTAATATTATTTATATTGTTTAAATTATTGTTAATCTTAGCAAATATATTAATATTTTATAATATTTAATAATTAAACTAAAACAATTTGTAATTATTTTTAATATATTTTAAATTAAGAAATATAATATATAAATTAAAAATAATATATAATTTCTCGAATTTAACTTTAATTATTGTATAAAATATTATTTGTTAAATTAATAATTGTTAGAGATTTTTAGCAATTAACGCAAACAATTAAAATATTTGTTTTCGAAATTTTTTAATAAAATCGATATTTGTTAAATAAGTATCTTTGTATTCTTAAAGTTTGTTAACAAAGAAAATTACAAAATAGTTGTTATATTGTTTAAATATTTTGTTATACTAAATTAATTAAAAAAAACAATAGATATTTAACTTATATTATAGATAGCAATATTACAATAAATATTGTAACTATTATTTTCAATAATTATAATAAATTTTATACAAAATTTAAGCAAAATTTTTCTAGTTTAAAGCAATTAAAGAAACAAATATATTTAAAATTTAGATACTAAATTAAACTCTTTAATTTATAGAAAATTAACAAATTATTATCGAATAAAAGTATTAATTATATTATTAATTTTGTTTTAGAAACAACTTCTTCGATCAAAAAAATTTATAGTATTTTTTGTTAAGAAAAAGAGATTATTAGAGTCTATTTAAATAATATAAAAAACAAAAATTAAATTTGCAATAATATTTTATAATATATTGTTTCTATTTTTATAGTTAAGAAATTCAATAGAGATTTGCGCGTCTATATAAACTATAGAAATTTTAATATTTTAATAATTAAAAATTGCAATATTTTACTATTAATTCGAGAGATCTTGCAACAATTATGCAAAATTAAATATTATAGCAAGTTTAATATTATTGTTGTTTTTAATAAGATTCAAATATATTTCGATAATAAATACAAGATAATCTTTATTATTTATTACAATTTGTTTAAGTATATTGTAATATCTTTTAAACTATATAATATTTTAATTATATTTTAGTTTTTTATTAATAAGATTTTTAGTTTTTATTTAAACAATTTTTGTATTATCTATATAAATAATATTTTAGTCTACAATAATATTGAGACAAGATATAAAAATTATATAAACAAAGTTTTTGCTAAGTTTTATAACGCAAATTTTTATTTAAATATTAACAAATTTTTTTTTTTGTTAATTAAATTAAATATCTAGATTTAATTATTATTATTAAAGAAATTCGAATAGATCTCGAGAAAGTTAAATATATTCTTAAATAGAAAATTTCTATCTATATACGCAATATATAGATCTTTTTAAATTTTGTTAATTTCTATTGTCGATTTATTTATAACTATTTGAATTTAATTAAATTTTTGTTAATATTTAGTAAATTTAAAAACAAGAGTTTTAGTTTTTTATAGCAATTTAATAGTTTTAAAGATTTTGTGTTTTAATTTTTTAAAAAAGTTTTTATCGATTAATTTATTTTATATTATTTCGATCTCGATCTAAAGATCTAAATTGAAACTAATATTTTTGATTTTGTAATTGCTATTGTGCTATTATAGATAAGTTCGAATAGATTATTTTATTTAATAATCTATATATTTAAGACTATATTGTTCGCAAAATACAACTATAAAATTTATAACAAAAAGCTATTAATTATTGTTTGCGTTTTCGAGAAATAGTATTTAGAGTATATCGATATATTTATCAAATAATTTATTAAGACTATTATCGATTATTGCAATTTAAAATATTTTATAACTATTAAACAATTTAATTGTTGTTAAACTTGCTAAATTAAGTTTTTGTTCAAATTTAATTTTAAAATTATTTATTAATTAAATATATTAGACGCGAAATCAAACAATCTAATTAAAAGATTGCAAAATTTGTTTTTTAATAACAATAACTTTTGCAATTAGTTTAAACAACAAACAATTTTTAAGCAATACAACTTAAAATTAAGTATAATTAAAGTTGTTATATTAACTTTGCTATTGTTAAATATTATCTACAATTTAATAATAAAATTAATTTGTCTATTTTAAGACTCTATTAAGTTTAAATTGATTGCTAACAAAAGAATTGCAAAAGCTTGCAAGAAATTTATTTAAATTTTGCTAATAGCTAACAAAAATATAAAACTATTTACGTTTCTGTTGTTTACAATATTTGTATTATTTTAATAAAACAAACTTTGTTTTGCTAAATCTTTTCTTTTAATTTTGTTGTTTACTATTGTTGTATTTATAATTTCTTAATCTATAGTTTTGTTATTTTTAATTATTAATTCTATTTTTTTTTAATATATTTGTTTTGTTTACAATTTATTTATTTATATTTGCAATCTCTTTTACAATTTAGTTTTTGCTTGCTATTGCAATTAATTTAATAAAAAAAAAAATTTAAAATAGAATTTAATTTCGAAGTTTTTGTCTAACAAATATCGAAAATATATTTGTATAACAAAAAAATAAAAGAAATTATTTATATTAAAGAAGCTAATAAATAGAAAATTTTAACTATTTTTTGCAAGACATTTAAGCTAAAACTTAAAAACTATATTGTAATCAAATATTTAACAATTAATATTAAATATCTATTTGTTTAAGACAAAATATATATATTTCGAAATACAAATAATATTTTTCGAGTCGAAACAATTAAAATTTAGTATAAATTATTAAATATTAAATATTTAAATCGAACAATTACTTTCGAAAAAATATAGTATTACTACTATTAATCTATATTATATTTAGACGTCAAAAAATATATTAAAAGTTGTTTAATTTGCAAATATATTAAATTATATTACAAATATAAGTATAATCTATTAAAGTTTCTATCTATTTTAGATTGTTATTAACAAAATATATTTTGCAACTTTATTATTTCTTTGTTGTTATATTGCTATAAAGAAAAGATTTTTTAATATATTTTAATAATAATTAATAAATTATTTAAGAATAAGAAATTTATATCTATAAACTCTTTAAAAATTAAAATTGTTATTTAGATTTTTATTAATTTTGTTTAATATATTAAGAACTTTTTAGTTACTATTGTTTTCGACAAAGATATTTAATTTATTGTTTATTTCTAGTAATATTTTTGCAAAAGATTAAAAATTAAATCTAAATTGTCAATTGCATTCTATTTAGAAATTAACAATTAAATTGAAAATATTAATATTGCTTTTAAATAATATCTTCGAATATATATATAGTACAATTAGAATAACTAAGTTAATTATCTTGTTATTGTTAAATTTGTTGCAAACAATTATATTAGCAAGTCTATTAACTTATTATTATTTTTTGTTATTAACAACTATTTGTTACAATTAGATCTAAAACTATTTATAGTCTTTTTTAACAATATTATATTCGAAGCTTATCGCAATATAAAGAACGTCGACAAGATTGTTAAAAAAATCGAAATTTTGCAAAACTTTTTTTAATAAGAGTTTATTTAAACTTAAGTTAAACAAATAGAATTTGCTAATTATAGACGTATTGCAATCTCGAAATTTAAAATTAATAATTAAATTATATTTAATATTTAAAATATTAAAACAACTTAATTATACAAATTTCTAAAGTATAAAAATACAAATCTCTATAAAATTATTTGAACAATTAACAATTATATTTACGAACTAGAATTGCTTAAGTTAATAAAAAATTATTTAATATTTTATTTATAGTTTTTGTATCTTAATAAAAACGAATTTTTGTTAAATTAATAAATTAAGTTTTTGTTGTCTATTAATATTGTTAACAATATTAACAACAATTTCGAATACTATATTAAGAGTATCGAGATATTACAATACAATATGCGCAAAAATAACAATAATATAAATCCGAGTCTAATTGTTACTAATTACAGATACAAAATACTACAATATCAAATTCTTTTTACAAGCTACACGAACTACAACAATAGATCTAAATAGCTAAACTACTCTATAGCTAACAACTATTCTAACTTTGTTGTTAATTTCTATTACAAATATTCAGATACAACAAAATCTTACTAAATATTCAAAACGTTTTCTGATTGACAATCTAATAAGTAGAATAATTTGCATTTATACGTTTTCTACGCTCTACTATTACTGTTGCTCAATATATATCTACAGTTCTTGTTGTCGCATTTAGAATCGATCTTGGAAACGCATTGTTAATATATTACTATTGTCGGGAGTTACTTGTTATATCTTTGCAATCAAAATTAATTTTTTTTTTAAATCGAACTAATTCGATATGCCATTCTGTCTTCTGCATCAATTAACAAGAATCCCGAAAACATATTATCGATATATTACTATTGTCGAAAGTTATTCGATATATATTTGCAGTTCTTGCTGTTGCTTCTATAGTATTTCTGTCAAATATTTTATAGTTGTCTTTTCTAAAGATTTTCCGAATAAGAGTTGATTTGATATTTCTAAATATACGCACAACTGCGTATAAATTGCTATCAAAATACTTTTATGTTATTTTCTTTCTCTGTGTTGCAAATTTAGGCAAACGTATTTAAATATAGTCAAAATTCGACAAATTTCGATTTTTAAATATTGCTATTTCTTTTTGTTGTTGTCAACTCTTTTTTAAATTATATAATTGATCGATCTTCTAAACTCTTTTGTATCTTGCTGTCAATTCTTCTGTTTTTGCGTTATATAATTTGGATTCTCTCTCTAGAGTTAGAATTAGTAATTTTTTGTATTTTTTTTAATTTTTTTATATTTGTTGTTTTCTTAAAATTTATTTATCTTTTCTTTTCTCTCGATTTTGTCGTCGTCCGACAAATTGTCCGAAATTCGATTTCTGCTATTTAACAATCGTCTAATATTTTGTTTCGAGCATCAAATTGTACCCAACAGATATATTCGATATCAATCAAAGATAATCGAAAATTAATTAGAATACTATCTGCAACATATATACTTTTTGTTTCGCATATTACTGTTTTTTGCACGATTTTGTTTCAAAATTTTCGACTATCTCTTTTTTATCCGACAAATTTATTCTTTCGCTCGACACATATCGAAAACTTCAGTTTTAATTGTCGAACAATATTCAATATGTATCCGACATTAATCGAAACTTGTACCCGACAAGTATCCGAGATTAACTGAAGTTAACTGAAAATACTAACTCAAAAATTCGGCATTGTTTTGCCGAAGCTCGCGAATAGAAAAGAGAGATAGTATTACAGTTTCAGACTAGACAAATTTTGCTCTTCTATTATTTTTCGGATTTTTGCTCTCTAGTCTCGGATATACTACAGATAACGTCTAGCGTCTTGGCATTTATAGTACTTATATCTATTTCCTGTACATAGTTAGTTCTGCATAGCTAGTATTCTCGTCAATCAACTATATACTAGCTATCAAAGCTCTAATCCTAACAAGAATATTCTACTTAAAAGAAGTCTAATATATACAATCTAGTAGTTGTAGATAGAAATTTATTATTTAACAAAAATAAAAAAGTAAATAAAGAAACAAAATTATTATCAATAGCTATTTAGCAATATTACAAGAAACTAATTTTTAATATAATAGAAATAGCTATTTATAATATTGTTCTAGAAATATCTTAATTAAAGTAGCACAATCTAGAAGTTAACTAAAATATATAAGTACTTAGATTTGCACAATATAATTACGTAATTTATATTTAATCTATATATTAACAACGTTCGATAATAAATAAAAAATTAAGTCGAAAATTAATTACAAACTTGCATTTTTGCAAAAAAACAATCTAACAAAGTTTAACTTGACAAGTATTAACAAAGATTAGTCGAATTATAAGATTAAAGTAAGTAAAGAAAATTACAAATTTTTTGAAAATCTTGAACTATTTAATATAACAAAGAAATTGCTAAAATATATATTACAAATATATAACAATTAAGAGTATCTATTTTAAAAAGAGAAAACAATAAAAAATCTTTCTAAATATTAATTGTAAAATTACGAAATTAGATTTAAATTAGACAAACAACTTATATTTAAACTTATATATATTCTATTCGAAAAAAAGTTCGAAGTATTTCGCGAATATTTAACAAAAAACAAAAAGAAAGAATTTATTAAAAAATTCTAATTATAGACAAGATACTCGATTCTCTTTATATCAAAGAAAAATAAAACTCTTTGTCTATATATTAATTATTAAAAGCTAAATAATATTACAATTAAGAATCAATATTTATTACTCAATATTAGCAAACTTTAGAATCGACTATTTGGAGCAAAATACTTTATCAAACTAGACTTATAAAAAATGTATAATCAAATTAGAATAAAGACAAAGAAAGAGTAGAAAATAGCTTTTCGTATATAATATAAATTATACAAATACACAATAATATTGTTCGAGCTTACAAATATCTCGACAACGTGTTAAGAAATAATTAACAATATACTACAACAATATCTAAATCGATTTGTTATAGTATATTTGGACAACATTATAATTTATTTAAAAATCTTAAAAAAATATATTAGCTATATTTTCAAAGTATTGAAATATCTAGATATAAAAAACTTATATCTTAAGTTAAAGAAATACAAATTTTATTAAAAGAAAGTTAACTTTCTTGAATTTGTTGTTAAACAATATAGAGTATATATAAATCTCGAAAAGCTACAAGCAATTAAAGAATAGAAAGTATCGACAAATATTAAGAAAGTACAATTCTTTCTAGATTTTATAAACTATAACAAAAAATTTATTAAGAACTATTTAACAAACGCGATACTATTAACAAATCTTACAAAGAAGAATATATTATAATTATAGAAACTTGTAGAAAAGAAATTATTTTAGAATCTTAAGTTAAAATATTTAAAGAAATTAATTGTTACAGTTCTAGATGTTGCAGGCTTCCCTAAATATCGCTCTAGGTTCAATCGAGACTAGCGTCTCTCCTGGCCATCTATATAGTATCTAAGGTTCTTTGTTTTTTGTTCCGATCTCTATAGTTAGTATTCTTGTTAGATTATCTTAAATACTACTTTGGTTCTATTATATAATACTAACTATTTGTTTGAGATTAACGACGTCTCGTATCTTTGACATATCTTTAACGCTACTTCTTTTTCGCTTCAACTAGTTATCGTTGTTAGAACTACTCTAAAGATAGTATACACAAAAAGGAAAAAGACATTAGATCAAGAATTCTCTTAGAGTAGCTTGCAAGACAAACAATAGCTTTGTAAGTGCTAAAGCAAGACTAGTTCAAGAATAGAATATGCTGTAAACTTCGAGAAACGCGATAACTAATGCTTGACAACAAATTGTTAATAATAGACTACAAGAGAGGCAAAAGCATCGATATATATCTACATCTATATATCGACAATAAGTTTGCTAGAACAACGACAACAAGATCTGCTTAGACACCCTAGTAAGTCTACTTTAATAACAATACTATATCTTATCTACACTATTATCTATACTATCTTTTGCACATTAGAGCATATACCAAATTATATAGTAAGTCTGCTACAATAGATATAAAAAACGATAACAACACTACAAGCAATTATTACGAATAAGAGCTTTTGCACATTAGAGCATATATCAAATCACATAGTAAGTCTGCTACAATAGACATAAAAAACAATAGCAATATTACAAGCAACTATTACGAATAAGAGCTAATTAATAAGCAAGCAAGTTAGGAAATTATATGTGTTTGCAAGTTAAAAGCAAATACTTTCTTAGATTTGTAGACGATAGATTTGTAAGTTAATTACATCAGATTATTGAAGAATTTGAAGCACTTAAAAAGATATATTTCAGGTTTATCTTTGATTGACAAATAGACAAATCGACAAACAGACAAATCGACTCGAGAATTCTGCAAAGAAGAGACGCGTTTTACACTTAATATAACGCGCCTTCTTTAATTTCTTATCTTATAGATAGAAAGAACTCGAGAATTTTGCGAAGAAGAGACGCGTTTTGCACTCAATATAACGCGTCTTCTCTTGTTTCTTATCTTGCAGAAGTTGCGATTTTTGAGAAAGAGAATAGTATTACAATTCTAGATATTGCAGACTTTTCTAAACATCGTCTTAGACCCAATTGGGACTAGCGTTTCTTCTGGTCGTCTATATAGTATCTAAGATTCTCCGCCTCCTGTTCCGATCTCTATAGTTAGTATTCTCGTTACATAGTCTCAAATACAACTCTAGTTCCATTATATTAATACTAAAAATATACGATTTGCGATTGTTAAGCAAGATTAAAATCGACGCATTAAATTTAGTTATTAATATATATTTCAATTAAAGATATAAAGATATATAATATTTAATAATATATTTCTCGAGAAAATTTTTGTTAATCGAATAAAACTATAATGTTTACAATAAGAAACTACTTGCTATAGTAGTTTTCTTAAAATTATAAAAAGTATATATCGAAGAATTATTAAAACTTATAATTCTTATAAATTATAAAAATCTTATATATTTTACTATTATTAAACAACTTAATAGAAAACAAGTGCAATAGTTAAAAAGACTTAAATAGTACAAGTTTAAAATATAGTATACTTTAGACAAAAAAAATAGCAAAGCAAACACATTTAATAGAAGAAATAATTATATAGAAACAAAGAAATTGTTCAATTATAATATAGTTAAAATTAATAAAAACAAATTATTATTAGCAAACAAACACAAGCTAAATACTATACTACAAATACTTCGAGATAATACAAAAGAGTTTTTAATAGAAAAAGAAAAACTCCAAATATTTATCGACAAAATCGACAAATATATAAAAGAGTATTATAACAAATTACTACAAGAGTACTCGAAAATAACAAAAACTCTTTAACTTTTATATTAATATTGTTAGTTTTTATAGATAAAACAAGTTGTTAAAATATATATTAAACAATATTTTAGTTATTAATAGAACAAATATAATACGTATATAAACTATAACAAAATTTAATATTAAAAATTACTTAAATTGTTATAAAATAAAGTTACAATAAACTTTATTACTAAGTTGTTAAAGTCGACAAACTTAGCAATTAGAGATAAATATAATTTGATACTAGTAATAGTTAATAAGTTTATTAAGTATTTATATATTATTGTATACAAAGAGAAGTTTATTGTAAAACAACTAGAATATATTATATTAAATCGATTTATACAATATTACAATATATTTAAGAGAATAATTAATAATAAAGACAAGCTCTTTATATCTAATTATTAAAATACGCTTTCTTAATATTAAATACAAGACTTCAAATATCTATTGTCTATTACTCGATTACAAATAGCTAAATAGAAAGAACAAATTAGAGTCTTAAGCAATATTTAAAATACTATATTAAAAATATTTATAGTAATTAAATATTACTATTATCTATAATATAATTAATATTTAATGCAAAGATTTTAAATATTACTAAGATAACTTTATTTTTCGTCAACTATAACAAGAAATCAAATCTCTTCAAAAAAGAGCGCACGCATTTGTCTACACAATTAGTTATCAAAAGAGTAATTATTAGGATTAGAGCTTTAATAGCTAGTATATAGTTAATTGACAAGAATACTAGCTATATAGAACTAACTATATATAGAAAATAAATATAAGTACTATAGATATTAAGACACTAGATATTATTTGTAGTATATCTAAGACTAAAAAGTAAAAATTCGAAAAATAATCGAAAAACAAAGTCTATCTAGTCTAAAATTATAATACTTTTTTTTTTTTTTTTTGCAAATTTCGACAAAGTAATATCGAATCTTCTAGTTAGTATTTTTAATTAACTTTAATTAATATTAAATGCTTGTTAAATACAAGTTTCGATTAATATTAAATACTTGTTAAATACAAGTTTCGATTAATATTAAATATATATCGAATATTATTTAGCAATTAAAACTAAAGTTTTGAATATATATTAAACAAAAAAATAAATTTGTTAAATAAAAAAAATAATCGAAAATTTTAAAACAAAATATAAAAAAAACAATAATATACAAAACAAAAAATATATATATTGCAAATAATATTTTAGTTAATCTTCGATTATCTTCAATTAGTATCAAATATATTTATCAAATATAATCTAATATTCGAAATTAAATATTAAATAATTGTCGAACAATAAAAATTAAGTTTCGAACAATTGTTAAGCAATAAATATCGAGTTTCGAACAATTTGTTAAACAACAACAAAATTAAAAGAAAGAAAAAAAATTTAAAAAAATATTAAATATAAAAAAATTAAAAAGAATATAAAAGATTATTAATTCTAATTTTAAGAAAGAATTTAAATTATATAATATAAAAATTAAGAAATTAATAACAAAATAGAAATCGATTAATTATATAATCTTAAAAAAAGTTAACAATAACAAAAAAAATAACACTATTAAAAAGTCGAAATTTGTTAAATTTTAATTATATTTAAATATATTTATTTAAATTTACAATACAAAGAAAGAAAATAATATAAAAGTATTTTAATAGCAATTTATATATAATTGTGCGTATATTTAAAAATATTAAGTCAATTTTAATGCAAAGAATTTTTAAAAAAAACAATTATAAAATATTTAACAAAAATACTATAAAAATAATAGCAAGAATCTTAAATATATATTGATTAACTTTTAGCAATAGTAATATATTAATAATATATTTTCGAAATTCTTGTTAAATACAATAGAAAACAAAATAATATATTAAATTTAATTTTAACTACAAATATATAGCAAATAACTCTTAATAATAATAATATATTAACAATATATTTTCGAAATTAATTGTAGATATAATAACAAGAGCTATAGATATATATTAAATAGCATTTAGACAATAGTAACAATAAAATACAAAAATATATAAATACAAACTATTCTACTTATTAGATTTTTAATTAAAAGATATTTTAAATATTTAATAAAATTTTGTTGCATTAAAATATTAATAATAAAAGTTAACAATAAAGTTAGAGCAATTATTAATTATAAAATAGTTTAGTTATTTAAATTTATTGTTGTAGTTTGTATAACTTATAAAAAGAATTTAATACTATAGTATTTTGCGTTTATAATTAGTAACAATTAGACTTAAATTTATATTATTGTTATTTTTGCATATATTATATTATAATATTTTGATATTTTTAATATAATATTCGAAATTGTTGTTAATATTGTTAACAATATTAATAAATAATAAAAACTTAATTTGTTAATTTAATAAAAACTTGCTTTTGTTAAGATATTGTCAGGGTTAGAGCTTTGATGGCTAGTATGTAGTTGATTGACGAGAATACTAGCTATGCAGAACTAACTATGTACAGGAAATGGGTATAAGTACTATGGGTGCCAAGGCGCTAGGCGTTACCCGTACTATACCCGAGGCTAGGGGGCGGAGACCCGGAGGGTAACCGGAGGGCGAAGCCTGCCTAGCCTGGAATCGTGACAATATCATAATTCAAGTAGTAAATTTAGATAATTACTAGAGTTATATTACTCTACTTTGTTGCTACATTACTCTTACTTTGCTATTATACTATCTTATCTTATTAAGTCTAATTAGATAGTTTTTAGAATTAAATAACTCTATAAACAAACAACAATAATTAGAGCAAAGAGAAACAATAAGAAAGATATATTATTTAATTTGTTTATTATTAAATTCGATATATTTTCTTATAGATCTCTCGATACAAATTTAAATCTAAAATATATCTTTTGTATATTTAGAATTTATCTCTATTTGTATCTCTATATTATATCTAAAAATTACTTATATAGAAAATTTTAAAAATTTCGAATTAAATTTTTTATAATAATTTCTTTTGTATCTTCTCTTTTATTTTGTTAATAATTCTCTCTTATAGTTTCTTGTTTGTTTTGTTAACAACTCTTGTTACAAGCTTATTAAAGCTATATCAATAATTTAGATTCTACGTCTTTGGGCAAACTTGCTATTATGCTTAATATGTTCGACAAACAAGCAATCTAAATATAATATTTAATATATTTAACAAACAAGTATTGCGAACAATTATATTTATTATATTCGATAAACAAGCAAAACAAGCAATTAGTATTTTCTTAGTATATAGAAATTAAAACACAACTCTCTTATAAATTGTGTTCAACTTATTATAGATTTTTACTTATTGTTACTTTAATTTATCGAATCTCTTTTAAAAATTTATTAAATATAGAAATTGTTTATAGTTGCAACTCTTATTATTAAATAATTGTTTATATTGTTTGAAAATATCTACAAATCTCTTTAAAAGCACAATTTATTCTAATATTTTCAAAAAAAGTACTAGCGTAATACTTTGAATATTTTAAGAATATTTGTATTAGATTAACGCGTCTCTATTTCGAATACTAGCTTATTAGTATTATGTCGACTATCGATTATAAAAAACAACAAGATTAGAATTAATAAATTTAATATCTATTATAAAGATTGTATTAATCTAGAGAATTAACTTATGTAGATAAATATCTATTTTGTTTTCTATTTTGTTTTAGCAAATTAGAAGACAATTTTTGTATTAACATTTTTTAGAGAAAGAGCTCAATATTAACTTAAGTTAAACTTACAAAAGTATTTAGAAAACAATAGCAAAAACTCTTGTATAATATTTACAAATTTTAACAACTTTAAAAAAGAGTTTCAAAGAATCTTTAAAATATTTAACAAAAAACAAATTGCAAAAAGAGTAATTTAGTGTTACGACCCTAGTTCGTTATAGCTAGTATATATTCTACAAAGTAGTTTGTAGCATATAGTACAATTATTTGCATGCTTAACGACTTAACAAGCGAACATTATTCGATACGCTAATAAGCGAGTTTAACATGTTTGACAACGAACAAAGCGAATAGAGTTCGACATGTTCGACAACGAATAAAACGAACAAAAAGAATCTTCTTTAATATATAGATTTTTTAGATACGACTTTTTTATAAATTGTGTTCAATTTATTTATTAAATTACTCTCTATTATAGATACAAGTTGTAAAATCTTGTTATTAAGTAATTGTTTACATTGTCTAAAAACGTTTACAAATCTCTTTAACAATATTAATTTACTTTAATATTTTCGAAAAAAGTACTAGCGTAACACTTTGAACACTCTAAGAATGTCTATATTAGATCAACGCGTTTCTATTTCGAACATTAGCTCATTAACATTACGTCGATCATCGATCATAAAAGACGACAAAATTAGAATTAACAAACTTAATATTTATTATAAAGATCGTATTGATCTAAAGAATTAATTTATGCAAATAAATATCTATTTTATCTTTTATTTTATTTTGACGAATTAAAAAACGATTTTTGTATCGACATTTTTTAAAGAAAAAGCTTAGCATTGACTCAAGTTAAATTTACAAAAATACTTAAAAAATAATAGCGAAAACTTTCGTACAATGTTCACAAACTTTAATAATTTTAAAAAAGAGCTTCAAAGAATCTTTAAAACATTTAACGAAAAACAAATTGCGAAAAGAATAATTTAACATTTAACTTAACGAATCTTTGCAATAAATTACGTCGCTAAATTTTAAAAATATATTAATTTAATTAAGTGAAACGATGTCGCATTTATAACAATGTTTCGACGAAATTTAAAGAACAATTTAAAAGACGAAATTATGCGTAATAAGAAAACTTTTAACGATATATTTAATTTTATTGAAGTAATTATCGATTTTAATAACAAACTATATAAAAAAATTATAAAAAAAAGATATAATTAATTTTGAGAACAAAAATCTTTTTTGAATTAACGATTAAATATTAATAAAAAGAATTTCGTTTTAATTAAAAGTATAATAATTTTAATTATCGTAAATTTGCATTTATAAAACTAGATTTTATTTAACAACGTAAAAAGAAATTTTTTAGAAAAAAGCAAAGTAACAAATTCTAAAAAACGTGCTATTTATGTGGCAAACTAAATTACTTTACAAAAAATTATTAATTACGAAACTTAATAAATCGTTAACAAATTAATGTTATATTAAGAGAGATACTTAATAGTTAAAACAACATTAGAGAGCAAATTAACATAGAGACAAACATTCTTAAAATTAGATCGAACGACAACTACTATTTGATAAAAAATTTAAATTAGTTATAGAAAGTTCTAAATAAAACATCATTAAACAAGACATTCGCATTTACGCAAAAAGTTAACTAAATACTTAATAAAATTATAAGAACGAAACAATTAAAAATGTTATATTTTTATTTAATAACAAACTTAGACGACAAATATAACTAAAAAGACTTTTACAAATGTTTAAATAACATTATAAAACATTTTAAGACTTTAATTAATTTATTAAAGAAACGACAAATAAATTAAATCGTAAATAAATGCGAGAAAACGCTAGAAAGCGACGTCACTATAAAAAAAGATATTTTTAAGAAAATTAAATAACAATTGAGCAATGTTAATTTATTTAAATAAGCGATAAAGAAAGCAAAGAAATATGCGACACTTAATTAAACAAAATGCTATAACGACTTATGTTAAACTTATCTAAAAAATAAAGAAAAAATTAATTAATTTTTTAAAAAGCTAAAGTTATTAATTTAGCATAAGAAAAAAGCTTAACGTAAGCAAGCGTTCGAAGCAAAAATCGCAACATAAAAACAAAAAAAAGTTCAAATTCTTTAATAAAGAACATATTAAAAAAATGTAATATATTAGTCTAATAGTAGCAATTAAATTTAATAGTATACGCACAATGTTTTATTACACTAATTAGAATTAATAAATAATAATTTATCGTAATAATCGATTTTAATGCAATAAATAATTTTATAACTAAAGCTTTTGTTAAAAGAGAAAAGTATTTTATTTAAAAAAAGTCTAACGCATACAATTTAATAATTATAAATAAAAACTCATTACTTAATAAAAATGAAAAAGTAAATAAAGAAACGAAATTATTATCGATAACTATTTAGCAACATCATAAGAAACTAATTTTTAATATAATGAAAATAATTATTTATAATATCGTTTTAAAAATGTTTTGATTAAAGCAACACAATCTAAAAGTTGATTAAAATATACAAGTACTTAAATTTGCGCAATGTGATCACGTAATTTACATTTAATTTACGCATTAATAGCGTTCGATAATAGATAAAAGATTAAGTTAAAAATCGATCGCAAGTAGCGAATTTGCATTTTTGCAAAAAAACGATTTAACAAAGTTCGACTTAATAAATATTAATAAAAATTAGTTAAATTATAAGATTAAAGTAAGTGAAAAAAATTACAAATCTTTTAGAAGTCTTAAACTATTTAATATAATAAAGAAATCGCTAAAATACGTATTACGAATATACAACAATTAAAAGCATTTATTTTAAAAAAAAAAACAATAGAGATTCTCTCTAAACATTAATTGTAAAATTATAAAATTAAAATTAAATTAAATAAGCAATTTACGTTTAAATTTATATATGTTTTATTTAAGAAAAAGCTCGAAGTACTTCGCGAATATCTAGTAAAAAACGAAAAGAAAAAATTTATTAAAAAATTTTAATTATAAATAGAATACTTAATTCTTTTTGTATTAAAGAAAAATAAAACTTTTTGTCTATGTGTTAATTACTAAAAGCTAAATAATATTACGATTAAAAATCAATATTTATTATCTAATATTAACGAACTTTAGAATCGACTATTTGAAGCGAAATACTTTATTAAATTAGATTTACGAAAAACGTACAACTAAATTAGAATAAAAACAAAAAAAAAGTAAAAAATAGCTTTTTGCATACAATATAAATTATATAAATACACAATAATGTCATTCGAACTCACAAACGTCTTAACAATGTGTTAAAAAATAATTAATGATATACTACGACAATATTTAGATTAATTTATCATAATATACTTGAACGACATTATGATTTATTTAAAAATTTTAAAAAAATATATTAGTTATGTCTTCAAAGTATTAAAATGTTTAAACATAAAAAATTTACATCTTAAGCTAAAGAAATGCGAATTTCATCAAAAAGAAATTAATTTTCTCGAATTTATAAACTACTTAGCAAATACAATATTATTGACAAATTTTACAAAAAAAAACACATCATAGTTATAAAAATTTGTAAAAAAAAAATCATTTTAAAATCTTAAGCTAAAATGCTTAAAGAAGCTAGTACTAAAAATGTACAATTTACGATTATTAAATAGAATTAAAATTGACGCATTAAATTTAGTTATTAATGCATGCTTTAATTAAAGACATAAAAATATATAATATCTAATAACATATCTTTTGAGAAAACTCTCGCTAATTAAACAAAACTATAATATTTATAATAAGAAACTATTTGCTATAGTAGTTTTCTTGAAGTTATAAAAAGTATACATAAAAAAATTATTAAAATTTATAATTTTTACGAATTATAAAAATTTTATGCATTTCATTATTATTAAGCAATTTAATAGAAAACAAATGCAATAATTAAAAAAACTCGAATAATACAAGTTTAAAATACAATATATCTTAGATAAAAATAATGATAAAGTAGACGCACTTAATAGAAAAAATAATTATATAAAAACGAAAGAATTGTTCAATTATAATATACTTAAGATTAACAAAGACAAATCATTATTAATAAACAAATATGAGCTAAATGCTACATTACAAATATTTCAAAATAATATAAAAGAGTTTTTAATAAAGAAAGAAAAACTTCAAATATTTATTAAAAAGATCGACGAATATATAAAAGAACATTATAATAAATTATTGCAAAAACACTTAAAAGTAACTAAAACTCTTTAGTTTTTACGCTAGCATTATTAGTTTTTACAAATAAAATAAATTGTTAAAATATACATCAAACGATGTCTTAATTATTAATAAAACAAACATAATACATATGCGAGCTATAGCGAAATCTAATATTAAAAATTATTTAAATTGTTATAAGATAAAGTTACGATAAACTTTATTATTAAGTTGTCTAAATTAACGAATTTAGCAACTAAAAATAAATATAATTCGATACTAATAATAATTAATAAATTTATTAAGTACTTATATATTATCGCATGCAAAAAAAAGTTTATTGCAAAACAACTAAAATACATTATATTAAATTAACTTATATAATATCACAATATATTTAAAAGATTAATTAGTAATAAAGACAAGCTCTTTACGTTTAATTATTAAAAGACGCTTTTTTTAATATTAAATACGAAACTTTAAATGTCTATTGTCTATTATTTAATTATAAATAATTAAACAAAAAGAACAAATTAAAGTTTTAAGTAATATTTAAGATACTACATCAACAATACTTATAATAATTAAATATTACTTTTATTTATAATATAATTGGCACTTAATGCTAAGATTTTAAATATTATTAAAATAACTTTATTTTTCGTTAATTATAACAAGAAATTAAATCTTTTTAAAGAAAAACGTACGCATTTGTTTGCGCAATTAGTTATTAAAAGAATAACGACATTAAAAAAGATATATAACAACATCTTAAAAATGCAAGAAAAATTAATTAAATATTAAAATAAAAAACGAAAAACAACATCTTAGTTAAAAAAGAGAAATAAAATATATTTTTTTACAAAAAATCTTAAAACAAAGAAGCTAAGCAAAAAATTAAATTATGTCAAAGTCAAATCGTTTTTCGTTAAGAAAATTAAGAGATTAATTAATTACGAACTCGACTTATTTAAAAACGTCAAAATATTTCTAGTATTTTATATTTTATTGTTGAAGTTAGTTGATCTAAGTACGTCTATATAGAAAACATTTTATTATAAATTATAGAAAGAAAATCGATTTAAAATTAAGAAAATTCTACAACAAAAAAATCAAAAGTATCTTATTAAGTAAAAAGAATATTTTATTTCGAAAAATATATAAAAACTAAAAAAAAATCTTAATTGTTGTTAGAATCTTCTAAAGAAGTTTTATTAAAATAAAATATAGAAACAACATTTTAATTTTAATTAGTTAAAAGTTAAAATTATTCGAACAATATATTAAATAGCAACTTAAGAGTCTTTATAATAAACTTGATAAAATATACTTTATTTATTTTTAAATTGTTAATATTTATTTATTTTGTTATAATTATTTCTTTCTTCTTATTCTTTAGAAAATTTAATTGTTTTTCTAGTTAACTTAGCTTTGTATACGCATTGCGTATTTCTATTACCCTAGTACTTTCTACGAAGATATTAGAGTAAGTTGTGCTATCGAAGAGATTTGTAGACGTCTTCAAGCAATGCAAGCAATCACTTAGTAACAAAGATTGCAACTATAGACAATTTCTATGTTTAATAAATCTTAAGAGAGATTCGATGAATCAAAGTAACAATAAGTAGAAACCTATAATAAGTTGAACACGATTCATAAAAGAGTCGCGTTCGAAAGTTATATATTTTTTTTATCATTAAGAGTTCAAGATGTTTAAAATGATTAAAACTTTAATCATCTTAATTATCTTAATCAAAATTTAAGATGTTTAAGAATCAAGTCATCTTAATTATCTTAATTTTGTTAATAGATTTTCTCTTTTTAATTACTTTGTGAAGAGCGATACGCGACGACTAATACATATTAGCACGCGACTCGTAACACTATTTTTCCTCTTCAAAAATGTTCGTCTCGAAATCATTTATTTTTTCTTTATTATGTTAACGAAGCTAATTATTAAACAACGTCGCAATTTGATTACTAATTGTCGCTATAAACACGCTTTTATCTTAATACGTTTTTGTTAAACTTGTGTATCGTTTGACGTACTCTATTAAGTAAATCGAAAATATTTTAAGTGTGAGAAATGTTATCGAAAGAATCGAAAATGTAACTTAGCTTTTAACTATCAAGAAATAAATAAAATTATAAAGAAGATCAAAAAGTTAAATGATGAAATAACGAAGTTGCGTTTAAGGATTGCGCGTAAGATGAAACAAAAAAAACACTAATTTTGTCGTTTGAAAAATATAAGAGATATTAAGTCGAAAAATATTCTAGAAATCAAGAAAGACGAAGAAGAGATCAAAAATATTAAGAAGATGCTTGAAGCTCTATTTAATATAAATATTGATTCATCTTTATTTGCTCTTTTGTTCTCTAGTGTTTTGTCTTCTTTTATGAGTGAGTTTGTTGTTAACGAAATCGTCGCAACTTGTTAAAGCAATTCTTTAGATTTTTGAGTGACTCTTATGTGTTCTTAAAGATAAAATATTTTTTTTATTTAATAAGATACTTTTGATTTTTTTGTTGTAGAATTTTCTTAATTTTAAATTGTTTCTCTTTTTGTAAATGAAAATAAAAGGTGTTCTATAAAGACGTGATTAAATTTGCTAATTTTAACAATAAAATATAAAATATTAAAAATACTTTGACGTTTTTAGATAAGTCGAGTTCGTAATTAATTAATCTCTTAATTTTCTTAACGAGAAACAATTCAACTTTGACATAATTTAATTTCTTATTTAGCTTTCTTATCTTAAGATTTTTTGTAAAAAGATATACTTTATTTTTCTCTTTTAGCTAAGATGTCGTTTTTTGTTTTTTGTTTTAGTATTTGATTAATCTTTCTTGCATTTTTAAGATGTTGTCGTATATCTTTTTTAACGTCGCTATTTTTTTAATAATTAATTGCGTTAATAGATGCGTGCGTTCTTTCTTAAAGAGATTTAATTTCTTGTTATAATTAACGAAGAATAAAATTATCTTAGTAGTATTCGAAATCTTAGCATTGAGTGCTAGTTGTGTCATAGATAAAAGTGATACTCAATTGCTATAAGTATTGTTAATATAGTGTCTTAGATATTGCTCAAAACTTTGATTTATTCTTTTTGTTTAATTATTTGTGATCAAATGATAAACAATAGACATTTAAAGTCTTGTATCTAATATTAGAAAAAACGTCTTTTAATAATTAAACATAAAGAGTTTGTCTCTATTACTAATTAGTTTTTTAAGTATATTGTAATATTATATAAGTCGATTTAATATAATGTATTTTAGTTGTTTTGCAATAAACTTCTTTTTGCATACAATAATATATAAGTACTTGATAAATTTATTAATCATTACTAGTATCGAATTATATTTGTCTCTAATTGCTAGATTCGTTAATTTTGACAACTTAATAATAAAGTTTATCGTAACTTTATTTTATAACGATTTAAATAATTTTTAATATTAAATTTCGTCATAGTTCGCATATGTATTATGTTTGTTCTATTAACAATTAAAACATCGTTTAATATATATTTTAACAATTTATCTTATTTATAAAAACTAATAATGCTAGCGTAAAAGTTAAAGAATTTTTGTTACTTTTAGATGTTTTTGCAATGATTCGTTATAATATTTTTTTATATATTTGTCAATTTTATTAATAAATATTTAAAGTTTTTCTTTTTTTATTAGAAACTTTTTTGTATTATTTTGAAATATTTATAATATAACATTTAGTTCGTATTTGTTTATTAATAATAATTCGTTTTTATTAATTTTAAATATGTTATAATTAAACGATTTCTTTGTTTTTATATAATTATTTCTTTTATTAAGTGCATTTGCTTTATCATTATTTTTGTCTAAAATATATTATATTTTAAACTTGTATTGTTCGAGTTTTTTTAATTATTACATTTGTTTTTTGTTAAACTACTTAATAATAATAAAATGTATAAGATTTTTATAATTTATAAGAATTGTAAATTTTAATAATTTTTTTATGTATCTTTTTTATGATTTTAAGAAAACTATTATAGCGAGTAGTTTTTTATTGTGAACATTATAGTTTTGTTTAATTAATAAGAGTTTTTTTAAAAAATATGTTATTAGATGTTATATATCTTTATGTTTTTAATTAAAGTATGCATTAATAACTAAATTTAATGCGTTAATTTTAATTTTGTTTAATAATTGTAAATTGTACATTTTTATTATTAATTTCTTTAAGCATTTTAGTTTAAAATTTTGAAATAATTTTTCTTTTGCGAGTCTCTATAATTATAACGTATTTTTTTTCGTAAAATTCGTTAATAATATCGCGTTTATTAAGTAGTTTTTAATGAATCTTTTGTTATAATTTATGAAATCTAAAAAGAATTGTACTTCTTTAACATTTATTAATGATTTTTATTTTTTAATTGTTTGTAACTTTTTAAGATTTATGTGTATTTTATGTTGTTTAACGATAAATTTAAAAAAATTAATCTTCTTTTAATGAAATTCGCATTTCTTTAATTTAAGATGTAAATTTTTTATATTTAAACATTTTAATACTTTGAAGACATAACTAACATATTTTTTTAAAATTTTTGAATAAATTATTATGTCGTTCAAATATATTATGACAAATCGATTCAAATATTGTTGTAATATATTATTAATTATTTCTTAATACGTTGTCGAGACGTTTGTAAACTTAAATGACATTATTGTGTATTTGTATAATTTATATTGTATACAAAAAGTTATTTTTTACTTTTTTTTTGTTTTTATTTTAATTTAATTGTACGCTTTTCGTAAATTTAATTTAATAAAATATTTTGCTTCAAATAGTCGATTCTAAAGTTCGTTAATATTAGATAATAAATATTGATTTTTAATCGTAATATTGTTTAGCTTTTAATAATTAATATATAAACGAAGAGTTTTATTCTTCTTTAATACAAAAAGAATTAAGTATTCTATCTATAATTAGAATTTTTTAATAAATTTTTTTTTTTTTTTTGCTAGATATTTGCGAAGTACTTTAAGTTTTTTTTTAAATAAAGTATATATAAGTTTAAACGTAAGCTATTTGCTTAATTTAAATTTAATTTCGTCATTTTACGATTAATATTTAAAGAAAGTCTTTGTTGTTTTTTTTTTTAAAATAGATGCTTTCAATTGTTGTATATTCGTAATACATATTTTAGCGATTTCTTCGTTGTATTAAATAGTTCAAAACTTTTAAAAAATTTGTAATTTTTTTCATTTATTTTAATTTTATAACTTAATTAATCTTTATTAAAGTTTATTAAGTTAAACTTTATTAAATCGTTTTTTTGCAAAAATGCAAGTTCGTTGTTTGCGATTAATTTTTAATTTAATTTTTAATTTATTATTAAACGCTATTAATGCGTAGATTAAATGTGAATTACGTAATCACATTGCGCAAATTTAAGTATTTATATATTTTAATTAACTTCTAAATTGTGTTACTTTAATTAAAACATTTCTAAAACGATATTATAAATAATTATTTTCACTATATTAAAAATTAGTTTTTCGTGATATTGCTAAATAGCTATTAATAATAATTTAATTTCTTTATTTACTTTTTTATTTTTGTTAAGTAATAAGGTTTTATTTACAATTATTAAATTGTATGCGTTAGACTTCTTTTAAGTAAAGTATTCTTTTCTTTTAACAAAAGCTTTAATTATAAAATCATTTATTATATTAAAATCGATCATTGCAATAAATTAACAATTATTAATTTTAATTAATGTAATAAAACATCGTGCGTATGCTATTAAATTTAATTGCTATTATTAAACTAATATATTGCATTTCTTTAATATTCTCTTTATTAAAGAATTTGAACTTTTTTTTGTTTTTATGTTGCGATTTTTACTTCGAACGTTTGCTTACGTTAAGCTTTTTTTCTATGCTAAATTAATGTCTTTAACTTTTTAAGAAATTAATTAATTTTTTCTTTGTTTTTTAAATAAGTTTAACATAAATTGTTATAACATTTTGTTTAACTAAATGTCGCGTATTTCTTTGCTTCTTTTATCGCTTATTTAAATAAACTAACATTGCTTAATTGTTATTCAATTTCTTTAAAAATATCTCTTTTTATAGTAACGTCGCTTTTTAACGCTTTTTCGCATTTATTTACGATCTAATTTATTTATTGTTTCTTCGATGAACTAGCTAAAGTCTTAAAATGTTTCGTGATATTGTTTAGACATTTATGAAAGTTCTTTTAATTGTATTCGTTGTCTAAGTTTGTTATTAAATAAAAGTATAGCGTTTTTAATCGTTTCGTTCTTATAATTTCATTAAGTATTTAATTAATTTCTTGCGTAAATGCGAATGTCTTGTTTAATAATGTTTTATCTAAAACTTTTTATAATTAATTTGAATTTTTTATTAAATAGTAATCGTCGTTTAATTTAGTTTTAAGAGTGTTCGCCTTTATGTTAATTTGCTTTCTAATGTCGTTTTAATTATTAAATATCTCTTTTAACATAACATTGATTTATTAACGATTTATTAAGTTTCGTAATTAATAATTTGTTACGAAATAACTTAATTTGTCACATAAATAACACGTTTTTTAGAATTTGTTATTTTGCTTTTTTTTAAAGTTTTTTTTTTTACGTTGTTAAATAAAATCTAGTTTCATAGATGTAAATTTACGATAATTAAAATTATTATATTTCTAATTAGAACGAAATTCTTTCTATTAATATTTAATTGTTGATTCAAAGAAGATTCTTGCTCTTTTTCGAAATTAATCGTATTTTTTTTTTATAATTCTTTTATACAACTTGTCGTTAAAATTGATAATTACTTTAATAAAATTAAATATATCGTTAAAAGTTTTTTTATTATACATAATTTCGTCTTTTAAATTGTTTTTAAAATCTTGTTCAAACATTATTATAAGTGCGACATCGTTTTATTTAATTAAATTAATATATTTTTAAAATCTAATAACATAATTTGTTACAAAAATTCGTTAAATTAAGTACTAAATTACTCTTTTTGCAATTTGTTTTTCATTAGATGTTTTAAAGATTTTTTAAAGTTCTCTTTTAAAGTTATTAAAGTTTATAAACATTATACAAGAGTTTTCGCTATTGTTTTTTAAATATTTTCGTAAATTTAATTTGAGTTAATGTTAAACTCTTTCTTTAAAAAATGTCGATGCAAAAATCGTCTTTTAGTTCGCTAAAACAAAATAAAAGATAAAATAAATATTTATTTGCATAAGTTAGTTCTTTAAGTCGATATAATCTTCATAATAGATATCAAGTTTATTAATTCTAATTTTGTCGTTTTTTATGATCGATAATTGACGTGATACTAATGAGCTAATGTTTAAGATAGAAACGCGTTAATTTAATATAGACATTCTTAAAGTGTTTAAAGTGTTACGCTAGTATTTTTTTTAAAAATATTAAAGTAAATTGTGCTTTTAAAAAGATTTGTAGACGTTTTTAAACAATGCAAGCAATTATTTAATAACAAAAGTTTGTAGCTATAGACAATTTTTATATTTAATGAATCTTGATAAAGATTTGATGAATTAGAGTAACAATAAGTAAAAATCTATAATAAGTTGAACACGATTCATAAGAAAGTCGTATTTTAATTTCTATATATTAAGAAAATACAAGTTGTTCGTCTTGCTCGTTCGTTAAACATAGCGAACATAATTGTTCGCAATGTTCGTTCGTCGAACATGTTAAACATCATGCTTAGATTGTTCGCTCCTCGAACATAGCGAACATGATAGCAAGTTCGCCCAAAGGCGTAAAACTTGAATCACTAATATAGCTTTGATAAGCTCGTAACAATATTGTTGTCAATTTAATTATATTATTAGTTTTATATTTTATAAACACAAAAAAATTCTATAATTTTAATAATTTTTTTAATATAGAATATAATAATTATAGACTTATTTTTAAGATATCTAAACTATATATTAATTATCTTTAATAAAAATAATAAAATAAAAATAATAAAATTGTAATATATAAATAGTTTGCAAAGCTTCTAAGATAAACAAATTCTTATATTCTAAATTTTTTGTTTATAATTATAATATTAATTAATAAAAAATTTATCTAGCTTAAGTTAATATTTATTATTATATATAAATTATTTATATAAATAAATATATTAGTAATACAAAATTAGTTTGCAATCTTTATTTATTAATAAAAAAATTAAGTTTTTATTTAATTTAATAATAAGTATTTTTATTATATAATAAGAAGATATTATTAAAGTATAATATTTTATTAATAAAATATTTAGTATAATTTTTATATTTAAACTATAAATACTTCTTAAGCTAATTAAATATATCTTAATTTATATTTAAATAAATACTTCTTAAGATAATTAAATATATCTTAATTTATATTTAAATAATTATAATATAAAATATTATAATATTTCTCTAATATTTTTAAGATAATTGTATAGATAATATTCTTTTATTATTTATAAAATATCTTTTATTTTTTATTTATAAAAAAAAATTTCTTGCAAGTAATTATTATATTTTAATTTATATATTAGATATATAGAAAATAATTAATACAATATTTTTTTATATAAAATATATATAAGAGTATTAATAACAAAACTTTATTGTTATTAAATATAATAATTATAGAATATAATAAATCTAGATAATTATAAAGATATATTAAAGTTTTTATTATTTATATATAATTATTGTAGTTTTGTTACAAGTTCTAACTAAGATAGATTTTGCTCTTCGAATTTTTGCTTTTTTAGTCTTAAATATACTACAAATAGTATTTAGTATCTTAATATTTATAATATTTTTACTTATTTTCTATATATAAATAGTTTTGTATAACTAGTATTCTTATTAATTAATTATATACTAGTCTATTAACTTTATTCTCTAATATAATATTAATTATCTTTTCGAAATTAATTAACAAATTGTTTGTTAAAGATATTTTTATTTTTTATTTTGTTAATTTTGTTATAATTATAAAACAACTTTAAATATTAACTTTTAAAATAAAAAAGAACTAAATCTAGTTAAAAAAATAGATATTAAATATTAAATATAATAAAATATTTATTAATAAAAAAGTAAAATTTATTTAAATTATAATAATAATACAACAAAGCAATCTTTAATTAAAAGAAATAAGCTATATAAATTAAAGTATTCGATATATTTTTAACAAAAAATATTAATAATAAATCTAATACAAAGAGTATACTAATAAGTTTTCTAAAAAAAAGTTTATTAATAAGTTTGCTACAAAGAATATATTATAAAAATAAATTTATTATAATACTTTTATTATAACAATATATTTAAGTAAACAAAAAAAATACAATATAAATTATTTATTTATTGCAATATTTATTTAAATATTGTTTGCTATAATTAAATATATTTCTAATTTTACTAGTATATTATAGTAAATAAATAATATTAATTGTAAATTTTTTATTTAAACTTTATTAATTATCTAAACAATTATATATATTTATTTAGTTTTATATTTATAAATTAATTAAATTAAACAAATATAACTAAATTGTTTTACTTATTTAAAACTAAATTTATAGTTTTTATTTTATTTTTTATTTATTTTTTGTTTATCTTTATTCTTTAATTCGAAATTATATAATTCAAATTAATTTAAATCTTTATTTTAAATCTTAAATTTTAAAATATTCGATTATTTTACTTTTAACAAATTTAATATATTTAGTTTGTATAACTTATATATTAATATTACAACTAATAAGCATAACTTTAAAAATAAGAGTAAATTTTAATTCGTAAATTTTAATTAATTAATAAATAATATCGAAAATTTAATTATTATTTATAAAATTATAAAATTATAAAATTGAACTAAATAAGCAATTTATATTTAAATTTATTTAAATTTTATTCGAAAAAAAGTTAAAAATGTTTCGCAAATATCTAGCAAAAAACAAAATAAGTTTTTTTTTTTTTTTTTAATTATAGACAAAATACTCGATTCTTTTTGTACTTAAGAAGAACAAATTTTTTAATTTATATAATAAAAAATTAATATTTATTACTAAATATTAATAAGCTTTAGAATTAATTATTCGAAGTAAAATATATTATAAAACTAAATTTACAAAAAATATATAATTAGATAAGAGTAAAAATAAAGAAGAAATAAAAGATAATTTTTTGTATATAATAATATTATTCAAACTTATAAATATCTTAACAAAATATTAAAAAATAATTAATAATATATTACTAAAATAACTGTTAATTTACTATTTAATTCTAAAATTAAGATTAAATTAAATTGTTAAAAAATTAAATAAAATTAAATTGTTTAAAGAAGATATCTAATTACTATAATAAATTTAGCTGAGTCGAAAAATTACTATTTTAAGTAATTTAATTGTAAGATTATATACAAATATATAATAAAATATTGCTATATTAATATATTAAATACAAGACTATATAATATATAGAATTACAATTTAGAGAAATATTAATTTCTAAGAATCTTAGAAGAGAATTCTTAGAAAGAAAACTTTGTATAATATTAAGTTGTTAATATAATAACTTAATATTAATAATGTATTTGTTAATTATTAAAAACTAATATTATAATTGTTTTCTTCTTTTAAATTTTAATTCTTAAGATTAATATATTATAACAACATTTTACTTGCACAATTACATTAATCTTTTATTAAGTTTTTCTTAAAACTTTCTAAGATTTAATTAAATAATAAGTAATATTTTATATCTTTATATACAGTATATTTTCTAGTTTATATATTCTCTTGTTAAGATTTAAGAGTATCTATAAAAAAGATTTTTTAATTTCTTTCTTTATCTTTTTTAAATATTTGAAAGAAAATTAAGAAATAATAGTAACTTCTCTTTTATATTATTGCAAAACATAATTCTATTTATTTTAAATATTTTATTATATATTAACTTTAAATTAACAAATAAAAAGATATTTTTATTTTTTATTTTAAAGTATATATATATTTTTAATTATTATATTATTGCGTTGTTATTAAAATAAATACTTAACAACAATATATTATAATTTATATAAATCTTATAGATTCTAAGTTTAGTTTAGTATAATTGTTAAATTATATCTTAATTTAATTAGATTAATTTATTTAATTCCAATTCTAAGTTTAGACAAATTTCCTAGCTTAATAGAGTAGAACAAGCAAAGAATATATATTGAATATTTAATTTAACTTATTCGATTATATAATATTATATAATACGCTAATTATATATAATTAATATAGATTTTATACTAGTTTAATTAAGTTAATATATAAATAAAATAAGATAAGATAAACAAATATTAACGCAACAAAGTTAGCTTAAATTCTTAATATTAATTTAACAAAACTTAATTCTAAAATCGAATTAAATATTTTAATCTTAACTTAACTTTATAAAACTTAAGAGAATAAATTAAGTTAAAAAAAATATTAAACTTAATTTAACAATTGTACTAGTTTAGCTTAACTTATTATTTAAATAAATTATCTTAATTTTCTTTATTTAATTTAATTAAGTTAGCGCAATTAATATGCAAGTAATATTTATTAATAGTATTATTATAATATTTTTTTCTTTATATTATTTTTTAATTTATAATTAATAGATAAATATAATATTCTTTAAGTTGTTTTAATACTAACAATAATATTGCGTATAAATCTTGTATTTAGTATAAGTTTTCTTAATTATTTTAATATATTGCAACTTCTTTTCGATAGAAATAATTATAAGTTTTTATTAATTTTTTGTTATTATAGTAGCAAATTAACTATATAAGTTATAGATTAATTGTTAGATTAAATTTTAGTTCTAACTATTAGAATTAATTTAATTTAACAATTTTAATATTAGAAATCAAATTAAAACTTAAGTTAATTTCTATTTTTTTAAAATTAAATTAATTTAACTTAAGTTAATTCTTAAATTTAATATTAAAAATCGAATTAAATTGTTAAGAATATTAAGAATTCTAAAAATAGTATAAATTTTCTTTTTTTTAATTATTTTCTAGATAATACACAATAGTTATCTATAATATAAAAATAATCTACTATATTTATTAATTAAATTAAATAGATTAATTATTTCTATTAAATTATCAATAATTAATTAATTATTACCAAAAATAATAAAACTTACTAAAAATAGTAGTCTTAACAATTTGAATTAATTCTTTCGAATTAAATTTCGATTTTAACTCTAGAAATTAAATTAAATTATTAATTTTAATATTAGAAATTAAATTAACAATTTAATTCTAACTTTTAAAATTAACTTAATTTAATTTAAGTTAAGTACTTTATTTAAACTTAATAACTTAATTCGACACAATTACTCTAGTAAGTTATACTTCTATAAGATCTTGCTATAAGTAAAATTAATAAAAATAACAATATTAATCGAAATAATTCTTTTTGCTTTTTTAACTTATACGCAAATATAATCTTTTTATTCTCTTTTATTTCTATTGCTTGCAATATCTTGTTTATATTAATAAAAATATTAATTATTAAATATATTTTTAGCTTTTGTTTGCTTTGCAATCTAGTAGTATATAATATATAGACTAATTGTTCGGTTCTAATAGTTGGAATCGAATTGTATAAATTATGAAAATACTAACTATATTAGGTTAAAACTTGGCCTAATTAGATATAACTTTCGGGTCGGATTATAGATTTCGAGGAAAAACCGACCCAAACAATCAATCTAATAATATATAATCTTTGCTAATATTTTAAAAGTAAACTTTTTAACTATAGAATATTGCAAATAAGACTATTAATATAAGCAAGTTAACAAGTAGTTGCTTTAAGAATTTTATAGATATTTCGAAAACAAGTTTTATCTCGATAATTATCTAATATCTTTGAACAAGCTTTAGAAATAATCTAGAAAGCATAAATAAATTTTTTGTTAATAATATTTATAATATTGTTAATTAAAGTTATCTTAAGCAAAAGCTTTATTTAATTTCTATTTATAAAATCTTCAACTTTGTTTCAATTAATTTAAAGTCTTTCTATTGTATATTTATATAATAGAAGAGATATTGTTAATTGTAAAAGAATATATCTCTTCTATTTAGATAGAAGTGTTAGCTTGTCTTGTACATCTATCTTACAAACTCTATTATAGTCTTTTACTTAAATTATACAATTAAAATATATCTTTATATTTATTTTCAAGTCTTATACAATATTATCTTGGAAGAAATATAATAGTTGTTTAAGTCTAGAATATTACAATCGAGAGATTCTTGTCTTTTTAATCTTTTATTATTATAGATTAGTTAGAATCTAAGATTACTATATTGTTATCGAAGAAAAGAAAATTGTCTTCTATTGATATAATAATATCCAATTAACAAGTTTAGCTTTACAACTCTATATAGCAAGAACAAATAGTTAACGTAGAAAATTTACGAAGACTGTTTATCGGGTGTGAATGCTATCTTACTTCAAGAGATTCTGCTAATAACGATACTATCTCTTAATATTCGGTAGTATTGTAGATAGGAGTGGCTTCAGTATCCCAATTAGCGTAGCCAAGTAGCCTCCTCCCGATTGGACTATTTTGTAGGACCGACGTATACAATTATGCGTATTATGGTTTATTATCATGCGAAGTTATTCTTCCATCTATCGGTCTTATCCAAATTGATATCACGCCTACGCCCTTTCCCCCCCTTCCTCTTCCATCAAGACTCCCCAATCAACCTCGTTCGGCCTCCACCCCAACTCCCTCAATTTATGTGCTCGGAACCTCGCACCGCAACCCCACATTATATGCCCAAACGGATGAATCTCTTTTGCGACCTCTTGCGAAACCCTTTCC
>JAABUL010000769.1_pt1 | contig 66331 bp, 72 predicted proteins | sample 5559151 | NCBI WGS metagenome assembly JAABUL01 (sample SAMN10711876, study PRJNA513368) | rock metagenome | isolation source: Antarctica rocks | place: Antarctica: Victoria Land, Pudding Butte sud
TTATGTTCAGCTTTTTAACTGGTAAGGTCCCTTGATTAGCACGGTATGATTCAGTATCTAGGAGTTATATAGATGTTCTTTATATTCAGTCTTTCAGCGGATTCCGTACCCACGATCGGAACGGTACCATCAACAGTCTTGATACTATCTTCTTGTATTCAAGTTTCCAATTAGTACGGTCCTTGCAATAAAACGTCTCGATGGTCTCAGATGTCTGAAAAGAAGTTTGCGTTTAGAGGCCCCAGTGGTAGAAAAAGCGCTGCAGGTGCTCTTCTATTCACTTTCAATAACACCACGCGTCAAGCTTCACACCTCAGCCCAACCAAATCAAAATAACTTTATATCCAACCACCAATACTTGATCTCATCTACTCACAACCATTCGAAATATTCAAGCACAGTCAGACCCAAATTGATACCGAGTGTCGTGCCATAAAGCAGGTATGTCTCCATAGTTTCCTTACGAGAATCCCCCCCCTGCTGATATTTATTCAGCTCAACCGCAACTGATTACAGACAAATACAAAGTATTTCCGCCGTTTTCGAAAACTTTACAGTTTTCAACCTCCAAAATGCATCTACTACCGGCACGCTCTGCCCTCATCTCCATGATCCTTCTCCTCTTGGGCTTCCTTGCAACTGCCGCTCCTCTTGTTGATCACTGCTCCAAACCCACCAATCTCGTTGTCACAAAAACCGTTTACACTACGATCACTTCCACCGCCACAAACTATGCTGTCGCCACCACTACCACTCGCACCTTTCATCCTGTCTCAGTCTCTCAGCCAACCAGTCCTCTGTTTCAGAAGACGGTGTACGTTACCGAGACCGAGATTCTCACCACTACAAGTGATCTTTGGCCGACTGTCACAATTACGATCCCTACGATTCTCGCTACGACAACAGCCACCGTCACTGTTAACACTACTGTTACGAAAGACATAGCCGCCACAACTGAGACGATCGTGGTGGTTCCAAGCACCAGCAGCGAGCCCCCAGTCACTACCGTAACTATTCATGTCACACAGTCGGTTACGAAATTTACGATCGCATGTACTTATACGACCGTCACGCTTAGCCCTATCTCAACTCCTTCACCAATGAGCTCCTAGATATTTTCGAGCACGCCAGCTTCAACGCGAATGGAATTCTAGAAATCTGTAGGGCAGGAGCGGTGCAAGAAGGTTATTAGGTGCTTTATGCTGGAGATTAGGCAATCGTCGAAGTTTAGATGAGGGATCAGTGGTTATTGCAAAATGGATATTGGCTAACATCGTCGCCGATAGACTTGACTGGAAAGGCTTGTACTTGCTTCATTAGATCGAAGAACAAACCAATCTGCTCATTACCAAGTCCATTTGCTTTGGTGACCTCGTATCATCTCTAATCTTCATCAGGCTTTGCTGAGTATTTGTGAACACAAGCATTTGCCTCTCCTCCAGTTCACTTAATATTATGCATGCATAAAGCTTACCTTATGCAAGTGGCTGTGTCAAGCTCAAGGATTCGCCGCTGAAGCTCCTTAACCACATCTTCTCACAACCCAACTCATCCTCCTCATCCACTCCACCCATCTATTCCCTCAACCACACTCATGGCTTTCTGCATCACCTTCGGCACCCACGGTAAGTTTCTGCGCCACCCTTCCCCCCCCCCCAACCAACCCCCCCTCCACCACAACCACAACCCTCAACTCGAACCCTCAAACTCACCCTCAAACTCACCCACACCGAAAGACAACCACCAAAAAAAAAGCTAACCAATACTGCCCCCCTCCCTTCCAGAATTCACCTCCCCCCTCCCCGGCCTCGAAAACGTAACCGCGCAATGCCAAAACTGCGGCAACTGGAGCGCGCACTGCATAACCCGCTGGCCCTGGTTCACGCTCTGCTTCGTCCCCGTGCTACCGCTCGCCACGCACAAGTACCACGAGCTCGCCTGCCCAATCTGCCATTTCATGCAGGATCTCAGCCAGCGGCCTGATGTTCAGGGGCAGGGGGCGGGGCCGATGCCTGTGCAGGGGCAGGGGGGTTATGGTGGTGGTGGGCTGGGAGGGCCGGGAGGAGGGGGTAATGGTCCTAGTGGGCCAGGGGCGGGGGTGTATGGGCCTGGAGGGCCGAATGTGGGGGCGGGGGGACCGCCGTCGGGGCAGGGGTTGGTGGGGTATAAGTGAGGGCTGAAGGGGGGAAGGAAGAGGGCGAAAGGGCGGAGTGGGGATCGAGGAGAGAAAGAGATTAATATGGGTCGACATGACGGTTTTGTTCTAGCGATTGGAGTTTAGGAAAGGAAAGGGGTTTGCCGGGCTCGTTTGGGATACCAGTGGCTGCTGCAGGTCCGGGTGGTGGTCAGAATGTAGGAACTGAACTCATGATGATTCTCCATGTCGCAGGCAACAATTACACTGATCCCGTTTGGTCGTTGTAGCCGCAAAGATTTCTACCGCGGCACACTCACCTCCTCTCCGCTCGGGCATAGCTCTTCGTCGCCCAGTTTTATCAATGTGATTGCACAACTATGTACAACTGATCTACGGGATATACTCTCTAGGATTTTGAGTCGGGTGCTTGCAGCAGGAATTTTCTCGAGCTCATCTGGCTGGGTATGGAAAAGTGGATTCATTCAGGTTACAGCGACTACTAGAACATTTTTTTTTTAGCTCTAAGAGCCTGTTTCACGCAGAGAGCTTTTCCATACTATGTGCATACATCGTCAGTACGACTCTGTGTGTATCTATGTACGTAGATGGTATGCTGTGCTTCATAACCTTTGGCTGCGTAAGCACGTTGAAATGAAGGGGGGGAAACCTCCTCTCCGCCACAGCCTCCACCACCTGCTCCGCGGGCGTCGTAGTTGACCGGAGACTTTTCCTCTCCCACCTCACCGACTATCCCTCTTCTCCACCACAGCCTCCACCCCCTTCTCCACCGGCGTCTCTACCTCCTCACCCTCCTCCCCCACCTCCGCCCTCCGCCCCTGCACCACCGCCCCTCCCTTTCCCGTCAAATCCCTCCAAATCCCCCTCGCCGTATTCGCACAGCTATGCCTCCCCTCCCACAGCGGATACACCCCCACACACACCGCACTGCACCCCAGCCAAAAAATCCCCACACTAACCCACCCGGTGAAGAATCTTTTGCTAAACACGTACCCGGTGCCGTACAGCGGCATGGGCCACAGGATCAGCAGCACGAGGGTCATGACGGCGGTGAGGGTTTTCGCGATGGTGGACGAGCGGGCGAGCTGGGCTTGCTCTTTGGCGTTGTTGGCGGAGTGGGTTTGGCCGGGGATGAGCTCGAGGTCGGTGTCTTGGGAGGCGGCGATGGAGGAGTCGTCCGAGAGGCGGATGAGGGCCATGGAGGCGTAGTTGTAGTTTTGAGGGCCGAAGGCGTAGGTGAGGGCGGGGATGAAGATTAGGGGGGAGAGGAGCGCGACGACGTTGCCGGCGAGCATGGGGTTGCTGTTTGAGGGAGGGTGGGTGGTTAGTATAGAATGAGGGATGGAAGGGGGAGGGGGAATGGGGAGACTTGCTTGCTGCCGGTGCTGTCCACGGAGAGGTTGCCGGACTGCTTCTTGGCGGTGACGAGCCAGGCGATCAGAGAGCTGATGAGGCCGAGGATTGGCGAGAGGGTGGCGGCGATCATGTTTTGTTGCTTCCACATGAGGGTTAGGGCGGCGGGGAGGACGGCGGATGAAATTATCACACCCATCATGAGATACAGGTAGCCCATGGAAATTCCAGCGTCTGTGTAGATTCGAATCAGAAGTATTCAAGGAAGTAAGTATTAGTGAAAGCACTTACAATAGAGCCCCGTCGAAAAAGCGGCGAGTAGAATAGCGTATACGACCACGCATGTGTGAGCCATGTATATGAGCCTCTTCCCGCTGGCTTTGGGGTTGAAGTAAGTCTGATAGATGTCGTAGGTGAAGATACTGCTGACGGCAATGTACTCGGCCGAGCTGGCTGAAGTGACGGCCATGAAGATTAGCAGCAAGGTCGCTGCAGCTCCACCTTTTCCTAGGAGAGCGACGGCGGCATCTGGTAATACCAGACCAGCAGTCACGTCTGCGTTTGGCATTCTGGACGGGTAGGATGGAAATACGGGATTAGACTCTAGGGCCAGAGCGGAGAGTCCCATGGTCGTGGCGGCAAGCCAGGGGATTGCGAACCAGCTGAGTCCACCCATCACGTAGCCGGGGAGAGCGTGGACTGGGCTTGCAGCAATAGCTTTATTGTAGTAGCCTGGTATAATTTGTCAATATCCATACCGTCACACAGTCCGCAGCAGACGATTTACCGTTGTCACAAAAGACAGTCCCAAAGTTGCCCACAATATTGATGACGAAAAAGATAGCTCCCTCCTTTGATCTCATGGTCAAATAGCTACCCTCAGCGTTGCCCTCGACAGGATGTCTCTTCGCCGCTTCGACCAAGAGATCATATACCTTTCCAGGACTTCCAAGATTCACATTTGTCGTATACGCTGTGAAAGCAAATATGAAGATGATGATGAGGATCATAACAGTGTGGACATAATCCGTCAGGAATGTTGCCTTGATACCTCCAGCAATCGTGTACATGACCACTCCCACTGGCAAGAGGAAGCAAGCAGCCGCAGTGGGCATGCCGGTCAAAGATGTCACGACTGCCGAGCCACCAGTGAGCAGCATGGCTGTCACCAAAACATTGGTCATCAAGCCGAAAACGGTAAACACCAAGTGCGTATAGACACCATATCTCGCTCTAATGACTTCAAGAAAAGTATGAGCGTTGGGTGCCCTCCGCTTCAGCTCTATAGCGAGCGTGGCAAACAAGAGAATCTGTACCGTTGCGCCAGAAGCGTACCAGAAAGGACCCGAGACTCCGTATCGGTATGCCACCCCAGAAGACTGCAACAGAGTGGCTGCCCAGGTCCAGGAGGAAACCACGGCGGAAGCCACGAGGCCCGATTTAACGGTCCTTCCCGCCGTACTGAACATTTCGGAAGTTTGCACTTCATTTTGATATCTCTTCAGCACGTAGGTCGTCAATATCATACCAAAGGCGAAGGCGAACCCCAGCCCTAGGACCACGCCATAGCCTACAGCCTGGCTCAGGGGAGGTGCAGATGGCATTGGTGAGACGTGCGATGGGTTTAATCCTTACAATGCATTCCAAGGAAAGGAAAGAAGTTGTAACCGTTGCTTTTATTGTGCGTTTCAACTAGACTTCTTCGAGATGTACGGGGTTTACACACAGCTACATCCAAGCCTCGGACAGCAGCAGATAGATAGAGAGAGATATATATGTATATATAGCAGAAACGAAATGAGATGACAAGATGCAGCAGAGATAGGGTAAAGATAAGGTAAAATAGTTCAATGGGGGGAACTCAACAGATACACATTCTCAAGGCCCCTCATCAACCCCACTATGCGCTGCTCCAGTGCACAGGCCTACACATGACATAGCATGATAGCAGACGTTACGATAAGAAACATGATGAACCTGACCTCTGATTGGTGCTTGGTGGTTGTGCACTTGTGCTGCTTGTCCATGCACAACATCATGCATCTCTTCGGATTGCAGTCGGCATTTACATATCTCCGTTCTCCGACAAAACAAACATGCGGGGGACAGATCGATAGCTGCCTTATCGCGTTGATGTTTGATAAGGCGTGTTTTCTGCATCGTAAAATCCCGTACGGAACAAAGTGGAAGAAGCCGCAGAGTTGAGACGGTTCGCTTATCTTTACCTACTTAACGCTAGCCACTAGCGGGCTGCAGAACCGAGTTATCAAGTCTCCTTGGCATGTCACTTCCCTTCCCTTCTTTACCTAAGGTAGTTAGGTGACTGAGGTACTCAAGGCTTCAATTTAGAAATTTTTGTGCACCTAATGCATACAACAGATCCCTTTGTTCCAAGACACGACAAAACACCCGATGCCTCCAAAAAGCCTGGAAGTTCGGAGGATAAGGCCTTACACATTGCTGAAGAGGGATCGTAAACGACAGAGTACGCCATCCAACCACCCAGGGTAACAAGACAATCTTCTTTGCTTTTGATGGACGCTGCACATGGTATCTGCTCTCTTCACCGCTCCAACGCCATATTCATTGAGTTTTGAAAAGGAGTATCGCGCAGTGACCGAGGTAGAAATATATGAAATGTTTCGTTTCTATCACACCCTATTAGCGATGGGTTGTTGTATTGGTTTCCATATAAAACTTCCATACCATGTGTGACAAAGCTTCCAAAATTCCGGCCCACGATGCAATGCCATGTTGCTCCCGCTCGCGAGTCAAACTATGCGAGCGGACAATCAGCCCTATTACGTCTCCCTCCGCACGGAGGACCAAGAGCGACGAAATCTGTTGGTGTAGGAAGCGATCTCGGTGCACAAGGTTCCCTCGCATCGCCTCTGGTGCTTCGAAGGACATACCTCTTTCTTGATGTATTGCGCAATGTCCTATACTACCGCATTAGCTTCTGCTCCCCAATCTTATTCACATAGTTCAAATGCGGGACCAAGGCTTTCAAACCTTCTCGATGCTGTACTTTTCCATCGCGTCGGAAGCTGCACAATTCTTGGTTAATGTTTGCGCCGTATATGCAATGTGTGAAAGCTCACCAACTTCGATAGCCTGTTGCTGCATCTCTTCGCTCTAAATAGATATTAGTTGTGAGGCTGTAGATTCGGGACTCGGTCTGATCGTACCATATCTGCCGATTTAATCTGGGCTTTAAAGTTGTTAGCGAGCACTGATACACATAGGAGAAACGGATATTGCTCGCCGTCAAGTTTTTCTTTCTTCTCGGTAGCCATAGTAGCTGAACGATTGAGATGGTTGCCCGGGAATAAGAAGAAAGAAGCAAGAAACTCTCCCGGCGGACACTTTAAAGCTGAGCAACTGTTGGGGAGGCAGAGAATACCTTATGTGGGCTACGGAGTCGATATTCCCGGCGCCTAAGAACGAGGAACGCGACACACACGCTAGTAGTCTCGGCTATTTCCATTAGCGGCGGAATCCCTCTAACTCCGCGAATTGCAGAGTTCGAGCCATATTCTTCGAGGTGGGACGTTTTCGGCGTTATGGAGTCTTCGAGGATCTTTGTTCGAGGATTGCCTCCGAACCTAAGTGTTGAAGACTTTCGCCGGCATTTTTCAAGACAATGTGCAATCACAGATGCGAAATTTATCCCTCACAGACGCATTGGATATGTGGGCTACAAGAACCCTGAGGAAGCTGCAAAGGCCGTCAAATATCACCACAAATCCTTCATACGTATGTCTAGGATAGGTGTCGAACTAGCTCGTTCGGTATAGTTTCCATGTGTCGCAAAGCCAAATCTCAAACTGATCTCAAATCATGTAGGTTGAGGACCAGCGTGAATTGGGTCCAAGGAAAACCCTCGCAAATGGGGACAATAAGGTCGCACCACAGGCCCTGAATGATGACACCTTACAGAGTTCTAACCTGGGAAAGCGAAAGCGTGGTGATGGGGGTGAAGTTGATGGCGACCCTAAACTTCAGGAGTTCCTTGAAGTCATGCAACCTCCGTCCAAATCGCGAACTTGGGCAAACGAGGATTCGGCAGGAACCCAGAATGTCCCACAACAGAATACGCATAATCAGGTGCACAAGGTGCAGGCCGCCCAAAGTGACGAAGAGTACGAAGCGGTCCCCCAAAGAAGCAAACGTTCCAAAAAGTCTGAAGATGTCGATGAACCCGTAGGATTGGCGGAGGAAGTAAACGCTACAGGTAGAGATACGGAAGACATTGGAACAAATCTAGAGGATGCAGAATACGGCAACAGCCTGAAGCCTGCCTCTGGAAAGGTGTTAGAACTACCCAACAATACCATGCCGGCAGCTTCTGATGAGGATTGGCTGCGCTCAAGGACTAGTCGACTGCTGGGACTAATTGACGATGACGACTCCCATGAATCGAGGTGTTTGCCCGAAGTTGAAGAGAAAGTACCTGATGATCTCGGCGTGCTAATGCAGTCATGGGGAAGAGAAACGTCAGATGCAAGTGTTCAAACCGACGAAGTGATCAACAAAGCGGAAGTTGTAGCGGCTGAACAGGTGATTAGTGGTATCGAGAACCCTGATATTGGCACAGGACGGCTTTTTGTTCGAAATCTCATGTACACTACAACGGAACTCGAATTGCGAAAGCACTTTGATGCCCTCGAGTGTGGTCCAATTGAAGAGGTATAGTTGTGAGACTTTCTATTGTTTTGGTGACCCCTTTGCTCTGGTTTTGGGATGAACATCCTGATAGGGACAGCTTATGCTATGCATGTGATGTTACCAGGAAGAGTATTTTAGTAGATACTTCTTATATCTGAAAATATAATTGATACTGTAGTATTTTTAGGGATGTGGGCGCACTACATAGACTGACTCCAGTGGTGTTTAGGTCCATCTTCCGTTGGATCGCCGATCTGGAAACAGCAAAGGGTTCGCTTACATTCAGTATACGGAGCCAGAAGCTGCAGACCGAGCTCTAAGGGCATTGGACGGAAAAGCTTTCCATGGCCGTCTGTTACACATCATTCCAGCAAAGGCTAAGAAGCAGAACGGCTTGGATGAGTTCGCAATCTCAAAATTACCTCTCAAGAAGCAGCAACAGATCAAACGGAGAGCCGAAGCTGCGTCTTCCACATTCAATTGGAATTCATTGTATATGAATGTGGGTGTTGAACAGTAAACAAATTTAGTGACTTTGACGGCTAACGTATATATCTCAAGGCCGATGCTGTTATATCTTCAATATCGGATCGGCTTGGCGTTTCGAAATCCGAGCTGCTGGATCCGACATCCTCAGATGCTGCGATCAAGCAAGCACATGCTGAGACACATATTATTCAAGAGACCAAATCATACTTTTCTGCCAATGGCGTAGATCTAGATGCCTTCAAGAAGCGAGAAAGGGGTGACACTACCATATTAGTCAAAAACTTTTCATATGGGACAAAGTTGGAAGAATTGAAACTTCTCTTCGAGACACACGGCAGCGTTTCGAGAATTCTTATGCCCCCTTCGGGTACAATTGCAATTATTGAATTTGAGCATGCAGACCATGCGCGATCTGCGTTTGGTGGCCTGGCTTACAGAAAATTCAAAGATTCAATACTCTTCCTGGAAAAGGCACCCCGAGATTTGATTAGTAATGGGGATACGAGGAATGATAGAAATAGCCCGATCACGGCAAAAACAAAGAGCGCGAAACCTTCGACAACGGAGCTACTCGAGGATGGTAGCGTACCGCAATCTGTAAATAGCTCAACTCTCTTTGTCCGAAATCTTAATTTTTCGACTACTGGAGAACGCTTACGCGAGGTCTTTCGGCCTCTTGACGGCTTCATATCTGCGAGAGTCAAGACGAAGCCCGACCCAAAGAAGCTGGGACAAGTTCTCAGCATGGGATTTGGTTTCTTGGAATTCCGCTCCAAATCGCAGGCCCAAGCAGCGCTTGCGGCTATGGATGGGTACAAGCTCGAGGGTCATGAGCTTCTCATCAAGACGTCGCATAGGGCTATCGATGCAGCGGAAGAACGACGGAATGAGGATCATGATAAGAAGATTGCTGGTCGGAGGACCAAGATCATCGTCAAGAATCTACCATTCGAAGTTTCAAAGAAGGATGTGCGATCGCTGTTTAGCTCTTATGGCCAGCTACGATCAGTGCGCGTGCCCAAGAAATTCGATAGCTCAACCCGTGGATTTGCTTTCGCGGATTTCGTAACGGCAAGAGAAGCCGAGAACGCTATGGATGCACTTAAGAACACTCATCTGCTAGGGAGGAGATTGGTGTTAGACTTCGCGGCAGAAGATGCAATCGACCCAGAGCAGGAAATTGAGAAGATGCAAAAGAAAGTTGGTAGTCAAGCCGATAAGGTTGCATTGCAGAGACTTACCGGCTCGGGCCGTAAGAAATTCAATATCCAAGGGAGCGAGGAAATTGACAACGAATGAGACCGAAAGGGCCCTTTGGCGAGGGGTGCCCGAAGGTCAAAAGGTGTACCCCTTGCATATTTCCCCAGACAGCGGGAAAGTAAATATACATATAACCGGAAGACATTCAATCACCGTGCCCTTTTATTGCCCTTTTATGTGGTCTTCATTTCTTCAAATGCTTCTGTTCTTGAGTAAAGGTCTACTATCGAAATCGATTCTATGTTGGATCAGAATTGAGTCAAGACATTTGATCAAGCTGACAAGGTGTTTTTTTTATACAGTTACCAGAGCAGCGAACTCCATTCCCGTGCCGCCTATATCCCTGGGCCGATGGTTCATTACAATCCCCCCTTGCTTGGGTTCTCGCGAAGATCTGAATTCTGCATAGAGGACCCGGTAAGGCTTTACAGGGTCTCCTCCCAACTTGAAGACATGTTGTTTCTAGCCTAGCGCTCTAGCTCTCGGGCGGCCTCAGATGTGCCTAACTGCCTCCTTGTAGACCGGGAGATCTTTGGTTTTATGAGCCTGCTACTGTGCTTTTATAATCTATATCCCATGATGTTCCCCAACCCAACCCCAAATTTTGCGACTATATACTCAGCTATGTGCACTTGACTAGTCTGCCGTTATCATTCCTTCAGCCTCTGTTGCATACCTCTGAGTTAGCAGTCATTTCTCTAAGGTCCCTTCCACATTCATGGAGCTGCGGAGCAATGCATCCATCTTGCGGTCAAACGCTCCAGCTCTAGGGGGTCCCGAGAGTCAGAAAGGAGTCCTCCAGATCAGTTCAGGGAACGTGGGCTCAAGCAATTTAGATTCCACCCTGGGGGTGTCCAAAGGGACTACCTTTGATGAGTATGAAGTCCCGGTTCCCCCGCTGTCCGCTATCCCTCGTTGCCGTTCAGCTCAGGTCACCTTGAAGCTACAGCGTCGAAAGCGAAGGCGGGCAAAGGATGAGGAACCAGAATCGCTGGACACCGACCAGATGTATTCACAGGTAGTCACACAAGCAGAACGTTTGTCCCCCAGATACCAAAATTATCGGGATAAACAACAGAGATATTATTTGAAAGGTTCAAAAAACGAGCCAGTCTGGCCAGACAACTTGGAGGAAATCTTCCAGCAGGGTGCGTCTCCTAATGTTCCTCCTATTAGGCCATGTGCTGAGGTATATTCGATCAGCTCTGCGCGTGATCCCTAATTGGGGCCGAAAGCAGCGATGGCTTGGCGGCAAACTATCTGGAAGGAATGAATGGATAAGTCGCTATATTAGAATCCATTCAGGAGTACACCGGACTCGTAAACAGATCTCGAGCCATATCCAAGTCCTAAAGCCTTTCCTCCAAGACAACCCGATCTGTAGGTTGTTGCCGAGCTGTATCTTTTAACAGATTGGTAGCTGAAATCAATAGGGATGAAATTTGTCACCAACATGAACAACACCGCGGAACCCGGATTTCGCAGTAGCACTGACTTTCAGAGCCCAATTCTCACAGAGGACCAGCTTCTCTTGAGTCAGCCTAGGCCAGCACCTGGCATTCTTGGTTCCAACGTTCCACTTCACCCGCCCTGCCTTCGCCAGGTCGAATTCGAAATGTACGTCCTCGATCCTCAGAATAGCTCTGTTCACACCTACACAGTCATCCAAAGCGAGATTGGTACAGCGCCCAAGCTTTTAGAGAATCCGAATGCTTGGCAGCTGGAATATCCGGACCTGGAACTGTATGGTAACGAGCCGCAGCGAAATGGCGAAGTCATATTGTTCGAAGCAGAATTCCGGTTGATGAACAATCATCCAACCCCGGGCTCGAAACTTGGTGTGGATTTTTTCGTTGATATCACCAGAGGCATAGAATTCAAGGACTGGAAATATAAGACAAAGTTCTTCGAAAAGGGGGTCCCAGTTAAATTCCAGGGCAACGGGTATCTGCCCGAAGACCCTAACAAAGTCAATTTGGTCGAAGGCGTCTCGGGGGCATTGAAGCATTCTCAAGATCCGCTAACTAACGACACCAGGCTAGAGATCGCGTTTCGAAGCAGCTGGTGGGTGGCAGTCTTCTTCAACATGACAAATAAGAGACTTAAAGTCGCCGAAGAAACCAACGGGGATCCTCATGCCTTGAAGCAAGAGGAGGAACGAGCCAATCGTTATCTGCAAGAGATGTCTGTCATGCAGGAAGTGTATGCAACGCCTCGAGTGGGCGCGTCGGCGCCGCAGCGGATATGCGTCTTTCTATGGAAATTCCGCCTTGCTCGGAATGGAGTAGCTTCCACGACCTGGAGGAAGCTCAAACTACCGGTTTCTGAAGTCAAAGCCGAATCTCCAGCTCCATCACCTAATCCACTTATCTATCAACCCTCAGACTCCCTCAGCACAACACTTCAGTACACCACCTGTGCGCAACCAAGTCCGCTGCACGCAGAATACTTCAATCACAACGCCAACGACTTACTCGCGGAGAACTCGGAGAGTCTACTGGCGGCGGTCCCATCAGAAAGCGACTCCTCTTCCTCAACGCCCACAGCCGATCATCCTTCCTTCTCGACCTTCACCTCATTCGAACCATCCGTCTCCAGCTCCACCCTGCCACCCTATACATCTCAGCCCCCCGCCTACCATTCCCAAGAGTACGGCTATCCCTCTCAAGAGACCACCGCTGTCTCCCAAGGATCTGTCGACAACCCCGAGGAATACGCATTTTCATCCCAAGAATCCAACTACATGTCTCATGACGCTATCTTCGATATTCAACTACCGGACTGCCAGTCGCCCGACCCTACCAACCCCTCTCAAGACCTCTACTACGCATCCCAGGCAGACTCTGTCTATTACAGCCAAGACCAAGCCAACACCTACGAAGAAGCCCTCTATGCCGCGCAAACCGCCCACCACGACCAAGCCCCCATCGACGCCGACGCCCAAGATTTCACCGGCGGTCAAATCCATCTCTCCTTCACCGAGCCACCGGGCGAGCCGCCGCCGGATTACGATAGCCCATATGCCGCCGATGCAGTAGACCAGAACCCACTCGAGCCCCATCATCAAGAGCTTGACCACCCTTCGCTCGAGTACTACCAACTCCCGCAGCACCAAGAATACACCCACCACGAACAGCACCACCACCAACTCCAAATCCAACAGCAAGAGCAAGAGCAAGAGCAAGAGCAAGAGCAAGAGCATTTCGACCCAAGCGAATGGAACCCCTCCCTCTGGTCCACCATGCACTTCCAGCCCATCGACTTCGCAGAGATGGCCGATCCTGTGGGCGCAAGGCTCGACGAGGTGCCGCGCGTGATGCAGCGTATGCTTGCAGAAGTGCCGTCCCAGCACGGGCATGTGATTGGAGAAGTGGGAGAGGGGGAGGGGTTGAGGGAGTGTCCGAATTTGGTGGAGCAGGCTGGTGGGGGACTGGGGGAGGGAGAGATGGGGGGGATGGAGTTTTGCTAGGGGGTTGGGAGGGGGCATTGGGGGTGGGGGGAGAGGGGGGGGGGCTAATGAGTGGATTGGGGGGTTTAGAGTGGCGATTTCGGTGTGGATTGAGAGTAGTGTTTTGAGGCGGTGGGCTTTTGCAATAGCTAGGGGAGGGAGGGGTTTTAGTCCGAAGGGGAGGTTTTTGAGTTCCCGTAACATGACACTAGTTTCATCTATCCCCCTTTTCCCCCCCCCTTTTTTCCTCGTCAACCCCACCAACCAACTAACTAACGGGTAAAGTACTTGTTGCCAAGAAAACATTCTTGCAACTTTTAATGGACTAAGACATGGGTTTTGGTAATGGTGGGGAAAAGCGTTCTTGTACATATGTAGTGAGTAGGTAGGTAGGTAGGTAGGTAGGTCCTAGGGGAATGGACTATAAACATCTGCTTCCCTACAGCACATGCTTTGGAAATCCCTCCCCCCTCCCCCTTCATCCCTCCTTCCAATCCCCTCACTACCCTACTATCCCCACATCACACCTTCCTAAAAAGCCGCCCCCCCCGTTCTTAAACCACATCCCTTACCCCCCCTTTCCCATGCTCAAGGACTCCTTGGGGCTAGCTTGATTGACTGGAGAGCAGACCCGTCTTAAAAACGCACAAAAGGGGGCTCACGCCAAGTCGCCATCATCAGCAAGGACATCTCAGTTAAATTTTTTTTTTTGGATGTGGTAGTGCTCGGCCCATGCTACTGCTCCGCGGAAGGAGGCATCTACATACATACCTCGTAGCATAAAAAAAATTTAAATTTAATAGTATATGTTTCTCTGCTTTGGTTACTTTATATACCTGTTGAGAATTTTTTTGGGGGGTGTCTTTGTTTGAGCCATGAAGCCTTGATGCGTTTTGCTCCAAAGGTTTTGGGTTTTGGGGATAGATTTGGGGGTTTGGGACAGTGGTTGATGTGGTGGATGGATGGTTGGTTTCTGTTTGAAGTGATGGATTTGTGGCATAGGGTAGTGTTTGCGACGTGTTTTTGCTAGGGTCGGTGGAGGTGAAGAATAGCATGGTGAGGGTGCTGTGTTGATGACGCTGGCTGTGTTAATGGATGTCTAGTCGTTTGTGTCCGGTTTTTGTTGAGAGGGTCAGTGATGATGTCTGTGACAGGTCCGTAGTTTGAGAAGTCTGCTGGCAATGTTTTGGATTGCTGGGCTTTGTTGGTTCTATTGTTGGTGGTTTGGTTTGGTCGTCAAGGGGTTAAGGGGTTGATGATCGGTAGGTAGTCTTGATTGTTGCAGTAGGTTGATGGGTTTCGGGGGTGGGGTACTTGGATGATGTTGGTAGTAGAAATTTCAATGAAATAGGATCATTTTCTTCGGCATGAGTTCCTTGATTCGCTCGCCTTTCCCTTAGCCACGTTCGTTTTTCGGGGTCTGCCTTTGTACTTTGTAGTAGGGATTTACCCAAGTCGCTATAATGCTTCTTAATCCCCTGTAATCGTGGCCTCTACGACTATATCAGGAACATTCAGCCTCGTAAAACGCCGGCAATGCGATCGAAAAGCCAATGCCGAGCTGGCCCTCATATGGAAGTTTCCTGCTCCAAGTCGTCAATTATATAACGAACCGAAACATGATGGACGTTCGGCATATATTGTCTAGCCAGCCCAACTATTATCGGCACCTGGGCTCGGATAAGGTGTACGCTTAGGGCGGAAAACGAAAATTCTTGTATCAGGGAAGCATTGGCGCGACCGATCTTGAGCAGGAAGGCCGGAAAAACAAAATTTCGAAGGAAAAGCGGGACTTCTTCCTTTGCCGTCGCGGTTGCTGAAAAGGGTAGAACAATCTCTCCGGAGTTGCGCTGAGGATGGAATCGTTGTGGCGCACTCATTTTCTTGCCAGGATATGAAGGTGAAGGTGTTCTCGCCGTAGAGTATTGAGGTGCTCTTCGTAGCGATTGTCTTGCATGTGAAGAGGATTGCTGGAACGAGGCAGTGGATATCATCGCACCTGCATCTTACGATAGGGGAGTCCACATTAGAACGGCCAAGCAGGATACGCTCGAACGAAAAACCTTTTTCTAGATACCAGCGAGATTGGATAGACACTAGCCTATAAAGCTTGAGTCGCAGTTCTGGAAAAAATTAGGACTTAGCTGATGAAACATGTGGACAAGGGCAGTTCTGATGACTGACCTGCAGATAGGTCCAGAAATCCCAACTTCTTTCTATGATTCAGAGAGAACTCCTGCAGTCAGTCCCTCAGTAACATCTTCGTCTGCTGTTGACACGAGATGGTCTGTGGCTGTAGCTGAAAAATCTTCTCCAGCCATGGTAATGTCACTGCGAGGTTCGCATGTGCCATAGCAAGCTCTTTCTATCGGAAAGTATGCCTTGATCCAAGATTAGAATGTGCCTATGAAACCAATGTAATGCTCGCAGTAACCTTCGTCGAAAAAACTTGAGGGTCCTCAATGGGGAATACAATCGAAGAGCTTCCATGAAGTCTTAATGGAATATAAGCAATTTACGAATTAAGCCTTTGTATATTTCTAGCGGCACGAGAATGAGAGTATTGAAAGCTGCAAGGATTGCGAGCTGAACTGAGGGGACTCGATCCAAGCATTCCCCAGTCGAAAGAAACAGAAATTGGCCATTCGATAAAGCGATCTCCGTGACAGAGCCGTCAACACCGTCTTTTCGCTTTGATAGGTTGAAATTCTGCTTATATATATTGATAGTAGCAGAAACTTCATATAAAGCGCTCCAGCACAAGCGGCTTTTCGTGCTAGTCATATTGAAATTTGCCACCTATTCTCGTAGATCTCCATAAATTTTCTAATCAGAGACGACGATGCAGGGAAGAAAATAATTTGGCTATGCCTCTTTGCTAGCGGTACCAAGATAAGCTGCAACACAATAATTCTCGACGACCTGGTTACGAAGCACCTGAAATCTGATTACGGGGCTCTAAACTGTTCTTATATGTACAAAGTGAAGGACAGGCTACCCGGGAGAGGTGAAATGCAGTCATATCTGTATCATAGTACATACCCGTTATACGTGAAAGATCCCGAAAATCAAGACCGGGAATAACGAATTACTCCAGAAGCACCATACTAGATGCTCGAATCGCTAATGCAATGACAGAAGAAATACCGACGGTCGTCAGCTCGTGCTAGAGGTCTTTCGGAAATGAGACGTAGCCGTCAGGCATGACGCAAGCCTTAAGACCGTCATCTTTTGATCCACGAGCCGATAAGATCCCGAAGCGGAGGAACACCTCTGAGCAGGTGACGAAGATGGAGAGGCAAATGAGAACGATGATAATCCATGTTAGGCCTTCAAAGCTATCGTCAGCGATTTTGGCGTTTCTGGGTGAATGCAAGATAAGATAGACCCTAACTAAGAGAAGTACTTACGAGACATCTTGTTATCCGCTATAGAATCTGACAAGATCTCAGCCAAGTCTAGAAAGACTCTGCAGCGCTCGTTGAGAACTTGAATACGAGGCTTGATCTCGAGATACTCGCGGACGGCGTAATAAAGGGGATGCAGGGTTGGTTCGCTGTCCCAGAAGAAATTTGGCACATCAAGCATATTTGATGCTGTGATTGCATGAGCGAGGTTGTCCAAACAAACGTACACGAATTAAGAGGAGCTTACATAGATTGACATCAACGCGGCTTTTAAACAGTGCCCCGAGGATCTTTACTACCTCTTCCCGCTTCATGCCTAGATTCCCCGTCAAAGCAAGCCGCTTAGGAACATGCTGGGCTTCTGCCATCTGATCGGCCATTCGCTGCTCGAAAAAGCATAGCTTTGTGCTCTGCGCAATCGCATGCGACATTGCAAGCTTGATCATGTGGTCTCCACTCCTTAACGTGATCATGTCGTTGAAAACCCTAGGCCTGGGTATTTCGGGTGAGTACTCAAAGTGAAATTCTTCCGTTTCAAAGTCTTCCTCTCTTAGGGCACGAGCCACCAATGCAATGCCTGTTTCCGACTCCGAGAATGTAAGATCCGCTAATATGTCCTTCTCTTGCCGCTCTGTAAAATTCCAAAACACCACAACTCCATAAGAAAATACGAACATTTCAGCAAAGGTGAAAGCATCCGGAGCTACTCTTGGGGGACTCGTAGAACGTCCAGCATCGTCGCTTCCTCGCCTTCGATGTCGTTCATTTCCATTTGCATCATTGGACTCGACTCTTTTGTGATTTTCCTCATCCCCAAACTCCCGCACACGGAACCTCTCTCCTCCATCCTCTTCGAAGAAACCCTCGCCATAGTCCCTCAACTCGCTTCTCTCTATTTCTTCGTCCAACACTGCCTTACCCCCCGGGCTTTTCAGTACCGGACTACTCCTTATCCTGTATCTGTCACTTCCTGGCAACAGTGGCAGATGATATACTGTGTACAGGCAATCATCATATAATTTCGTGCTCGCAGCATGCTTGCTCTTCAGAAATATCGCCGTCGACTTCAACTTGTAGGCTTGCGCAGTACAGTACGCTGTCACCCTGGCTAATTTTTCTGCTCTTCTAGCTTTAGGTAATCTTTCCGCATAGCTTTTGCCCTTCCTACCGCCGGTTCTTCGAAGGGCTTCCTCGTCGTCTTGTGTAGGCGCAGCGTCGTTATCCTCATCGTAGTCGGCCTTTTCTTCAATCTCTTCATCCGCCGTAGCAGTCTCTGGTAAAAGTACAAGCTTCTCGCTTACTTTCGTACTTCGTGCGTGCATGTGTTGTGGAACCAAACGACCTGCAAGCTTGGGATCTGCCGGCCTACTTGAGCCAGTGCGTAGGGCGTGCGGCCGAGCGTTGGGTTGACGTTGCTGCATTGAGGGAATGTCGGAAGCATACTGGAGGACGCTGTCAACGGTGATGAAGCGCGAATTTTGCCGAAGGAAAGGGGGAGTAGGTCGATTCGGAGGGGGCCGTTGCTCACGCGCGTCGGTCACCTAGAAAAATTAGTATAGATGAATATTAAGCTCACATGCATCAGATGCAAGGCATGTTAGGACCTACTAGAACGGTGGGACCTCGCTTTCCAGCTGCTGTAGGTACTGGAGCCATGGCGGAATAGACTAAAATAAACTCATAAGATTCGTCTGCGGAGTCTATATAACAGACCCGGCGGTCTTGCTTTGAATTGAGGCGAAACAATTTCCATTGAAGCAGGTCAAATCTTTGGAGGTCTCAAGCTCTCGCTAGCTCAATAGGTCCGCGTCACGTGATTGAACCCCTTAACCCCTACCACTCCCGATAATCTGAAGACTTATTGACATGCTCGCAACTCTTTTGCTAAAAAGTTTTGGGAACTCATTATCACAGAGTAAGGAAGTCACGGTATTTGAAGAGATAGGATTAGTTTTGCAACCAACCGTTTAATTCAAATGGTTCACGAAGACTTCACATTTGAGAGGTAAATATACACTATAACATCTGAAACTATTCTTAGTTTAAGATGTCAAAAACCTACATGCAGGCTCTATTGATGCACAACTCCGTTGTCAAACCTGGAGTCCAGCGTCACATGCATCACTGTTGATACTGTCAAAACCATCTCAAACTTCAATTCTATTAGGTTTTCCCTATTTCCACATATGTGAATGGTTTCGACCAGAGGAAGTTTAAACAAAACTGAGACACAAGACGGCTTCCACAATGTCAACAGTGACAGCCGTATCGCCAAAGTCATGACCGACATCACAAATGTGCAGGCCAGCGACGAGTTCCACCTGTACGTGGTGCTGGCTACGACCCCTTCTGTCTCAGTTACAGGAGAGCCTAGAGATCTCAACCCCAAACGATTCGACTACTACAGTACATACTCTGACAAGCGCACGAGCCTCTGAGCGATTGAGCTCTGCGCTTTCAAAAATCAGACAACATCGATTCAGACCGAGCGTTACATTCTCTGCCACGCGTTGATGCTCTCACACGAGTAGTCCGCTTCTACACACGATAAGGCGAAGCTCATGCTCTGGCAAGATTTCCGCATGGCGCTTGATCCGCCTGCGTTGAGGCATATGTAGCTCTTCACCGCCCCCAGTTAACGGTCTGACTGGAAAGTATCCAAATTCAAGGCTACGCAGGAGGCGGATTCTTGGTGATCATCTCAACGTCGTTTTACGCAGACTTCTGATTTACTCAGGTGTCTTTATAGCAACGACTAGGAAATATAAAAATTCGCTAAATTGTATTAATAGGTAATTTTCATATTTTAATCGCCAGTGTGCTGCCCTTTGCTATATACTACGCGCGGTGGATCTATCCAAGGTATCTGTTCCTGGGCTAGCACGCTACAAGCACATATGACCGCGAAGTACAGATCCACCTTGCGTTTGTCGGGTAATTACGAACCTTTCCTCTGACTTTCCAACCTTAGCTTCTTGCCGTCCCAATCTTCCAAGTGGACGCCAACCTGTCCTACTTCTTCGAGCCTAACTCTCCTCCCCTCCCCCGACTACCCCCATCACCCGTCTTTTCCACATCCTTTTGCTCCTTCTCTTCACGTACCCCTTTCTTCCTCCAATCTCCCACCCCACTCCACCCGATCCAACCCTCATGAAAAGGCCCCCTAGCCAAGCACACCAAAATGGCCGCCCCGATAAACCCCACGCTCGCGCTCCCACTCCGCACCCAACCCCCTTGCGCGAAAAGCCGGTTTCCCACTGCCGTCCCCGTCAGTTGCCCGGAGAAGACGAAAACCATATACACGGTATTCAAACGATTGCGCGCATTGGGCACGAGCGCGTAGATGGCGGCCCGGTTCGCGATCTGCGATGTTTGCAGGCCGATATCGATGGCAAAAGCCTGAATGATAGGGCCCGCAACGGTGAAGGTGCCGGTGTAGGTCCCAATCACCACGCCGACTAGGCACATGACCTCGCCCAGGAGAGTGGAGAAGAGCGGTACGAAGCGCGACATGATTGCCTTGCTGTAAGGCGGGCCGAGGGTCATTGCAGCCAGCCCGATAAGCGCAAAGAGCCCGATGACGAGCGAATTGTAGCCGTAGGGCGGGGAGGCGAGGAGGAATGTAAGCGTCGTCCAGTAGGAGGTGAAGGTGCTAGAGATGAGAAATCCCACGAGGCAGGCTTGGACAAGGACAGGGTACTCGGTAAGCATCAGCGCCATGTCGGCAAGCATGGCGAGGTAATTCTGCCCGAAGCCATCGTTCTTGACCGGGTAGTCGGGCATGAAAGCCCAGAGGAGGATGACGATCAGGTATTGGATTGCCAGTGCTATCCAGTACACCACTCGCCACGACGTGTATTCGGTCACTATCCCAGACAGGAGGCGTGCGATTAGCATACCGCCAAGGTTCCCGGAGACAACGAGAGAGAGTGCGTGCGCGCGCGTGGCGGGCGGTGCGATGTCCCCAACCAAGGGGAGGATTAGCTGGGGGGTTACTGTTGTTACAGAGGTGATGAAAGAGAGGGCAGCGAAGGCGGGAAAAGAGGTGGTGAGGCAGAGTCCTAGCCACTGGGAGGGTTTTCAGTAAGAGGGAGTCAGAGGGGAGGCAGGACGGACCATGGTAGCTGTGATGCACGTCAGAGTCAGGACAAAAGCGCGACGTCTGAAGATGTCGCCGAGGGGACAGAGTAAGATGAGGCCAGTTGCGTAGCCGGCTTGCATGACCGTTGGGATTATCGAGGCTTTTTCGTTGGTGACGTGGAAGTCTGCGGCGAGAATGTTGAGGATCGGGTGATTGTAGTACAGGTTTGCGACTGAGAATGCAGCTGCCTGTGGAGTGGAAGTCAGTAAGGAGAGATTAATAGTTCTTTACAGCGTTTCATTTCAATCTTCTAGTCGTGCATTCAGTCGTTTTAATTTTCTCGCGATGCATTGTGGTTCGGGAAGTTTGATACAAGATACTTGAAGATGAGATGTTATGAGATGGACACCGCTAATTCAGAAGAAGGAGAAGCAGGGAATAGCGACGTACGAAAGAAAACAGTAGATTCAAGCCCAGACTAAATTTAGGCGGATTCTCCACATCCCATCGACAGATCGGAGGCGTCCATGACATGACAGCCCAGCACCTCTTTACGAAGTTGTTCTCCCGGACCTTTTGGAATCGTATTTCATCATCGTCCATCCAAACACTCTTCGGGTCAGAGTCATGATTGCGAGGGGCTCCGGCCATGCCCGTTTGCTGCGCGGGCGGTTTCTCGCTCTCAGGACTCCGAGTCAAGGGCTGCTCAGTTTCTTTACTTGCAGTGCTCATGGACGACTTCGCGCCTTTGCGATCCTTATCTGTGAGAGTGGCAGCTTGGGATTTGTCTGGTGTTATAACAACTGCGACTTGCTCGTCCTCGGAGCCTGTCATAGCTGGTTTGTTGAATTGCACGACTTGATTGCCGGCGAGATGACTGAATTCGCAGCGTATGAACGCTCAATGGCTAACGATGACTTGACCGGTCTTGTGATATTGCCTCAAGTTCCACCGAATAACATTGCAGCCGGCAGGGAGCAACATTTCCTGACCGGTTTTGTTTGCGGTTTCATCAGTATAGCACAGTTTGTCGTACTAACCCATGTGGGGTGAGTATGGTGTTCAGGTTATAGATGGTAGGGCATTAATGTGATGCAGTGTCGGCCGACGAGCGCGAGATCTGCAGGATGCCATCTGGATGAGGAAACCCGCGCTTGATATCATATAGAAGATATATAAGCACCGAGTCTGAAATACGGTTTCGGTGCATTTAATTTTATCAGAAACTATATGATTATTAACCTAACAATTTTAGAAGTGCGACTTGACGTCGACGTTAGCCACAAGGACGATGGGGCTGGCCCTAGGTCTCTATACTCAATCATTTACAGAACATACCTTGTCTATACTACTCGATAGGGAAGGTGAACTTTCTACGCCAGGAGATTAGGAGCACAACGGAGAGCACAATACTCCATGTAGCTTGTAGGAATCGTCGATTTCGTCATCCAGAATCCTAGGCTGGTCTTAGCTGAGCAATGCCTTGACTCGAGTTCAATGCTCATTAGGTCCCATTCCACCAAGATAAATCCCGCTAGCGTTTGTAATCCTACATCGTCTAGCTAGCCAGCGGTAGCAGAAATACGGACGTGAGTAGGCAGAGCCTCCGCGGAGCTGCCTGGAAGCTTCACCGGCTTCTCACCAAGCTGCGGCACTTTCTCCTCAACATTATTCTCGATATGACCATTAGCACCATTCACCCGGTTTGTTGCCGCAGTCTCAATGTGACCATTAGCACCGTTCACCCCGTTTGTTGCCGCAGATTCCGTATGAACATTGACACCGTTCACCGCATTCGCAGTCCCCGTACCATTCTGCATCCTAGTCTCTCTCAACGGAACCTTCTCCCAAGCCTCAGGATATCCGGCCCCACGAATAAAGTCAAAATGCTTCGTCCATTCCATCGGTTGCTTACTTCCCGAGTCGATCGCTGCAATTGCGGCAGGTAAGAACATGCCCTGCTTCACCTTGAACTCCGGTAAATGGTTGTACGGCTTTGAGACGTTCTCGGCATGTCGCAGGACGCGAATGACTTTGCACATGTGTCCATCATCTTCGTGGTAGCAAGCGCGGTCGAAAACCGTTGGCCAAGTTTGGTTGGGAAGGCGAGACGGATGGGAGAGTAGCCAGTCGAAGTTTGGTTCGGGCGCTCCCATGCCTGCGTAGGTCATTAAGAAGCAGCGGCCTGTATATTCAAGGAGGCGACATTTTTGGGCTGTGGTGAAACTGGGCTCGCTGCTGAAGATTGTGGCGTTTATACTTGAGGTGATTGTGTGCAGGAGGAAGAAATCGAATTTGCATTCGTGCGGCGGACGCTGTGCGCCGGCTGTGAGGTACACTGATTGAATTCATTAGCTGGACAAGTAGATAAGGATTGCTCTAGACGTATGGTAAACTCACCGGCTGTGTTGATGAGCTCGGCTGTAGCTTTCACGAGATCAGGCGGAGCGACACGGTATCTTGCAGCAAGGGTCACCAGTTCTGCCTTGGCGTTCTTCAAGACACCGTCTCTGGCAATTTCAATGTCCATAGCCCATCTACCGGAGTTGCCTCGCGTCTGACGGTGGAAGTAGACGCTCGAACAGTTGCGAATATTCGTGTTCAGCCTCTCCATATCAACCAGTGCGCTTAGAGGTAGAGCTGACTCTTCGGCTTTGATGGCTTTGGATTCGGCGAGGAGGAGGTATTCGTGATACCACATATCGTGATGAACTGCAGATTGCGCCAATCCCTCTGCCAGAACGAGGGGTTGCTTGAACTCCAGGCCCAACCCAAGGTGGATCAGACCATGGACGTAGCCTTCCGCTAGTCAGCAGGGTGGAACAGTCTGAAGTCTGCACGATTGGCTAACCATGATAGATTCGACAAAGCATATCATCAGCAACTTCATCACCGCCGATGAGATATTTCTGCAGAACCGCCTCATAGCCTTTCTCGCTGATCTCTTTTAGAAAGAAACGCTCGTAGTTGCGAAAATTCTCCTCACGGCCCAGACATCGTTTGAAGACATGAGGAAGGCCTAGATCCTCGACTAGGCTGGCTTGAATAACCATTGATTGACGCTGATATTGGCCATTACGCTCTTGATGGAGGCGAATAATCTCGGGCTTGGCACCAAGTGCCCATAGAGTCAGAGTATGATGTACGATGTGGTTGTGCAGGTATACCTGATTCTCAAAATTAGTGATGAAGGGCTTGGATAGCTGACTCGGCTGCGGATGCGTACGCCTTTGTCATCTTCTGTTGTAGTGAAAATATGATATCTTGCATTGTTCTCGTCGAGAAGAGTGGTAGTCTCACGAGCGCTCTCTTGGGTCAAGTTGTCTACGTGTACTAGACCAGGCGTCTCAACGGGGTCGATCCGAAAGCCTGATATCTTAAGCATCTTGCCCTCACCGTTCTTTTGTTATTGTAATCAAGGATTGACTAAATTGGCGCGCCAGAATGCCTCGAGTATTCCATTTGAGAGAAATAGCTCTGTTATCTGGTTGCATTTGTTCGTTAAACGTCGTGATCTCCATCCTTCGGTGGGTATACGCGTACCGCTGCTATGTGTGGTAGATAAATGCTTCCGTCTCGAAATATTTACCGAATTCGTCAATAGATTGCGCCAATACATTATCCCCGGCGATGGAACGAGCCAACTCATTTTCATTCATGTAACGTAGATTAAGATGGTTAAATCGTCGACAAAATGCATTGCACGACACTTCGGAGGATAAAGTACGGAGGTACAGAAATATACTCACCGGAACTGACAGGTCGAGGAGTAGCGCCATGCACATCACTCCGAATTATAATCTCCACGAGACACGAACACCTGATGTGTTCTGTCTCACCCATAATTTTATGACAGACAAGTCGATACGAATGAGCCTTCTGAGCAAGATTTGGCAATTGCCCTAACCCTAGCTCATCTGCTTATTCGGGCTTAGCGCCTATCAGAGACGAACTTCGCGAAACGACCCCCAATCCCCTATTGCCTGCTGGAATCAATCAAGATTGAACGTCCCTCTTAGCGGGTGGCGCAGATCAGTGCAAGATACCCTTAGCATTTCTCTCTCTTCAGTATAAAAGATTCCTCCAGCTCAGATTGAACAAAGAGTGTCTAAGCTGCCAGCTCCAAGACCACCACCTGTTCGAGCTGCCGACGTTATTGTCGCTGTACTCTGGCCCGTCAAGTCCGTCTTGTGGAACGCCATCAAGCTCCAAAACCGTCGCGCATTTCTGGAAAACGTCGAATCTACGAATTGATTACACGATTGATCAGCGCTTGGATTGCTTGATGGTGGGCAAATGCGACGGTAATGGTTCTAACGTACCCGTAGTCGTGCGCATTACGCTCCGCAAATGATTTTGGGACAGCTATGAGATTCATCAATTTTGTCTCGTTACTCACGTCTTGTAGTTGGAGGGCACACTAACCAGAGCCTGGTGGATCTGCGTATTTGAGAAGCTCCTGCTGGACCTCGAGTTCCTTGTTGACCCTAACTTTTGACAATATTTGCACCCTTGAGGCTCTTTTTCTCCGCACTATTTGGAACAATTCTACTCGTTTAGGAATGTTATTTGCGCTCTCTATGCCATTCAGCAGGTAGCCAAGCGCGCCTGCATCTTCAATAGCTTGGTTCGAGCCCTGGCCGCCAAATGGCAGCATCTGTAGCAGATCGTGTCAGCACGGGGGCATAGACATGTTTCCAGCTGGGATTTGCAAGAACTGCGGAGCAGGTTGCACCTACAGGATGAGCAGCATCGCCAATAAGAAGGACCTTGCCACAAGACCAGTTCGAGAGGGGCTCGTGTATAGACAGAGGCCAGCGCGATACGTCCGTGGCTTTGCTATTCCAGATTATTAAAAACAGAAGCGGTTTGACTAGGGAAGCACCCCCCGAGGAAAGGCTTACTGTATTATTCGCGTGACGTTTGGATGGAAATGGCTGAACTCTCTCAACATAGAATCCTTATAGTCTGAATTCCCCGTCAAGGGATGTCAGCGAGCCTGTTTCTCGAGCAAGCAGAACCTCGAACATCGAAAGAAAACTTACTCAATTTCTCATCATCATCGGGATGAGACGGATGGACGCCAACAAAATTCTGCACTTCCCCACTTCTGTCATTAGCATCCGAAACGTCCATACCTGAAATTACAATAGGAGAATTTCCCATGAAACTCACTCTTGACAATCATACCAAACCATATGCCTCTCCCTCTCCATCTCCCTCGTATCTGCCAAAATGGTCGGCCCCATACACTTCCACTTCAAGAAGTCCCTCAATTCCGCGTCCCCCTTTAACTCCTCCGTTGGAATTAGAAATCGAAACGCGCTCAACCCCGTCATTTTCGCCTTCGTTGTTCCCTCCTTCCCAACCACTGCATCCCTCAGCAACGAATGCACCCCATCCGCCGCAACAACTAGATCTGCCTCGTGCACCTCCCCGTCCGCCAGCTCAACACTCCCCGCCATTACATCGACACTCACAACCCGGGCATCAAGTCGCAGCTTCACGCTTCCTTCCTTACCACTCACAACCTCCCCCCCCTCATCCTCCGTCCCCGCCAGCTGCAAAAGCTCCTTATGCAAATCCACCCGATGCACACTCATCAGCGGCGCACCGAAACGCTCTTCCGCTCCCAATAGATCCAAGCTTCCGATGTTGGCGAGCGTGCTGCCGTCGAGAGTATCCCAGGCTGTGATTTTGCGGCCGCGGGCACGAGAGAAGGAAAAGCCCAAGCGAGAGAGCACGCGGGTGCCGTTCGAGGAGAGAACGAGCGCCGCACCTGTTTCGGTGGAGAAGCGGGATTTCTCGAAGATCTGGTAAAAAGCGGTTAGTTCGTTGTAATCTGGACCGGTTCGGGGGAGGGTTGGTAGCCAAGCTGTGAGCCAGGCCGGGGGGGAGGATCTGAGAACGAAGGTAGAAGGCCGCTCACTGTTACTGAATGTCCAGCCTGCCGTAGCGCAACAGCTGCGCACAGCCCTCCTATGCCAGCGCCTACGACAATAATATTTAGACCCATACTACTTATTTCTTCCCCCTCGGTTCACCCTTCTGCTTCTCAACGGTTCGATTGGGGATTATAAAATATTATAACGTGAGAAGCCGGGAAAAGAAAACCACTATGCTTCTGCTTTTATTTCACTAAGCGACGTTCCTGCAAAGATCAGACGATTTGATTTGTCGCCAAGAGGGAATGAGTATGATCTCTTAGTTTGCTTCTCTCTTCTTCAACCCAACAGATCGTACTTATCAATCTACAAGTCAAGTCCCATGCCACCCAAACAATGAGACCAATCGTTGATCATACGTCTAGGGCGGAAACCTAGTGTCTGGTATCAAGGGTCGCGCTTGTCGCAAAAGCCTATCTATCTAAACGTACCTGTGTCCCGGCGCATTTATCTATACGGCGGATTTTCCTCGGCGGGGGTGCTTGGAAATATTGGTAGCCAGACGGGGGCCCCAACTTCGAACATGCATGATGCAACGATGGGTCGATGTTCGTGGTGGTGAGGGCGAACCCCTTTGGCTCCCCAAACCCTGTATCGCCGGTAAACATAACCCTTCAACTCGTTTCCCGTTTCCCGTTTCAGGGCAAGTCAGACCGCTCATAAAGGGACTCGCAGTCGCTTCATAAATTGACCAAATTCACGTACAGATGGGACCAAATGCGAGATGACGTATTTCTCGGTAGATACATGAGGACCGGGAGTTCTTGGGATCTCAGCGACCATCTTGCCCCAGACTTTCTTTTCTGAATTAGCATATGGAGATGCATTCAAAAGATGAAATAGAATCATCACGCAGTCATCGCGAAGAATTCATCGCTGGTAGTCTCGTACTCTCCGGCTGTGATCAGTAAATTTCTTTCCTTGTGTCTATATAGAGCGAGAAAGAGAAACTCAAATATACAAGACGAGAACCTTATAGTCTATAATAGGACGATTTGCCCAAGGCCTCTCTCCTTTTTCTGACAGTGGATCTATCACGCGTTCCTTGTAAATTGCCGCCCGATATTCATTGACATTTAGGTCTTGCCCAGCACGATGGGATGGTCAACAGTGCGATGCTGTGTCTTCTTTCGACCTGATGGCGCTCCCGATTTCTTGCACTGTATCTTCCAGACTCTCCAGCAAGGGCTGGATGCATTCCACGTCGATTTCTGAGTTCGCGAAGAATGACCCTCCTTTTTTCGATGCGCCAATTCCCCCTCCTTCGATGTTACTGCTACTGCTGTTCCTGGTGCTGTTATTTTGGTGGTCGTTGTTGCTGTTATCACCCCTGATATTCCGCGCGCTCCATAACGTCGATCCAACCCCTCCACCACCTCTGCTCAAAGATTGCGATCGTTTCGACTGGTTTAGCTTATCCTTCAAAGAGAGCAATGCGGATCTAACCTTGCCCAATGCGTGCACGATTAGCAGCCCTGCTATATGTCTCTGCTCCTCGCCAGTCGCTTCATAGCTTCCCAGCATAACCTTCCCTAAACCCATCGCCGGATGCTGTAGACAATGCTGCGGCTGCTGGTGCTCGTCAGGGGACAAATAGCCGGACGATACACTCGAGAGGGAGACAGGGCCGAAGTATAAGCGCTGCAAACGCCGGAGTACGGAGCGGATGGTCACAACTGATAGTAGAAGGACGGCCTGGTCGTTATCGAGGGGGCAGACACGGCAGTGGATGAAATTTTGCCACGGTGCGAGAGCTTGTTGCACGCCGATTAGGGCTACGTCGACGGTTGATGCGGCGTTTTGGCCTCGTTCGAGTTTCTTAAGGCGATGAAGAAGGGAGGTATGCTGTTCCAGGCAGTTGCAGGTACTGTCTTGTGGCTGGTTTTGCTGTTGCCCTGGTGTTTGTTGTCGAATGTCTGTAAAGGCGTTGGACGAGGATGACAAAAGAGTGGGTGGCGGGAAGATCTCTTGCGCGGTGGAGAGTAATTCGTCATTGGTCGCCGTCGTTGGGCGTATTCGGATCGCTGAGGCAGGGGGCCTGCTAGAGATGTTCGCACTGTCTCCCAGGCTGGCAGTAGCTGGTGAGGGGTTGTAATTTGAGCGATCATCGAGCAGGAGTTGCTGCGCTTGGGTACGACTTGTTCGGAAGGGATTGTATATATTAGACGTGTCGTAAGTCGCGACGCCCTGTTTATTTTATAAGAATAGACATTAGCCAGGTCTTGATATCTTAGAGTAGGTCTAATACAAAGATCAGTCTTTACATTTTCTGTTATCTCCCTTTCCTCGAGATTCTCCTCCACGTTGAAATCCCATAGGTCCCATGGGAAATCGGGTTTAAAAGGACTAATCACATCGTTGGCAAAATCATTATCTGAAGCTGAAGCCGAATCCAGCAGCATGCCGTCATAGTTCGTAAGGCCTTTATCCATACGTGTAGGCGGATCCGAAGCCATAGAAAGATGCCGTTGACGGCGAACACGATGGTGGTTACTGGGCTCGACAGGTGACATGTTTCTGGTCGATGATGACTTGGCCTTGACTGCCCGGTGGTTGTCGCTCATCTGCTCGGAGGTTCGTTTGTTCTTCACCCCTTTGGGTCTGCCTGATTTATTCGAAGCGCTGTAAATGCATGGCTCTCCTGACGTTCCACAACTAGCACATGGCACAGTGCCAGAGCACTTCATTTTGGACTGATGACACCTATCGCACGCGGTTCGCAGCTTCACGTTCCGCTGCGGAGGCAGCTCCGTATGATCACTGTGATCAGGACCGTGGAATTCTCGACCCGAAGACCACATGTTGAATGGGATTCCGATGGCTCAAGGGCCTGGAGGTTGGTAGAGCGGGGACGACGGAAACGATGAGCTTAAAGGATACCCGTCAATCCAACAGATGGGCATTAGAATTGCATGTCTGGCTGTAGGGAGCACCAGTGCACCACCTCAGTCCCGGTGACTCGCTTAATTGATGCAGATTGAATTATCGGCCCCCACTGCCCACGCGCCAGGCGCATTAGAGCACTTGGGTAGGACAAGATTCTGGTGGAGGTTCTCGTTTGTAGTCCCAGTCATTCCATAGAGCGCTGTAGTCTAGGGTAATTCCTTGTACTACTTGACCACGCGGTCGGCAAGAGGTTACTCCTAGGGATGGTACAAGTCCTGCCCTGGCGCTCAATTTCCACGTGTGATGCCGCAATGCGATCAATTTTGGCTCCCACTCGTCAGGCCGATCGATGAGCCGACGTACGATTGCAGGTCGCCCTTCGGCCTCCGGTCCACGTTTTGTTCACTTCTCGGTTTATCCCGATGGCTTTTTGGGGTCCAACGCATCATCCCGTAGATGAGACAATAGCATTTCCATCCGATCCATCGTCCAAGGGGATAGATAGGTGCTGTGTAGAAAGCCGTCTATTTCTACCAATAGAGCGACGAGGGACTCCTCAATGGGGGGAGACTGATTAGATCCCGTTACAGCCCTTCAGTCCGAGAGTAGTGTGCTCGGTGATGGCAGATGAAGGTCGGTGTTGGGCAGGACTTGTACTCAGATACGAGGTTATCTTAGTGTTTTAGTGAGTGACCACTTAAGCGAGACCTTAGTGCTGTCCTGGGAACGCTACAAGGTTCTGCACGGTAAAACCCGCTGCAGTATCCTCAACGACAACACGTTACACGAGAATCAAGCGAATTCGAGACTTAAGGAACATCCCGTTTGGGCCCCCAAATGTAGCCCAGGATTACTCGTTGAGTGCTGCTTCTTATCCCTCTACTGTATCACACGTGCAACTGGCAAAAATGCATCCTTGGAAACGCTACACGTCTACCGAGTTCAACCGCATAGTCAAGTGATGAGAGGCACTACCCTAAGTCTACTACATAGGTGTTAGGTCTCCGTCCGCCAAGACACCTAAGCAGCGGCTATAGTCGGAGTACATTACTCTTCAGTCACCAAAGAATGCATCCTCGTTCGGACGTATCAAAACCAAACTAATACCTCTTGCGTACTGCTGGCTCAAAGCCACTCTACGTCTATCAATACTCGTGGCTTCGTTGTTACGAGTTCACGATAACCCACGAGGCGCTTGTTTAAACTTTGGCAGAGCCAAACGACGTGGCAATGATCATGCGAGCGACGCCGATTACAATTCCTCCGGCAATCATGACCACTGCACTGAAGATCTGCACGCCAAGGTAGGATCCATTGGTCCTGCTCAAAATGGCGCCTTGAATAGGAAGACCAGTGAGTGCACTACCCAACGATTAGTGCCTCCATGTCGTTTGATAATGGAAGCTTTGGGAGACACTTACGCAATCGCTATAACGGACTGGAACGTTCCGAAGCGCTGCCCTAGAGTTTCCAAGCTTCCTGACTTGGCAGCGCAAGGCATCATCAAGCTGATATATGCACCGCTGCAAAGTCCATATGCCACAGCAAAGACGATGATACCCGTGTGGGAGGCATGATAATTGAACGGAATCCAGAGACACAACACACAGATGCCTGTCAAGATGGAAACTACTGTCATCACGTTGAAATAGCCAAGTTTATCTGCGACAGCGCCGGGTATGATGCGGCCAGGAATAGAGCCGGCACTTTCGTTGATGGTTAACATCAAACACATTCTGCATGCACCGACGTAATGGATGCTCACTTGATGATAGCAATGAGGTAGATTGCAAGCGTGGGCGAGAACCCATACTTCACCCCGAACGTCGAAATATAATCGAAAGGTGCCCAAAGACCCCACCTGCGAGGAAGTCAGAACAGACTGTAAAGCAATGCGGTCTCATCATGGACGTACATAACAAGGAAGGCTCCAAGCGTGTAGAGACCAAAAGCCTTGTCGGTAAGCAGGCGGAAATCGAACCATTTCAAGTCCTTATTCCATTTTTTGTGCGATAGTCGAGACTTAACGAGGACACACGCGCCGGCAAGAAGAATCCCTATGAATAGAGCGGTGTAACGCATGGCGCCGGCAAAGCCCACGTCTTCGATTGTCCGGAGAACGAAGAACGGGAACAAAACACCTCCTGTAACTATCATTCAGTTCTGATGCTGGGTGTTTTCAGCTCTAATTGGGAGACCGCCTACCGAGACTACTCCCGCATGTCACTATCCCCGTAGCCAGTCCACGCTGCTTCACAAACCATTGCCCGGCCACTACAAAACAGGTAGTGAATATACCGCCAGCGCCGAGGCCAAAGCCAAGCCCCTGCGACAGGAATATCTGATAGTACTCCGTACTGAGACTCAGCATGCACAGGGAGAAGACGCAGAGGATGCTGCAAGGGATGAGGACGGGTGTGGGGCCGTATGAGTCTGTGACACGACCAAAAATTGGACCGAGGATCCACATGAGCGAAAGTTGAACAGTGAAGATCCATGAGATATCTGAGGGGGTGTATGTGTTGAGGAAGGTCTCTTCGTAGGTGGATTGGAATACTCCTATGCTGTAAGTTCCCTTGTCGTCAGGAGATGCTCTGAGACGAGAGATAGATGTCCGAAGACGGAAAAAACCTACGCAGCAAGGAAACCAAAAGTACAGAAGAGGCCTATCGTAGATCCGACAACACAGAGCCAACCCGCTAACCCTCCTTCTGGAGGGATCTTTGCCGTCTCAGGTTGGTTGGTTGGTGGTGCAGAGGCTTCAGGTTTCTCGAAGACATTCTTTCTTTCTTGGGACGCTGTATCGGCTGAAACGTGACTTGAGGGAGGAGACATAGTGTTTGAGGCAATGGAGAAGGGTAGTGCGCTCTGACTCCGTGGTCAGTGTCAACGGACCGGAAGGTCGAGAAGGCGCAAGATCTTCAATCCAGTTATCTACGTGGCTTTACACTGGTGCCAGTGTGACGATGAGGGAACACGAAAAAGGACAGAATGGGTTTCGCAAAGCTCGACGTTGATCGAAGTGAGGGTCAAACGACGGTGCATTGTTCACACCTTTTCCGCCGTGTCCTGCTCATAACGGGGCTAACGTGACTTCCGCAGCAGCGTCATTTCGCCCGAAGATGACAAGGCAGATATTTGCCTCGGTGCTTTCCAGACAGTCACCCGTGATTGGTCGTTCTTTGTTTTTGAATCAGAAATCGTAGAATTCCGGACGCTGGACGAACGACATACTCAGACTTAAACCGCAAGTATTTTAAGGGCACGAAAATAGCGCCCGACGCGTCGGATAGCTTAAGTCGTTAGAGTATGAGGTACCCTTAGCGCCCGACACGTCGGATAGCTTAAATTCATATCTTAGCGCCCGGCGACTTTCCTACAGCGGCGCTAGTAATATTAGCGATGCAGCTTCTTTGACCGCATACGAATTACGATGATACGGTGCCTTAACTGATGTCTGTCTTAAAGTACTGCATCGGAGGTAGGAGGCACGTGGCGAACGTGTCACGATTGTTCACGATCAAGCTGTTCTCGTCCTTGACGTCACACCCGATCCGCGATCTACTATCGCGCATCATCGATTTCGCCCTCATCCCCTTAGTCGCGGCCAACGATTGTCCCCGACCCTAATGGCTCTCACCACGCAAGACGTCTGATCCGTGCTTGGACATCTCCGCCGTCCGCACTCAATGGCCTCGAATACTACCTCGTCCTCTTCTTTCTCGTCGTCGCCCGCGACTACTACTGCTTCTGCTCCCCCACCATTGGCATGTCTCGGCTGCAAAACCCGCAAGAAGGGCTGCGACAAGAAGCTCCCGAGCTGCGGTCAGTGCTCTGGGTAAGTGGCTACATCTTCTAGCCAGGTATTTGGAACATACGGCAACCTCTACAGAGATAAAGTCGCAATCGAGAAGTCGAAGGGAATGGATGAACGGTCACGATCTTGAATCTATTGTAGAGACGTACTCGTGCTTGAATCTAGCAGATGGCGCATATGTTAAATCCCGACTGCCCACACCGTTGGCGCAGTCAAGGCGCAAGGGTTCTTTATCAGGTGTATTGATAGTCGAGAGCAGCTTCATTTTAGAATTCCTTGTCCCTGACCCCGCCCTAGAAATCTGCTAACGACTGTCGTTTCCCCACTAGCCGAGGGGTGATTTGCCACTATGTGGCGCCGACAGCAAGCAGGGAGGCGGCTGAATTCAACCAAAATGTCCCCGGTACGGGACTGATGCCGACTATTGACGATGAGGTCCCTCGCAGTCATCCCAGTATCAAGTCGTCACTGTTGCTCGGGGATGCCTTCTTGAATCATATACCGGCAGTGGTGAGCGCCCACAGCGTTATCCATCTCCAGGTCTGTCAAACGATATGGGCATTTGGAGATAGCGTCGACGATATCAGTGCCAGATACTTTCGAGGCATCCATCGATGGCTGCCTGTCATCTCGAGGTGTCGATTTCTCGACCGCCTTGTGGATTCTTGGTCACCCGCAACAGCGGACTTTTCACTCCTGCTTCTGACCATGTGCCTCATCACCAGCCAATCGGCACGGGATCCATATTTCTCCGCAGGTGACCAGGAGACTCTGTATTTGACGACAAAGATGCTGTTTGCACATGCCCAAGCTTGCGTTGCCATCTCGGTGGATTTGATACAAGCTGGTCTTTTGATTGCTACTTATGAATATGGACATGGTTTGACCAATGCTGCCTATATTTCGATTGGCACATGTGCACGAATGGCTGCCGTTGCCAATCTGCCAACTCCCCAAACCCATCAGGTTCCAAGCGATGATCAATCATGGTTCAAAAGGGAAGAGGAGAAGAACCTCTGGTGGGGGCTTCTGATATGTGAAAGGTAGTGATTCGATGGAATCGGTTGAGCTATCCTACACTAAAGTCTCCTAGATTCATCATGAGCGAAACGACTTTGGCTGACAGGCCTTTCGCTGTGCACTTTCCCAATGTTGACAGCGATCTGCCGCTTAACATCAATGTTTTAGAACAGACGTCCAGGGCCGATGCGAATTTGGCGCATCAGCCTGTCTCGGCTTTCGATTCTGTAACTGTGGATAGTTTCGGGAGAGAAGTCCAGGCAATATACCTTTACACCAAGACACTCGAGATTCTGCGTTGCAAAAATCCTATAAGTGCGCAATCAGAACTGTCACGGATGGATAAAGACCTCCAGAAATTCTTCAGGAACATCATTTTTCAATGTGGAACAACGTGGGGTCTGTACTGTGGCTCAATTGCCTTCGTAATCGGGTAAGCTTGAAAGCCTTTGTGTCCAGGAGGAGATTCTGATGATTTCAAGAGCCTTATTCTCGCTCCACGAGTACATTGTCAGTAATACCAATGATTCTGTCGAGCAAGAGACTCTACATAAGTCATCCAGAGCGGCGTTAGGTACGACTGTAAGGATGGTTGTCGATGTTGCGCGCTCGTTCAATAAGAACCATCCTATTCTCGACGTAGAAAGCTTGCCGCCTAGATGCTCGCACCTTCTTCGAGCAGCTCATCACTTATTTGTCACGTTTGATGATGTCTCATGCGTAGAAAGATGTGCTGATATCGACGAGATCATGAAGATGCTGAGATGCATAGCCGAGAGATGGGGGATTGCCAGTGCGTATCTCTCACATACAATCTGTACCGTGGCGGCTGCTCACAATCTGTTCTGCAGAACAGATGCTGGCAACTTTAGATAATCAATATGCGGTGCAGGCTGTGGTTGAGTAACCGTAGAGGCAAGTATTCGAAGGGCACTGGCCCAGCCAATTCATCTGGGATATCGACTTTGCCACTTTTAATTGCCCGTTCTTTGAGGAACCGACAAAGGGACAGGCTTCGACTACAAGCGTCCGGCAGTTCCTCATCGTTGGGCTCTTGCAGCATGCCTGGCCCGTGGTTTGTTCCTAACTTTGCTGAGCAGGCGGGCTGCAGTGCCGAGACCTGGATCCGTCAGCCAGACGTCGTAATCACGGACTCCACGCGAAACCTAAGCAATGCCCCTCTCTTTCCCACTTTGGAAGACGTGAAATTGAAGTAGCAGCAAGAACACGATAGCCGCGGGTCTACGCAGGTGCTCTGTGAGTACATAAAATCTACAAGACTTTGTCGGCAATGCAGAAGTTCGTCCAAATTTTTCCAAAGTAGCACATTAGTAGGTTTTCCAACACAGTGGACCAATATTTTCCGTACAAGTTACTGTAAGGTAGCTAGGTTTCTATGGATTGAGCTGATTCTACATTCTCCCCTCTGCGCCAACCTTCATAACTTCTCTGCCTTATCTCTCAGGTGTTCTCTCAATCAAATAGGCGACATTATTCATCTCGGTCTTTGTCTTATGTTGTCGTCGAGTACTGCATTTTCGGCACATTCCTACAAGTAATACTCACCGATGCATTTGCGAAATATCCCCTTTGCTTGAAAAATAGCCTCCACAAAAAATAGGCCGATCTTAGATCTTTGGATTACCGAGACGAGTAAAAACCATCTCAGAGTGCCGAACCCCCACATGGCAACTGTTTGTGTCAACATAATATCATCCCTCAGTGGATGTCCGGTGGAGGCGATTGCCCAAACAGGAATTGACTTATCACAACCTAGAGCCCCTCCTTGAGTAGCATCTAGGCGTCTTCTCTTCGATAAATGCGAGACCTGGTATCATTGCAGCGATCCCTATCATTGTTGCAGCAAACAAGTCTCACAAGCTAGCAATATCGCTAGAAATACCGTCCAGTCAACCTCTAATCTTACCTTCAAGAATGGGGAGTGAGTAAAGTACAATCTGAGGCTGGAACAATATGCCCCTCCCATCCCTTCTGGTGTTTGGCCCGCAGACAATCTGGCCAAATTCAGAATATTTGTCACAGTTACGAGAAGTGCTGCTTCTCGAGCCGCGTCTTGGAACTTTCGTTGAAGCTATCAAGAATCTAACAGATCTATGGATGGTGCTGGTGGAGAAAGACAAGCAATTAAGCCAATTGCAAGGGCTCAAAAGCATTGGTGTTTTGCGAAGATGGCTAAACGGCGAGGACTTGTCTTTGGCCCGTGGTGAGCAACCCAATACCTTGACCCTGCCAATGACAGTCATTGTCCACCTCGTCCAATATTTCTACTACTTTGATAACGACGTCAATTACCCCTCGCAGCCTAAGGTACTCCAGAACGTCGAGCAGGGAGGTATTCAAGGCTTCTGTGCTGGCTTTCTGACTGCGGTCGCTGTGGCGTGTTCACAGAACGAGGAGGAAGTCACCAATTTTGGTGCTGTCGCATTGCGTCAGGCGTTGTGTATTGGGGCCTACGTCGATCTCGACTCGGCGTTGAACCTTGATACGATCTGCTTAGCCGTTCGTTGGAGATCAAATACTGGTTACGATAGAGTCCGCGAGATCATCAAGGCGTATCTAGATACGTACATCAGTGTCATTGTGGACGAGACTGATGTTACAGTCACGGTGCCCAAGGCTTACGTCGCCGCCCTCTCCCAAGAGCTGTCCGAGGAGGGCATGTCTGTGATGTCTATTGGTCTTGAGGGCCGTTATCATTCATCCACCAACAATGATGCGACGGACCGCATCCTCGCGCTTTGCGCGTCACAATCTACTCTATCGTTCCCAGACGCACGTGCACTCCGAGCACCTGTCAGATCGAATTTTTCAACCAAGGTCATCACTGAAGGCTCTCTCAATCGGCATGCAATCCAATGCATTATGGACGATATTTCGGATTGGCGCCGAACCATCTCAATAGCTTCTTCCGACATATCCCGTCTAAAGGACGCAATAGTCCTCAGCTTCGGGACTACTAGAGCAGTACCTTTACCCATTGTCAAACAGTTCGCCCTGCAGGTCGTTGAAGCCAAATCGTGGACTTTACTACCTCGCAGAGCTTTCGGTGACAAACTCGCTCCATCTATAGCCGAGATCGCTTCTCCCATAGCTAATAAGAACAGCCTTTACGGCGAAAATGCGATTGCTGTTGTGGGGATGGCGTGCAAGTTTCCCGGCGCAGACTCCCTCGATGATTTTTGGCGGCTTCTCACGGAAGGTACTTCCATGATGGAGGAGATGCCAGCGGAAAGATTCTCAACCAAAGGCCTCCGCAGAACTCCAGATGGCAAGTTCCGCTTTTTCGGCAACTTTGTTCGCGACATTATGGCATTCGATCATCGCTTCTTCAAAAGGTCGTCGCGTGAGGCTGCTTCTGTAAGTCCTATTCCAGATTGCTTGCCTCGATCATGTGTTACGATTGCAGTTGAATTTTGTATTGTGGGAGCGAAATTGCCCGTTCCATTGTATCTCTCTTGCTTGGATCCGTCTCGCTACCTGAAGTTCATGTGCTATCAGCAACGCTAACTTGGAAATTCACTCAGATGGATCCCCAGCAAAGGCTCATCTTGCAATGTGCTTACGAGGCTTTGGAATCCTCCAGTCATTTCGGCAAGCTATCAAACCCAGGTCCCAACGATGTTGGCTGTTTTATAGGCGTCTGCACAAACGACTACAATGACAACGTGGCTTGCCACAACCCGAACGCATACTCTAGCTTGGGGACGCTCCGAGCGTTCATCGCTGGGAAGATCAGCCACTACTTCGGCTGGTCTGGTCCATCTCTAACCTTCGATACTGCATGCTCGTCGTCTGCGGTCGCCATTCACGATGCATGCAGATCTCTCCAGGGAGGTACGTAATCTACACAATTATCTCTTCCCAATTCGTACTATGATTTGAGTTGCAACGCACGTTGTAGGAGGCTGTACACCCGTTTTGCCAGATCTTTGATTTTGCGCGGTGACTATAAATGAAAGTTGCTCAAAGAATTAATGCTGACTCGAGAATTAACCTAGGCGAATGCTCCCAGGCCGTTGCTGGAGGAATCAATCTTCTCACATCGCCATACTTCTACGAAAATCTCGTCTCTGCATCGTTCTTGAGTCCTACCGGCCAGACAAAGCCTTTCGATGCGAAAGCTGACGGCTACTGTAGAGGCGAGGGCGCGGGGCTTGTCGTCTTGAAGAAGCTTTCCTCTGCGATTGCTGATGGAGACAATGTCATGGGTGTGATTTCTGCTTCAGGGATCAATCAAAATAGTAATGCGGTCGGTATCACAGTGCCTCACTCCCCATCCCAGGCTGCGCTTTATACGAGAGTGACCTCGCTTGCCGGCGTGGATCCAAAATCAGTGTCGTACGTCGAGGCCCATGGGACCGGAACTCCGGTTGGAGACCCAAGAGTGAGTTCTCATCTCGCTCTGCAGAAGTGCCATCACTGACTCCGAGAAGGAAATTGCCAGTATTAGACAAGTTTTCGGGGGTGCCACGCGCGCCGGGCCATTATATGTCTCTTCGGTGAAGGGTAATATAGGTCACTTAGAGGCGGCATCAGGAATTGCAAGTCTTATTAAGACATTGCTCATGATCAAGAATAAAGTCATTCCCATACAAGCTTCTTTCGACTCTTTAAACCCAGCAATCCCAGCTTTGGAGCCAGATCGTCTAATCATCCCGATGAGGACCCAGGGATGGGACGCCAAAATCAAAGTTGCTTGTATCAACAATTACGGTGCCTCGGGAAGCAACGCTACAATGGTTGTATGCGAACCGCCTGCTGAGCTTTCACGTAACCACGGACAAATTGACAAGATATCAACGTTTGGAAAATATCCTATCTTTGTCTCTGCTAATTCAAGTGCGAGCCTGGCAGCTAATTGTGCTGCTCTAGAAGCACAATGCGCCAGGCTTTCATCTGAATTTGACTCGCAAGAGCTTCTTGCTAGCTTGGCTTACAACTTGGCAACTAAACAAAATCAAGCTCTCCCACACATTCTTGCAACCAGCGCTGCTAGCTTACCAGAATTCAATAGTTTGCTCGTTGCTGCTCGCAACAACTCTAGCAGTCAGGTCCTACAAGTCCCCTCGAAGCCTAAACCCGTCGTTCTCGTCTTTGGTGGCCAGGTCAACGACGCCGTTGGGTTGAGTAAGGAAATGTATGACAGCTCTACGATCTTCCGCTCGTACCTTGACCAGTGCGATGTGGTCCTACGGTCTTTCGGTCTGAAAGGCCTGTATCCTGAGATTTTTCAGACAAGCCCTGTATCTGATATTGTCAGTCTGCAATCAATGGTCTTCGCACTCCAATACTCGTGCTCTAAAGCATGGATAGATTCTGGGCTCAAGATTGAAGCAGTCACTGGACATAGTCTCGGCCAATATGCTGCCATGTGCATCTCCGGGACTCTCTCTCTGGAAGAAGGGTTGAAGCTTACTTCTGGAAGGGCATCTTTGATGCAGAAACATTGGGGACCTGAACGTGGCTCAATGCTTGCCGTCGAGATTGATGGCGCTACTCTTTCGAAACTTCTTTCGAGAGTGGACGAAGATGACCCGGATGGTGGCATTGAGATCGCATGCTTTAACGGTCCCACGAGCCACGTCCTCGTAGGGCGCGAGGCTTCTATCACTAAGACTCAACAGATTCTCAAGGAAGACAAGTCACTCGGTGCGGCACCCATCAAGTCGAAACGACTCAATGTTACGCAGGGCTTCCACTCGGTCTTCACCGAGCCTCTTCTCCCTAGTCTGAAGACGCTTGCTGGGGGGCTTGCTTTCAAAGAGCCGACCATTCACCTTGAGACCTGCTCAGATGGTCAGAGTTGGGGATGTCCCAACCCACAGCTGATTGCCGAACATACGAGAACTCCGGTCTACTTTGGGCAAGCTATTGAAAGGCTCGCAGAGCGTTTAGGGCCTTGCACTTGGCTCGAAGTCGGCTCGGCTTCGTCAGTCATCAGCATGGTTCGACGGGCTTTGGATCCTGCCACGACAACTCAGCATGCATTCCAGCCTGCACAGCTTAGCAGTACTGAAGCTATGGACTTTCTCGCTGACAGCACTAGGAATCTATGGAAATGGGGTCATCACGTGCAATTCTGGCCCTTCCATCAAGTCCAGAAGGATCATTATACATCGATAAACTTACCACCTTACCAGTTTGAGAAGACTACGCATTGGCTTGATTGGAAAGAGCGATCCGAGTCTATCATCACACCTACCGATCCCGCCGTACCACTTGAGCCGCTAATGTCTGAAGATACTCTGATGATATTCGTAGGCTACAGAGATGAGAACAGCCGTGAGGCTGAATTTGCTGCAAACCCTCGAAGCACACAATGGAGGGCGCACGTCAGTGGCCACGCAGTACTCGCGGAGCCCTTGTGTCCTGCCCCTATGTACGTTGAGTTGTCGACCAGAGGAGCGAGACTGCTGCATACCGATGGGAAATCCGGATTGTATATCCCCCTTGTTGAAGCAATTGAGATTAAAGCGCCTCTTGGCTTAGCTCAAGATCGTATAGTGACCATGATTATGACTGAACTGGAAAATCTTTCTTGGAAATGGGAAATATTCAGCCAGCCGCAAGACCAGAAGGCCTCGCCTATCGGGCACGCAAATGGACGCATTAGCCTACAAGTTGAAGGTCCAGGGCTGCTTGCGGATTTTTCTCGCTACGAGAAACTGATTTGCTATGATCGCTTCGAAGCGTTGAAGTCAGACCCTAACAGCGAGGCGTTGCAAGGAAAGATGGTCTACAAAGTGTTTTCCAAAGTTGTCAACTATAGCGATTGGTACAAAGGAGTGACCAGTGTCTTTTCCCGCGGCGGAGAGGCCATTGGAAGAGTAGCGCCTCCAGCCCAGAGCACTGACGGTCTAGCAGATATGATCACCTCACCGTTGGCTCTGGACAGCTTTATTCAAGTTTCTGGTCTTCACATCAACAGCCTTAACGAATGTGGACCTGGCCAGGTCTTCGTGTGCACAAAGCTGGATCGGATCCAGATCAGTCCCCACTTCGAGGCCGACCATCCCGAGACCCGGTCCTGGGATGTGTTCACCAATTTCAGCAGGCCCGGGGAGAAAACGGTGAGCAACGATATTTTTGTCTTCGACTCGATGACGAGGAAGCTTGTCATGATCATTTTCGGTGCTTGTTTCACCCGGGTTCCGATCAATTCTTTGGCAAAAGTCTTGTCGCAAGCGAATAATCGAACATCCGGCCCAGCAGCCCAGACTCCCTCTAGAAAAGAGGATGCCCGACCCCTTGCAATTGTTCCGCCTCCGGTACGGTCTGATCCTTCTGCCGGGCCAGCAAAACCAAGTAAGGTTCTGGCTCAAGCTGACAGTACAGCTACAAAGGCGAAGACGACCGTAGAGTCTGATCTTAGAAACATCATCCACAACGTTGCAGAAGTACCAATAGAAGATCTCAAAGATGATGCATCGTTGGAAGACCTGGGAGTTGATTCATTGATGGTAACAGAAGTAGCAGGCGAGATTGCCAAGTTTTTCAAAATTGAAATCAATCCACATGACTTTGAGACCCTTCCGAACATCAGATCTTTGAGCAACTACCTGCTCAGTCGAGGTGTCGGTGGGGGAGAATCTGACGGGGACTCCAGCTCCGGTTCCAGTGCTGAAACGACTCCGGCTACGACCTCCAGTGCTACGTCTGAGCACACCGTTTCGGATGATATAGTTGATCGGCTGGCGAAGTTGCTTGCGACGCACTTGGAAACAACAGAAAGTTTCGAGCACGGGGCAAATTTGGCAGCGCAAGGATTGGATTCATTGATGTGCATGGAGCTTGCGTCGGACATCAAAAGAACGTTTGGCACCGAGTTAGACATGCACCTCATCAATGATGAGTCAACCTTTGGAGATCTTTGCGACATGGTCACATCTTTGCAGGGCAAACCAGAGCCTGCACCTGCACCTGCACCTGCACCTGCGAATGCGATAAAATCAGTGTCTCCTACGAAACATGCGCCAATGGAGACCATCGTCTACAAGCAATCTGGCAATGTATTATTGAAAGCGGATATTTACTACCCATCACAGGCCAGCAAAGCCAAAAAACCCATTGGTAACGCTCCATAGCTCTCGACCCCACCGCTGCCGTGCTAACTCACTCGAAGCACTCCTCATCCACGGTGGCGGTCACTGCTTATACTCGCGTAAGGACGTGAATAGTAAACAGGTTAGAGTGCTCCTCGCCAAAGGGCTTCTGCCAGTGAGTGTGGACTACCGTTTCTGCCCTGAAACCACCCTCCTTGAAGGGCCGATGGCGGACGTGTGTGATGCCTTCCGCTGGGTGAGACACGAGCTTCCACGCCTGAAGCTGAACTGTCCCGGGCTAAAGATTGACGGCGATCGAGTGGCAGTCGTAGGTTGGTCGACTGGAGGTACGCTGGCCATGTCGTTGGGCTTCACGCCCCGTCTCCATGGTATCAAGCCCCCAGAAGCTATCCTGGCATTCTACTGTCCCTCAAACTATGATCACGAATGTAAGCTCGTTACCCGAATTCATCCATGGTACCCGCAATATACTCATCCTGCTCTTAGGCTTTAAGAACCCCATTTACCCAAGCGATTCAATCGACTCCCCAGATCAAGATTACGACCTTCTCGCCAGCGTACGCGATCAACCTGTAAGCTTCCACGAACCCTTCCCCCTTTATATCTATCCACAGGAACTAAAGCCTTCTCCGTGTCCAGTTTACAAGCTACTCCCCACCCCTCAACAAAGGCGCCCCAGGCACCTTCGTGATGAGCCTTGCCGACGAGCGCTGGCGCATCATCTTGCACATGAACTGGAAAGCGCAAATGGTCCCCATCCTCGTCAACGGCCTCCCCACCAAGAAGACCCTCGCCGGCCGCGACGCCAAAGCCTTTGCAAACATGCCAATGCCCAGCCCGGAGCAGATCGCCGCCATAAGCCCTTATGCTCAGATCCAACGCGGGAATTATCGCACCCCGACTTTCATCATGCACGGCACCGACGATGATCTGGTCCCTTGCAGCATGAGCCGGGAGACGATTGCGGCGCTTGAGGCCAAGGGCGTCGAGTGCGGTATTGCTTGTCCGGAGGGTGCGAAGCATCTCTTTGATACCTTCCCGAGTGAGGATCCGGCTGGGACTGGGATTGCTGCTGTGAAAGAGGGGTATGAGTTTCTGTGGAGGCAATTGGCTCTGTAAGAACATGGGTAGGTAGGTAGGTAGGTAGACTGGGCTGGGGTTTGATGGGCGTTTACAAAGTCGGACCAGGATAGCACATGGACTCTGAATAGCACTAGATTGCTCTTTTTGGAACGCGATAGGATAGATAGCTTGTGATACTTTTTTGGCATATATAGAAGCAACTTTACATTCGTATTAGAAAGCAGTTGGAGATTATGGTGGAGAACCATCATGAGCCTACAGTACAGAGCGAGGCGGTGTCAATTTGTCCACGATAGCACCTGGCTTGGCCATTTTCTGCTCCCCCTCTCCCTCCCATCTTTTACCGAGCCTGAAGCTTGCAGGAGAGGGTTAGTTATAAATAACACCCGGGCGCTGCTATGTATGTATTAGGGAAGATATCGTGCGTCGACGCAACATTGGCACTACAATAATCCACAGCTGCTTGTCAAGCGGGGCGCGTAAAGGGGGTTTACCGACGACAGTGTGGTGTGCTTCCTACAAAGCAACGTAAAGAATCTTATTATACAATTATTAAAAGAATTTACATCTGGCATAGGAAGGGTTCATTACCATAAGGTTTCCTTGCTCAAAAGGTGTTTTGTTGAGAGAGACCGGGCAATAGGAAGGTGAAAAAGCCGATTCCAATTTTTCAAAAGGTCGGGATATATATATATTCCGTTTGTTGCCTGGATTTAGAAGGACTGGCTGCGTTTGGACGCTGAGATGTTGGACGGTGGTTTTGGTATCGATGTTTGGTTTGTAAGAAGAAGAAGAGAGGCTGGGGGGATATGTATCTACCGGTTGTTTTGTAAATGGTTGATGAGTTTGGTGATCGGGCAAGAACTCGTCGATTTTGGCGCCGTTCTAGCCAGCAGCTGGTGGTGGTTGATACAGGAGCTGAGGACTGCGGTTAAAGTTTGATGGCGAAGGAACGGTTGAGATTTGATGATTCAGATCATCTTCACATCTGTGCCATCCTGTGTCCTTTTCGAATTGGCAGAGCAGCTATGATCTGCCGACCCCCAACCCACTTGCCTAACGCATGCACTGAATGAACCCTTTCGGTTTAAAAAGCTATCGATCCCCACGTATTGTCATTCACTTACTACTGTTCAACCGCGTCTTCGAATATCTCCGTAGTGGAATCGCTGTCCCAGACATCTTGGGCGCTGAAGTTGGGGATTCGCTCGACATCTGTATCCATCTTGCCGGCTACCCTCGTTACGAGCTTTTGAAACGCTAGAGCGGTGTTTGGATCCGAGTTGTGTATCTGTATGAGCTCACGAGCCGTAAGATTATCTTTATTCCTAGCATCAAGATCCACATCGCCCAAATCAAAGTCTGACAGGTATTCGATAATCTTGATGTCTGGAAACTTGGCCACGAGTTGTAACAGAGTCTCATCACCCTCGGACAAAGGGTTATGCGTAGCTCCGGATCGTAGAAGGAGCTTCATAGATTCGAAGCGACTAAATTTTATTGACAAAGCGAGCGGTGATTGCCCTTCATTGTCCAGAACATCAAGGTCTGCACCAGTCCTTATTAGAAAGGCTGCACTTCTTAGGTGATTCTGGACAATTGCTAATGATAAGGCGGTCTTTCCCACGTATGTGCGCTTATCGATATCAGCACCACAATCAAGGAGAGGCTTGACATAGGCTAGATCATCATGAAAAGTGCAAGCATAGTGGAGAGCATTCCAGCCTCTCGTCTGTTGGGTGATTCTGGCACCGTATTTGATCAGCAGCAGGAGACATTTTGGTGTTTTTGCTTGAGCCGCATAATGCAATGGTGTCATATTTGTATTGTCATTGTTGTTCGGATCAGCGCCGTATTCTATGAGCACTCTGACCGCCTCAGCTTCACCCCTCTGCGCTGCCCATGAAAGTGGAGACCTCCCGATGGAATCGACAGTATCCAAACTTGCAGTAGACCTTTTCAGCTCTTCCTGGATGTTGCCAGGTCGAATGTGAAGGATAATCTTATGCAGATCTGAGAAGTTCCCGTGCTCCAGGAATTGTGTATCAAAAAACAATTTCCGTAGGTTGTTGATAGCGCAGATCTCTGCACTGTTACCCAGGATTTTGGCACCTGCATAGTCTACAGCAGTCCTGCAAATAGTCAATAAACGCAGACTTTGGATCCCAAACAATCATCCAACTTACGTAGGTGCCTCAGTCTCCATATATGGGTCTCCCCCAGCCTGCAGGAGTAGTTTACAGATGTCGACCTGATTGTTCTGGATGGCATACTATTCCATCCATATACTTAGCAAGAGCTCTATATCAGAAACGAGGTCGACTCAGTCAAGAACACTTGCATGAAAGGGAGTCCATCCACTATCAAATCTAACGTCGCTTGGTGACGCACGACCTTGTTCGAACAATTGCTTCATCTTACTAACATCGCCCGTGGTAGCATAATGAAATACCAAGGCCTTTCCGTCAACAACACGATTGAATCGCAATGACACCTCTGGTCCATACATCGCCGTAACCTTAGCCTTCAATTGAACCATTCGTGACATTACGAACCATCGAGGAAATTTATATACGAAACTCGTTGACGAGTCCTTCCGTCCACGACAAGAAACCTGGTCGCACTTTTGACTTGGTAGTGGTAAGCCAGAATATCCAATAAACAAAGTTCCTAGGAACCCATCCAGTAGACGCGGGGTATTGATACGTCGGCGTATATGACAGGAGCATTTACAACTTCTGCTGCACTGAGACATGTTCCTCAGATCAGCACGAACGCCAATACTGCTCCACTGGCCGACTTGATTCGATAAAGAATCTGACCCTAGGGAGCTATGTACTGGAATAATAGACAGTTCCTGTACTTGCGCGACGGAATCACCATGCCCGTTGGTCGGTAGAGTCTTGAAGGTACTGTCGACTAATGGTCCTGGCTTCCCTTGAATATCTGTCAGATGGTGCTGTGTTTCGCGCCGATGCAGCTGAAAATTCTCAAGTTGCGCTAAGACTTGTGCACAAAATTGGTCTTGGGCACGTCGATCTTGATCACGCTCCTCAATAAGTTTATCTTCTAGACGCTGCTGATTAACACTTGTCTTATTAGTGACCATATAGATACTTCGAACATCCAGTTCAATACGCAGCGAAGAGGACCTATACGCCATTAAATGAGGGAACACATCAAGTGAGGTCCTGAACTGGTCAAAGAACTTTATAGGATACGACTTACGCAGTGAAAGTTGCCAAGGCAATTGATAGATTAAGCCTGCCATCCCGCAACTCGGTTTGGAGACTTTGAACTTTTGATTTCACTTTTAACCATGATAGTCGAGAGACTTTAGTTACATCAGATGTCGACGAGGGTGGATTTACGCAAGAACGGAACAAAGCCTCCAGCTCTCGGGCCTTTTCACGAATATTCGATAGAGCCAAGGTCAAATGTGATCCCTTATCACTTAATGAGTCAATTTTATTTTGAGACTCTTTAATGACCCGGGCAACCTCCGTGACTGCTGCGGTAATATCAGCGACTTCGTTGCTTAGAGCCTCTAGTTGACCCGGCGCATCACGATAGGATTTGATCAGCTGGAAGGCTTTTTCTAAGGCTGAAAGAACAGTGAGAGTGCTGGCGGTGATTGATAAAGGATCCATAGTGAGCAAAGACACCACCCTTGCCGGATGTTTCTGAATTCATTGATAGCTGGAAACCAAGATGGCCTCGTTGATTGTTTTCTTCGTCGATTCAGAGGCTATTGGGGTTCACTCGTCTTCGTGCGAAGGCTGTTAGAAACCACGTGATTTGCCTAGGGGCTATAGTAGACCAGCACTCCCGCTATGTCTACAGATATTTCGAGCAGAACTTCCCTTTGTATCTTGTATCTTAGAATATTAGAGCAGCGCTCATAGCACACCAGCTGTACTAGCAATTCTTGACATCTACCACTGTTTCTCAAGCATTCAAATTAAAATCGATGCGAAGAGCAAGAGACGCCGTTTAGGCGCTCGGAGTCGTTTGGAAATTACCGGTTAATAGAATACCGTTAGCTCGCTTTCACGTTTCCGCAACCAAATAACATGTGCCTAAAAACGACGTCGAGACCATCTTAAATTGAATGTCTTCTCACCTGCACACAAAACATTCATGAGTATCAAGACTGTGTTTCATTGTTGAAGATATTGTTTAATTCTATATACGGGGAGACGGACAAGAGGCACCCCTTTCCTGCCGGAGCGGCCTAGTTGGGTCTGGCGCGTTCAGTTCGGGCAACTCGGCCGACCCGTCGCTTTTGTCGAGGTATAAAAACGTGACTCCCCTCGCTGCTTTCCTTTCCTCCTCCAACTTTCCTTTTCACCATGGCCGCCTCCTTGCTCCTTACAAGGCCTGCGCCCCTCTCATCCTCCACCGCCTATCGCCGATTGCCCTGCCACGGCTTTACGTGAGGCATTTTGTTCACCCGCTCTCGCACGCATCGCCTGCCCTCGATTCCCCCTGACAATTCCTTATCCTTGTCGGCCTTCTCACGTCAGAGGATTGGAGTGAGTGGTAGCGTCGTCCCCTCCTATTCGCCGCCTCATGCCTCCACAGCGCTCTAGCAGTCGCGCAGCTCAAACGGAGATGGTTTCATTTTGGAGTCAGCCGAAGTCTCCTCATTCGCCTCGCGGCCCTTTTACACCCTCATGCCTCGACCACCTATCAAGTACCCTCGATCCTTATCTCATTACTGCCCAGCTAACCCTCGACTCTGCTACGGCGTTGGTCCCAGAGCCTCATAGCGTGGCGCACAGCGACTAGCCCAGGACGCTGTGGAGATTGTTTTGGAAGACAGTTTTCATACGACCGATGAATAAAATACCTTATGAGCAGTCAACCGGGCGCAGAGGCTCCCTCGCTGCACGAGCGCGTACAATTGAATGACCTAGTGTCAAGGGCTTGAGCATGCACTCAACCCCCGACGACGTTCCGAGAAGCAGCGGCTTGGCTCGACAGCAGGCTTCGCCCGCCTGTCTAGCTGCGCCGAAAAGGGCTGCCACAGTGACGTTAGTCTGGTGACGTGACCGCGAGACGTCGATCGCGGTTCTGGGTGGGGATCGGGGAGGGCGCGGTGCCACCAGTCCGTAGGAGACGTCGCACCTTGAAGGTCCAGATTGCAGCAATGAACGAGAAAGACTTAGTGAATAAGCATCTTCAAGGGGCGCAGCCAGAGCCTGTTTGGGGCGGCGATCGAATCCGAGGCTCCTATGGCCAAGAGCTGTACCAGCGCGTGCCCTCGCAAGTGGGATGAGTGAATGAGGTGTATATATGTACGGCGTGGGGCGGTTCGATTGGGACGGCTGGAGAGCAGCGATTGCTGGCGAGGGAGGGGAGAAAGCAGGTTTAAGGGAAGTGAACTAGCTAGATAGATGGGACCCCAGCGTTTCATTCGCCGGCAGGAGGGGAAGGCAGCAGCAGCGCAACGCTCCTACGCTCTCGACTCGGACAAGCATAAAGACTCTTGGTCTCGCCCTCTCTGTTCAGCTGGGGCATTCTCCTTAAAGTTCACCCAAAGTCGCTCATTCATTGATACTCGCTGGGTGTTCCTGTGCTCGAATATTGCGGTGACCTCCGTTGATTTGGACTGCCGACAGCTCGATGGATTTTCACCGGCACAGCATGACAGGCCTACCACATCGGCCCTTGACGTGCCCAGAGCCGGCGGCGAGGGTGACATATCTCTGACTCTTGCGCCGACCGGGAGACTTGAGGACTACGACGCAATCGAATCTCTTGATGCGAGTGACCCACCGCCGACGGAAGTACCTGTAACGGCGGGGCTTGAGCCAGCACCAGGTTTCAACGGCACCCAAGCCGCTTCCCAAGGTAAGGCTCGCTTTCGCTCAGCTTTAGTGGATGTCAAGTAATATGTCTAGGTGCCTCGAACGAACGATCCGTGACGACCAACACGATGATCTCGTGAGCCTTGATGAACTGCTTCACGGTGCGCGGGGTGCCCAAGACCCGGCACCTTCAGGCCAAAATGAGATATTCTTATTGAAATGTCCTGCCGCAGATGATGGTTCTACTATCAGGAAAGATTACAAGAGAATTCTTAATCACGGGTCGCGACGAGGTGCGAGCAGAGGTAGGTCTCTGCAATTCAGACGTTGTGGAAAAGGAGACTGACAGCATGCAGAGACGCCGATATTGCTAGATGACTATCCTTCAAAGAATGACGACGCTCAAGACCTTGAAGGAGAGGCCGGCAGCAGCAGTGAGGTTCACGGCTATGATGGCTTGACTATTAAGAAGCATGAGAGAAAGCTTAGTGAAGAGGGAGCTGAAGAGGAGGGTCTGTGGAGCATTTCGCTCGCCTCTAGCTCAGACGTTGGGTAAAGACCCCTCAACCTTTACTCGATGAGTCTCAATATCAATCGATAGCATTGATCTAGATATTTCGTTCTCTATGAGAATCCTCGAAATTTCGCTTTCGATGCTTCTTCTCTATCATCATCTTCTTCTTCTTCTTCATCATCATCACTCGCTATTGCCGTTCTCTCTTCGACATCTGATACACAGGCAGAATCGAGTGACGACGCCCTCGAACATATCGAACTTCGTCTCTTCGATAGAGAGAAGGCAGACATAAATGACGAGCACAATGAAGACGAAGATGGACGAGATGAGAACCGAACGGTCAAAGGCGCTATGAACGTCACAGGTGTTCAAGATTCCTTCAAGCGGAAGGCGAACAATGTAGGTTTGAACGAGGGTGGCGAAGATATGCTCAGGTCGAAGAAGGTTCGACGTATAGGTCAGTCTCTATGTTCTATTGTCATATGTCGCGGCTAATAATGCTCGAAAGACCCTGCCGACGCGATAGACGATGCCGACGAGGCTTTGAGCGATCATAAGTTCGCACGACTCCGATCGCTCCCTAAATCTATCTTCAGAATGTCGCCCTCTTGACGAGACTACCAGCAACGCGAGAACATAACAAGCTTAAGTCCATCCAGTGGGGCTGACGACAATCAAGGTAAGCTCTTTATGTTTTTGACCAGCGTCTAGGCCCTTCCAATATGCTCTAGATGACCCTCTCGTGATTGACGATAATGGCGAATCTGGCACTTCTACTAGGGCCACTAGCGTTGAGCTAGAGACCGAAACTGCGCACCTTCTCAGCTCTCATTCGAGGGAAGAGCTAAAGACTCTTGGTTGCTTAGATGCTTCCAGTATCCCAGAGCCCCCTATCGAACCGCTCGATCGGTCGGCCTCTACTAACGTTGCTCCACCCCAGTATCTATGTGCTCGAGTCAGCAGCGAAGACGATCACGCGGCAGCAGTGATCGCAAGCCCTCCCAGCGCCAGTACTCCACCATCTCCCCAGCAGTCTCAGGCCCGTATTTCTATACTTGAAGAGGAGGAATGGGAGATTAGAAGGATTGTTGGCAAGAGACGGGCGGGAAAGGGGTATAAGTACAGGGTGCGCTGAGAGGATACATGGCTGCCCGAAAGCGAGTTGGGGAACGCTCAGCGGTTGTTGAAGGAGCTTGAGACGAGACGCCGGGCACAGCGTGGATATAGGCAGGGAGGACCGGCTCGCAAAGACAGAAAACTATGATAGTTGGTCGGTTTATGTGCAGGTTTATAAGACATTTACATAATCCTAGAAACGCAAGAGTTATCTATTAATAATATAGGAACGCTGCTAGTAGCGCTATGCCTATTTGTCGTATTGCCGTGTAGGTACCTATCTTAGAACAATCATATCGTTCCTGCCCGATACCTCTTCATCCTAAGCCCGTTCCAGCCATATACCGCTCTTTATCATTACGGCTTCTAATGGTTGAGAAGTTCGGCAACCATTTTCCTCCTTTCACACCCAATTAAGCATTGACTTAATAAAGTCCAGACGTATATCTCCATCCGTTCCCCCTTCCAATCTATTCTTCAGAGGAATGGATTGAATGCTTGATCCATTCCAAGCATTATGGTCGTTGACATGAATTCCGCAAACCTCACTTACTTCGCTCCAATAATTCCGACGGTGGTGGGCCAAGATATATCATCATCATGGCGAGAGTTTCTTTTTCGTTACCTGCCTGCTGGTGTTAGAGCGGCTGGAATCGGCGTCTGCCGGTCCTGCAATGCTGACTTAATACCCCATGCTGGTGCGCCCGGTAAGTCTTACAGCACGGTAATGTTGTGTTTTACATCAGGTCGAGTACCATGAACGAGTATATTAGGGAACCTCAAGGCCCCGATATTATCTATGCTTCACGCATTCGATTTCTAAGCTTCACGTTCGCATTTCGACGGCTATAAAGAAATAATTAAGCTGGATGCTGCAATCCCGACCTGGGTTGGTATATTCGGGTAATTAAAATGCGCGACGGGAGGTCGAATAAGGCTGAAGGACAATTGGCTATTCTATGGTGCGCAACCGCCGAGGATGAAACTTGAGGGCCTTCAGCCTCAGCCTCAGCGCTGTTTGACCTCGCCGTTTTTGGGGACGTCCAGAGTGGATGTCGTTGTGAGTGTTTCTTTAGGACTCCTTCCTACTTCAAGAAGCTCCTGTGTACGATGTACTATAGATCAACAACACGCACGAGTTCACAGCGTTCTCTGTATAGAACAACCCATTTCCTGAAAACGTTCCTCTCTAATGGCAACACCCTCCCGTCCTCACGATCGCGGGAGCTTCGAGATTGCGATCATATGTGCCTTACCACTGGAAGCGAATGCCGTGATAGCTTTGTTTGATCCCTGCTGGGAAGATGAGGAGGACATATATGGCAGAGCTATAGGAGACCCGAATGCCTATACTACAGGTGTAATAGGCGGGCATAATGTTGTGGTGGCTCATATGCCAGGTATGGGAAAAGTCAACGCCACCGCCGTCGCTCTTGGACTCCGGGGCAGTTATCCCAACATCAAGCTTGCTTTAGTAGTTGGAATATGCGGAGGGGTGCCTTTCGGCCCGCATCAACAAGACATTTATCTTGGCGACGTCATTATCAGTAAATCGCTTGTTCAGTACGATTTCGGAAGGCAGTATCCAGAAGCGTTTGAGCGAAAAGACACAATAGAAGACTGTCCAGGCAGACCAGCTGTGGAGATTCGATCCTTTCTAAACAAGCTGGAGACAGATCATCATCATAGACGAATACAAAATAACACTCGTCGCTACCTCGAACTACGTCAACAGAGATCTAAGAGCTCGATATATTCTGATGCAGATGTTGATAGGCTTTTTGCATCGTCTTACCTTCATCAACATGACTTCCAAGCTTGCGACAAATGCCGCGAAGGGGATGGAATACAGATTTGCGCTGATGCCCTTAAGATGACATGCAGCGACCTTGGATGTGACAGACGTGGGCTTCTTCGTCGGGAGAGACAGAGGAAAAGTCAAGAAGGGAAGACAACAGGGAATTTAGAAATGTTCTCGCCCTCTATTCATATCGGGTCAATGGGATCTGGCGACACGGTCATGAAATCAGGAATGCATCGTGATGAGATTGCAAAAACTGATAGAATCATTGCATTTGAGATGGAGGGGGCCGGTGTGTGGGACTATTACCCAAGTCTTGTGATTAAAGGAGTTTGTGACTATGCAGACAGCCATAAAAACAAGGAGTGGCAAAGGTATGCTGCCAACGCTGCTGCTGCCTGCGCTAAAGCGATCCTGAAAGATTGGCCTTCGAGAAGGGAGCAAGGCCAAGAGGTCATTACAAGAGGCGCGGAAGCGGAAGCGGTCAATGCCTCGAGTAAGTCAAATTCATGATTTTTAGGGGGTGATCTGAGATAGCCGAACGAGGACAAGAATCGGATCTAATATTGCTGAGTAATTTAGAGGTTTTCTGACAATACTCTTCAGATTCCCCGCAAAAAAAGCAACAGCGAACTCTGTCAATAGAGGAACGTGACTGCCTTCGATCGTTCTGGCCGACCGGAATCGATTATGAAACCCAAAAGAATCAAAACCCACGACGTGTACCCAACACCTGTCTGTGGACCCTCCAGAACCCGAAGTACATCGCATGGCGTGACATTGACACGAAGAAGCTACTCTGGATTTCTGCCGATCCTGGCTGTGGAAAATCCGTCCTTGCTAGATGCATTATTGACGAAGACCTCCCCGAAGCCTTTCAGAACAATCCGTCAAAACGCATTCTTTACTACTTCTTTAAGGACACTAGCCCTGAACAACGGAGTGCAACCAGAGCAATATCTACGATTTTACATCAACTATTTGCTTCTCAGCCTCAATTGATCCGGCACGCTTTACCTAGCTATAATGAGATTGGTGCGGCGCTTTCCACTATATTTCCGAAACTCTGGTCAATCTTTATAGCAGCTGCTGTAGACCCATTAGCTGGAGACGTTATCTGTATATTTGATGCCCTTGATGAATGCAATGAGCAGGAACAACAATGGTTGATTAAAGCTCTAGAAGACTTTTGTCTTCATCAACAAACCTTATTCTCTGCGTCGCGTCTCAAGTTTCTTATTATCAGTCGACCATATTTCGAAATCAGACGTGAATTTGATGAACTATTAAAGGCTTCAAACAACATCGAGCTAGCAGGTAATGACGAATCAGCAAGCATAAAGAAAGAGATCGATCTTGTTATCAAACATCAGGTTGCGCGTCTTGCGCAAGAAAACCGTCTTGCAAAGAAAGTTACATATCACTTGGAAAAGAGACTTCTAGAAACAGAACACAGAACATATCTTTGGCTTCGGCTGCTGTGGGAAATTATTAGGAAGAAATTGACAGGTACTATCATTGAGATAAACGAGCTAATCGATGAATTACCGGCTGACATACAAGATGCCTATGAAACGCTGCTTCAAAGATGTCCTCAACCTCTTTTTGCGAGAAAGGTATTACAAATTGTTCTAGTAGCTGGCCGACCACTAACATTGGATGAGATGGATGTCGCTCTTAATGTTAATAAGCAGACTTCATCTTACACTAACCTGGAACTGGAGGGACCTTCTCGACTGCAAGAGACACTTCCAAGCCGTTGTGGTCTTATGGTCTCGATCATTCAATCGAAAGTCTATCTCATTCATCAGACAGTGAAGGAGTTCTTGCTTGGTAAATTTGGTATTAACCCTTCTGCTGAAAGAATATGGCAGCAATCTCTAAGTCTAGAGGAATCACATTGTCTTATGGCAGAGATCTGCCTACGATCTATTACTTTTTCAGAAATCCAGTTGGATCGAGCGAACCTATGTAATGCTTTGCTACCTAAGAACGATCGAGAGATGGAACCGAATGAATACTGCCAGAACTACGATTTCTTGTCATATAGTGCAATCTACTGGGCAGAGCATTATCATGATACCAACAATAGCAAGGGTATGAAAATCGTTGAACGTCTCCTAGATACTAGCGACTGTTGCTCGATCATTGGTCGATATAAATATGACTACGGTACTACATTACACGCTGCATCAGCAGGAGGACACGAGAAGATCGTACAGATACTGCTGAACGAGAAGATCGACGTAAACGCGCAAGCTGGAATTTATGGCACAGCGCTGGCGGCAGCATCACGAGAAGGTCACGAGAAGATCGTACAGATACTGCTGAACAAGAAGGCCGATGTAAACGCGCAAGGTGGAGCTTATGGCACAGCGCTGACGGCAGCATCACGAGGAGGTCACGAGAAGATCGTACAGATACTGCTGGACAAGAAGGCCGACGTAAACGCGCAAGGTGGACTTTATGGCACAGCGCTGACGGCAGCATCACGAAGAGGTCACGAGAAGATCGTACAGATACTGCTGAACAAGAAGGTCGACGTAAATGCGCAAGGTGAAGATTATTATGGCACAGCGCTGACGGCAGCATCAGCAGAAGGCCACGAGAAGATCGTGCAGATGCTGTTGGACAAGAAGGCCGATGTAAACGCGCAAGGTAGATATTATGATACAGCGCTGGCGGCAGCAACAGCACGAGGCCACGAGAAGATCGTACAGATACTGCTGAATAATGGGGCTAAATCGGTGGAGGAGTTAGCGGAGGCACCAGCGGAAGCACCGCCACCAGAGGCACGACCAGCCAAGCGAGCAAGAACTATAATCACGCCTCCAGCAGCAACACTATCCGCTCCGCCCCGACGACGAGGAGGGGCACGAGGAAGAGGGGCACGAGAAGGAGGGGTGCGAGGAGGAGGGACGCGAGGAGGAGGGAGGGGGTTGGGACGGGGCTGACGAAGTGACAATGGCAGGCGAGGTGATGATGCAGCTGAGGGTGAGGATTTGACTCCATAGTACACTGCAGAAGGGTCAATGTTCGATGTTTTGCGCTTTTAGCTATAGCAAACGTCAGCTAATCATAAGCCAGAGAATCAAAAAGAATGTAATTGAAAAGACGTCGGTTTTCAACGATTTGAAGCTGATTGTTGACTCCTAGAAGCTCAATATACTGTAGTTTTCAATTGTTCACATCTTGAGATTTTCACCGTCTTTCCTTAGTACATAACCTGCATCCATCCATCGGGGTACTAACTGGATTGCAGCTGACCATATCCCGATCCTCGATAGCTCGCTTGATGCAGGTAGACTGATTTATCCAAACAGTGCGTTTAGATCGATCCCTAGTAATTTGCATGCCGGAGTACCAGGCAACAGGCCCCAGATCTTTCATGCGGGAGCGAGAATTCAGTTGATTCTTGAGCTTTTTGAACAGCTTCGATATCTGGCCCAAGTAGCGACGTAAATTGCGATGATGATACCATTCGCATGCACAAAAACTGAGTGATCTGGGGGAATACGCTCGCAATCGGTGGGAGTAAGGAAGGTTTTCAGGGTAGAGTACCACTCGCGAGGAGCTTGCTTAAGCCCATACCTTAGAGAGCCTTTCCTAGAAGGCAGGCAAGTATCGTCCCATCTTTTTCTACTACCTCATAGTAGCCGGGAGGCTGGCATACCCATACTTCTTCATTGAGCCCAGCTTCGAGGAAGGCGGTAATGACATCCATTTGCTCGGTTTCATAGTCATACTTTGCTGCAAGTGCAAGCAAAGCCTTTGACACGGTAGATCTTACCACCGAGGCAAAGGTCTCATCATAGTCTACCCCCTTCTGTTGCCGAAAGCCTTGACATAGTACCCATCTTGCTTTATGTTTCAGGATCTGACCCTGAGCCCCCCTCTTAATGGTGAGTACCCATCGGGTCGGTATAACATTTTTGCCTGCTGGTGGGTGACCGAGGGGAAAAGTAATATTCTTCGCATGAGCATCGATCTCATCGAGTATTCGATTGCCTCTTCCCATAATGACCAGTCGAGACTATCTTTTGCCTGTTCGTAGGTAGGAGTATCCTTAGTCACCTTAGCCTTCAATGCTATCGCAAACCCTTTCTTGACAGTGTTAGCCTACCGGTGCTCATTTACATCCCGCCAAAGTCGTGTGTTTTCAGGATCGTTGAGCAATGCATAATTGAAACGATTGGATGCCTGGCGGCAGTGAGCATGAAATGAGCCTTTACGTTCTTAAATCATTCTTGTGGTCCGCGTGGCAGCGTTCCATAATGTTGTACTTCTCTTGCATTATTGGTGTGCAACTTTGGCACGGATCTTCGCCGAAATGGAGCAGCATGCTGGCAGTGCGAGGCGTCAGAAGACTCATCAAGCTGGAAGTACATTCTTACAGAGGTGATGACGTCCCATATCTGTGCAACTCTGCCTTTGAACTTCTCAGGACCAGCCGCTCGTCTCTTGCGCTCGACTTTCGAGGGTTTGATCGATTGTTTCGATTCTCAATTTCAGAAAACAAAGATCGTTGTATCAAAAGCTTCGATCTTTCATGTAAAGGTGGCGAATTACACTCTTGTCAGAGATTTACCAGAGCAGAAACAAGGGCACAATCGTTTCATGCTAGTGACTGCAATGCCAAATATCCCAGAACACGATGGGATGAGGCTTCATACAGGCGGAGCGCCAATCCTCGAGTAGTAATTGCGGATTTGAATTCGAGATCGAAACGTTTACTGTATTGCAAGGCGTCATCTAACACGATGGCGATTAGTCACGTTTGAAGTCATGGGCAAGGGGGCCTGAGGATGGCATAAATTTGTGCCTTCACAAGAAGTACTGCAGCTTAGCCAAAACCCTTGGGTGTGAGTCTTACTGGATGGATTCCACTTGTATACCAGATGATGAGCAGCTCCGGACTGAAGCCATAAAGTCAATCAACAGCATCTTCCGCGACAGCAAGGTCACATTGATAAGCGACCAAGACATACAATCTGTATCCATTGACAATTCTTCGATAGAGGAGCTCGAGACTCTATTGTCGGTACTGCTGGTCTGCGACTGGGGAGTGAGAGCTTGGACCATGCTCGAAGCAATCAGAGGGAATACATCGATTCAAATACTTTGTAAAGACGATAATAAAATCGTCCTAAAAGAATCTTACAGCATATGCATCAATTTGGGGCTGTGGACCTTGCAGTCCTTCTCGGATGCGTGCAACATCTGCTACCTTCCGTTCATGTGGGCTCAGACAAGAAGACTGAAGAAGTAGGCCATCTTTTACGCCAGCGTTATGCGTCTCGAGAAGGCGATGAGATCCTCATCTGGGGTCTTTTAAGCATATCAAACGCAACCAAATCTGTACATGACTTCTGGCGTTTGCAACGTGATGTCAAATCCGCATTTCCAGTGTCTAGCGCCTGTCGCATTGAGGCTGTTCCCGAACTTATTTGGGCTCCGGAAACGCCGTACATCCGCCCTCAGCGGCGGTCTGTGAAGTTAGAGAATGGCCTCCATCAAAATTATAGCGTCTATTATCCTTCCTATGACGGACGGGGAAGCCAGAATGTGCAGAGGACGCCGAAAGGCTTTTCTGGCGAATGGCTTTGTCTGGACATGGGTTCAGAAGTCATCAAGGATTTATGCGAGCGTTGCCAGGCAGAGAAGACGACGTTGTTGTGGCTTGATCAAGATCGGCAATCCCTCGTTTATAGTGAAAACCCAGATACAGAAGTGGATCCAGAATCAGAGCTATACCCAAGGCCAGACTTTGCCAATGCTTGCGCAACACTTAGGAAGTTTGCAGTGAGTCCTGGTGCTAAGATAAAGCTACTTAGACCGTTAGCGGCTGATGGGATGAACGCATATGATGGTGGCAACAGGCGAGGAGAAGATTTTGCACTCCTCGTAATCGTCTGTGTTTGCATGGAAAATCATGAGGGTGAATCGCTCGAGCACCAATGTGAATGGCAATGGGAAGGTGTGTACGAGTGGCAAGACGATTCCGTTGAAGGCTGGGCCGTGGAGGAGTTGCTCGTCAGTTGAGAATGGCCAGGAACCAGTTCAAAAGCCCTTCAAGAGTTTCAATTCTGCCTTGCAATCCAGAATCTTCAAAAATCTTCGAGTTCAGATCAGATTTTAAGCCTTTTGTTCTCTTTATCGGGAGCTTGATGCTTGCTCTCTCACCTTTTCTTTAGCTTTCGCCGGTACTTTCCCGGAAAGGACTAACACATCTTTAAAAATGGTCGAAATGGATCAGGGGAAGGCGGGAAACGGCAAGATACGGGATTTCACTGATATGAGTCGCTCCAACGGGAGCACTTCTCATCGAATAAAGCGTGCTGCCTTGGAGGGGGCGAACAAATGGGAAAGGCCGTAATGAAACATAAATCGGGAAATATGCAGATGAGTTGAATGAGTTCCAACAAAAATCTTCAGCATGCTGGGATGGGGATCAAGTGTTTTTTCTGACGACTCTGCATACCTACTTTAAAAAAATTTCAGGGCTTTGCTAGCTGTATCCCATGTCATTGCCTATCCAAAGCTTTTCCAAATCTAGGAGAGAAGCGACTACAACAGCTTTGGCCTTGCGCGCGGAATGCGTGAGAGAATAGGGAAATTCATGGGAAAGTTTTGTGGTGCCTTACGAACCTTGACTTCTTTTTAGGCAGCCGGAGGCGTGTGGCTGAGTCTAAGGCAGTTGGAAGCATAGCTGGATAAACAGCTATGACAGGTGTTTACTGGATGCAATGTGAGTAGCTGCGGCGCGGCTGGGCTATTAGGCTGCCAACTTGGGCTCCTGTAAATACTGCGGCCCCTGCTCCCTCGCTGCTCCCCCCTACTCCCTCAGCCGCTCCCTCGATGCTCCTTCTAAAGCGACCCTGCTGCTCCCTTTCCTAAACGAAAACGGCGGGGTTAGACATTTTTTTCTTCATCGAAGGACTACAGAGAAGGATGACTCCCAAACCAAGTCCAGAGGTTACCCCGTTTTCGTCATCAGCAAAACCGTCCACCAGGATTGACCATCGTCGACCATATCGCAAATCCGTTTTGAGGTCCTTCTTGGCCTGCATGAAGTCTGCAAGAGCCCCTTCTGCGAAGATGTGCGAGATTTAGTCTTTGTGAGCTCTATCACTGTCCTTCTCTCCGCGCCCACGAATTTGCCGTGCGATAATCTGGACTGCCAGGAAATGAGGCTGATGATATGCCTGGGCCGGCTGGTGACTAGGCACAAGTAGGACCCAGTTCGTACCGAAGGCTCAGAACCGCATGACTGTGCCTGAGCACCATTCTGCACTTGGGCTCCCTTTATGCTTGGGTTAGTTCGTCATGGCTGGTCTGCTTTCATTGCTGTTCACTTGAATGTCTGTACTGAGCATAGAGTAACGCCCGAATGAGCTATGAGATAACTCAGCTTGATTCGGAGAAAATACTAGTCTTGATGAGGCCCTAGATGTGCGAATTCAACGCTTTCCCACCGACGACCTTATCCTGTCCATCCCGCCTTCACGTCGTGATCGTCCATTGCTTTCCGCAATACCTCTCTCATCCGAGAATAGAGCTCTCGGTCTTCCCTTTCATGTGTCTTTCCATCTGGGAACACCGTTTTCCGCAACCTGTTGACCCAAGGGATGAGTGGCCGGAAATATGGCGTAAAATGCTTCGTTACGGTTCTGATGAAACGCCGCTCCTCGCTCACCGTGCCAAGTTTGATCTCGGCCAGCCTACTGGTATACTCATAGTTCCACGATTCGAACTCTGGAACCACTCGACCCACTCCATTCGGCCCCGTGTAATGTATGCAGATCCAGAAGAGAAGCCAAAATATTGACTCCAAGTCGTCCATAAAGGTTTTCTTCTCGCCATCTAGCGCCCTGATTGACATGAAAGCTCTCGTCCCCGTCTTATTCGCAGCTCCAGACGGATTGTCGCGATTTTCCTTAACTGCAAGGTCAAGGTCGATCAAGAACGCTGGCCAAGAAGGATTATCGTCGTCCTCATTCATCAGTAGGTTCCCTATCGATACATCGCTCTGGATTCTACCTGTAAGCTCACGTAATGATTCATGTCCTGTCATTATCAGTCTTGAGCGCGACCAATCTCTGTTTGCATCTCTTACCTATTATGTTACCTTCCAACGCAGTAAGCATTGCTACCCTCGAACTTGCCTTATGTATGCCTTTTCCATAATCGCGCAGGACCACCCGACGACGTACCCTATTCGGCCTTACCTGGCTCGCTTCTTGCTTGTGTGGAGAACTCGAACATGTGCGCTTACTCGACGGTAACGGTGCGTTGAGGGAACTCGACGATCGCTTCCGAGCGTTGCTCCTAGCGGTAACCCCACTTCTGCTCCTCTGCAAACTTCCGATCGATGTACCAGACGTACTTGGTGGGAGCATCTTGCCCTCTGCCTTGCTTGCCGACCCGATTCGAAAAGCGTTGCTCGCTCTCATGATGTCCAACCCTTTTCGAACATTTCCGTTGACATCGTCCTCGCTGCCGCCCACGTGTACCGTCTCGTGGTGATAATATCTGGCCACGTTCACTACTCCTTTCTCCGTTGCCTCACGTAGCAATTCGCCCTCTTCTTCCCGTTCAGGGTACTGCCATGAGTCCTTGACGACAAGGATCTGCTTGGACGTGTCTCCTTCGCGATGTGCCCTCCAGCAAGTTGTTGCTCGTCCAGCCACGGATGAGTGTCGCTTCATTAGCTTGTCGATAACAAGTCGCTCTGGCTTCCCATTTCGCGTGATCTTTATGTAGCGTCTGCCATCCTCTTCCGAGATTGTAGGGTCGAATCCGAGTTGTTCGTTGTTCATCCAAAGAAACCCCAATACTGCCGAGACGAATTGCAGACCTTTCGCATTGATATCGAATGGAGAAGAAGCGATCCCTCCCAGCCGGTCAAACTCCCACAACCGCATGATAGATCCACAAAGAGTGAATCCAATGACAAAGCGACGGCTATCTTGAGCGGTCAATACCTCTCTTGCGTACCTTGCCAGGTCAAGCCATGTACTGGTATGTCTATCGGCATTGGGGTTGCTTTTCAGCTCTCCTGGAACGAGGATCTGTGACCAATCGTAAAGAACGCGGTCGGTGCTCGTCGCATCGTCCACAAACCCAACGTCAAGCTTACGGTAAGTGGTAGACCCTGACAAAGGCTGGTTGGGCTGACCCAAAGGTCTCCGTCGACTGCTCGGGACGGGCTCAGTTCTTTTCGCAAACTCCAGAAATCTGTCAGCCAGCTCTTTCAGCCATTGTAGAACCTGCTCTTCCTTTGCATCCTTAGGCCAGTCACGCCAGCCGCCTTCTTCCTCATTGTATAGTGGATGTTTCCCTCCTTGGCACTTTCTGAAAACAGTGTCCGCCACCGACGAGAGATTCACAATCTCGCCGAAGAAAGCGTCGAAGAAGTCTGGAACATCAATGTAAAGAGATGAGCCGAGCTCATCTTTCAGCGCGCCATCAAAATGTTTCCTATTCTCGGATGTGTTGACCAAGCTGCCCGTGTTGAAGGAGGTCGGGGTTTGGTGAGGGTAGGGTAGCTGACGACGAGGAGGTGTTGACTCGTTGACGAGGTCGTACACAGCATTCAAGATAGCTACGTCGGATGCGTTCTTGTCGATCTCATCCAGTATTGGGATAATGGATCTAACAGCGAAATCATCTGAATCAACGAGCAATGAAAACCTTCCCAGGTCGCCGAATAGAGTTCCGTGACGGTTTGGCGAGGGAAGATGTCGAACAACCGAAAGGCTCTGCAGGGTAGGAACAAGAGTGAGCGCGAGATTTTTAAGAGCTGCATACATTTAGCAAGAGCTTGCTGCCTGACATGACCATCTCACCTTCGTCATTCAGGTTCTGCGTTGTGTTAGATGATTCAGGGACACCCAGCTCCTCGCAAGCTGAGCTGAAATCCATGCGAAATGCATCGAGCCCCGTGCCTATTGAATACTTCTTGATTATCTCTGACTTGGAGAGGTCGCCTGAGGGAATCAACTGAGATGGAGGGTTCGACATCACGGTGAACGAGAAATGTTTAGGTTATTTGAAGTAGCAATTTTGCGCGGTCGTGATGCAAAAGACGGGATACGTTGGAAGTACTGAGACCATGTGTTGTGTGTTGACGATGTGGAAGGCAAGGAATCAGAAGGAAGTCTTCAGTATTTGGATGCTTTGTCGCCTTCGCGACCGCGGCGAATGCTTGGCGCACAGCTAGGCTTGAGCAGGAAAAGCTTGCCTCAGTTCTCAGACGTGCCAGCGTCGCTAAGCCCCTTCGGGTTAGCGCCCTTTCTAAGCCCCTTCGGATTAGCCTTGACTGACTACGCAGCATGCGCAAACGTTACTCCGTATATAAGTCGACGAAAGCAAATATTCACATAATAAATGATGCAAGAGTTGAAACCGATATTAGCTGAGCGCACAGCTAAGTGAGATCTTTGACAGCTAAAAACCTGCTAAAAACCTGCTAAAAGCTGAGAGGGATCAGCCAATTCAATACTAGAAAAAAAGGCTGCCGTTACGTGTCCAACGCCTCCTTATCGCTAATCCGATACTCCCCAGTTAGTATGTGGTGGAGTATGTAGAAGGCCTAATTAATTGCCTTCTAGCCGGCGCCATTTCAATGTTATGACCCTCATTTCCCCCATAACCAAAGTAGCTCCCTCTGGACCCAATGTCAGAAACTTGTTGCCACCTTCCTTCGTGATGCCGACTATCCGCCTTTGCGTATTGCCCATCCAATTCGGAAAGCTGCAGTTCGTCATGTGGTGCTTCAGCACTGGCTCGCTGCCACTCTCATCAAGATAGAACGGCCCGGTATATGCCAAATAGTTCTTTCCAGCTCGCGCCAACTCGTCCTTGCTCCCGCCATTGAGATCGTTGACTTTGAAATCCGGCTGGCCGGGAATCTGGAGTTGTGCAGACATATACCCGTCTGGAGTATACATGATGATACCTTGAGCATATGGCCCCATGGGATAGACTTTGTTGCTGGGATCGGATTCTGAATGCGCAGAGTACTCAACCAGCTCCCAGGCGCCAATGAGCTGTGATCTCAACGACTCTTTCTTCGCAGCCTCAGGATGTCCTGAACCTTTTGTATGGTCGTACAAACCCTTGCCCGTCATCGTGCCTAGATTGCCCTTCTCGGCGTAAGCTTTTCGGATGAACTCGACTGGATAAGTTGGAATGTTGCCGCGTTCCTCGATATAATGATCCTCAATGTTGCACACTGTTTGGAGGCCGACATTGTCCATAAGCTCGCAAGGCGCACCTTTGGACTGGAAAGAATAACGGAAGAGCTTGTCTATATCCTCCGGTGTCCCGACCTCATCGGCGAGCACCATCATGATTTCGCGCTTCAGGGCTGCCCAGACACGGTTGTACATAAGACCAGTAGACTCTTGCTTGGCAACTACGGGGTCCAGGCCGATTTCTCGAAGCTTTGGAACCAGAAAGTCAATGATGGCGGGATCGGTATATCCGCTGGACATGACTTCCACCGGTGGGAGTTCAGGAGGCTGAAAGTAGTGGGTATTGAGCACTCGTGCTCTACCTTGCTCGCTGACATTGCCAATGAGGTCGCGAACTTTGTATGACGAAGATATGGTAGCGATGATGGTGTCATCTTTACAGCACTTGTCTAGTTGACCAAGGAGCTCAATTTTGGCTTTTTTGATCTCGGGAATGCATTCGACAACCATCCAAGCGCCTTTAACGGCTTCTTTGGTGTCTGTCTCGGTCATGACCTCTCCTTCTGAGCCATTGATGGCTTTGACTCGAGCTGGAAGCTCTTCTTTGATCCAGGAGAGTGCTTCTGATGCGGCGTCGGCCTTGCTGTCGACCATCTTTACAGCACCCCCTTTTGAAGCCCAGACAAGGCCAACGCGACGCCCCAGTGTGCCAGTGCCGATAACAACGACATGGCGGGAAGAACAGTCCTTCGGAACAGAGTACCCCATGATGATAGAATGAAAACAGTAGCCCGTGAGAGTTGTGTGATAAGACTAATCATACTCAAGTCGTCAATCAAGACTATTGATGATAGCCAAGTGATTTTAGATGAGGGGTTGACATATTTATGTATCTGAAACTAAGATATTCACCAATTGACAACTTCCGTGACGTCAAAGCTACGTTAGGTGGGTGGTGAATGTCTCCGGGCAGTAATTGTTTGCGTAAATTCTTACTGTTCGTAGGCACTTTAAACAGGTGGCTAAGGGGACTGAGGCGGTATCGCAGAGGCAGTCAGCTTTTAATTAATATAGTAAGATAGAAGGGAAGCTGACCTTGATACTGCGCTCTTAACACAAAGATTAATTTACTTTTGAGATGCACGTCAAGATTGAGTGAAATCCCCCAAAATATCTAATCAATATCGGTATTACCCCACACTGTAAATCTTCCATTCAGTATTCTACTCAGTGCTCCGTTCAGTACTTCATATTTGCTCCATCCAATGTTCCACCCAGTGCTCCATATTTGCTCCATCCAGTGTTCCATCCAGTGCTTCATTCAGTATAATCATATAAGCAAATTGAAAAGCACTGAAAAGACGTGTGCAGACGTGTACAAAACCGAAAATTTTGATGTTCAATCATCTGATTGCGAAATGAAAAATCCTATGATCAGTACTTTTCTCGATCAATCGAGTTGAAGATTCTAAAATTTTTATTCTATTGTATATTAGATGATTGCAGGTAACTTGCCTGGGAAGCAGCGTTGTATAACAAGGCACTCCCTGTATGCTCGCCTCTGCTCCCTTCCGAATCCGAATGCGGTGACCCATGTTTACAAGTCCGGGGTGTATGTAATGTATATATATATACATCTATATTGTGGAAGACGGCGTTGGAGAGCAAGGGGCGCGTTCCGCTAAAAGCTCCGCCGCGGTCGTCCATCGCCAGTATATTCTCGAGAAGCTTCGCTCCTCTGCTTCGGCTCGACCAGGTCATCATGGCGAGCTATTCACCAACGCCACGCTCAATGCTGATACACCCGAACGCCGCGCCAAGGTAATCATCCAGACAATCAAAAACCCTCTATGTCCTGCAGCGGGAGATATCCATCATCTACTTTTCCCTTACTCCTCACCAAGCCCATGACCCCTCTACTCACCCTTCCTCCCAACCCGTGGGCATCGCTCAACATTCCCATCCCTTTCAGTCCCTCTCCATTCTTTCCATCCCTTTCTAAACTCTCCACCGTCATCCACCTGGGCCTTTGCCAAAATTTCAAAAGCAAGCTACTTCCCACAACACTCACACTACTCGCCGCCATGGCTGCACCAGCAGCCATAGGCGGAAGCATGAATCCTCCAGGAAGCATGAGTCCAATGCCCATGGCAAAAGGCAAGCCAATCACATTATAGAGACATGCCCATA
>JAABUL010000771.1_pt1 | contig 66213 bp, 79 predicted proteins | sample 5559151 | NCBI WGS metagenome assembly JAABUL01 (sample SAMN10711876, study PRJNA513368) | rock metagenome | isolation source: Antarctica rocks | place: Antarctica: Victoria Land, Pudding Butte sud
ATCTTCGCGCTGGCGCTTCCTGACCGAGAAGACCGAACGAAGCCTCTACTCGACGCTGCAAAGGCAACCAACCTTACCCTCACTGTTCTGAACGCGGAGCGAGACTCGGAAATTGCCAAAGACGCATGGCCAAAAGATTGGAATGAGAATGATCACGCGAAGGGAGAACTGGGCTGTCTGATATCTCACGTTCGAACATGGAACAAGTGAGTTTCGGGCTCATTCCGGGTATAGGACGTGATCACTTACAGCTTACGCAGAATGATCGCGCACAACATCTCCACTGCTCTGATAATGGAGAGCGACGCCGACTGGGACATGCGCATAAAAGAGATAATGCCACAACTATCCCAAGGGGTAAAAACGCTCGTCGACTGGCCCTTCAACAGACCCCACCACACCCAAGACGCTCGCATTGAACCCTATGGCGACACCTGGGATATCATCTGGATAGGCCACTGCGGATCCAGCCACACGGGTAACACGCGCATATACAGCTGGAACGACACTTCCGTACCGCCAGAGGATCGCGAATGGAGGTTTGCTGGTAGCCTCACGGAAGAGCAACACGTCCCCGGGACAAGGACAGTGTTCCAATTTGACGAAACCGTCTGCTCGACTGCTTACGCCATCTCTCTGCAAGGTGCGACAAAATTGGCTCGATACTTCAAGGCAGCCAATAAGAACCTCGATCTTCAGCTCAGTGACTTCTGCAGTGGTGCCGCGCGTGGAAATGCTGATATGGTCTGCTTGGGGGTGTGGCCTCAGATTATGACTAATGCAAGATCGGAGTCGAATATCCATCATGGGCCTGGAGAAAAGACGCCATCGGATCCCGGCCTCAACCCGGGTGAGTGTTCTCCAGTCCATGGTCTCTTTCTTTGCACTGCCAGATGCGTTGTGAGGCATGCCATGGGGGCTATTTTGACTCCTCATCGATGTCCGACTGCCTGAATAAAAATTCAAACAAGCATTACTAATGCAGAACATCTCATTAGGTCTTGCTATACAATTCTCGGCGCGTATGAACGCTAAGCAAGTGCTTGAAGAAGGGATAGGGAGAGCTGAGTGGAAAGCTGAATGGGATACAAGCTGGGCGGAGAAGAACGGTACTTGGGATATGGTCAACAGGAAGAAGATCATAGTCGATGAGGACTGATCAGTTTCCAAGTACATGATAGCACGGAACTTAGGCACAGGAAGGTGCCATCGATCGTCCGCTCGAATGTCGTATCTAGGACTCAAGAGTGGAAGGCGAACAATCCGTCTCACAGCCGATTAATCCCGTGGCATCAGGATAGATCCGATGGAAGAAGTGTTGCAAATTCGTATCCCTACCAATACTCACCAAGTACGAAAGTCGAAGTTCTCCATATCCATGAAGTGGTGAAGGCAAGAGTGGGAATCAGGGTAGTCCTGGGACTGTCACTAATCGGTAGGAAGATTCGTATAGGCCGGTCGAATTCGCCGTGCTGGCGACAACAGTGGGTTGAGCTCTTGTAAACAATACATTGCGGGAACCATCCCTCTGGTCTAGGAGTTAAAACTGCAGTATAGGGTGGCAGGCGTATTTCGGAAGCTTCTATAGCCCTCAATGAATATCTTCAAGTCTTCCACTTACACTAGTAAGGATATTGCGTAGACCGACATGGTGGGGAGCGGGGAGGTATATACAGTTGACTGTGACCTGCTGGAGCGCCATGATGTCTGCTGCTATGAATTCTGTCTCCCTGCTCAGGTATTTGATATATGGCATGTGCGGAGAGGGAGGATATCAGATACTGAAAGTTGTACCGCGATGGTTGCAAAATCCTCATGAAGCCTTTGGACAGATGGTCCGCGGATATTGCTATTCATAAACCAGTCACAGTCTCCGGTTTCCAATGAGAGACAGTGAAGCTGTTCTATGGACGGTAATTAGAATTGCAGCACTATGTCTTAACGAATGGTAGAAAGCCGATATATCTAGCCGCGATTGGACTGATCATCAACTCTGCAATGGTCAGTGGGATGTATGGAAACGTTGTCGGGACCTTGGGATGCTCAATTTATACCGTCCAGGCGCTCGTTCTGGCATAATTCATTTCTGTCGGATGTAGTTTTCAAGGCTAGCGTTTGATGAAAGAAGCCCGTTAGCGTAGGATTGTCGACCAATAGAGGACGCTTACATCGCGTCTGAGGCTTGGCAGCAACACCTTCCGCCGTGCTTACCCTCCCTTACCCTACTTGAAGAATAACGTCTGTTTGGCTTGGGCAAAGCTGGTCATGTCTGAAGTCACTCTCTACGACCTACCGAGCAAAGGACGTTGCGCCTGCTGGTCTTTGAATCCATGGAAAAGTACGCCGCATCAACACCCTGTCTCATCCTCACGCCAGACCATCGGCTAACATGGTACAGCTCGACTGATACTCAACCTCAAAGACATACCCTACAAGACTCAATGGATCGAATATCCTGACATTTTCCCGACCTTCAAATCCTTCGGTATTCCTCCCAATAACGAAGGTACACCCTACACCATCCCCGCCATACACATTAGTCCAGACGACTATGTAATGGACTCGCGCAAAATCGCCACCGAACTTGAACGGCGACATCCTTCGCCTCCCTTACATCTTGATTCGCCCATCCTGCCGAGAGTGGAGCAGCTCATCGCGCAAGGCATGGCATCGTTCAGAGGCGTCGCAATTCCCAAGATCCCAAGGAACCTTCTGAACCCACCGTCAGCTGAATACCTCGATAGGACGCGATTGGCAAGGTTTGGTATGTCCTTGCCGCAGCTGGAGAAAGAGACTGGCGGCGATAGTGCCTGGGAGGCGGCCAAGCCGGCACTTAAAGAGTTGGGAGCAATACTAAGAGCTGAAGGTGGACCTTTTGTACTTGGTAAGACAGGTGAGGGTCCTTAAGTCGCCTCTCGTACCCTCTTAGGAGAGGACGTACCTGAAGCTGGATACTGACGGTTTGGCAGTTTCATACGCTGATCTTGTCATTGTGGGTGCTCTGCAATTCTTCAGACGCATTCAGGAGGACCTCTTCCAGCGAGCGGTGGAAATCGAGCCTGCCCTGGGCGACCTTTATGAAGCTTCGAAGCTCTGGCTTGAACGAGACGATCATTAGCGCGTCCATTCGCGCTCTTCATTCTAACTTTGAGTGTACGGGTGTCACGACGTCCAGCACAGCACTCTACGTTTGAAGCAATACTCAATAAATCCTCGAAACTTGAAGCAAAGCAAAGTCTCGGCGACTTCAGGATACCACCACAGTTTGGAGTATGATCAACCGGGGTCAGGTCGACCTCATGTTGGATTGTGGTCCCATCTCGAGCACAGCTTTCATAGCTTGTCCATACTCCACTTAACCTTTGTGTCCCATATCCTAGACCCCATATATATTGGGGCGTGGCAGAAATCCCTGACTTGAGTACCCAGCCTGGTTGTGGGATACGATGGCTCTACTAGGTATGCCTATTGACCACTGCATTGTCCAAGTGGACCTTGTTGATTTTGAACTTCAACGGTTATCACGTACAAACGAACGTCCTGCTATCGAAGTGCAAAAGACCGCAAGCTGACCAACCGGGGGTCAGCAAGCGTGGCTACTTTACTCTCGGTACTTTTGACCAGCAAAAGCGCATTTGCCGGTAAGCGCTAACGCTGTCTACGTGGTGCTAGGCTTGGGTTGATGTAATCGCTTCAACTACAGAAAAGTTTCATTTTCCAATCGAACTGACCAGAGGGGTACATGCATAGGCCTGACTCAACAAAGCTTTTTCATTATTTAATTACCTTCGTTGCACAATCAATGCGGATCTACTCATCAGCCCCTTGTTTTCTGAGAGCTCCCTCGATGCTCGAAGTAAACGGGGAGGAACTTCCGTCCTCACTTTGAGGAAACAGGAGGTGAAGGGGCTGAAAGCGATGTCGCAATCTTTAAGGGATGCAACCTGGATTCTACGCGCCTCCTCGAGCTTCAGTCCCGTTCCAGGCAATGCTGTACTCCGCAGTCGCTGCCGAGCCAGACCGAGTCGGCGCCTGTAATTCACGCGAGTTGAACTTGACGAGTCTGTCCAATCAACCTAGCACCGGACCTGGATCCGCGACATAGTAAAAGGAACCCTGGGCCGGATTTCTGTCTTCTTGAGCTATACACCACTCACCAAAGACAACGATGTTCACGAAGTCCCAAGTAATTCTTGATACTTCACTAGCGGAGCTCTATGCCGGAGAGCACCTCGAAGGTGATCCACCTACCACTTTAATTCCATGTTACTGGTGCTCCGACCTCGACTATACAGACTCAATCCCCAAAACGTATAAATACCTCTATCAAGGAACTCCTCCACCAACCACCCCCAAGGAAACCCGCCGATTGGTAATCCAATGCCTCATTTTAGAACCTCAACGCTTCACCTTTGCCGCTGGACCAATGGAAGCTGCTCTCTTCGATATAGGACTTGATACCGGCAGACTTGACGCCATCAAGACTCTCAGCGTTCTCCCTATCGCGCGCCGGCCGAGAGTGCTATTTGTTAAAGGAATCGAGGATCTGATGTACGAAAGATCAAGAGCGCAGCTAGCAGTCGTGGTTCCGCATGAACAGTTGGCCTCCCATCCGCAGACCGTTGATCCCGACGTGCTTTACAATTTACTCTCAAAGCGTGGTCTGGCGCTCTCTGGCCTGCCCACGCCGCAGACAGCAATCCTCGACCTGGATAATTTTCCTGGCTCCGTAGACCAAAAGCTTCGAAAAGCTGTGCCTTGGATCCACAGCTTTGCCCTCCCTCGTGTCTTCAAAACCCAACAGGGCATGTCAAGCGTTGGCACCTTTCTCGTCCGAACAGAGAAAGAGCGTGGGGAATTAGTCAGCTTCCTTTTGAAAAACAACCTTCGCAGTACTTTGAGGAGTGTCAACATCAAGAATGCCCATTTGTACCCGTCATCCCTCATCTCCCAAGCAATGGTCACCCAGACTCAGGACTGCTTTGCAGTCGCTTTCTTTGTCCGCCGTAATGGTGAGGCTACTTTCCTCGGTGCCTGTCGCCAGGACATGGACCCAGCGTCTAATGCCTGGATGGGCGCCACCATTATGTACTCGGATCAAGACAGATTGCGAAGAATGCTTGGGCCACTTGTGTCCCAGATCGCCAAGTATTTAAACAAGGAGGGTTATTACGGGCCTGCGGGTGAGTATGTGTTAGAGCAGTTCTTTTATCGTCTGTCTCGCGCTCTATGCAGCTCAAAGATTCCTCGGGCTGGAACATGGTTCAGTTATAGCGCTTGTTCGGCTTTTCTCGAGAGACTTTCTCCTGCTTGCATCAACGACTAATTTGAGTCCCTCAGGCGCTGACATCATGCTCTCGGACAATCCCTCGACTCAGCCACCGAAGTATTGGATCATCGACTTGAATGTCCGCATGACAGGCTCACTTACCTTGTCTTTCCTCCGTGGTCACTTCTTTGAAAAAAGAGGTCTGCGTGTTGCGAGCATCACTCAGCACTTCCAATTCCCGTGCAACAGAGAGCAATTCGGGAAGAGTTTTGCTACTGAGATCGCGTATGGAAGACTGATAATCGTCGCATGGTTTTATGATGCGACCAGTGAGTCCAGCTGGGGAACCCTGATAGCGGGATCGGAGGAGGAGAAGGGGCTGAAGGCATTGGTGGAAAGAATCAAGGGGATCGCCATCTGAGTGCCCAAATCTCAAAGGATTGCCGAATTTTAGATCATGGAGAGGCATGTTTAGGAGTTACAAAAGTATCTGCTAGTCAATTTAGTTGGTCGCTATCGTGTAAGCAGAGCAAGATATAGGGAGCCAAGCATGTTACCTTTATACACTTTACACATTGCCTCCTGTCCAGCCATACTAAGGCATCAATTTCGGATTGAAGACTGTAGAAACGCGTCTGTTCGCTCTCAAGTCCGTCCTGAATCACTGCAGGAGAATTCTGCTTCCTATCGCGAACAAGAGCATACGATTATTGTGCCTTAAGATTACAAAGGCCCCTAACGATCTTGCCAGACTCGTGTAAGTGGGTTGTGTCTCTCTAGCCCTTTGCGTGGTACTGTAGCAAGCTGAGTAAGTCAGGCATGGCAATCATGATTATGTTTGCTCTGATGTCTGACGATTGGGTTGTCAACGAGAATGATTGCAAGGTACGCAGGAAAGAGAGGAGAGCAGGGGGACGAAGCGGCTTCCCGTCTTTCTTCTCGGGGGATCGAGAGAGGTCTCGCCGGCAGGACTTTCATCGTAGCCGAGGAAACAGACAATAGTTCACTTCAGCAGTCATGAGATGCAGAGGAGTATGTTGAAAAGTCAACGAAGTACTATGTTGTACGAGAGAGTTGAGTGCCAAGAATGCCAAGCGAATGCTAAGGATCTGGTGCCCTGCTACAGTCGACCATGCGCACCGAAGATCGTCGATATTTTTGCTCCCCAACGTGTGGCGCTTTCAATGAATTCAGCTGCCACATGAGGACTCCTCATTGTGCCACTCGCTTTGCAGGCTCACATTCAGAAGCTGTTGGGGAGCACAAGGGTATAATCCACACCCGGTGCATACCCGGCTCGTGCTGTGTACTTCATCCTGATCTATCGTGTCTGAAGCGCTGGCACCTTCGCACTTCCTGCCTAGCAAACTTCCTCAGAAACGATTGCAGCTTGCAATCCGCGGTCCATGTTCTACGGTCTAGCTTCTAGGACAATCCTGCTGCAAGCACAGACCCTGACCACGAAGGTCGAGAGCTACAAGGGGTGGAACATATTGACGCCAGAGCTGTCAGCAAGTCCAAAGTCTACGCAACGAGGGCAGGGCTCTGGAGAATCTCGCCTTCGCCTAGGATTGGACATCAGGAGTGAACGCAAGTCCACGAATGAGCTTTTGCCCCAAGCCACAAGACTCCATCCAAGTCTTGCACTGGAATGATCACAAGTCGATATCCGGAAAGTCAAATTTGCGTCAAGGTACTGACTGGCTCTCAAATGACTCCAATCACGCAACCATATGCCATGATGTTCAAACCTCAAGCAGCCAGCTGCAACCATAAGCCTTCAAATTCTTGGACCATCATGGGCCTTCTGCGCGCCGAGGACCTCCGATAGCCGCTCGCAGCTTACTTGCTATCGACCTCAGAAATCTGCATGATCAAGACTTCTGCATGATCAGACCATAGCCGGCAACGTCGCATCCGTTGGTGGCTTGTATGTGGAGTGATTTCTGTCGATCTAGATATCTCGCCATTTTGTCTCGGAACAGACTCCAGGTGGAAATGTATACACACCCGGCCCCTAGGATCCGCCACTAGCGGCGCATGGAGGTAGCTTGCTCTGCCTTTACTGGCCACCTAGATCATGAGGGACGCACGTATCAGCACAATACACCGAACGGTCATTGGAGCATGCTATATTGTGAAGTGGACACCATACTCTAGATGTTTATAGAATGCACTAGCGACGTCACATGGATGTTTGTACACAGGTCTCGGCTGTACTCGATCTGAGTTTCCGCCACACCATCTAAACTTGGCGCATCGATAGCACTTGCTCTCGAAGCGAAAATCTGCAGCTATATACGCCCGGTCCATGTACCTGCGTCGCTAAGTTGCTTGATCTCGTCTCGACATTGATATTTTCGACTTGCCTACGATTCTTCGTCTACATCGATCAGGTCGTGCGAGCTCTTGCGAGTTGCCCTCGCTTCAAGTCACCTTATGTGTGGCTGTGTCGCTCGCCTACCTATGCAGATAGATACCTTAGCTGAGCAGATCAATCTCTCCTTCACAATGATACTTCAGCAGATCCAATTGTCGGTCTCTCTCGCTTGAGACTTTGGTGCTAGGAGAGGTCAAAACCTATACGACTCTCCAAGGCTACGCCATAACGATCCCAGAAGCGAGCACTGCATCCAAGGACACGAGAGGGATTCTAATGGAGTGGGCATTGCAAAAGTGTGTGTCCTCGAATTCGTGTTCTTGTGGGGCTTCTTGAGACCTCATCAAATCGCCGCAAACCTGAATTAGCGAGGGCGGCATGTGTGAACGTTAGAGTTCCATTGTGCCCCTATTGTGCTGCAGATGAGCTCGTCTGTGTAAGCCGCTCATGCGAGCATACTGCTGAGCTCAATTCTGGGGCAAGGATCCACAAGTTGTTGTGGACAGGCGGTAAATATTCTACTGCCATGGGGGCGGAGAGGCTGCAAAAACACGGGCGGAAAGAATGAAATTCGATGCCGCCATCTTACGGCGTCACTAAAGTGCCTTTTGGCCCCATCCGAGGGCCGCATGACGGACATGACAGCGGAAAGAGGAAACCGGGCTAGGCTAGGGATGCATGATGAAGATCTTCAATTCAGGCAACATCCACCACACCTCTTGGCAAGTCATCCATAACATACTATGTGCCTCCTTTAGAGTGCATCGCCAGGAACATGCGGTTGCAACGTAGCGGTGGGTTTGTTATATCCGATGCGCATAGATTGACTCAAAGGCAGCCCAAAATCCGATAGACTCCAGGACCCATCGTCGAAAGGTCTGGCTGGTTGGAAAGCCCAGTCAATGGCCGCCCGCAACACGAGACCTTATGAGGGCCGAAGCTTGGGAGCCGGAAAAACCTCCGCAGCCAACCGATTTATTGAGTACATACGTGTGTGTGGCCGCACCGCCCGATCTGAGTCAGACAGGATTGTCAGCCAGCTTGACAAGATCCCACAAGGCTGGCTACATTTTTGACACCGGATGGTAGCATTGGATTTTTGACGTCCACACATCCTTTTGTGGTAGTAAGCATGTTCTGACTGCAGTAAATTTTGTCGAGGTTTACGTCACACTGTGGCCCAGGTGGAGCCTTACATGCAGGGTTGGCATGTATGCACTGCTCACCGCGATTTATCATGTGCTGATGAAGACGGGAGGAAGGTTTGTTTGGGTAGTAGCGAGAGGCAGATGCAATGCAGAGTGCAGCCTTACAATTTCTCGCCACAAGCAGGCACGACCAGCTTGGCTGCAGGATTGGGAGGATTACGGTACGGCGACTTTTTCCATTTGCTCTGATTGGATAACAAGCGGAGAATACGAGTGGACGGCCAGAGACGATGCTGACTGCCTCTCCTTGGCATGAAGGAATTGTCCGTGGTGCATGGTGTACGAATTGAAGTACGGTACCAGCCAGAGGCCCCCATGGCGATGCTGCGGATCATGCGGGCTAATGCGGGTAATGCATTGACCTCTTCGGCATCACATGGGCCAGAGAAGCACAATCAGCCGCCAGCATGATAAGTCGGAAGAGTTCCACTATCGCCGATTACGGCGTTATCATCATGATCGTTGGACATGTGTACTGCGCCAACAGTGCATGGTGGATACCGTCACCTCACGACTTTGGGTATGTCTCCGCATTGAGATGGTTTGAGACATCGTCGCATGAGACACTTTCCAATGGCAGTGCAGTTGCCGACGCAATGAGGAGAGTCAATCATCCAAGCCTATGAAGGCTATCCCCATCGGGCGATGTGGCTTGCTGACAAGCGACGGGATTCGCCGGATTCGCCGGATGGATAGGGATAACCCCACTTTCAGCCCGCCACGGGCGCCCAGACGCCAGAAACCCCGCAAGGAGCCAAGGACACGAGCAACCACGTCAGCTAGCCTCTACCGCTGGACCCCGATCGTCCGCTAGTCCGCACTACTGCTCCCTGTGCATCACCACACTCTCCCGCTACCACTTCTCGCATGCCATCAATTCGCCGATCGAGCCAAATGGACATCGCCCTGCTTCCCTGCTTTCGCTACCGGATTTGTGCCGGTGGTGCGCTTGCCCCCCCAGCAGGGACCCGTTAGAAATAGGTGATCTCGTCATGCGAGCTCGCCGCTCTGCCGGACCCCACAATCCATTGTCTGCCATTATCTGGTCTATTTTGGTAGTACCGAACTCAACTCTGCTCGAACAATCATCCGCTTCAGGCCACCGTCAGCACTCCGACATCGACCCCATCGCCCATGTAACTCCAGTACGCAGTACCCCATGCATCGAACATGCTACCCCGAAACGACACGCTATCCTCTCAACTCAGCACAACTTCCGACCCTTGCTTCCGTTGGTGTCTTGGGGAAACCCACATCGTCAAGCAGCCATCGCCTACCAACGGGCGGTCACTCGGCCTAGGCATTCGATAGCCTTGCATATACGAGTAGTCAGCCTTGGTGGGACTCACTCTTCCTGTGCTTTCGCTTACCTCTCTGCTTCCGTCCATACCGCCTTCTGTCTTCTCCATCTCCTGGCAAGTGCTTCATTTCCTTGGTCTGCTGACATGTCTCGACTGCTTCCTCATCTTCTTCCTTTTCCTTCTTCACTTCCACTTGTTCCTCTTTTCCTTGCTTGTTGTTCTTCACCACCTCACTGCTCGTGAAGGTGCAATCATTCTTTCCTCGTATCCTTTCTCCTAATATTAATCTAATTGAGCGAATTACCACCGCCCTCTTGCCAAGATGTTGTACCTCGTCCCCCTCATCCTTTTCTCCTCCCTCTCCTATGCCTCTCCAATATCCCCACAAGCAGCCCAAGCTGGAGCTGTTGCTGCCGGTGGAGCGGCTGGGAAGCCCGCCAGCGAGGGAGTGTCGAAATTCGATGGTCAAGCCCTATCAAAAATCCAGGCGGCCCCCGCACCGGCTGCCGTCATGGCGGCAGCTATCAGCCAAAATGGTTGGACTGTCACCGCCGACAGTGCACAAGATGGCAACCCGGCAACTGATGCCATTGATGGCAACACTAACACCCTCTGGCATACTGAATTCAACCCGGTCCTCGCCGCACTGCCCCACGCCATTACGATCAACATGGCGGGGTCCTACCTCATCGGTAGCATCACTTACCTTCCTAGGCAAGACGGAGGCAGCAATGGGAACATTGGACAGCATGTTATCCAGATCAGGTACACTTTCCCTGCCAGTGAATCTTGTCAGAACATGCTGACAATCTGCCTAGTACCGACGGAAACACCTTCACCACCGTAGCCTTCGGTGCTTGGATCGACGATAATACCATGAAGACCACGACCTTCCAGCCTGTTCAAGCCAGTTACGTGCGCATACAAGCCCTGTCCGAAGCTGGCAACCGTGGGCCATGGTCCGCTGCTGCAGAATTCAACGTCTACACCGCCTCCCAGGCAGCACCTCCTGCGGCGAGTGCTGGCAAAGGCGTGTGGACCACTACAATCGACTTCCCTCTTGTGCCTGTGTCTGCAGCTCTCGAATATTCCTCGGGCAAACTGCTCGTTTGGTCTTCCTACAACCCAAGCACGTTTGGAGGCAGTAATGGTGCCCAGACCATCACCGCAACGTACGATCCTGCTACGCAACTTGTCACTTCGGCTCTCATCACAAATACAGGACACGATATGTTCTGCACGGGGTTGTCCGTGGATTTCAATGGCCGTGCCGTGGCCACTGGAGGCAACACCGATGCAGCTACTAGTATCTATGATCCCACGTCCGATTCCTGGAGCAAGGGTGCAGTAAGTCGATACCAGTTCCTGCCTACTCTGCCTTTTCCTCATCTACTCCAGTGTCTTTTTCATTGTCTTTGTCCTATTTGTATGCAATTGCTTGGCGATTGGTGCCAAGATATACCAGTCATCTACCCCGTGCTGATAAGCCCTAGAACCTGAACATTCCCCGCGGTTATCAGGGCCAAGTTACCACCTCCACGGGAGACATCTTCATCATTGGTGCTTCTTGGTCTGGAGGTCAAGGCGGAAAGAATGGCGAGCTCTACAGCCCTACTGCCAACACCATGACTCAGCTTGGTGGAGCCCCTGTGGATCCAATGCTCACTGGCGATGCTCAAGGTACGTTCTCTCAAACGTCCAATCAGCGTTCTATTTTCTCATTGTTCCCAGGTGTTTACCGAGCCGACAACCACGGCTGGCTCTTTGGCTGGTCAAACCGCTATGTCTTCCAGGCTGGTCCGTCCGTCGCCATGAATTGGTACGGCACCGATGGTGCTGGCTCCCAAGCCAGCGCAGGACCCCGCACAGGAGACACCGATGCTATGTGCGGTAACGTCGCCATGTACGATGCTGTCAACGGCAAGATTCTTGCGGTGGGCGGCGCAATCGACTATCAAGATGCTGACGCCACCTCGAACGCCCGCATCATTACCATTGGCAAACCTGGCGACGTCGCCAACGTGCAGACAATTACCAGTATGGCCTATCAACGTTCATTCGCCAACAGCGTCATCCTGCCGGATGGCACCGTACTCATCACCGGCGGCCAGGTGCGCGCTTCGCCCTTCTCCGACGATACCGCACAATTCACCCCCGAGCTATTCAACCCGGCCACCAACACATTCACCCAGCTCGCCCCAATGGCCATCCCGCGTACCTACCACTCAACCGCCCTCCTCATGCCCGACGCCACCGTCATGAACGGCGGCGGTGGCCTCTGCGGCGCCTGCGCCACAAATCACTTCGACGCTCAGATGTTCAATCCCCCATACTTGTACGACGCGACCGGCGCGCTCGCCACCCGTCCAGTCATCACCGGTGTCTCCGTCGGAAGCATCAACGTCGGCGGCACTTTCACCGCTAACATCGACTCCGTCGTTACCGCGTTCAGCTTGATCCGCATCACGAGTACGACACACACGGTCAACACCGACCAGAGACGTATCGCACTGACGCCATCGGGCACGAACGGGAATTCCTACACGCTTACCCTGCCGAGTGATCCCGGCGTGGCGATACCGGGCCCGTGGATGCTGTTCGCCATCAACGCCGCGGGCGTGCCGAGTGTGAGCAAGATCATCACGGTCACCCTCTGACGGACCGACGACCGACCCGATTTCTGAAAACGATAATCGTGATGAATCATGAGAACGAATGAGGCATGAATGATTACCGTTCTAGACCTCGAAATCTTTTGGGAATTGCTTGTGGAGGAAGTATTTGATAACATGACCACTTTCGCATTTATGGAACGGGAAAAAAAAACAAATGTAATAGTAATTTGATAATCAATGTGCCCCCCTTTAGGACAACGCCATCGCACTACATGTTTCCCGGCTTGCGTGTATAATGTTCATCTATGCTATTTACCATAATTGTTCGTCCCGGGGCAGGCCCCCCACAAGAATCAATCCAGGAACCAATCCAGCCATCCCCGGCTACCGACATAAAACCCCCTACACACATCCTGCACACTCCCGCAACACTCCCGCACACCAATTAGCCATCCAACCTCCCCTCCAACCTCCGAACTACCCGCATCACATACATACATACATACATACATCCACACGAAAACTGGTACCTCAACCTCCGAACCGACCGCATGCCATACATCCTCCATCCAAACGGAACGCCCGTAGTCGAGATGGATTAAGTCAAGGATGCATGACGATGATTCTGTTTTTGTTGCTGGTTTTGGTGCTGCATTACGTATTATGTTATTTCATCATTATCATCGGCAATATCTTCAGCATCGGCATTGTTGTTGATTTTGGGATGAGTGCATGAGTGCATGAGCGTGTATGTAACAGCATGCGCAAGGTCGGTCACTGGTACCTTTCTACCCCTACCTTTCTACATGGGGGTTCACACAGCGCGAAAAGTCAAACGCAAAACCATCCCAATCCCCATCCCCGTTCCTAACCCCCCTCCCCCTCCCACTTCCCGAGAACGATAAATGTAATATGTAGGTACCCATCCCCATCCCCTCCCACCCCATCCTCTTCCGCACACATGCACGCTGCACGCTCGGGTGACCCCGGTGGCGGTGGCGTTTGCATCATTCAAGCTTTCTTTCGGGTCGGGATGGTGCATGGTGTTTATGCCGTGTTCGTATTTTAGTCCGACTTCGAGGGGCGACAGGGGCGGATCGTGAATGGGGTTACGCGTGCGTTTGAAGAGTTTGCCTGTGGGCAACGGGGGTGGAGGTTACTTTTTGCTCGTGATGCGGGTTATCGGCGGGGTTGTTGGTTGAGTTTGTGGTGGGCTTGCCGATACTTTTGTACGGGGAGGGATGGGGTGGCGTTGTGTGTTTTGGTACGGAAGGAGGGGGTGCGTGTAGGGGTTTCGTAGTGGGGAGATAGGCGTTCATGGATGTGGGAGAGGTGATATTGGGATGCCAGACTGGCTGCGACTGGCTCGGGCATGGGTCACTCGAGAGGCTGAGTGGTTGAGGTATGATGGGGGTGCGTTGATGTGATATCGCGACTCTAGAGACACAGCTGGAAAGTAAAAAGTAACAAGTGGATGACAGGACTGACTGAATGGATAGACACCGATGGAGAGCTGGACGCTTGAGTTTGAGAGGTTTTTCTTTGAAGTCTGCAGAAGACAGGCTCTATGTAGATATCTCGTCAGCGGACAGAGGCTATGCTGCTGTACAGGGTATTCTATGTCACGTAGCCTACACCTCGGTATGGCTAAACGAACTGGGTAGACAGAGGAAGACGACTCGCGAGTGGCGATAATGACAGAGGGGAGATGGCACTAGAGAAGGGACTGAGCTGTGGACTGACTCATAAAAACTGTCCGAGGGGTTGTGACAGACTGTCAGATCACCATCGAAGACCTGTGAGCATCTGCTAAGGGATAGGATACCCTTTGTAGAGATTGCAGAGCAGCCGATCTCGCCCTGTATATTGAGTAACTTGATAAGAAACTGCCTTAGCCTTACACCCTGTCGACGGTATAAGATCTATGAAAACGATATTTTTATAGGTGAAATACTAAAATGGGTACAACGAACCATTGCTTCGGTATTGCAAGAAGTCTGAGAGCTTTTAGTCGTATGAACAAGTGAGCATACAACATATGCCGAGAGCATGAAACGAATCAGTACACATCCACTCAAAATCCGTTGTACAAGTGTGGAGGCGATTTGGAATACGTTTGCTCCTTGTTGTCCGGGTTCGGGAAAAAGGAGATAAATGGTTGAAATGGCGTTGAGGTCTGTTAAGTAAATGGCGAGTTGTCGCAGCAAATGAGTTCCTGGGCCCTAAATCACCAACCTAGCGAATATATGCGTCGGAAGACGGTGATTTGTTGTAGGGTGGATCCATGCTCGAACGCGATGCAGTCATGTTTGAAATTCGATGGATCAGGACGACGACGTGTATTCAATCGATAGACTTTCATGGTTGGTCGGAAGAGTCATCGATCGAGGCTCGCTCATCTCAACTGTTCGAACGAGATTTCTTGATCATCTTGTGTTCGGCTATAAATCTGGATTTGAATCCCGGCTGGAATGGAGGGCCAATATTGAGCCGGACCTGATCCCACCAGCAGCGATCTTCAGAATTTGTGTCAACATAGGTGGTGCCTGTGGGAAGCAGAGCGTGAACCATGGAAGATCTGTCGAGGATGCCGAACCACCAACTTTCATGCTCTGCGCCCATATCGGACACACTTCGGACCCGCATGTACTTGCGCTTATCTCGAGGTCAAGAGGCTTCTGCAGCCCATGCTTGATGCTCGATTAGGTCAAGCAGATCATGTGGCTGAAGTGTCCGGCGACAGCGTTGAAGCCAAAAGTGCCACGAATTGATGTTGTTGTCATCGCTCATAGGCGGGTATGGCCATTCCCCCAAGTCATCCACCAGCCACTCTTCGAACCTATTGCGAGAGACGATTTTCTTCAAGAGGAAAAGGTATAAGAAGTCGAATACTTCAAGACAGTCAAATCTGGTATCTAGGCTTAAGGGGCGTTTTTCTTCACCAACAATAACGCTGTTTTTGCTCCATAAGTTGTAGACGTTGGTGCTAATTCGATCTGAACAATCCTTGTAGTCGTGTGGGTGCAGTAGAGATTCATTAACTGCGACGGCTTTTCCAATGTCCCGGTTGGCGATGGCCATCGAATGCAAGCACAAGCTCTTGTGAAAACGTGCCTTGAAGTCATGGCCGAAATGATGACTCTGATGTGGCTGGCTTGACTTCATCAGGCCCGGCTCAACTATGGCTGCTCTCGATTCCGCTGACAGCTTTGCTGCGAATCGAACACGAAAGTGCTGGAACTCTTTCGCCACAACATCATCCAGGTATAGCTGACGAAGCAGTCTTGACTGCCGCCAGCGGGACACAATCTCCCCTATGATCTCGTCCGTCGCCGTCATCTTCGTCCATGTTGTATTCGTGCAGTCTAAGAGAACTGACTCATTGGGGAAGTTTGCTAGAACTAGCTCCCTGCCGCCTTCGAGGTAGATGCCAGCAATGTCTCGAGTAATCTCCAAGAATTTGGACAGTGTCAAGTCGTATTCGTATACAAGCGACGAAGTCTGCACGGTGTCAGAGCCCCATTGTTATGCATTGACAACCAGTGAAGTATACGATAACGCCTCTCTCGATAGTATCTCGGTGCGTTGTGTATAGGGAACGAAAGCGTCGGCAGGTGTGTGAGAAGGAAGAGGCGTCGTCGAGGTCATCCGCTGAACAGAGGATGGCCAATTGTATTTCTGCAGGCAGGCTCGCCAGGGACGGTGACATTAGGACGAGACGGAGTGGACACGTGCCTGATTCCTAGTGGGGGAGTTGGCTATGAAAAGTGTGAGATTCTGGAAGATGGGAAGACGTGAGCGAGGTGAGCTACCAGGTAGCTTACGCCCACCGGAGCTAACCTCTTGAGGTTCAACGCGCCCTTTATAATAGATGTTTGTTAAGGCTACTTCTTGGCGCAAATAGCCCTCCTAGCCGACGCAGAACGAAATTATCACTAGAATGAGAAACCAATCTCAATTGTTTAATCCACTGGACCTCTATACATCGGGCACAACTACCTCCATTCAGATTATGCACTTTGCCTGCATACATGTGTCTTCCTATGGAGAGCTCATATGCACGTTCTTTCCGCCCAAGTAACCAAACTTGCATATACCCATCCTGTTAGAGGTTTGGTGAGCATAGTACATGCTCTTCTCATACCTTGCCTTCATCTTCAAATCCATGATACTATTAGCTGAAACTACATCCAGTCAGGTCTAGTCTAGCAATCTCATCTTCTGAATTTCCGTGTTACCTAGCCAAGATGAAGTTGGTACCTAGCAAGGTCGACACTTCCGCATTGTGCTCAAAGATGGCGGACAGGTCTTCGACGGAAATTCGCCCTTCCAAGCCTTGAGGCTGCCGGTATGGACTTATAATTGGACTTGGGCTTGTTGCGATCATGATACGAGTCTGAGCTATGTTCGTAGCGGTTCCAATGCCGTTGTGGCTCGCCGTGTAGACCGAAGTAGTCTGTATGAAAGTGGAAATGCAGCGTGATCAAGCAGATCCAGTGTATGCTAAGCCGGGCAGAGTCATCCACGCGCCAATGCACTGAGCTTCCGCAATTCTGGACGTCGGATACGACATCGGCGTTGCGAGTGGTAGGGTGTTTGTTGATTTTGCTCTTCTCAGACTGTGATCTTAAAATATATTCCAATAAGTGCTAGCTATGATTCATTAGCTAAATCTAAGCACTGAGCATGGAAAACTAATACCAAAATTTTTAGGTCACCTTAACGGAATAGATCCTCTAGCGCAAGGTTCCGGCATCGACGCGCTATTTTCCTAGCAATTTATAGCAAACGCAAATATGTCCCATTCCTGTCGCACACGGACACATTCAACCAGCCTTCTAAGAGCACCGCGCCTACATTAAGTTCCACTGATCTAGGTATCATCTTGACCTTGATAGATGTCGCCTTTGTGAAACTCATGGACTTCCGAATAATGAAGACTTGACTCGGCTGTGGCATGGACGTTCGACCCTTGTTGCAACAGCTCAAAGTCTTCAATCGACAGGTCTGTATCTTGAAACAGTCTTACCTTACTTTTGTGAAGTTCGTCAGTAGAAGTTGAGAAAACTTAGATTGTCATCTTTGGATATGCTTAGTTAATTATCTGGCGAGTGTCTTACATCTATAAGTTTCTAAATGCTGTAGATAGTGATGCTCCTTGGGCTACATGACGAATCGCATTCCATTGGATGATATCGTGACTGTAGGAGGCACGAGAATGCCTACAGTCTGCTCTGCGCTTCCCACTCTTTGGTAAAAGGGTAGTCGACGTAACCCTCTGGGCTTTTAGCCTTGTAGAACGTATCGTAGTTGTATTTGGTCAGCTCTAGGCCCTTCTGGATCCTGAATGGCAGATCCGGATTCGAGATGAAACGTCTACCAAAGACGATAGCAATATCATGATCCGGATACTCCTCCATCGCTCTCTTCGCGCTATCTGGCTGAAATCCACCTGCCAGCAGCACCGGACTTGTTTTGCCCCAGATCTTCAGTGCGAAGTCGACCTTCTCGGTATTTTCAATGTCTGCGTTACCACCGATGCGTGACTCAACCAAGTGTAGGTATCCCAACTTGAGGTCTTTTAGCCCTTCTATTAGGTGACTGAATTGCGGAATCGGGTGTGTCATCTTCATGCTCTGGAAAGTGCTGAAAGGACTCAGCCGCATCCCAACTTTCTCGGCGCCGACTGCTTCAGTAACAGCCTTGGCGACTTCAAGACCGAAGCGTGACCTTTTCTCAATACTCCCGCCCCAGCCGTCCGTCCGCTTGTTACAAACATCTTGGGTAAATTGATCTATCAGGTATCCGTTGGCGCCATGGATCTCCACACCGTCAAAACCCGCTGTAATAGCGTTCTTGGCGGCTTGAGCATGGTCTCCGATCAATGTCCAGATCTCATCCTCTTCCAGCGCTCTGGGTTCATCACCCCCTGCAGATATGGGCACAGCACTACTACTTGCAAACCAATCGCCACCTGCCTCCTTGTTCACAATTTCCGGCTTCGCAGTTCTCCCTAGCGCCCACAATTGCAAGAAAATATAGCTATCTTTCTTGTGTACGGCGTCTGTGACTCTTTTCCAACCGTCGATCTGTGCTTGATTGTAGATCCCCGGAACGTTGGCGTAGCCAGAGGCCTACAATATATTTGCGAGTCAGCATCGCCGTTTACAGATAGTTGCGTTGGGAAGGGTGCATGCCAGAGAGGTGCTTACCCTAGGGGAGATAAGGGTTGCTTCGGTGATGAGAAGCGTACCAGGAACTGAGGCACGTTGGGTGTAGTATTCCACAGCGAGATCTCCATGGACGTGAGCGTCAGATGCCCGGTAGCGTGTCAACGGCGCCATGATCACACGATTTGAGAGGGATATCGGGCCAAGGTTGAGCGGCGTAAAGAGGGACCTCGCCATGGTGGTGGTTGATGGAGAATGTTAGTTCTAGAGAGGTTGAGGAATAAGTTTGCAAGTTGGAGCAAACAGCGAGAAACATCGTTACGGTAGTCTGGCTGTTGACAAATCCCTCAGAGTATGAGTATGTAGTATGATGCTATTCTGCTATGGAGGTCGGCCTCGCGGTTCGGGTGAGAATCCGGATATACGCTAAATCCGTCTCTTACGTTGTACCTTCGATGAAAGCGTTTCATAAGTAACTTTTGCGGATAAATATATTTAACAAGGGATTCTTGATATTCTTAATATTCTTCATCTCAGAGGAACTCTATAGCTTGATGCGTTGAGATTTGATGGTGTATCGTGGCAGCGTGGTTATGTCTATAGCCTTGGCATATCCGGATTCTTACCCGGACCGTGACTTCACTGGCTGACGCTCGCGCGTCGCTTCAGGAGCCAATCAGAAGGAAGCTTGCTCTCATGTAGAACAGCCATGATATTCCCTCCTAACTTGCAACTGTTCTGTTTCTTGCAACAGCACATTCTGAATTCCCCCATGTTTTCATGCAAATAGTGAAGCGGAGCGCGGGATTCCTTGTGAATGCATGTGCTTACGAGCAGTAGAATTAACGCGCGCTCAAAATTCGAAACGACTTTGACTAGCACAATAGCTATGGGGCCATGCACGCTGTTGCCACCATTGATGGTATCAGGTGGGGATGGGGATCCATCGATGACAAGGCCGAAATGACGAGTGTTATGAGTAGTCCGCAGCGGCTTAGCTAACTTCAGGCCCCCCAATATCCTCACCACTCTCATTAGATAACACGAGGGAGGCTCAGCTTACATGCTTGAGCCTGTACTTAATGTGGGCACTTTCCGCTCATCTCCTTTGTCTGTTCCATCTTTCCTGAACCCACAGTGTTTTCTTCTTCAGACCTTCATTTCGGTATTGATCCTCTACTATGCCCTTGAGGTTCTTCACAAAAAAGTCTGCGTAGCAGGAGCCCTCTCCGCGCGTGCTTAACAAGAGGCTGTAAGCTATTATACTTGCTGCGCTCGTCGACCTCATCTGCTTAAGCACAATCGGAGCAGAACCTCCTAAATCACGCCCACCATCATGATGGACCGATTCCATGGGTCGAGATCACTACAAGTGGACAACGACTTCGCCTTCAATGGCGCACTCCATGGTTGATGCCGCAAGTCTACATGAAAAGTTCTGGCTTCTGAGCACTCCGATGGAAGACGAGATTATCAATCTGTGGTACACGGCTAGAGACGACATGTATGCATCCCATCAACCTCTGGACCATCCCAAGTTTCAGACTCGTTAGCCCGACGAAAGTCGTTCTCGCGACTTTTTTTTCGGTGTTCGAGATCTAAATATACGATCAGGTATCCATTTGCGGAAGACTCATTCGATAGCGGTCAAACGAGCTTGATTATGCCGTATGCCCATACCACAAATACTCCTGAACAGCGTCAATTCGCAAGAACTCGCAAGCTCAGGAATGGCAAGACAAGTAGTGTCAACCTACTAGATCAAGCTCTGTCGGTATGGTCTGACTAGTCCCTAAGATCCAGGGAGAGTAGACGGTCACTTAACGTGGAAGTATAGGGAAAGCCTTGATCTAGAATTCGCTAAAGTACTAGGTTGAGGCGAGGAGATAAACTTGTTGGGCACAGCAGACACTGCTGATAACCCCAGGAGAATAAGAAGGCCAGAAAAGAAGGCCAGAAACAAGACCGATGAGTATTCCAGACGACGGCATCATTGTGTTTGATTAAGATATCAACATTCGACGCTCACTCCCTTGAATAAAAGGAAATAATCTATCCATCTTCTTTCTCACAAGTCCTGATTAACACAACAATGTCCGCTTTTGCGGCATCTTACTGAGGCTTTGTCTATCTAAAAATTATCTACTGCACTTCGAACCTTCCATATACAGCTACTCATCAAATTTGTGAATCGTTCTACACCCCGAGCTTACGTATTGAGTCATTTCCAAAGCTGCATTTCGACCAGCTAACCGGCTTCTTGACCCTTTTCTTGAAAGCGCTGTGACAGTTTTCCCGGATGATCTTTCGAAAAGATTCAGTCAGCTCAGGCGGAGACTTAATACCGAGAGCTGCCAGGAAGCTCTCAACCTGTTGAAATAGCTCCTCCTGAACCACGCGATCTGCTCAAGTTGCCCTTTCTCTGTGCGGGAAATCCCACACTATATTGAGTCTTGTTTCTGCATCGGACATATGGCGAAACAGGGGGTTTGTCTATAGTAATCCTAATAGCCTAACAGAAGATCAGGTTTTTGTGGGAGATACCGCCATCTATCGCGCCACAGAAGCAAATCCGGATCGGAAATTACCTTCGAGCGTGCATACTTGTTCTGAGACCTATATTTTCTTGCTGAAAACATGATGGGAAGTTAGAGGTAGGGACTTCTGCCTCTCTTCCTTTCCTTTCTAATCCTCAAATATTCCCATCCTCGAGCACGTTATATTCGACTCCCTCTACTACATCCCCGTTATCCTCTCGAAGCCTTCATAGGCGGCAAGCATAGCACTAAGTCAACCACATACTCCACCATCTATCCGCCGGCCTTCCAATGCCTTATCGCCTCAAAACCACATTATCCCCATCCTTTCGCGCCTGAGCCAGTGCCTCGCAAAAGACGAATGGTACTTCCCTCGATTCGTCGAAGACGACTGCAAAAGCGCGTTGCATTAATTCTGGATCACAGAGCGCGAGAATCCCTCTTCATACAAACAGGATTATTTTGCTAGAGGCCGCAAGAAAACCCAGCGTTATAGGGTACAGCAAACACCGAGGATGTACGTTTTCAGTACGTTCATCCCTAAGCAGATATGATAGCTAGGTAGATCTTGAATATGTATGTTACAGATCCAAACTGTAGCCACTTGCCAGCTCGTATGGGATACTACTAAATTCGTGCATTCAACAATGTGTGGAAAACGACAACACTCCATAACCCCATCTGTGCCTAGATGAGGTATCGCTGACTCCACGAGCGGATTATATAAGGCGGACAGCGCCAGACTCGTGCAAGATCAACCTCGCCAAATTGAACGCCCCTAGAAAACATTGCCCAAGCCCTTGAGCAGCATGCGTGACCGCTGTAATTCTGCAAAAACCTCCTGGATTCGCATACGGCATGTGCGTGTTGTGGGTGCATATCTCGTACACCCGGAAAGATTCTTCTGCAGACTCTTAATTGTCGCTTCCATGGATGTGTCCTCGAGAGCTCTAGGCGTGCTGACGGAGATCTTGAGGGTATCGATTGAAGATAATTATGAGCTAGATCCAGGTTATCAGACGCAAGCTCGCTCTGAGAGAAAGGGGCAGTGCCAAGTATCTAAATACTCAGTTTCATCTGATACAGTATTAGCGGGGAGGACTTGTCTAATGATCAAGGGGATTCGACAGAATGGTTAGTATGTCTCCAATATTCAATTATACGTAGGACACATCCCCCTCTTCTTCGAATAATGACTGCCGCATTCCCGAACAGCAAAGCCAAGACCCTAATGACACTTTAAACAAGCATTTGCGGAACACAACATCCACAACCACCCACGCGCTCCGGAGTTGGTACAAGCATCATGTAGATACCATATACCCTCCTCAAACACAATCAACCTATCCTGAGCTTGAATACTACAGCCAGAACGCGCTCCACCCCTTCTCCTCCCCAGAGCCAAATGGGAATTCCGCAGATGAATGTCACCAGTCACTAAATCACATCGACTACTTCCTCAAATTAGCTTGTGCACTTATGCTTGCTTCCCTGAACATTCAATACCCGAAAATGTATGATAACCAACAAGGTGGGTGATGAAAATGATACCTAACATGGGCGATGTTATGGGAACAGATCCTGTTCATTTATGGCCTTGCCGATGAGATCTTGAACAGTGACTTCAGCGGCATTCTGCGATATCGTATGCGTGTCTGCGATTCCTGGCTGATATCCGATTGGAGTGATCAACTAGCACAGTCTATTCGGTAAGCAGTGTGCTCGATAATTGAAATCCCGAAGAATATGAACAGTGCCCTACTCTATCAACCAGCTTCTCCGCAGCAATCAAATCAAACATGCCCGTCCAGCTTGAACCAACCAAGTAAGTGGGCCAACACACTCAAGCTAAACAAAGCGGTCGTAGCTTACGATACCAAAGGAAGAAACGTCAAGAAGATTGTCTTTCAAAACAGAACAAAGAAGCAAATACAATGCCTTTGACCCACACAATGCCCTGTCAGCATTGTCCCCTCAGACACGCATCTTCAATACCCACATCTCCCTTTTGGCAACGATCCGTGAACCCTCGATCCAACCCTTGTAATCTTCACCCCTCCCAGCCTTGACTGGTCTCCAAGTTTCCGCAACGAATTCGCTCGCTCCAACCGGAGTTTTGCAAACATGAAGCTCTCGATGCTTTCACTGACATCGCCCATGCCCACCGAACAACCCATCGCGAAAAGAAAAAAGCCCAGTCTTCCCAAAGGCAGCGGCACAGACGCACCCGAAACCCCGATCCCTGACATCGGCAAAGACAGCAGCCCTCCATCTATTCCAAAAAGCGGACCCACACCTACAGATATAGCACCCCCAAATGCAGGAAAGGATATCCCCCAATCGCCACCCACCAACGCCGCAGCAGTAGCCCCAGACATAACCAAAGACATCCCCACCTCCATTCCAAAGCCCGAGCCAACTGCCACACCCGCCCCCACGGTCACAAAGACAGTGACAACAACCACGACCCTATTCGCAAGCATATCCACAACTACCATCCACCACACCGAAACCAAAACAGTAACAGTCGCTGGCACTAGCACTGCCGCTCTCTCTGCCTCTTCCAGCGCGCCTTCCGGGCCTATTCACGCAGGCGACTCACTCACCGGCGCAGCGCTGACAGATGCCATATTGGCCCAATGTCCGAAAACGACGAATACGCTGACAACCACAGTAAGCGTAACACCTGCACCAGTGACAAATTTGGTCACGCAGACGGCTATCAGTAGTGCTTCGCCAACGACTATCACAATGACGAGCACTTTGACTCCACAGGCAGATCAAGCGCCGACGTGCTCGGCTCTTCCAAAGCATAGGGAGAATGCATGTCCGGCTGAGATCATGGCGGTAGTTTTCGGTTTGATTAGCTTGGCGTTGCTTGTGGGAGTGTTCTTTTTGGCGAGGAAATGCTATATGATGCGTATAGCTGAGCGGGTATGGAGGAAGCAGGTTCGGAATGAGGAACGTGAGTTGGCGGAGATGGGGGCGGGGAGTGGTAGCGGCGTAGTGGATGGGGTAGTGGGTAGTAGGGCTGTGCATCCGGCGAGAGCTAAGCTTGGACAGCGATTGATGGATCGGCTGGCAAGAAGCTTGAAGAGAAAGGAAGCTTGGGAGAGATGATTTAGGACAGGAAAGCGAGAGAGTTTGCGAGCGGCGCATGAGAGGTGTTGTAAAGGGTTTGGGACGTTGTGACCGGCGAGGTCTAAGAGGATAGGGTACTTTGTGACTTAGCTTTGAACTATCAATCAACGTCTCCTGCTCCCACGTCACAGTCATGAATGTCGTCATTGTATTTCTTAAGCTGTCCGACTGGTTGAGCAATCACCAACTTCCACCCATGCTTGCAGCTTTCTCCATAACTTTGACCAACCCGTCAATCTTACTGAGTATGGGCTCATGTCCACATTCCAACCTCTCCACCACGTCCAAAGCCTTCGACTGCACCTCTCTTGCATTCTTGATTATCTCCTCTTGTCTATCGACAGATATCACCCTGTCTAGCCCACAAACCACGTACGTAGACGGAATGTCTTTCCAAGCAGCATAAGTCTGTTTGCTCCACATGGCGCCCAAGCTGTGTGGTTTCAGGAGAGCAGACCAGTGCTGAGCATCCTTCTCGGGCAGGTCATGGAAGAACATGTGGGCCGCTGCCGCCGGTGCGATAAGGAGAGTGCCAGCCTAGGAAAATACCGCAACTGTCAGCATCCATCGTCTTTCAACCTAGAGCAGTGCATTCGAGGGAACAAACCTCCTCGTCAAGGCCCTCGCTAGCATATCTCCTCAATTGCTCTAGATTATCCGCATCCGGCATCTGCTCTCCCTCCTTCAACAGCAAGGTGCTCACGTATACCAGTCTCACCACCCCATTCTTCTTCTGTTCACTTCCCCTTGTAGACTTCCCCAAGCCTTTGAGAGCGGCCGAGCCGGGTATGCCGCCGTACGAGTGCATAAGGACTACAACATCCTTGGCCTCATCGATCAGTTTGCTAACAGTATCGCGGATCAAACCCACATCGTCTGAGAAGTCTTTCAGACCTGGGTAAGCGCCAACGGAGGGTGTGGGAATGACGATTGAGGGGATAGAGTGGGCTTCGAGACCCTTAGCAAAGGGCGCATAGAGAGAGGGTGGTTGGCAGGCTCCGGGTACGATGACGACCGTTGGTATTGCCATTGTGGGTATCATAGAAGTTCATTCAGATCTGTTGAAAGGGCCAAGATTCCACAAAGCAAGGGTGGATGATCCGGCTTGTTGCCCGGGAGACAGTAGATACGCCACCATTCTTTGTCGCGCTCGCACTTGTGTCCGGAGGAGCAGAGGTGTGAAGGTTCAGACGAGGAAAGAGAATTGACTCAGTCCAACGCATCAGTGATCATGTCGCGAACCAGGAAGATCCTGTAAGAGTCCAAGTGAAGCTTAGCTCTAGTTTCCAACCCTAAGCGTGCCAAGGCGCGCTAAGGCTGGCGGCGGCTGTTCTGCGGGCTCATGTTGCACGTTTTGCAGTCCTAAAGTCATTGCAAACGTCTTCGCTTGGCTCACAAAATTGGGTCTCACTGCCTGCGATACTCAGTAGTCGCTCATCGAAATGCATCAAGACGACGTCTTCGCATTACTATACTCATCCTAACAGCAGCCACGACTTCCTAGTCCTGAATCTTCAGCTACTTGATGTGCCTTCACCTGTATCACTGATCATGATGCTGCCGACGTAAGACATCGGACGTTACGTCTTGGGGTCCGAAGCGTCGAAAACGTTGCCTATGCTTCCTGGCAGTAGACAGAGCTTCTGAAAGCGTCTCTCTTCATCCCATAATTCTCTCGAAGCGACAACGCTGTTCGATCATGATTTCATCCGTTTGCCCACATCAGGCAGAGCTCTTCATACCGTGGCAAACCCAGCAGAACTCATGTCGAACCATGGATCGAACACCCCTCCAGAATGTCGTCTTCTCCAGCCTCCGCGTCCCCCGATTTTGAACCCTCCAACTTTGTGGCTCACTCTGACCCACGAGAAGCGAGTTCATGGAAAGGTCTTCGCTATCAAAATCCTTGGTCCTTATCGGGCCTAGGATACCCACATCGAAAGTGCTACTAAGAACCCTACACCTGGAGCTTTGTTGCACCGCATATGGATCAGAACTGGTGTTTTTGGGATGAAGAAACTCTTTGCAAGAAACATTCACTACCAAGTCGCTTGGGACAACGAGTCACTGTCTGAAGCCCACATCCCGCTTGAAATACCAATGGTCGCCTCCATTACCCCCGCTCTCATTCCCAACTGGTCTAAACCCCAGTATGCCCTCCACGAACGCTAATATCAGAATAGGATTGATATCCTCCGAACCTGTCGGACCCCTCACACCACGGATACTGACACTAAGACAGTCATAGAGCGCTCCATATCCCCAATCGCTTGCTTTCAATTCCGCCGTTGCAATCGGCATCCCAATGCTGGGGTTGTCAATGTTTCGCACATATTTGGTGAGGTAGCCGGATAGAAGTTCTAGACTGCCTTGGTGGCTGCAGTAGATGTGAAGGCCGTCGCGAACGATTTTTACCATCAGATGGTAAGGCGTCTGTGCAGAGAACAGGATTTCGGGGCGGGGCAAACTGGTCAGAGTGGGCAGCTCGGTCGAAGTTGCTGCCGCAGCATTGGTAGACCGGTTTTGTGGCTGCGGTAAGCGGGAGGGAAGGGATTCGGATGCCCAGTCGTCGTTTTCATGCGATGTGCTAGCTGCGGGATTTGTGGCAAAGATTGTCTGGAAGTCTGTTGCAAAATAGCCGGAAGCGCCACGGTAGGGAGGGGCGGTTTGCGGTATATTGATTATGAATGCTGGCTTGGTGAGGGATGTTGAGACTTTGGTGTCGGATTTCGCCTCAACTCTCGCTTCCAGACGCTTGCCATTATCATTCAGCACTTCAAGGAATTGCTCCGTCCACTCTGCGTTTACGTCGTCTTGGAATCGCTCTGCTAAGGCGTCACACCATGCTTTGACTACACCAGTGACGCTGGGAATGAAGACTGCCTGATCTGGATAGTACTTTCCGAGCTCAGCCCATAGGATTGCAGGCTCTAGGTTGATGATGACTGGGAGACCGATCAAATCTTGGAGAACTTTGACTGAGCTTTGGGCCGGAGAGTCATGGTTTTCCCAGTGATCGCGGAGATCCATGCGGACTTTCATGGGGCTTGAAGAGAGTTGAGCTTCGAGGAATTTCATCACAAGTTCAATAAGGTGTAAACTTACACCTTCGCCATGATCAGTGGCCTATAACTCTAGGGTCTCCCTGGTGTCTGGATATCGTTAATCGAGAGATGGAGAGAGAAACTTCACCAACCCAGGTGACTATTCTGAAGCAGACCTTGCTACAACCGTTGATCAAGGAAGATAGTAACAAGGTAGCACAGCAAATGAGAAAGCCGCTTACACCTTAGAGCTGAGGGCGAGGGTGGACGAGGACAGACAGCAACACGTATCGACTTTCCCGTCTGCCCCTCGCGAATTGTTATCAAGCGAAAGCCATGTGCAACAGCACTATGCTCCTTCGGCGAGATTGCGTTAACAAAATTACTTCATGTACTTATGCAGGTACCAGGCACCATCCGGGCACCAAAGCTATATGGTCTCATCAGATCTGGCCTCGCCGTGGCCGTTCCACGCATATGGCCCCTATCGTACGCCATGTATCAACAACCTCAGCTCAATGATTCATCTTGAAACACTACATCGCTGCAGGTCAGTCACAACTATCCTGTTTATGGGGATATTTGACGAGAGACAGGGGAAGGTGGAGCAACTATTGACTCAGCTTGGGGTCCTTTTGGTGGGGGCCTTTAGCGATAAACACGGGCCAAGCTTTATAGATCCCGGTACGCCATCGTCAGCCGCACGCTAGTCAGCCGCTGGACAGGCTCCCGAGATCTGGGCCGTCGTGGCTGGGTGCTCCTCCACCATCTCTGCAGACTTGGACCTCGCGTTCGTCAATATTGGCCCCTACATCCCATGATTCATATACATATCACCGACCATATTCAGGGTCATTAGAAGCTGAGGCAGTACACACCTCTGGGAATGGTGGTGGGCTCCCTCATGGGCTGACTTTAGGCTACGAGGATGCATGGCTCCCTATTGAACAAGTGTCCAAAGGATGGGTGGGTGGTAGTTGCCACGCAGGAGCAGGGAAGGATATAAAATGCCGTGTCTCGCTCTGCGATGCCTTTTCTCTATCGATCATACACACTCTGCCATTTCATATCAAACTGACTCTCTCGTCACATTACTAAACCCCCCCCACCCTAAGAGAGCACGAGCAATCATGGACTTCCTCAAGAAAGCCAAAGCCAAGGTCGCCGAGCTCGAGAATGATTTGAACAAGGCCACTGCATCTCTAGGTCTCGGCGGCAAAGAGGGAGCAGGCTCAGGCCTGGCAGCTCAAGCCCCCATGGCTGCTGCACCAGATACATCGTCCAGCTTTTCCACCCCAGCAACCAGCACCGCCAACACACCGTCGACATCTGTTGCACCAAGCAGCGCCCCCGATGCTCCCAAGACCAAGTTGCCCATGGCGGTTCGCAAGGATGGTAAGTACCGACCGTCCGAAATGGATCTTTGAGGGCTGGGCATTGGGCTGACTTGTCTTTGAACTTTGCAGTCCGCGACAACTGGGAAGTTAAGGTTCCCGAGCTTGAAGCCAATCTCTCCTCCACCATGGGCGTCCCGTGGAAGATATCCGTCGACCCTGGCTATATCTATAGCTTTGCCGAAGACCGCTATGCGAAAGAATCAACGGGCAAAATGCTCACAAAGTGTGACCTCCTTCCCCTCGCCATTGACCCTGCAACCATCACACTAATACCCTCCTCCCTCCTACAGATACATTACGAACGCTAACGAAGGCATCCGTGGCTACTTCGACAAAGTCGGTGCCGACGGCAGAAGCGAATTGAATGTCCTCTGCTCCTCACATATCCTAACCCTCGAACCAGCCACCAATCCCAAAATTTCCACCTGCGGTTGCAAAATCCGCGACGGCTGCCTTCGCATCATCTTCAACCAAAAATACCTTGGCTATAACATCGACACTGCAACCGAGAACCTGGCCGATGTCGTCAACGCCGCCGGTGTCGCCGCTTCCACCTCCAACGGCAGCGGTGCAGGGCTCGACTTCCACGCCAAACAATCCATCAAAAAGGACTACGAGCCCGCGATCGGCGCCATTCAATCCCGCATCGCCGCCGCGCTCGCCGCACCCGTCATCACGCTCCAACCAAACTTCGAGCACAATTTCGCAAAGCTGGCCGCCTACACCGCGACCGGAAACCAGAGCTCCATTTTCCCGCGCGAATGGCAGAAGAACATTGGCAAAAGCGCAATCGCGTACTTTGAGGCGCTCGCGGAGAACCTCGAGGATGGCGGTTTCGGAAAGGATGAGATGTTGCAGGAAGGATTCAAGGAGATGGTGGAGAAGAATGAGATTGGGTTGAGGGTCGTGGATAAGTTGAGTGAGAAGGGGGGTCGTAGGTATAATGAGAGTGTCATTGAGGGCGGCGTTTTTTACATGCAGACGACGCCGGAGTATTGGACTACTAATATTGGCGATGCGAGTAAAGGGATGATTGATTTGTTGTGAGTGGGTGGGAAGGTATTGGGGTCGTGGATAATTTTAAGGTATATTCGCAAGGCCTCCACGTCTGAAATAATGATCATGCATGGACATTATTGGATCGACTTCATTATCGCTTTAATATCTCCACTACATTTTCTTTCGTGACCATTACTTTTGACATCAAACGGGCCATCAGAACCTTCAACAACCGCATATGGGCGTATCTCCCACAATCCTGCACAACAATCCAAGCGGCCTCGGTCCAAATGATCTTGAACCCTTGTATGCCGTACAGGAACGTATCATTAGCACATCATCTTCTCAACTGACTAAATCCATTATCATCAGCAGCAATCGACAAAACACCCAGACTACCAAGATTTCAGCTTCTCATGACACAAAGGCGCGTATGTACAGACACACCCAAACCCCCAATACCATCAGTCGCAACCGTCACCATCAGCCCTCCCATACCCTCACAGCTTACTACTCTACCATCTCTACCTCAACTTACTCACGCATCTCATCCCCCTCCATGCACAAGATCACCGTATCAAGCAAAACCACAAAATGCTTTTACAAAGCTCGCATTCTGTGGGGGACGGCGTCGGAGCTTATGTCTGTGTTGTATCGCTTCGCGGGAAGGGACGGATATGGTTGGAGGGATGAGAGGGATGAAAGTTTAGGATACTGGAAGTCGGAAGTGGGGGATGGTAGTGGGCGATGGAGGGCTTTGTGGGGGGAGGGTGGTTGAGGGGGATGGGGGAAAGGGGGAGAGAGGGAGGGAGAGCTTGGGGATATGAATGCAGGGTAGATTTGGGGTACTGGGAATTTGCTATTGTGTGAAACTCGGGATACTGACGAGGGGTTTAAACATAGACAGGCTTCTTTAAGTGAGGTACGATGTTCGTCCTGCATGGGTGGTCTGAGTCACTGAAAGTAAAACGATGAGGGGAATGCTAAAAAGAGTCGAATCTCGTCCGCCAATTATGTTCAAAAAAGCAAAAACATACAACAAACAGTATTCGCTGGTCGTCACCGACCCAACTACTAATTGTTCGATCTGAAGCTTGTCAATGGCAGAGCGGACGGGATGCCGAGTATTCTTCAGTCTGTGATCGTATGTGGAAGAAATGTCTCTATTTGTGGATATATAATTGAATTTGATCGGGTTTAAGACAAGTCATAGACCACAATTGTATTGCTGTCGGAGCCTCGAATAACAAAGAGGAGCGATGTTCAGTAGCTATCATGCCAGCGGCGGCGGTGTGACGTGGCGTTGTGTATACAGAATATGAATCGCTGCTTAGTTTACATACTGAATATTACATTACAGTCCCTCCTGCTTTCTGGAATCATTATAGGTGCGGGGTCCCACCTACGCGATTACTTAAATAGCAGATGAAATCTAGGAAAGCCCTTCCGCTTGTACGAGGATTCCCTCTTTCAACAGCATCTCAAGTACTCGTACAATATCCAAGGCTTAGGAGCCTCAAAGAATACCCGAGGCTTGCTGGCAATGGTCAGTCCGGTGATACCCGCCCATTGAATTTGATTGAGTTTCCTGAACGTGAGTGGTATATAGAGAGATTCATCCAATCACTCAAATCTGGTGCAGCAAAGCATTACGTAGACTTGATCTCGAAATCCATTCCTAGCGGTATGTCAAAGGCTCCATGATCTGCGTCCTCTGTATGCGGGGCTGGTGTGGTCTGCGGCGGGTTTGGGTATGTGTTGGGGTGGGTTGTGGGTGTGGTGTGCTGTAGGTTCGTGAATATGATGTGTTGAGGCGTTGATCTTTCTAGAATCTTTGAACTACCTCCGTAGTCCAAGCTTGTTAGAGAGTTGTAGAGGCGACGCTGTGGAGGGACAAGAAGCAGAAGGTACAAGGATGCGCCCAACGTCGGCCTCCTAAATCTGTCGCCCACAATTGGGTGTGCGACGGGGGTTTTAGGTGGGCGACAATTTGGTGGGCGACAATTTTTAGTGGGCGACAATTTGGTAGGTGCGATAATGTTGTCGCCTACCAAAGCTGTCGCCCACCTAATAATGTCGCCCACCTAAAATTGTCGCCCACCAAAGCTGTCGCCCACCAAATTGTCGCCCACCAAATTTCTTCGTCGCCCACCAAATTTCCTTGTCGCCCACCCAAAATCCTTGTCGCCCACTAAGACTTGTCGCCCACCAAGCTGTCGCCCACCAAATTTCTTCGTCGCCCACCCAAAATCCTTACCGCCCACCCAAAATCACTGTCGCCCACCCAATTCCGCCCACCTAAATTGTCGCCCTCCCAAATCCTTTGATCGCCCACCCAAATTTGTCGCCCACCAAATCGGCCATAGCAAGAAGGCCTCTATCTTCTACATGATTGCTTGCACTATAGAACTAATGGAATGGCATGTCAGGATAATGACTTTGCGATGCTTTATGGGCATGGTGCATTGCTCGGCCAAGAGCCGTAGTGCATTTCTGTCCCTCCCAATGCTGTCCAAGAAGAAGATCGCTTGATGATACTACTGGTAGGAACCAGCATACCAACACCAGGGTGCTAGATGGGTCGCAGTCTCGAGTATGGCCGCCATCATGCTGCACATCCCGTCCCGTTTGGTCTCCTGAAGGTGCTTTTGCAGTAACATTGAGTCAAGTTTTACTCTCAAAACTTTGCCCACAAATTTTGCACAGCGCTGGACTGGGATGCGTTCGTTTAAAGACAGAGATTTGCTTTTAAAGTCTGCGTTGGTCCATTTGACGTCTGACCATGGCCAGATCAACGGTCTTGTTGTTTATTGCGACTCTCTGTCGGATTGTCAGTCGGTCGACCATGCAGCACTCATATCGTATCAGAGAGAAAGTGACTCCGGTCCAGCCAATATCGAATGCCCGTCGAGAAGCATCACGAAGATCCGTGTCGTTGACATCCCAAGGAGGTGGGGTTCCGGCCTCATCCTTCCGTGCTGTTGGCCGAAAATCCTGAGATTCCGCTGCTCGTATGTCGAAGAAACAGATCTGGTGCTACAGTAATCTTCGCACCTGGGTCTCCGTTGGGCTGCTGATGAGATTGCTTTCACCGCAATGTTAGCCAGCTCGTTCCGCCCGACGGACGAGCATGCCGACAAGTATGCAATGTTGCCTTGACACCTCGTCTCGACACTGCGGGATCCTGAATCAGCCATTCGTCCGAGTTCATAGTAAGTATGCATGACTAGCACCAGGTAGATTGTGAAAGCTTGCAGCGTCTGCAGCTTGACTGACCTCATATGATTAGCATCGATGAGAGGCTTCTTCTTCGCGGCTCTAAGCTTGGCCACCAGTATCTGCTGCTGTGTACCTAATTGCATCTCGCCTTGTATAGGCAGAGAATGATTGTAGTAGTAAAGTAGACAGCAAGTATTAGCGCCTTTAATGAGGAGTTCAAACTGGGTCTGGAAGAGTGTGAGGTCAAATGATAATGTTCAAGGGCGAAAGATGGCTCGTGAAGGATGTGGGCAAGAGGGTCCACCGCAGCGAAGTACTGGTAGTAGAGCAAATTGCCCTCCTCTCTAGATGGGAAGTAGCTTTCCCAGCTCTGGTCGGGAAGTTGAGAAGCTGACAATGAGCGAGAAATGGACGCTTCTTGGTGAGTATCATGAATCACAACGTTGTATGTAGATTGCAGATTGTCGTAATTCTATGAGATGGCGAGAGCACTGGTTGGATGTAATTAGCGTGGTCAAAATAGATCATTGATTGGAGCCAGAAGCGTTGAGAGCTAGCAGCGACCTGATTAATGCCAAGGTTGTAGTAGTCAAATGTAAAGAGTTCATTCTTACCTTTTCTCCAAACTGGGAATCCGAATAGTCCTCCAATCCTTTCAGTGACTCTTAGCCTGCCAATCTGCAACCCTCTTTCAAGGCTGTTATAATCAGCATTGATACAGTAAAGACCGTCATGTGTTGCTCCGAGATCAATTCCATCCGCGGATCCGTTTCGCTTTGAGGGCCACTGCGACTTCGGATCGTTGTGTACTCGTGTCGAGGATTCTGATCCTGATAGCTGGTATTCGATTGGCCAATAGAATGACTATACTCACTGCCGGCATCTAGAGAAGGATTAGCCGGCCAATCTGGCGATGAGAGGTACGCACAATCCATCCGGAAGCAGCTACAGTCCTGGCATGACTGAGATCTACTACATCTCATCTTTAGACGTCGGCACTCAAAGCACGATCCTATGGCTCTGCCTAGTTATTGATAGGTCCGATAGCGGTCAGTACTAAAGAGGTGTTGGCCTACTGGGCCCTTGCCCGACCCTGGCAGACGACATCTTGACATTGCGAGACTGCAACTGATTGGGTGGATTGCGTCTTCCGTCGAAGAAAGCTGTGTTGAGAGTGACGAGTCAAGATCGGTGACTGATTTCTTCGAATCAAGGAAGTAACTCCAGCACAAATTTTTGACATGTGGCTTTCCTCGCGCGTGGAAAAGATGAACATGTCAGGGTGCTAGGCTTCGGTTGAAGAAATATGGACCAACTATCAGACACGCCTGTGCTGGGCCTCACACCGCTTCCAACTTGACCAAGTACGACTTATTGACAAAGATCCTAGATTATTGGTAACGCCTGGCAGAGAGGGTGGACCTTTTGATGGGTGGTTCATTTACCAAAGTAAGCACTGATGCATGAGGTTTTGCAACTACCTAATGCTCGTATTGCTGTCCATGGTTGTGGGCCACTGGTGAGCAGACCACGTTGATAAACAGGGTAGTTTGGCGCAATGATCTGCAGGTATGGAGTGTGAGAAGGATGTTCTTCACGCGGGCTGGCCTACAAAACATGGCTGCTGCTGACCACCATGTTCAGCGATAGGCTCAGTCAGCTCAAGGTCCAAGACATGAGATTTTGCATGATATGTGTTGACGTACTGGACACGATAGCCTTGGATATGCAATCTCTGAACAAGGCAGAGTCAATTCGGAACGGACCTTAATAATGTTAGCGGAGCAAGGCTTAGTAGATGTAAGCGCAGCTTGAGAATGTTTCTCCGGATTCTACAAGGCCTCCAATATCACTCAGATGACGTCTCTGGCAATGAAAAGACACTGCAAGTACGGCCTCCAGGACAGAAGTTGTAGCTTCAATCATCAAGTGAGGCTGCCAGATTCTTCCTATCGTGCTCCGTGCAATCATGCTGCACTTTCAGGCCTCCGCAACCGCTTGGTCGAGCGCTTCCTATGCGAGATTTTCGGCATCTTGACATCATCTGACTCTATTTTGGTCCTGGATACTAATGATGCCTTTCCTTTTTGATTCGGGTGGTATCGAACCAGAGCACCCGGAGAAAGTTCGACGAACTAGCATCTATGTGGATATGATAGACGTTGAGCGCTCGAATGATACTGCTCTTGTTGCACAAGTGGCAGACTATTCTTGATATCCGCGTCAGAGCTTAGTGCTGGTCCTTCCAATCAACGAGGCGGAAAGTGAAGGATAATTTCCGGCCCCTGTCATCTATCGACAAGCAAGCTTCCCAAGCCACAATCAAGAAGGCAAGCCGTGCATGTTTACAAGATTGATCAGGGTGCGGATGAGATTGGATAGAACGAAGCTGAGATGTGGTCTCAGAGATGTGCTTTTTGGAGAGGACTGAATGACGCCTAAGGATGGTGGAGGTCTCCTAATACAATGGCCGACACGTAGTGGTATCGAAGCTCAGATATGGCGGGATCTATGGTATCTGAAGCCAGCCAGGGCAATCTGTTAAAAAGATTGCCTGTGAAGCCCTGGTCCTCGGTCGCTAGGCGACATTTTGAGGTGGGCGACAATGGGATAAGTCTGGGTGGGCGACAAATTAGGTGGGCGACAGCTTTGGTGGGCGACAGCTTTAGTGGGCGACAATTTTAGGTGAGCGACAAATTAGGTGGGCGACAACTTTGGTGGGCGACAAATTGGGTGGGCGACTGATTCGGTGGGCGACAGTTTTAGGTGGGCGATAATTTGGGTGGGCGACAGTTTTAGGTGGGCGATAATTTGGGTAGGCGATAAATTGGGTGGGCGACAGGGTTATTGGGTGGGCGATAATTAGGTGGGCGACAAGGATTTTGGGTGGGCGACGTTCTGAGCTTCATACGCCTCCCTCCGCATTCCAATCCTATAAACAGAAACCACACGCTGACTCTAACATATACAAAAGCCAGCTCGCGACTCATCACCACAGAGTATCTTACCAACTCAGCTGGTACGACAAGCCCCCGCAATATACTCTGCTACCTACTTTCAAAGAGCATCCGCAGCAACATCCTGCACCTGTGGTATTAGCATACTCTCAAGGTGTGAGAAGTTTCTTATCTTGAGAAAGTAGGGTGCGGGATTCTGGTATCAAGAGCTTGAGACTGGATGGGGGAGTGGACGAGGTGTTTGGGGTAGGTGGATGGCTTGGAGTTTTTGAAGTGAAGGGGGGTTGGAGGAGGCTTTTCTGGTTTTATTTGTGTAAGAGGGAGTGCAATTGATGAAAGTGTGTGATATGGTGCATGTTCATGACGCGATGAAGATGAACAGAAAATCATGGGGCATAGATGCAAGTTTGGTCTACGCTGAGCTGCTTCTTCGTCCGCGTGTTGGCGGATATAAGACTATGCTAGGGTATTAGAGGCTGATTGTAGAGACATGGGTGTGGTGAGACCTTCATGTCTTGAGGCATGGAAGGAAGTTTCTTCGTTTGTTCTTGCTTCTTGTGTTATGTGGTATAAACTATACATGCCAGAAACAAACGCCCTTCATCGTAAGTCGTCCGTATGCATGCCAAGATGTAGCTCCATCAACTGTGTCCATCGTTATGGTTCCCTGCACATAGCAATCTGCTCTTTCTCAATCGTTACCTCATCCGCGCTTCTCATCTCCCTTTCCCGGATTTTCACCACCCTCAGCTTCATGACCATGTTCCTCTCCTAGCTTCCCTGGGACCACGGAGTCCCCAGCCGTCACAGTAGGATTCGTCCTCGATGTATCCTGGGGAGTCTCTGATGAAGTCGCTCCATCGCCGAGTCCTCCGCTCTTGTCGCGCTCTTGATATTCTGTGTGGTCACCGGCTTTGGATGAATTCGGTTTCCAGACGATGTGGCCACCACGCCCTTTGGGTTCAGAGTACGTGCCGCCTACGCACTCTTCAAATCGCTTGTAAATGTCTGCTGCCTTGGCCGAGTTCATGAATTCCTCCTCAAGCTTGCGACGCTCTTTTGCCTCTTTCACGGCTTGTCGCTCAGCTGGTGTTTAGGTAAAGTGGTCGAAGAGTCCCATGATTGAATTTATTTGTTGCTGTGGGCGAAGGTTGAGCCGTTGAGTTGAATCTGGTTGGTTGATATTTGGAGGTTCTAGATCATGAATGAATCGTGGCGAGTGGTGGGAAGAATTTGTACAAAGAGTCCGTTCTGTAACGCTTCGGTTTTGCTTAGTTTTGATGTCAAAGCGTCGCACGATAATACAAGGTGACTTTGTGTACAGGAGAGTTACGCACAACAACAATCTTATTGGTTCGAATTCCAGATGTAGAGTGGATGAGGTATTGTCAGGAGATCTATGTGTTGTACTAGGCTTGTAAATTCGCGTCGAGAGCCATGACTGCTTGATATTGCAAGAGAGCAGTGGATCATTGGCAGGAGGGCCGGGATGGGGATAGGAATCTTGGTGTGACATGATGGATAAGCGTGCGGCACCTGATGCAGCGAATTTTCTCTTATTGTGCAACGCCCAACGTTACGTACTTAAGACAGTGAAGCGACTGGTCGCGGGACAAGTTTGTTGCCCCAAAATAATATTGATCACGGCGATAGGATGCGTAGTTTGTCCTGCTAAGAAAGGTATCCCCAGTCCACAGATCGACCACAGTGTCCGCCAAGTCTGCTAATGGCTTGCTCTGGCCTCCAGGCAAGGTCCAGTCTACGCTCATTGATTCCGGAGTGATTTGCAATATGGGAGGTAGTATTGCTGTGTCCATTTGCATAGAACGTTGAATGTCATGACGCTGAGAAAAACCTACATGATTACCATCATCACCATATCCTTCTTCCTCCGCTCATATTCCTCCCCCCATCAGTTGATATTCCTCTTCAGAAGCTGTTCATACTTGGTACGTCTATGAGCTCCGCATCCGTCGCTCTCATATGCAAGATTGATGGTTTAGGGTCGACTTGGCGCGTTTGAAGCGGAAGAGGGCGGAAAATACAAACAAGGCTAAGGGTCTCCGGTACAGGCTCAACCTGCAGCTAGTGGCGGATCAATATCTGATTACTCATCATCCAATCTCGTTAGCGTCTACCGTAGCGGCCGAGAAAATCCAGATGATGCCGAGCCGTGCGAGCCGTGTCAACCGCTTTGCTCCTTCGCATGCCGAATCTCCGACCACCAGCTTTTGCATATATGAACAGCTTGTCGCTGAACCTCACCTTGCATATCTCTAAGTGCGGGGGACATTGCATGCTCTAACACATATTTCTGAAATTGTTCATCCAGCGCGACGATGACCCTGAATGAGGAAGACGTCAGTGTGATTCGTGCAGAACGTGATGCCAATCCCCGCCGATACTCCGAATGGGACCCCAATGATGATTTCTACAAACGGTACCACCAGCTTACTCCCGCTGAAAAGGCAGCTCTGCACGACCAAGCCACTGCTACCAAACCGGAAGATGACCTAGCCGACACCGAATCGATCGCTTCAGCCTCCTCCTCCTCTACTCTGGAATTGGAGGCGATTCGTACCGCACGGATGAGCAGGACTGCAACGAATCGTATCAATCGCTCCGAAACTCACCCGGAAGCCTTGAGCCGTATCGAGACTCATCGCAGCCAGCACTCCGGCACTGTCGGCTCACGCTTGAAATCACGCACCTCCACCAAGCAAGCGCCTTTGCCGGAGATGGGAGCGGGAAAACCATATCCGGCCCCCCTTCCCGATAAGGAGGAGTATGTCGTCGAGTTTGAAGGTGTAGACGATCCACGCCATGCACAAAATTGGCCAATGAGACGGAAGCTTCTCATGGGCGCGGTACTCGCCTACGACGCCCTCACCGCCACCATGGGCAGCAGCATCTTTTCCGCAGCCACTAGGGGCGTGGTGGAGACTTTTCACGTCGGTCAGGAGGTTGCGACCTTAGGGACTTCACTATTCGTGCTGGGCCTTGCTTTCGGACCCATAATGTGGGCTCCTATGTCGGAACTCTACGGGCGGCGACTGCCGCTTGTCATCGCTGCCTTTGGTTTCTCGATATTTGCAATCGCTACTGCAGTGGCAAAGGATCTCCAGACAGTCTTGCTCGGCCGCTTTTTCGGTGGTTTTTTTGGTTCCTGTCCTCTGGCTGTTGTGGCAGCAGCCTTTGCAGATATGTTCAATAACAAAGACCGAGGCTTGGCTATCGCAGTGTTCGCAACCACTGTCTTCATGGGTCCGCTCTTAGCTCCTTTCGTACGTATTGCTCTAGCTCATGCTCTCCGGAGTTTTCATCAAGGGCAAGCTTGTATAACATTGCGAAGCGACGTGCTTACACCCAATCAGACTGCTTAGCTTTCTCTAACCCCCCTTCTGCTTATTGTTCTTAGTTATGAAGACAATGCTGAGACTTAAATTTTTGGCAGATCGGTGGCTTCATTTCTATATCTTATCTTGGCTGGAGATGGACCGAATACATCTCCGGAATCATGGGATTCTCAGCGTTTGGTTTGCTCCTCATTTTCTTCCCGGAGACCTATCCCCCCATCATCCTGGTCAACAAAGCGTCTGAACTCCGGCGTCGAACGCAAAATTGGGGCATCCACGCCAAGCAAGAAGAGATTGAAGTCAACTTCAGAGAGCTGATCACGAAGAATGTTTCCCGCCCAATGCGCATCCTTTTCATGGAACCGATTGTCCTGCTCGTCAGTCTCTACATGTCCTTCATCTACGGTCTCCTCTATCTTTTTCTTACCGCATACGCGCTAGTTTTCCAGGGCCAGTACGGATTTAACGAGGGCGTCGGCGGGTTGCCCTATTTCGGCATGGTCCTAGGCGAAGTCATCGCCTTCATTGTTATTGTCATCACCAATCGACGCTATGTGCGCAAGTTGGAAGCCAACAACAATATTCCTGTTCCCGAATGGCGTCTTCCTCAGGCAATCGCGGGTGGAGTCGTCTTTGCAGCTGGGCTTTTCTGGTTCGGCTGGACCGGATTCGAAGGCCCTAAAATTCCATGGATCGTACCTACTCTGTCTGGGCTCTTCACAGGATTTGGACTTTTCTCCATATTCTTTTCTCTGCTCAATTACATCGTGGACGCCTATCTTATGTTTGCAGCTTCGGCGATTGCGGGAAATACGTTCATGCGTTCGGGATTCGGAGCTGTGTTTCCGCTTTTTGCGACCTACATGTTTGATGGTATGGGTATACAGTGGGCCTCTACGCTGTTGGGCTGTGTCGCGGTGGTGCTGGCACCAATGCCCGTGGTCTTCTTATTATATGGAATGAAGATCAGGGCGAAGAGCACGTTTGCGCCTGCCCCTGATCTCGCACAGGATAAGAGGAGAAGGCAATTGGGGGATGCAGAAGCGAACTTGGGTGCTGATGGCAACGATGCTACAAATGGTAGCACTGAGGGGATCGAGCAAAATGCGGCGGAGAAAAAGAGTACTTGATGGGTGAGGCATGCGTTGACTAATTAATTTTGATATCATTTTCTATCAGAACATCGTTGATAACCTTCGCTATGCAACGAAATTTGCATCCTATACGTCTGCAGCCAGCGATCTAATACTATGAGGCAGTCGTGCGCAATTCATTTAGCAAAGAGGATGTTGATATTTTCTCATTGACTCGTCAAATAGCACTTAGGATATCGAATTTGACGTCTCAATGGAGCAGAATCGGACTCCTGGCGACGTCAAAAACAACCTTACTCAACTCTTCTAACCAAGGATGCAGGAAAATCGTCCATCATAGCCCATACGCGAGAAAGAGGTAGAGTCTCATTGTGCCAGACCCAGATTCTCGGCGTATCGTGCTCGACGACTGATGAAGATACTTGCGGTTTCCTGTGTTGCTTGTGGAGCGGAATGGTGACATTTTGGATAGCTGAAGACTGAGAATGATCTGCTTTGCAAATAGGAGATTGCCCTACGATACAACACTGGAGCAAATTGCTCGGTCGCGATCTTTTCCTATCGCTCTCGTTATGGTCTGCTAGCATCTGTCAAAATTCGCCGGGATTGTTTCTGGACGGGTTACTATCACAAATATTCTAATGACCATCAACCATTCCGTCAAAGGAGCACAGTAGCTCACTTGTAACCATGGGATACTCTCTCCCACCACCCCTCGCACTACTCCTCCACCAATCTTGCTAATGGCGGCACGGGGTGTCCGATCTTATATATCAGTATCTAGAATAGCTATGGGAATAAGTGGACGTGGGTTGAGAAGTGGTAAGGGCTTGTGACGGACGCCTTGAGGATCGCTTATGGGGGGTTTGAGGGCGGGGATGTAGGGCGGGAACGTGGGGTGGGTTCTGGCTGGGGTTGTTATGGTTGTGGTTATGGTGGGGGTTATGGTGGGGATTATGGTGGGGACTGCTGGGTATCTATTATGGGAGAGATGTGTGGTGGAGGAGGGAGGGTGAGGGTGAATCTGGATATGAATAGTGGCAAGCATTTGGAAACAAGGGGTGGGGTGATGGGAAAGGCGCGAGTTGTAAGTGCTGTAGATGAAATTGCGTTCCGCGACGTTGGCATGATAGTATATCTTGTTTTCATATATGCGTTTGCAATTCTTGTGGAGGTTTCTACGACTATTGTTCCTTGGGCGTATTGTATGTGGGATGATATCGTGGGTCAGCATACATAACTCCTTTTGTTTTCATGTCGATTTGCTTCAGCGATGTAGATGCTATTCTTGCAAAGAGGGATATAGCTTCACCGACGCGCTTCATCTAATCCAAGCTCTGAGAAAGGAAATATTCCGCCCGGCTACTGATGGAGCGGACAAGGAGCTTCTCAATCAGATATCCTGTTTCCAGCAGGCTCCGCCTCCATTTCCGTAGCCCGCGATACAGACAACCTTCCGTAAAGACTTCGTCGATATTGTGCCAGAAGCGAGTGCATATTCTCTGATGCCAGCGCAAGTCTATAGTGTTCTTTAGAAGGTAATCGCATCAATACTATAGCACTTGGTGCCGCCCACCCATCAAAGCCATGAGCTTTGGCCATTCCGTAGACTCCAACGCTTCGGAAGACGTTAGCGCAGGCCCGCTAGAGTACATGAAACTCAATGCTCACCTTGAGCCTGCCTGTCCAGCTCTGCTCGTGAGCGATGACAGGGCATCGGAGAGTCCTTGGCTTCATGCTCTCTGGGTGCAGACTCTCGAAGTGGAGCCGAGGTTGGATGCAAGCGTGTTAGCTCCATTTCGTGAACCTTGGGGGTGAGTTTTAGTGCGTTCATGGCTTTTTGAAATCGAAATTTCTGCTCGTAAGACGGCATCTGCAACATGGAAGCGTCGATGATCATCGAGCATTGAGCAGAAACTATGTTACTAGCTGAAGTGGCTTCGACAGCTGACTGGACGGACGGCAGTATCAGGTAGGCAAGGGTGGTAATACAGGGATTTCGGTCCGAGTGCCAGTTTTCATAAGGCACGGAGTCGTGGAGGTTTGTAAAGATCTCAAGTCCAAAATCTTCTGTGAAGATCTGCGGTCCAATTGTCAGTGTACCCATATCCGAATATTTCAACAATGTTCAGACCTTTTTGCATCGCATAAAACCCATATCCGTTCGGGGCGCTCCGAAGAGCTCATCGACCTTTCTGAGATACCTCCCCATTCTCCTCTCATGCTCCCGCTCACCTCCGTAGCTTCCTCTCAGCTCGTCTTCGAAATCCAAACTTTGGCCTTCTAAAAACTCGTAATCGCCGCCAAGGTATTTCTTTTTGAGGTGTGCAACTTCCACATCGCTGAAATGGTCGATGGGCCGGCAATCCCACTGACAGCAACACAAGTCCTGTATCCACGCTCTTTGACGATCTTCAAACACAAAGTCCTGGACAAGCGCCCCCACAAGCCCGAGTACCTCGGCCGGCAGTCGAGCCAGAGAAGTACCGGTAGGGGCTTGTTGAGTGCATATTCTGAAGGTGGAGATTGCTGCTTTGGTTTCGACATAAGCTTCAAGCCGGGCGCCGAGAGCCACACAATCTACTGGCGTTGCCCATGCCACGGTGAGACTGATGACCATGTTGCAGAAAGATGGCCAAGACAAGCAATGAAGTACTACCTCTCTACCGCCAGCAAGAGAATTACAAGTATACCATGATGAATGCTAGGCTTCCAAGACAGCCTTAGTGGACCTTGCATACGGCTGAGACAGAATGGCTTGGCAAGAACTTGTAGACTTCGTGACAATAAGAATCTAGGATCGGATGCATAGTAGCAATCACGACGATGGGAATCTTATCAGGAGAGATGATAGTAAAGGACACCATTTAGACGATATGTCGCAAGGTCGAAAGCGGAGTGGTAGACGCCAGAGACAGTGAGGCAGTGTCATCTGTGGTATGTTCTCAATATTTCGTCCTTCATCCAAGGTTCTTGGCGCATCAATCCGCAGTCTTACGTGCCTGCGATAACCTCTATATACGGTCGTGAGGAAACTCAATGGCTGTTATATCGGAAGCTTCCATACCAACATGGCTTGACCTCGAGCAAAATGTAATATACGCCGGTCAGCTCTACCGCCAATTCAATCATACGGACACCAACGAAGAGCCTATCATCACAGAAGCTAGCAGTACACAAGTTTGCCTCGGGAACAATATGTGGGAAAGGTCGCTTATATTTCATTTCGGCATGCGGCAAGACCTTTGCTGGCAAGACATGCGGGGCTCGCTAATGATGGGTAGCTGGTGCCCAGGAATTCGAAGTATCCTAAAGCCTAGTCGATTAGCCGGAGAAGTGGGACAGAGCTCCCTCGGGCCATATCAATATTCCTATACTGGTCCTTGTGCTTGATTTTGACACAGCGTCTGACTCTCATGGCCAGCACCAACCGCTTCCTTAATCGCATGTACCTTGATATTCCCAAGACTCCCTCGCTCATCTTCCTGAGGCTCAATGTTCCGTCTCTTGACACTTTGTTGTTCCTCCATAGTCTGAAAATTCATGCTACCCCTGTGACGGGTGAGGGAGGCGGTGGAGGGGATGACTCGTTGCTCGATATCCGAGACACACGTAGACATGGGCTATGCCTTTGGCTAAGCGTGCGCTGATATTAAGGGGTTGATGTGCTTGATGGGCGCATCGATCTCGAGCTGTAAGGGACCATTGCAGGCTTCCACGAGGTTTGCGGCGGATTAGTCCCTTTCAGACGTACCATATGGGACTGCATGAGCCAACGCTTCTTTGGCAACCATGGCAGTAGAAATAAAGGCAGCTAGATCTTCCGGCTCTTCAAAATGGCTTGGTAATTTAGGAAGGCTGTTGAATATAATGCGTTATGTTTGGGCGGGTGTAGATGGCCACTGAGCGAGGCCAGACGCTGGCTTCAGCATGCCGAGAACACTATATTGAAGCGGAGCATGGTCCATGGCTATTGTAATCCATCAGCGGGTACTTGGTAAGCCTTGTCGTGACAGTATCTTGAACGAACTGTATTGGGCTGGCAGGCTAGCTTTCTCGGGCTAGTGCTGCTGACTCCGCATTAGATCTAGAGCTGCCTAGTAAGCAGCCGCTAGCCCGACAGGGGCGCGCGAGTGAGCCTGCCATGCTCTCTTTTCCACATCTCAAGGCCGATCTTGATGTTGGGAGCGGTCACTGACTCATCCAGGGAAACAGCAATCAGTACCATTCATCTCACGTCTCTCCAGAGGGCACACTGAGAGGCCGCCGTTACTAGCGGTCTGGACCTTGCTGGGTGGCTTGCCAGACTTGCTCGCGTCCAGCTGAAACGACCATCTGAATGTCCCGATCTTTGCACACTCGAACCGCTTTCAGAACTTCCTAACCCATTTCAGAAGACTAAATCCTGTAGATGGACCTAGCTTCCATGCTTTGTGTACCCACAAAACGTGGACCATTGACACTACTTGCTACGAGTGTCTTGGACATAGAAGTAGCGCCCATTCCTATTCGACGGAGCAGGTGCGACGCACGCAACCATGGCCGCCACCTACCTGCAAGCCAGCGCTGACAAGCCCTTAATGGCTTGTCGTACCGCGTCTACCTATTATCATAAGTACCTTCATCTCCCTCGCGTTGACCTTTACTCCTTTTATTCTGTGCTCTCTTGCTTCCACAGCAAAACGACTCTAGGTCGTTTTGCGAACTACTACCAATTCGTCAGCCCTTTCATAGCCCCTCATCAGCATGGAGAGACAACTTGGTTATGTGCCGCCATCAGACACTGGGCCGAAGCACGTCCCGAAGAGGTTGGTCGTATGCTGTGACGGCACTTGGCAAGCTTCCAACCATGCAACTCACGAGACTCCGTCAAATGTCGCCAAAATTGCCCGTGCAGTCTCAAAGACTTACGTCAACGAGCAGAACCTATCATGTCCGCAGATAGTCCACTATGATGCTGGTGTGGCAACAGCGGATTTGTTTGATAGCAAGATCGCCGGTCAGCTTCTTTTATAACTTATCTATCTTTCGAAACGTTCTCCACCCCATCGAGCGTATCTCCAGTTCTGCATCGAAAGGGGATGCGGGATTTTTTCCATCGTTCTGTTACCAAAATGTCTTCCTTGCTATTGCATCGTCAGCCGGGTCCTACGCCAACAGTGACACTGATCTTTGTCCGTGGATGCTAATTTGCTTGTAGGCTATTTCGGAGCGGGGCTTGATGAGAATGTGTGCGAAGCTTACAACTTCCTTGCAAACAACTACAGCCCTGGTGACGAAGTATTTTTCTTTGGTTTCTCCCGAGGCGCGTACACTGCTCGTGCCTGCGCTGGACTGGTCGCCAAAGTTGGGATTTGCAAAGACATCCAAATGTCACGCTTCTGGGAAATGTACTCTATCTACAAAACCAAGGACCATGACACTCCTATTAAGGCTACAGACTGGGGAAAACAGAATGACGTAGTCGCTGATAAGACGGATGGGGAAATGAGACCAGAAGACTGGATCACCATCTCAAATGGAGACAAGAGAATGGCTCCGTACGTAGTACGCAAAGGTGTCGGTGCTGGGTGGCTTGCCTACTGCCAGAAGCCAGTCGACATCAAGATAGTTGGAGTCTTCGATACGGTGGGCTCCCTTGGCTATCCCGTGAACATCTTCACCGATGTGATTGCGTGGAACAAGGCGTAGCAATTCCATGACACAGATATTCATCCAGGTAACCTACAGTACTCAACATCGCAATCTGGCTCACTAATAAGACCGATGTACAGAGATCCAGAATGCGTTCCAAGCTTTGGCACTAGATGAACGCCGTGCGCCATTTGCACCCACGCTCTGGAACTTGCCCAGCGAAAACCATCGGACGAACCTCATCCAATGCTGGTTTCCGGGCATTCACGTCAACATTGGAGGCGGCAGCGATGACGGTCTCAAACGGACTCCAAAAGGTGACCTCGAATCAATGGCCAACACTACTTTCGCGTGGATGGTCGATCGATGCCGGCCATTTCTTCACTTCGATGACAAAGTCCTCGCATTCATCATCGATAAGTACTTTGAGACTCTGCAGACGCTCACAAACAGATCGCTTGCTGGAAATCCATCTCAGAAGGAAACCGTTGGCTGGGGCGTTGGCCTCAACCATGCGGGTATTGTTGAGAACGCTCAGACAGGCTTGATGACGACCCTTGGAGGCTTGGAAGATCGAACTCCAGGTCACTATCCTGACAAGCCAAATACCCACGAATGCATCCATCCTGTGGTGTATCATGCACAAAGAGAACAAGGGTATTCGAGTCGGGCGTTACAGCTTGCAGGCTTCAACAGGGCCCCGAACGATCAGGGGCAAGGCCAAAGCTGGGTCAGGACCTACACGGAGGAGGAAGCCAAGAGCTGGAAGAATCAAACTTGGGGACAGTGGGCAGGTTCCTTGCTCAACCGTCGCACCATCAAGAAAGACGCACAGTCTGTGACAATCACAATTCCAGAATTCGTCATACCCAAGATGATCATTCAGCAGAGCTCGCAGGCACCTGGACGCTACTATGCCAATCCACTCGAGCGGCTGCTCATCATTCGGAATCTGTGGACCGAGGAGCAGACACAGCAGGCGTTTGAGAGCGAGCAACAATTCCTGCATCGCAAGAGTAATATCCTTGCGAAGCAGTCTGCAAGCAATTACCTCATGACGTTGGATGAGGACAATAAACACACGAAATTCATCGGAGAGAATGTGGCCTGGGGTACACCAGTGGAGGAGCCGAAGAGGGCGGATGGTTCGTTCATGCCAAAAAGTTCTGGATCCTGATAGAATATGTGATCCTCCTGGCATGCTCTGTTTGGTCGAGCAGCCATGAAACCATTCTGTGCCTCGCCATCAAGTACTATGCATGAGTGGTGGAAGCTTGAAGCAATGTGACTTACGATATCACTTTTCGCTTCTTCTTCTTCTTCATTGCCATGTTTTGCTTAGAACGTAAAAAGTTGGAAGAATCGAACTTTCTCGCATTTTCCTCCTATTCCTCTTGACACCTCCTGACAACTCAACATCCTCACGTACTTGCATCTCATATCTCATTCCCACAAGACTAGTCAGCACAGCATTCCTCTCTATCACCTCGTGCGAAAACAATCGAACATCTCCCAGCGCAGTAGCACTACTGCTAGCTGCATCCTCATCTGCAGATTCTTTTATTTTCGCCTTCGCTCTAGCTTTCTTCCTCCCTCTCTCTCAAATCGCACGAATTGTGAAAACGAAGGATTGTGAAAAAGCACAGTGGAGTCGTCACGACGACAACCGCCGGAATCACAAGTGCCATAATCATAGTCGCTATTGCAACTCCTCAGTCAGATTCGAATGTGGCCTATAATACGCTGTTTGTCTCGTCTCGTAGAATCCTTTGATGATTGCGATGGCAAGAAATGTTACTACTCAGCAGTAGCGAGTGGCATCTACTGGATCTCAGAACAACTGAAGACCTCGATCAAGCTGGTATTTGGGTGGCTGTCTATTGGAAAGGAGAGGAGGTCTGTGAGTGGAATTTGTGCACCCTTCTGCGTTAATTTCTGCGGATGGTATGGTTTAGGTAAGATTTGATCTGGAAGTTTGGGTTTGTAAGCAAGACCATGACAGGTGTAATATCTTGTTCTGAATGGATGCATGAGTGAGTAAGCAGGCTATGAGATACGGTTTGAGGTTTTTGCAATATTGGTGAATTATGCTTTGTTGCGGAGTGATTCACAGTACTGCCCACACATTGACTGTGCATTCTTACAAATTCTTGATCGAGGCTGAAAATTGGGTGCAAGTCCAGCCACGGACAAGCCTTCACCATGGGACCCACGAACTGTTGGTATATATACATAAGAACGTATATAGATCTTCCTCATTCTTTCATACTTCACATAGAGATATCTTTGACTAAAGTCGCCAGTCCATTACTTCTCAATCACCGACATCACTGACGATAGAAAGTCAATAATGGCCGCCATTCTCAAAGTCATCAGCCTGATCAGTGCGCATCACAAGCTTCCATGGGAATCAGATCCCTAAGGATGTTAAAGGGGTGTACGATAGCACTGCCCGTGTTCCCGTCGTCCTGAATACCAAGCGCGACCATTTCCAAGATGCTGGCGGCATGATCTCCACAATGGTCATTGCGATTAATGAACTTGGTGACCTTATCGGCGTATCTTACTACAAATAGAGTGGGGATATCGCAGCCGGTTCATGTGGAGATATTACCGTCCGCCAGGGTAAGCACATTCTCTGGCGCTCCTTCCTTATCGTTGCCTGTCCTCATGGGACGCAAAGTTTTGGAACGCAAAGTATATAAGAGCCACCTGTTCATGGTCTCCAATGTACTCAGCTTTGCCGCAAGAGAATATACATGCCAACTTCGTTACTTGGGCAGACGATGGACCTGGCCAACAAAGTACCACGCTGCAGATCATGACAACATGGGTACAGCCTCTCGGATATTCTATCCCCAGTCTACACTTTCCCCGAATCACAACGCATTCGTCCCGGAGTAAATGGTCCCATTCTTCTTGCATGTCGTACCACTCCAGTAGCGTCCAGAGAGCCAGAAAGCTAACTTGTATATCTCGATTGGTCGGACCGTGAAACACGTGGCTGGTTGGGCGACATGGCCAAAGAATGCGGCTACAATTTTTATTACAGTAACATAATTGTCGGCGACGAAGGCCACAAACCAGTGTGCCACTGGATCGATCAAGATCATACTCTTCCGATTACGGACTTTTCTGCGTTGCAGATCCACATGGAAGACTTCACCTACCTGACCCATCAGAGCGGGTTCAACGAGGACCCAGATTCTATTGTAGTCTACCGGCCATGTTGTTCAAGTACCGTCAGAACTACGGTATACGCATAGTGTGGTGCATGCGGATATGATCATGCGAATTCCAAGGGGATATAGCTACATTGATCACTGGGATTGATGTAGCTGATGGTTTTGGATGGCAGGATTTTCAAGGTTCAGGGATTATGTCGAGAAGTAGAATACGCCTCGTATTGTATTCTATGGCAATCCAGTACACCTTGGCATGCTAGATAGTACTTATAATTGTAATTATATACTAAGTACTCTGAGGAGGTAAGAATAGTAGTAGGAGAAAATATAAATATGTTTACTATTACAAAGTTACGGGGGCTGAATGCCTTAATCTCCAACACAGGTGAACCGACCTATTGTTCCTTGTTCCATTGTTGAACGCACCATCCACACCATCACCCCAGGGTCTAAGTATGGCTACAAGTGTTCTTCCCCAGTCACAGAGAGGTAGGTTGAGAGTTCAAATTAGCTTGCTCGGTCTGATCACGAATACTCAGAAGCATTAGACACCGCGGCTGCCAAAAATGACCAAGCCCAACTTCACAACCTCGCCAAAGAAGCCGCTCGATCAGAGAGCATCGCCGCACTCAGATATGCCATATCGCTTGGCGCGCAACCTTCGCAAATGATTATTCCCGCCTTGTCAATCGACAATCCTGACGTCCTTGCCTGTCTTTTCGATGCGGGTCTCGACATCAATTATCGCATCCCGGGCTACACCGGTACCCCGCTCACCGGCGCCTCCGCCTTCGCCAAGGTCGAGCTCGTCAGATTTCTACTCGCGCGTGGCGCTGACCCGAACCTGGAGAATTGCGGCTGGGGACAGTTTCACCTCAAGCCGCTTGCTGCTACCGCACGAGGGTGGGTCAGCGACGAAGACGCGGCGGAGGCAATGAAGGTTCTGTTGGATGGGGGAGCGAGATGGGAGGGCAGTGCGGCTCTGCAGCTTACGGCTAAAGCGGGTAAAGCGGAGTGTGTGAAGTTGCTGATCGGGCGCGGAGCGGATGTGGATGAGATTGTGACAAGAGTGGAGGGAAAAAGTGCATTGAGACTGGCCGAAGAGGGGCGTTGCGAAGAGGTTGTGAGGATCTTGAATGGGCAGGGAGCAGAGGAGTAGGGCACGTCAGCTTGGTCAAGGAGATCAAACTTCTTGGGAGGTATTGTGATTACATCCCCCCTTGCCTACAATTATACGCCCGATAGCCTACGCTTTTTGGACAGGAAGAGCTACATTCACCCACCCTTTGTCGTCGCGATGGCAGCAACTGACTATAGACCTCCCGACGCCTCGCACGTCAATCACCGCAAGCTCCTCCCTTCAGCTCCTCGCATCGCAGCAAGAGAGACGGCATTCTACCTCAAACCCAGATTGTGCCCGACGTCCGTCAACATCCGGTCAACAGCAAACATTTTCGACCTTCTTCGCGTCTTCCCGGAAGGGAGGCCACAGCCCGACTTCCTCACAAACCTACTACAACAATACGATGAACAACTTCCGCCATTAATATCTACTTTTAGGTGTTTCAACGTCCCAATCGAGGGCCGTTGAAGCCGTTTTACGATGCCAGAACATCGAGGCCAAAAGATTCGCACGGACAAGACTATGAGATCGAACTCGATGAATGATGTACTACCATCTGACATGTGAGCATGCTTCTACAGCTGCAAGTTGCTCTACGGACCGGCTGGAAAGCGGTGGAAGGAAAACAAGAGGAGGGTGCTGTGATGTCATCAATTTGGTCTGCATAATGTACATCCATGTTATTCCCGCAGCAAGAGGTTTCCTCACAAGCCAAGACTGCCAGTTGTATACCAAATGCTCTGGATAGAGGACTGCAATAACAAGACTTTTCTATGGTGGAAGCATCAGTCAATCTTTGCCAAGAGATTTCTCCCCGCACGGCTGAGTAGGCCCAAAGGGGTAAGGTGCTGAGGCTGAGGTAGTACAACATACACAGCCTCCCTTACTTAAACTGCTTGGATTTCATGCTGGACTGTGCGCAACTATTTTACCCACTTCCCAGGCACAATGAGCAACAGAAGACCTTTTCTCCAGCTGCGCTTCTAGTGCTGGCTGGCCAAATTCTCGATGATTGCTTCGCCAGGAACGCCATGGAACCAGGAGTAATCCCCCACGTTTGCCGTTGCAGAGTTCGCAGTGAAGTTCGATCGTCTAAATGACTTCTCAAATCGTTCAAACCCGACAATACACGTCACAGAAGTCCGGCTACTCGTCCCAAACGCTATGGAAGTCTACGAGAACAGATCTCTTAGAGCCGTCTCACATACTGCCGCATACAAATCAGGCTGGTGACCCATACTACATTGGAGATGTATACGAACAGAGCTGCGTCGGGCAAGCTGGAGAGATCATAGAGGAACACCTGTTAGCCTTCAAGCCGCAAGCTCCACCTTCGAGACCTTATCTGAGATATATCGAGTCACTTGCTCACGGATGGCCACATATCTCATACCTTGCTGATTTCATGAAAGTGACTACGTCACCTCCCAAACAAAGATTCCTATCGGAGCTCGACAAAGCCGAAAGAGCATGCAGAACGAAGGTGGCCATGTTGACGTTCGAGCCTGGTACTAGCGTGTGCCGAGTCGATTTTTCCGACACCAAAGCGTTGTCTGAAGCGCTTAACGGGCCTGACAACAGTCACAACACAGTCAAGGTCCGTCTCTTTGTCGTAGAAGACCTCTCCAGAGATGTTATTGAGGCCTTTGGTGCTCGATTCGACATTGATCCATTGTTCTTTCGGGGTCATATTTCTGACTACATGTGGCACAATACCCGAGATCCCTGGGTGGAGCTTCCGGATCTTGACATCATATCACGCAAGCGTTCCTATATGCACGTACAATACGTCCAGACTAGATATTTCCGGAGCGAAGACAGCCTGAGAAGAGCAAGGTGGGAAACGGGAGGCTTCAATGTTCTACGGAGGGTAGACAGAGATGGAAACTGGGTTCGAGATGTTGATATCCCAAATTCTGATGTAGGTCTGGTTCGAAGTCGGACCTCTCTATGGATTAGACCAAACAAGAATGAGGAAAAAGGTGTACTCGGTACGTTGAAAATGTCTCATCCATTGCTGGGCGTAACATCAAAGGCCGGCAGCTAAGGCATCTACACTAGGAATATTACTCGTCGACCCCACCATAACAGAAGGGTTTCCGATCTGGGGTGGCCATCGAAACCTTGACGACTGCCCGTCTATGACACAACACGCTTCGGCAGGACCACCGAGGACATCCACTTTTGAGGACATCATCCACTACACCAGCACTCTTCCACCTGAAGAAATCACAAACGTTGCGAAAGACCCCCGTCTCCTTTTCAAACGGACACTTCTTCTCGTTTGTGCCGAGTGGTATACCTTAGTCAAGTACGCCACAACCCGCCTTACCCAACTGGAATGGGAGCTTGAGAATCCCGACCTGCAAGGCAAGAATGGTGGCCTGCAAGTCACCATAAAGAAGCTACACAGTTGGAGGCGGCGACTGCCGATTTTCCGCGTACTAGTCTCAGAGGTGCTAGAGAAAGTGATCAAGCGCGAGAATTTCATGTGCAATCCCGAGAACCACATCGCAGACCTTCGACGCGATTTTGAGATCTTGATGGCTAGTATCGAGACCTTGCAGGTTCGTGCGGATGGAATCATGGCCGTCGTTACCGCAGTCATGTCCATTGAAGAGAGCAGGAAAGCCGTCGAACAGAATCGAAGTCTGGCCCGTTTGACGTGGTTGGCAGTCACATTTGTGCCATTGTCCTTTGTGGCGAGCTTATTCAGTATGAATGGTGATCTTTCTTCGCTGACGTCGACATTTCGAACGTTCTTTGCGGTTGCTATACCGCTGGCTGCTGTTGTCCTGTTCCTGACAAGATTTGCAAATGTTGGTTTGGGGATGAGGTGGAGGGCCATTCACCGCGATGGATGAAGAAGGAGAATCCTGAAGAGCGAATGAGGATCTATCAATGTTTACAAACGGTCCCTCTGCCATACGCATCCGAGCCTGGGGACGACAATTTCATAATGATCCTCACGCGCCAAGGCTATCACTTTGGAGGAGGCAAGCCCGAATAAGCCACCGCTACTAACTCCAGCACCTTGACTCCAGCGTGAGATTTCTGTCCCAGCAGACCAACAATTGAGAGGGATACTTACAGCTCGCAATGTCCGCAAGTAGCGCTTGTCAGCCGCGAATGCTGTTCAACGTCCTCCCTTTGAAATCTCCAACGCCGCCAAGCAGCGCCTGGTGGAGCCCAGAATTACCCAGGAGCGTGCCCCAGCTGTAGACAACATAGACGCGTGGCATTGGAAAGATTGAGAGACGCAGACGTGTTCACGTTGAGTTTAGAGTTGACGCAGGCCTGCAAACCCTGCATTGACATCTGGATTAGCTACTTTTTGTAAGTTGCAACATTGAAGGATCTAAGTGCTATGTGTTGTAAATCCACGCCGTCACCCACCGTAGCTCCATGGTAGCCACATCCATGTCGTTAGGAATTGTCGTGAAGCTAGTCTACAGCAATCCTGATTACGCTCGCAAACATATCACACTCTTCTGAAATCCTGATCCAATATCCGTATGCTTTCGATCTACTTCGTCCGCCAAGTAATTGCTAGAAAGAGCTAGAGGCAACAGTAGCCAATTAGAGCTAGCACCACTGCCAAGATATAATTATGTCATTCAGTCTCGACAGACTTTGAATCCTTCCCAAAGGTTGTGTATTGTTGTATGCCCAGCGAGAGCCTGGCCCACTGTCCTTGACTGATTCTGTCAATGTTGTTGATCTTCATGGGTGCGAAGTTGTCGGTAAACCGGTAACCTATAAGATGGGACGTTTGCTAGTTGCAGAAAAGGGGAGGAAGTCTTATTCGCAAGTCCATATGTCTGGTATTGTCATGCTATTGGGGGTTACTAAGGAAGCAAGCAGAATGGGGCCAGTAGCCCATATATATAGCCTGTCAGCGCTAAGACATATACCCCTCCATCAGTTGCTGCCTTGAGGCTGGCGCCTAAATGATCCTTCGCAACAATAATTTGTAGGATTCAGCCTTTAACCCCTCTTTCTCTTTTCTATCTTGCTTCGGTCTGTGTCTTCATAGCTGCAGCATTCGTGATACTAAATCCCATCAGCCTTTTATCTCCGTACATTGCAAACAACGACATCATGGCTTCGCGTGGTAGTGTCTATTCCCAGACATTGCACGACATCACAAACACCAAATTGGATGAGCTTGCAAAGAAGCGAGAAACATTCGAAAAGGAGCGACGACAGATTGTCGCGGTTGCAGAGAACGAAAAGGATACCAGCAAGAAGCTGGGCATCCTGGCGAAAGACATGAAAGCTTGCTTTTCGCTCTCCACTTCGGGGGATCGCGTTGTTCGCGGCGGCTCCAATAATCCCCGTCTGGAGATTGACCTCAATAATCTTGATCGATTCCTAGCCCAAGCACGATATGACCCATCGGTATCCCCAAAGATCCTGGATCAGTGGCAGCGGACTTTGGTTCGCCACCTCGAAATGCAATCCTTGAAATTTGATTACGCCTCCTTGTACGGCCAGCTGACGACAGAATGGCTCTCCACCAAGCAGAGCGCCGTATCTGCTGCTGGAGACGAGGACACCGATATGGAAGAATTCGAGCGTGTCTCTGGCGGGAAAAAGCTCGAGTCCCGACGTAACTGGGAACGATCGGTATTTGAGGCAAAAGACATCGACCAAACAGCCATAGCCAAGGTGCTCCGTGACCTGTTTGAATCCACCCCCGAAGAATCGAAACGTCTGCCGAAGGCCTTGAAGGTCCTACGTACGAAGGTCGGTGAATTTGAGCAAGATTTGGCGTCACCCAGAAACTTCAATGCTACCTCCCTTCGCTGGACCATCAAGGGTCTCATTGCTTCAGACCTGTTAGGTGATGAAAAGCGCGATGCTCTTCGAGATTTCATAGGCAATGACACAATTCTTAATGAGATAGCAGACGTGCTGAATATGCGCATGACGGCCCTCGGGGACTGGACATGGGGCAAGGAGGTACTGATAGGTAAGTTTTCGATAACCTAGAGCCTCCGTTTTGGAGATGTCGAGTCATGAAACGTGCCTCGGGAAGGCTGGCTCATTATTTGAATGGCCCAAAGAGGAATACTGACATGGATATATCATCAGAGGAGCGCCGTCAAATGGACGGAACGTTCAAAATCTACATGGAGGAGGATCTCCTACAAGCCATATTTTTACAATATATTGGCGTTCGATGGTCCGTCTTTTGGAAGAAAACATTTTCCGCTTTCCGAAAATGCCCTGGCGTTTGGAAGTCATCACGAGCGTCAATCTCCGTTTTGAATCGAAAAAGCCGGGAATACTACCTTGGTGCCATGCCCGAACGCCCGAATGTTGCCGCTAAGAAACAAAACATTTATGGAAAGGGATATTTTCTGTCGCAGCTTCTTGACTCTGAAACCCAAGAGGCATTTGGCGAAGAAGGTGACGAGGAGGCTGACTTTGATGAGTTGCATGTGGCTCAAGCAGCACCGACTAAAAGAGCTACGCAGACAGCTCGCATGAGCACAGGAGGGCAAGCGCCTAGAAAACAGCTAGCTAGCACAGCTGCTCGGAGAGTCGCGCCAGCAATAAGAGGTTTCAAACAACGAGTTGTGGAAGATGTGGAGGCCGAAGTGGACTTTTCCGACGATGATGATAGCGACAAACCTAGAAATACAATGGAAGCCAAACAAAATTTACTACATCTTCTATCTGCAGATATCCTCATCAAGACCCGACTACATGGGGAGCTTACCTGCTTCCGGTCTCAGATCGACTCACTTTATCCCTCGCTACCGCATTGCACGATCGATGGTGTCCTTAAATTCTTTGGTGTGTCCAAGAAATGGCTTCAATTTTTCAATCAATTTCTCAAAGCGCCTCTACGTTTTGTTGACGACAAATCATCTGAACCTCGTGAGCGGGAGAGTGGAACTCCTGGATCTCATGTGCTCAGTGAAGTCTTCGGTGATGTCGTACTATTCTGCTTGGATTTTCAGATCAATCAAGAAACTGGTGGAGAGTACCTTTGGAGAATGCAAGATGACTTCTGGTTCTGGTCGTCTAGTCACTCGACATGCGTCCACGCTTGGGTAGTCATCAAGCGTTTTGTGAAGGTCATGGGCTTGGAGTTCAACGATGCTCGGACGGGCGCATTACGCATGGCTCGAAAGTCCAGAGACTCGGGTACATTGGTATCACTCGATATTGGAGACACCCTACCTCACGGTCAAATTAGGTGGGGTATGTTGTTCCTCAATCCAGAGTCAGGTCGCTTCGAAATAGACCAAGAGATGGTTGACAAGCATATTGGAGAGCTCAGTCGCCAGCTTAACGAAAAAACCAACAATATCTTTGCCTGGATACAAGCATGGAATAGCTATGCTGCGACATTCTTTACTTCCAATTTTGGGAAGCCTGCAAATTGCTTCGGCCGTCAGCACGTGGATAATATGCTTGCGACCCACGAGCGAATACAGCGGCAGATCTTCTCGTCTTCCACAGGTGCGGTCTCGGAAAACGATCATGGAAGCGTTGTCGAGTATCTCAGACGGACAATTGAACAGCGATTTGGCGTTAGCGACGTACCCGACGGATACTTCTACTTGCCTACTGAGCTCGGCGGACTTGAGGTTCGAAATGCTTTCATTGGCCTCTTACAAATACGCGACGCCGTCCATGAGAATCCTAGCAAGCTACTAGATGAATTCGAAGAGGCGGAGAAAGAAGCCTACCGATCTGCCAAGGTGCGGTTCGACAAAGGCGAAACGCATCAGCCCCCTCATGCTTTGCACGACCCCGATTTCAGGCCAGAAGACTCTGAAAATTTCTTCTCGTTCGAGGAGTTCACCCGGTATCGCGAAGAGCTCTACTTTGGGTTTACGAATGAGTTGGTCGATGTCTTTTCAACTCTGCGTGTAAAACCAGGGGAGGAAAGCATCGAAACCGACGACAATGGCAACATCAAAACCGCTTTGAACGCGCTCGGCACACGACCGGGCTTGCGAGGTATCCTTTCGAATTGGTATTCTATGGAGCCTTATTGGCATTGGGTCGCACAACTGTACGGGCCGGAGATCATCAATAAATTTGGGGGGTTTGGTATCGTTGACCCAGGCCTGCTGCCTATGGGGATGGTGAGCATGTTCCGAAGTGGTAGGGTCAACTGGCAAGAGTAAGTTTGGAGTGGGTGTCGTGCACAAATTGTGGAATCCGGAAGCAAGTTAAAAGTAAGAAATAGTGAGGCCGTCATGCGCAAGCCATTATTGTCGACCAAATGTTCCACGTTCAGGGCTACATAAGGGCTGCCATCTCAGACTGAAATTTGAATCAACCGGCCATGTTTGCTATTCAAACAAACAAACAGAGAAATACACGTATAGTATCAATTCATAGCAACGTTACAGAGCGTATCCTTCCCACTCCAGAAGTGAAGAAGGAAGCAGACTAGTACAACAATATCAACAAAAGCCTACTACCAATCAATCACACCATCCCCTAACCCGTTCCTCCAATCATACCCACCTCCTCTCCTAAACCCCTACAAAATATGCCACAATCAGCTCGCTAAGAGTACCCTTCACGCTCTCTACCATTCCTCTGACTTGAAGATAGATACTACCAGTGACTAAGACCCTTATCCCATGCCCTCGTTTCAAACATTTTCGCCAAAGCCTAGCTGAAGACCGAGTGCCAAAGTCGGCGGGACATGGGGATGATCTAGCTGAATTCCATATCTCATAAAGATCGATAAAGTGCAGCGATTATTATTTATATAAATGGTATGATAAAGGAAGACATTAGCGAGCGAGCTGTTTTACACGATAGCAAATCAAAAAGATATGTAAGGCTATGGTGGTCGTGTTCTAATGGATATTGTATGTGATCTTATCACCGATGAAGTTTAGGGAGTGATATAGTCCCCATAACAGTATATTCCAAGATCTGAAAGGAGTGTCAACAATGCTCATCGACTGGAGATACTGTTATATATCGGACTTGGTCTGCACGTATGTAACATCCTTTACACAGTCAAGATGCTCAAGAGAGATATCGATGGGATGGGGAGCTGTGTAGATGTGATGGGTCTGTTATGGTATTTACCATGTTATATTGGAGGAGGTTGCTACGCAAAGGCATGAGATGATTTTGGAACGCTCTATACTACTGTGATGTTTGGGGAATGTTGGCTTTGGTGGACTGTTGTGATTACGAGATAGACTACACTTGTTCTACACAACATCTTCAATGGATAAGCTCCATGTTTATGACACGAGAAGCGTCCCTGCATAATGGATGATTTAGTACACACCTAGCATGAGCTCACCGGACTTGAGGCATTTTGTATGCCTATCCACACCATAGCGGCTTAGTAAATGTGCTGCATAACATGCACATGCGGAATCATATAGGAAATTTCAACGCAATTCAGCAGGCTATCAGCATCATTCTCTACTCCGCTAAGCTCCAGCATATTCCGTCAAGCCCAATCTTCTTCTTCTGTCTCACCATCAGGGTAAGGAGTGCGGTGAAGGCTTCGCACCGAACGAACCCCGGCAAAAGCCGTAAACATTGGACTTGGGCCCCCATAACCTGGGAAATCCAACGTGACTGTGTGCAGACGCCTGAGGGCTGTATGATAGCCCGACCTCGCGATAGATTGGACGGTCTCGGGAAGCATTGTCAGAGGGATGCGCCAAGGGCATTCTATGGTGATGGTCATGACGTGGGTGAGTTGTAGGAGTAGTAAAGCGACGAGCGGTTCCTGGTCTCCGTGCTTCTCGGCGCTGCTGATCCACTCTGCTTTCTCATCGTCGGGTATGCTATCGTTCTCCGTGATCATGCGCCGGATTGCCGTCCACAACTCGCTCGTATATTTGAAGCTGGACTTGGGGTATTCGCCCTTGTGTCTCCAGCTACGGATGGTGAGGTGGCGGATGTAGTATGCGGTATCTGGATCTTTGGCAATATCGTTCAGAAGCTTTGGTATCCTCGCCGACGCGTAGCTATCCGTGTGCACGACGTTGGTGTATGTTTCAATGCATTTTCGACGCTTTTGTAGTAGCGGCTCGGCGATGTCGAAGAAGAACTTCTGTGTGAGGGCGAAATTGAGAATGCTGCTCGGATGTAGGCACTCCGAGATGTAGATGACTAGTTCGGTGGGAGAACTGAGGAAGCCGCTCCTCCGTGGGTGCGATACTATCTGCAATTGGAAGCCAAGGGTAATTGGCAAGAGAGCGTTTGAGGAAATTAGGTGGTCTGGCTCTGTCGGATCCGCTGAGGATATATTTTTATATGTATTTGAGATGTGTGATCCTGCATCAATGCTTGTGTCGTGGGTAGCGTCAAGGCCAATGTCCTGTTCGTCTGCTTTACCTGCCATTGTTGGAGAGTGGCGGATCGTGCGAAAGAATGACTTGCTAGCTGAACACGAGTTAGCTGTGCATTCATGTACAGGCAATCCAGGCTTTGACTGACCCCTTTGCCTTTGGATTAGGTCCCAGTGTTGCTAAAGCACACAGCTTCAATGCTATAGGCGCTGTCTTGCGAGCAACGACCCGTGAATTTATGTCGATGTGTTCGAACAAGGAGATGATGGCTGTGCTCGAGGTCGATGACAGCTACTGGGTGTGAGGGTGAGGGTGAGGGTGAGGGTTGCGGGCAAGTGCCAGGGGCGATGGAGGTAGCTTTGTGCGAGGGAGAAGTTACTATCGACGATCGAATGCAGAAGAACGACTGCTGGTCGATGAAACAAGGGCGGAGGTTGCCGAAAGTCGTCAGGAGGGTGTAGTTGATGATGTGTAAAAAAGACGAGAAGATCACTGGTGATCGTAAACAAGGAAGGTTGCAGTCAAACGAAGAGGGAAACAGCCGGCGTAAGCCTAATCCTGTTACTGGGGAGGTTACACAGCAAAGAGAGTAAGATATGTAACAATGAGTGTAACGGGTTTGCTTCTTCAAAGGATGGTTGAAATTGTTGGTTTGCTTTCTTCTAGGCGAACTGCACTCTGACAACAGTCTTAGCGAGCTAAGCCGCAGAGGGTCGTATATCATGAGCGCCGACAATCATGCCATCAACGCCACTCCTGCAATAACGTGCCTCAACGTTAGATAGACCTGCAGAAGGAGTTTTCATTTCCCGACCATGGCTGTTTCAATCCACGCCTATGTCAATCCACTTGATCCTTGGATAACTACCAGAGCCTGTACACTTTGCCCGCGTTGTCGACGAACCCACAAGAGCTCTAGGAGGAGCTAGAAGGCGCAAGACACAAGGCCAAGGTCTTTCAAACCAGGGAATGTTGCAGAGTTTCATGAGAATGGTAAGGGCAGAGATTACAAGACTCAGCAGACTTTCATCACCATGGAGCAGGTTTGCCACGCAGCAATCTGTCGTCCAAGCAAACGACAGTGTACCACCACATAACGGAAGAAGCAGGCCAGCAGAATCCGACAAACCAGCCTAAGTAGAGTACTAGAGTTCGTTTCCCTCAATCGATGGACGATGACGCGCTCGACTGCACAACCACGACTTTCCTCCATCCTTCGATCCCACTCCCAAATCTGAGGCTGTCGAGAATATACGGAGCGTCGATGGTTGAAGCATGCTCGGATGTGTCCATGGCGACAAAGGCAAGCAACGTCGACTGTTGCATCTGAGATATGTGGTGCAAAGTCTGAGAGCTCCACGCCAGAGTATGAGATAGACTACAGCGACCGGGTGATGCCCACCTTGGCCACTGAGAGGACGCCACGTTGGAAGAAGCGAGGGAAACTAGAGCTGAATGCGCGCGCCGTCAAGGCGTGCAGCGGAGAGACGACATCGCTCTCCGAACCAGAGTGGGAGCTTCCTCTCCGCATGAAGGCCTATCCGAAATACAACACCCCGCAAGCCATACCGTCTCACAAGTCACCGGCGGATTCATTCGCTCCTCATCTTAGGATAGCGAATCTCTTCGAGGATTAATTGCAAGAATTTGACGCCTAGGCCAACGCGCGCCAGGCCCGTGGATCCGAGTATTCCCAGCATAAGAGCACTTGAAGCATGTCTCCTTTTCGGGACAACGTCGACCTGGACGATAAGTTATTGACCATGCTAATTGGGAACTCGTCAAGGAGAACAAGCTTGTGGGCGACCGATGGGAACGATAGCATGATGTCCGTGGCCATGTCGTCGGCAATTAAGTCTGGACGGTGGACACTTATTCGCTGGGTGGGAGTCCAAGTTTAAGATCTGGAGGCTGTGATCTTGGAAAGAGAGCAAGTGTGGTGCCTACGTTGTGCTTCAGGATTCGGCGGCCAGTACGCGGCCAGTAACCCAGGCTTCCCCTTTGACTTGTCTCCGGCTTCTCGATGAGCAGAACGAAGGCTATTACACCCAGTCATATATATTATACACTGCATCAAGGCCATAATCATTCGTGGAAAACTCGTCAGAAGCTCTGCGTGAGGAGTATGTGAACGTATAAGGAAAGTAATTCCACAAGGAGAGCCAGACGAGACGATGCCGCCACTCAGTGTCATTGATTGGCGAGCCTTGTGAGTGTGTATGCTTGAAGAAGATATCATACTGAGTGCTCGTTGAGGTTCGTTGCAGCAATGACGCTGGATCAACCTACCTGCGCCGGATATTGGGGTTTGGCGGAGTGCGTGAGAACATTGTTGTCGGCAGCTACAGATACCGTAGGGGGCCCAGTCGTAGCCAATACGGAGAGCAGCCACAAAACAATTGACAGCAGTCGTTGTAGCCCTCAATGTGTCAATGATGAGAGACCCAGCAGGCTTTGGTCATCGCCAACAATCTGCCGGTCAGTCAGTTGAGACGAGACCTCGCCGAGAAGTGTAGCATAAAAGTCGTCATTGAGTTGTACCCATGGCGATGGTCCAGTTCGTCGTGATAATCGCTGCATTTCCGGTACGATTTGAACAGCTGGACACAGGGTATCATGACGATACAGACTTGCGGTCCAAGGATTGGTAGACCAAGGGTGACGCCACAGAACAAGAGGTTGGCATTCACGAGTGAGGACCGCCATGAAGACCGTGGGTAGAACCAGGGCGCGTCCGAGGCTGCTTCTATCGTTGCTGCACCCTTATCGACATGTTGATCTCCTTCTGAAGCAGAGCATTTATTGACAATCCTGGGATCCTCGGACAATTTTCTCAAGGGTAGCGCTTCATATCTTGAAGCTATTCTCTTCCAGCATCACGACATTGAGCATCATATGAACTACCCTCCGTCCTATTACTGCTCGATAAAGTAGTGAACGCTGACGAACAGCCGCCGCTTGTCACGAGAGGTATGTCGAGGGTAACTGAAAGTGCTAACATCTAGAGTTGAAGGTCAAGCTCTTGGAAAGCCATGATTCCTCACATATGCCGATGAAAGGCAGAAGCGGAGACTAGAGGTTCAAAACCTTCGCCGCCTTGGCTCTGGAGGCGGCATACACCAGTACAGCCCGGCTCCAGCAAATCCAATCTCTGGGACCACCATTTATGTACGCCGCTCTCTAGCTCTGGAACCTTTTTAAAATTGGCAACACTGGGCATGGACGCTGATGTGATTAGGGATGAACGATCGGAAATTCATCTGAAGTGAGCGGAGAAGACGGGACTTCAGCAGCCAAGACCACTAGAGCTGATGTGGACAGCCCTAGCCCTAGTAGCTGATGGCCTGGGAGCAACTCATCTCCCGCAGCCCATTGCACTCTGCATAGGATGTTGTGGACCAAGTCATGTTTTGCAAGTTGGGACTTGCTGGATTTATACTCCATGGTCGTGATAATTGCTTGGCTTGTCATTGGCCGGGCAGCTGTTCATTTCACGACAGAGCCAGTCACTTCATTTCGCATACGCAGTCTCCTTGACAGCTGGCGGTCAATAAGAAAGCGTCAGATGTCACACCATATTCTGGAAGATGAGTTCTATAGTGGCTGTGATTCACCTCGTATCTTGCTTCAATTCTACTAAATGGGAAGGATGAAGCTGCTATATGAAGGCCGTCGAGTCTGGCTCGCGCGGTCTTGAGACATGGAGATTTCTGTTCTATCTAGACGAAAACATCACGAATAGCTAGAGCTGTACACGGAGCCATATCTCAGCTATGATCCAGTCACTTCCCTCTCCAAAACATTGGAAGCACGCTCACGGAGCATCATCTTTCTTAATCGCACGGGGATTGCGGCGACCTGCTTAATTCTGAATGAGTTGCAAGCTGCATATCCACACTGGGATTACTTCAAATTTTCCTAGAAGTGATGGCCTCTTGTGGCCGGTAACTCAGATCAGAAGTCCATCCTTTTGAGTCGTTCCAGTGTGTACAGGCACTCCTAGTCAGAGTCTTAATTGGACCTGATCATTATCGGTACAAATTCCTCAAAGTTAACACGATACTTCTATAGATCTGGATAAAATCAATGTTGACATGGTGTGGAGGAGCATAGGACGTCCTTTTCAGCCAGAAAAAGCTTGATTCATCACATGGAATGATGTCTCCAGAAAGTCGATAAGCGTGATAAAGATGTGACCGGACTGGTGAAGCGCTGGTTAGCCATTCCTATCTCACGGTCAGTCTCAGCATGTATGGAAGCCAATGAACGCGGAAAAGTGATGGTGTGGCAAGAGAGTGAACCCGAGCAATGTAAAAGGATGTGAAAATGTTGTGCATGAAGCGCCCGTCAGACATATATCAACGCCGCTGCCCAGTCGACCGGAGTCGGACACTGAAGACAGTTGAGATCATCGCTTCTCTCTCGCAGGCTGTGTCCCCAGACTGGTTGCTTAGGGAGAGCTGGGCCACGACTATGTTAATACCCGGCTCACTCTGAGGCAGACGCTGATGTCTAGAGTCATCATTCGGCTAGGGGAGTTCCGAACGGGCAGGTGATGCGAGAAGGAAGGACTTCTGGGACCAGACGTCCGGTCGCCCATAGCGTCACTTGAGCGAGGAAACCAAGAAAAATCATGTACTCAAAATATTGTTCCTTTGCCTGTTTGTCAGGACTCCGGGGCTGCATGCGACAGAAGGCAGCCCACGTGGTTCCGATTGGTGTCGCAACCAACGGTATCAAATATGTGTGCCCATGATGGATATCGCGGGGGACCACCTGGGATCCTGCCCTGGTGCTTTGAGGATGGCGAGGATGGCGGAGATCAACTACTTGAAATATTGTCAGCGATGCATAGGCGTCGGGTAGGCCACTAATATCGTTGCCACAGGGTATGATGATCTGTGATTCTTGTTTTCTGTTTGCAAGTATAGAGAGTAGCTATTTCGAAAGAAGACTAGCAAAGCTCTTGGCAGCACTGTATGACTTTCGACTACCGAAGTAAATGTGGATTGAATGCGATCATCTTTGAATTCGATGCGAAGAAGCAAGCAGTAGGAGAAAGTCGCGAATTCTTTGACACCGTGAGAATTCCGGCCAAGGGTGATTCCCACGTTACTCTAAGTGGCTAGCGTGAAAGCGCGGCTAGAGCCTTGGCATTTTCTTTCTCTCATAGAACACATCATCGACAGCAATTCCTGTGCTACAGAAAGACATACGCGCCTTTCTTGATCCCTCTGTGTGTTCTTTGAGACCCAGGCAAAGTAGCAAAATTTCTAGTTGATTCCATGCATGAATTTGCACCAAATGACGATCGAGGTCGAAACTTAGCGCCGCAGCCTCGTCTGTCTGCCAATGAATGATAGACGACCATGAAACGACCGCACAATCCTATAACGATGGTGCTCCTCCGTCTGTTCGATATTCATTGTTCCGTCATATAGCACAACTATCTTGTAACTGACAGATGGACCCTCTAAGTGGTGTGGCTTCTTTCGTCGCCATCATCGACGCGTTGCAAGGCGTCTATAAGAGGTTGGCGAGATACGCAAAAATCTTCGTCAACGCCTTCTCTGAAATCGCGCTGCTTGTAGATGAGGTATTTGGCTTCTCACAGATGCTTCTATATATTGATGAGACCTTGGAAATTTCACCGAATGCGGTATTGGCATCAATTCGGGCACTTGACCTCGAAAACCACCATCGAGCCAGGGCGCAAGGCATTGTAACAGACCTCAAAGGACTTTTATCTCACCTGAACCCTTTAAAGCAATATAAAAATGCGGGTACTCTACGAAGATTGTTCCACGGGGCTGCTGTGCGTTCCAAATGGGTTGCAACAAGAGCAAGGCTGCGGTCCTTCTTGTCTCACTCATGTCTTCGACACATAGTCTCAATCTTTTGATAAATACGGCCAATCTTCAAACTTCGAAGCTAGTGCTCCAAAAGCTCATGAGCAATCAATCCAGTGCAGACAAAGTAGCATTACTGGAGATGAAGATGTTAGCACTCCATACCCCCACTTATGTCTCTTGGCTCATCTTCACGAAGCGAGGTGCTGAATAACCAAGTCCGAGATGAAAACTCTAGGACAACGAATATAAGGAGAAAGAGTGAGCAGGTTCTATGGCAACAAAATGTTGACACCGCAAGCATTTCAGGTGTTTTACAAAGTGTTGACCTGACAATTGATATGGCAAGTGATGAGATTAGTCACGAAGGCGTATCTCAGGAAAGGCGAATGCCTGAGCCGTTTGACCAACAACCCTCGTATACAAGACGTCA